>FTCX01000362.1_pt1 | contig 39070 bp, 30 predicted proteins | sample 1639831 | NCBI WGS metagenome assembly FTCX01 (sample SAMEA3914869, study PRJEB12502) | metagenome | biome: forest; material: soil | place: USA | collected 2012-03-12 | depth 0.1 m
AGCTGGTTCGGGCCTATTCCGAGCTCGACCCGTGGCCCGACACGCGCGCTCAGCTCACGGCGTTTCGGCAAGCCGGGCTGCGCTTGGCGCCGCTCGCCAACTATTCGCCGAGCATGCTCGAGCGGCTGCTCGCGCACTCCGCGCTCGAGTCGTTCTTCGAAGCGCAGCTCTCGACCGATCTCGTGCGCGGCTACAAACCGGAGCCACGCGCCTACGCGCTCGGCCCCGATCGCCTCCGCCTCGCGCGCGAAGAGATCGCGTTCTCGGCCTTCGGCGGGTGGGACGCCGCGGGCGCGAAGTGGTTCGGCTTCCCGACGTTTTGGGTCAATCGCCTAGGCGTCGCGCAAGAAGAGCTCGCCCCCGGGCCGGACGCCACCGGGCCGACGCTCAGCGAGCTCGCCGACTTCATCGCTCGTTGGGCGTGAGCTCGAAAACCGCCGTTTCAAGCGGCGCGCTTCGACTCTTTGAGCAACCCCAAATCCAAGAGGCTCTCTGCCGTGGCCACGAGCGCATCTTCGCGCGAGCGCGGCGCCCACCCGAGCAGTCGCTGAGCCTTTTCACTCGACGCGTTCTTGAATTTACCGAGCTCCGGCAAAATCTGACTGACCGAAGGATCGAACCACGACACGAGCTTCACGATCCAATCCGGCAAGCCGCGCGTGGGCACGCGCTTCGCCGCCGAGCCGAGGCGCGCTTTGAGCACGTTCGCCATCTCGAGCATCGTCATGAACTCACCGCTCACGGCCAGGAAGCGCTCGCCCTTCGCCGCTGGGTTCGTCATCGCTCGCACATGCAAATCCGCCACGTCTCGCACATCCACGACGCCGAACGAGAGGCGCGGACAACCCGGCACTGCGCCGTCCATCAAACGCTGCACCATCAAGATCGAAGTGGCGTAATCCGCAGCCAAAACCGGCCCGAAAATGCCGACCGGATTCACCACCGAAAGCTCGAGCGCCGCGCCTTCACGCGCGATGAAATCCCACGCCGCGCGCTCGGCGAGCGTCTTCGATTTGACGTACGGCCGCACATCCTCACCATTCGGATCGGTCCAGCTCACTTCGGTGAACGGCGCCGTTTGCGGCGCCTGCCCATAACCGACGGCGGCAAACGAAGACGTGAGCACCACGCGCTTCACGCCCGCGTCGCGCGCTGCGCGGAGCACGCGGAGCGCGCCTTCACGCGCCGGCACGATCAGCTCATCTTCGTGCTTAGGAATCGTGGCCGGAAACGGCGACGCGACGTGCAGCACGTAATCCGCCCCCGCGACCGCCTCGGGCCAGCCTGCGTCACTGGTCAGATCCGCCGCGCAAAACTCGAGCGGAGCCGCTGAATCCGCGCCGCCCGTCTGCAACATCGCGCGCACGGCGGCTTCGCGCGCTCGTGACCGCACCGTCGTGCGCACGCGATATCCAGCCGAAATCAGCTGCAGAATGCAATGCGAGCCCACGAAACCCGAGCCACCGGTGACCAAAACCAATTCGCCGCTCATGCGCTTGTCTACGCGCCAGCCCGAGCTCGCGTTTCGGCTTCTTGGTTGGAGCGCCGACTTTGTAAAGAGCGCGACCCAAGTCGCAGCGCGCACGAGCGCAGCCACTCGCAGTCAATCGACGCCACTCCCACCGCGCCTCGCGCTCACTGTAAAGCCACACGCATTCCGGCCGACTGAACGAGACGCGCACGGCGCGCCCACCTCGACACAAGCATCGTGACTTACTCCTCACGAAAACGATCCTCGAAATTAAGCAGCTCGCTTTTTCTGCACGTGAGCACCGACAAGCGTCCCTTCTCGAGCGTGCGGCGATCAAATGCCGCGCACGCGGGAATAGAGGCGCAGCATGGGGTTACTCAAAGTGGGCTTGGTGTATCGATCTACGGGCAGCGCGGCACTCATCGGCGCTTTCACACTGCTGTGCGCTGCGCGCTCGGCGCACGCACAAACGCCGGCGCCAGCAACGGATGCCGCGTCCAACGCGGCACCCGCGCCAGCGCCGGAAAATGCCGCTCCCGCGGAGCCGGCGCCCGCGCCGCCTCCGCCGGCAGCGCCCGCACCCGCTGCGGCAACTGAGCCCGCGCCAGCGCCCGAAGCACCACCACCAACGACGTTCTCACCGCTCAAGCTCGAGTCGGCGAACGCGAGCATCAAGCTCGGCCTGCTCGCGCAACCGCAGTACGAAGTCACCGGCACCCAGAATCCCGCGCTGACCGGCGCCACGCAGAACCTGTATTTACGCCGAATTCGGCTCTTGGTCGGCGGCACGCTGTTCAAGAACTTCGAATACTTCTTGGATACGGATGCGCCAAACCTCGGCAAATCCACGGCTGACGGCGGTACCAAGAATATCTTGGGCATGAACGTGCAGGATGCGTTCGTCACGTTCAAAGCCGTCGAAGATGTCTTCAAAATCGACGCGGGTTTCATGCTGCCGCCGGGCGCGCACAACGCCGATCAAGGCGCGGGCACGCTGTACGGTTGGGACTACTTCAGCAACTCGTTCCGACACGCGAATGTGTTCGGCAGCACCGGTGACGTCGGGCGCGATGCGGGCGTGCAGCTGCGTGGTTTGGTGCTCGACAATCACCTCGAATATCGCGCCGGCTTGTTCCAAGGCTTGCGCGACGCGCAGACGGCGGATCGCGTCGCCGCGCGCAACTTCTTCCGCGTCGCAGCGCGCGTTCAAATCAATGTGCTCGACGCAGAAACGGGCTTTTTCTACGCCGGCACGTATCTCGGCACGAAGAAAATTCTGTCCTTCGGTGGCGCCTACGACTTTCAAAACGATTACAAGCACTGGGCCGTCGATGGCTTCTTGGATCTGCCACTCGGCCCCGGAGCGCTGACGGCGCAGGTCAATATCGCTCAATGGAATGGCGAAAACTTCTTGCTCGGCGAAGCGGTTGGCACGCCGCCGGTCGCGCCCCAAACGTTGCCGAAGCAAACCGCCGAGATGGCCGAAGCCGGCTATCGCTTCTCGGGTGCGGAGATCAGTCCGATTTTACGCTTCGAACACCGCACCGTGAACACGCCGACCGCGGGCGCCCCGAACGAGAATCGATATGGCGTCGGCCTCGCGTATTGGCCCTACGGGCACAACGTCAATTTGAAGGCGTTCTACACGCACATCGACCCGACGGATCCGGCAGATTTGAAGGCATATAATGCGTTCAATCTGCAGTGGCAGCTCTACTTCTATTGAGGGCTGCCGCGTTGTCTTCCTCAGCCATCGATCGGAGCCGCATGGAGTCCACGTCTTCGTCCCCTCATTCGGCGAGCCTCGATGCGAGCACGCTGCGCCGCGTGATCCTCGCGGCTTCGCTCGGCACATTGTTCGAGTGGTACGATTTTTATCTCTACGGCAGCCTCGCGGTCTTCTTCGGTGGCTTGTTCTTCCCGAAAGGGAACGATACGGCGCAGCTGCTCGCGAGCCTCGCGACGTTCGGCGCGGGCTTCGGTGTGCGCCCGCTCGGCGCGATCGTATTCGGCAATTTGGGCGATAAAATCGGCCGCAAATACACGTTCCTCATCACCATGGCCACGATGGGCTTGAGTACCGCGCTCGTCGGCGTGCTGCCCACGTACGCGACGTTCGGGCTCGGTTCGACCGTGCTGCTCGTCGCGCTGCGCTTGCTCCAAGGCCTCGCGCTCGGCGGCGAGTACGGCGGCGCCGCGACTTACGTCGCCGAGCACGTCCCCGACGACAAGCGCGGCTTCTACACGAGCTTCATTCAAACGACGGCCACGCTCGGCTTCTTCTTGAGCTTGATCGTGATCGCTTCGACGCGCGGCGCGTATTCGCCCGAGCAGTTCAAAGCATTCGGTTGGCGTATCCCGTTCTTGCTCTCGTTCGTCCTGCTCGCGGTCTCGCTCTACATCCGCCTGAAGATGCAGGAATCCCCGCTCTTTCTGCGCGCGAAATCCGCCGGCAAGACGAGCAAGAATCCGCTCAAAGAGAGCTTCGTCAATCCCGTCAATCGCCGGTACGTGCTGATCGCCCTATTTGGCGCCGCCGCCGGGCAAGGCGTGGTTTGGTACACCGGGCAATTCTACGCGCTGACCTTCTTGCAAGCGGCGCTCAAGCTGCCGTGGCAAACCGCGTACCTGCTCGTCGCGATCGCGCTCGGCCTGGCGGCGCCTTTGTTCGTCGTGTTCGGTTGGCTCTCGGATCGCATCGGGCGCAAAAAGATCATGCTCACCGGCTGCGCGCTCGCGGCCATCACCTACGTACCGATCTACATCGGTATGGTGCAATTCTCGAATCCAGACCATTTGGCGCAAGCAAACCCAGCGCAAGTGAACGAGCCCGTGCTCGTGATCCTGCTGTTCATCCAAATGGTGTACGTGTGCATGGTCTACGGCCCGATCGCCGCGTTTCTGGTCGAGCTGTTCCCGACTCAAATTCGGTACACGTCGATGTCCGTGCCCTATCACCTCGGAAATGGCTGGTTCGGCGGCTTTTTACCGCTGATCGCGACCGCGGTCACCGCGTCCGAGTGGGCCAAAGGCGCGTTCGGCGCGGGCGCGATCTACACCGGGCTGATCTACCCAATCGCAGTCTGCGTAGTCACGGTGCTGATCGGTGGTTTCATGATTCGCGAGACCAAAGGGCACAAGATCGACGCGGAAGCGCATCAGATGTGAGCTCGGTGTCCGCGCGTGCTTGCTCGTTCATGTTCGTGCTCGCATGGCCCCTCGGCTGCGCGAGCCACGCGAACGAGCACGAAGAAACCGCGGACGCTGCAGTCGCCGACAGCGGCACCCTCACTGAAGACGACGCGCTGTTCGAGCCCGCGGGTCTCGCGAATCCGCTTCGCAGCGGCGATCAGGCGAGCGGGTTGACGTTGATCGCGCTCACGTTGGTGCAAACCGGAACTGGCGCGGCGCTGTATGCCGCCGTCCGCAATGACGGCGCCACGCCTTCGTGCGAAGCCGGCATGCTTACGGATTTCATCGATGCCACCGACGCAATCAGCGCGAGCGCCGGCACGACGCTACAAACCAGCCATTTTTACCGCACGAGCGCGGGCGCAATCATCCCGTGCATCGATCCCGGTGAAGTCGCACTGGGCGCCTCCACCGATTTGCCGGCGAGCGTCGTCATCGCGCAACTCGGCAGCCTCGATCACGCCTTCCCCGCGTTCACCGTCGGTGATCTCACGCCGCTCAGCGGTTTCACCGTGAGCGAGCTCACGCAAGTGACGACCGCTGCGGGCACGGCATTCAGCGGCGTGCTCACGAACGGCTTCGACGTCACGGCGACCTCGGCGAGCGTCAATGTGTTCTCGCTCAATCGCGTCGGCAGACCGCTTGCCGTCGTGAGCGCGAGCGCACCCGATTCACTCACCGCGGGACAAACCTGGCAGTTCCAAACCGAAGCACTCGACGTTTCGGGAGCCAGCGCGGTCGCCCTGCCGACGGCCACGTTCGCGAATTGAGTCACTGCTGCGGCGCGCCGTTCGCGATCCATTCACGCACGCCGTCGAGATAGGTTTGTGGCGTGCAATTGTCGACGCAGCCGAGCGGCATTTGCGGCACTGTCGCGCTGCATTGGCCTTTTTGAACGAGGTAAAACGCGCTCTGATCGGGCGCGCCGGGCGAAATCAGCGGGTAGTTGTTGCAGCCGGCCACGACGTAACTCTTCAGGGTGGAGTAGAGCGTCGCGTTGTCGACGCCGAGCAGATTCGGAGCTTGGCCGCTCGAGTGGCAGCCCGACCCACCACACTGAACCTGCACGATTTGTACGACCGTCGCGAAATTCGCGAGTGCGGACGCGCCGCCGCTCGAGTTCGCGCCGCCCGATCCGGCATTGCTCGCGCCGCCGAGGCCCGTCGCTTCGCCGGCGTGCGACGGATTTTCGCTGCAGCCGATGGGCGCGGGCACGTTCGGATCCGCGCCCACCGAAGCGCAGCTGCTCGCTTCCGGTGAGCAGCCTGCGAGCAGGGCGCCGAGAGCCAGCGCGGAGATCACGCCGGCTGTCGTCGCAAAGTTTCGTTCGAGCGCGCGCGTCATGGTTCAGCTATTCGCGCGCAGCTCACTGTATTCGCCCGGATTCGAGATCTGCGCGGGCTGGGTACTGTTGAACAGCTTGGAATCGTCGTATTTGCCGTAGTGCGTGACGGGCTGCGAGCCGCCCTTCACCGGGAAACCCGTCGCATCCGCCTGGACGCCGATCGCGTTCATCAGATTGCAGTAGTATTTGTTGATCGGCATCGTGGCTTGATCCGGCGGAGTGCCGAGTGAATCGAGCGTCGCGAAGGGGCTCATGCCGTCTTTGCAATCATCGTCACTGTGGCCTTGCGAGAGCGCTGCGTTGGCTTGCTCCACATTGATGGCCCAACCCGTCTTGAAGTAGCCACCGCAGCCGCCGGCTTGGAGGATCGGCAAGTTGTTCAAGTTGTGGCTGTTGCCGTCCGACATCTCTTGGAACCAAACCGTGGCCGTGTTGTCGAGCAGCGTGCCCTCGCCTTCTGCCACGCTGTCGAGCTTGCCGACGAGGTAAGCGAACTGCTGCGCGTAAAACAGATCGATCTCGTGCAGCATGTCGAGCACGCCGTTGATGCACGTGCCGCCCATGTTTGCGCTCCCGATGCGATGCGAGAGGCCATGAGATTCTTGCGTGAGCCCCAAATTAGAAAACACGTAATTGGGCGGCATTTTCATGAAAATGACGCGATTGGCGTCGCACACCGCCGTCAGCACCGCGAGATCCATCATGATCGGCGCCGCTTTCGAGATGTCGACGCCCAGGCCGCCCAAACCGCCGCCTTGAACCGCGGCGCTCGTCACGCCGAGCATGGTCGCGGTATCCATCGTGCACTGGGCCGTGACCGCGCCCGAGGTTTGGTGCAGCAGATCCACCCAATCGGACAGCTTCTTTTGATCGGCTTGACTCATGTTCACGCGCTGCAGCGTGCTCAAATCATCACGGACGATGTCGATCACGCTCTTGCCGCGCGCCACTTGGTACGTATCGGGCGACATCGCGCCTTGTCCGAATAGGTTCGTGAGGTTGTTGTAAATCTGAGTCGGTGAGCCCACGCCCGGAAAGATCTGGTTCGGCTGATCGAACGAAATCACCGGTTGGGTGTTGCTCGCGTTGCCGGCGACGCCGCCGAGCTGCATGAAAAGCGGCGTATTTCCCGCGGGATTTACCTGCTCGGCGCACACGTGGTCGAGCGAGCGACCCGTCGGCGTGGCGGTGAATTTGCCGTCGTTCGGCGTGACCGGCTGACAGGTGAAGAACGAGCCGCAGACTTGTGTGTGCGGATCGGTGGTTTGCCCGAGCGTGCCCGCGAAGCTCCATTCGTTCATCGCGCGGATGCCGCGCACCATCAGGAGCTTGTCGGCGAACGAAGCCAGCGGCGACAACGTTTGCATCGCCGCATAGTCATCCTTGCTCAGCGTGCCCTGGGATTTGGCTGGAAACCAGCGATCGGTCAAACAACCGTAGTGGGTGAAGTACACGATCAAGCGCTTCGGCGCCGTGGCTGGCGCGGTGCCGTCTGCCTTCGCCGCGCGCTCGGCGACCGAGCTCAAGAATGGCGCTGCCACGATCGCGCCGCCGAGCCCACGCAGCAGCTGTCGACGATTCAAATACTTGTTCATGTCGGCCTCTCAGTTGCCCTGGGTGCGGAGACGGAAGGAATCTGCTTTGGTGTAGTCGGCGATTAGATTCGCGACGGGGTAGCCGGTTTGAGCCAAATTCGCGCTCAATTTGTCGACGGTGCAGGCATCGTTCGAGTTCGGCGTGCGATTCGAAGCGAAGGCCACCCACTGCTCGGCGTAGTGCCGTTGCACGCCGGGAAGCCCCGCGAGCTCGGTCATCAGCGCGAGCGGCGACGAAATCGTCTTCGTGTCGGTCGAGCTGAACACGACGTCCGCGGTGCCGTCGATCGCGCCGCCGAGCTGGTCGGTGTCTTGCCAACTGCCGACCGAGTTGTAGTGCTCGAGCACGAAGCCCGGCGGATTGATCATGGTGCCGTGACAGGAGTGACACGGCTCGTTCGCGGTCAGCGCCTCGATCTCTTGGCGATACGTCGTGTACGTGCCGGGCGGGATCGGCGTCTTCAACGCGTTCGGATCCGGGGTACCCGGATTCACGCCGAGCACGCGCCCGCTGATGAACGCGCCGCGCAAGATCGGGCTCGAGGTATCGAAATGCGCGAACGTGCTGAGGAAGCCGACGCGCGTCAAAAACCCCGGACGCGTCGTGGCATCGAGTGTCACCCGCGTGGGTGTCGCGCCGTACATCGACGGGTCGAGGCCGTACAAGCCGGCCGTGTCTTTGGTCACGAACGCGACGTTGCTCAGGAAAAGATCCTTGAACGTGCCGCCTTTCAGCACGATTTCTTGAAAGAACGAGTCCATCTCCGCCATCGCGGGCGCGTACGCGGCGGCGGTCCAATTCGGATATTTCGTCGAGTCGTGATCGGTGTTGTTGACCCAATGCGAGCCGGTCTGAATGCCCGAGTAATAGTGATTGAAATTGGCGACGCCCGCAGCGGCCTTATCGCTCTGCAACATGCGCTGCGCTTGCGCGGCGATTTGATCGGTCGTGGTGAGCTCGTTGGCGTCGGCGGCCGCGCTCAGCGTGTCGTCTGGAACCGTGCCCCAGAGCAAGAACGAGAGCCGCGTCGCGACCTCGTAGCTCGTCAGTTTGGTTGCACCCGTCGCGCTGTCCGGATCTTGCCCGAGCTCGGGCAACATGATGAACGAGGGTGACGCGAGGAACGCGTACAACACCGCTTCCGCGACCTCCGCCGGCGTGCCTGCTGGCGTCAAGCTGTTCAACCGCTGAAAGCTCGCGACCTCGGTGTCCGTGAGCGGCCGACGAAATGCTTTGCGACCGAAGGCTTTGATCGTGTCCGTCAAGCACGTGCCGACGCTCGGATCACAGCTGATGAAATTGGCTTTATTCGTGCCAGACATCACTTCGGAGGCGATCTTGTCGGCAGCCGTGAGATAGCCGTTCCACGCGATGTCCGTGATGCTGCCGTCCGCGTCCGGCGCGAGCAGCGAAGACGGCGGTTGATTGTTCGCGCTCGTGAGCGCCGTGAGCCCGAGCAGATCACGCACGACCGCGTCGTAGGAAGCGTCGGTCATGCGTGGGATTTGCGAGGTCGCGGGGATCCGGGGGATGCACGTCGTCGGGTCCGAGGTCGCGCCGCCGTTCGCGCCCGAGCCGCCAGAGCTGCTCGAGCCGCCGCCCAGCGAGCCGCCGTTGTCGTTGGTTTGCTGGTGCGCGCCGCCGGTGATTTCCGCGGTGCAGCCAGAGACGAGCGTCGCAGCCGCACAGAGCGCAACGCTGCCGATGCCCGAGAGCCGCCGAAGCTTTCGCGTGGACATACCGAGCGTGATAATCAGTTTCGGACTCGAGCGGACGATGTTAAAAATCTCATCCTTCGCGCACAAATCTAGGGCTTTGCGAGAACACGCGCAGTCGCAACACGGCCACGATTCACGCGCCCTGAGTTAAGCAATCTGCTTATCGGAGCGTGCCCTTGGCGTCCGAAGTGCCCGTGAGCACGGCTTTTCCGAGCGGATTCGCCGCCTGAATCGCACTCACGACGCTCGCGACATCAGTCACGCTGCCAGGCAATTGCTCCTGACTCAAAGCGTATAGCGTGAATGCGTAGGTATCGGAGCTGCCGTCCGTGTTGTTGGGGCAAGGGCCCAAGTAGCGCGCGGCGAACGGATTCTTCTGTTTAGCGCCCGCCAAATTCGCAACGCCCGCCGGCGGTGAACCCGCCGCCAGATTTTCGGGCAGCGACATCACCTCCGCAGGGATGTCCCACATCGCGTAGTGCATGCCTTGCGGGCTCGGTAAGCGCGTGTCGTCGAGGAACGTGAGCGCAAAGCTCTTCGTGCCGGCGGGCACTCCACTCCAATTCAACGCGGGCATTGCCGGCATCGGATTGGTCGTGGCGCAGGTGGCAGCGACGGGGATCGCGCTTCCGTCGCTGAAATCAGGGCTCGTGAGCGAGAATTCGCCGCTCGCGGAGCCGCCTGCGCCGGCGCCGCCGTTGCTCGCGCCGCCATTCACGACTCCGCCGACGCCTGCGTTTCCGCTCGAAGCGACTGTGCCGCCCGCGCCACCATTCGACGCGCCACCCGCGCTCGAGCCGGCGAGCGACGTCGACCCGCCGCTCGTCGTGCCGGTGTTGCCACCGCCCGCGATCGCGCCGTTCGTTCCCGCGGAAGTCACGGCACTGCCGCCCGTCGCTGCGATTCCCCCGGCGCCACCGCCGTCGAAGATCGCGGACGAGTCCGACGACCCGCACGCACTGACGACGAAGGCGAACACCCCCAAGCTCGAGAACGTAAAGAGCGCTGACTTGGCCATGCTTTCGTGGCGCCAAATTGAGCCGCGCTGCTCACCGACAGAAGGCGAGTTTATCCTCGCCCCGCCTCGCAAAATTGTAGCGCTCAGCGCGTGAGTGACACCGTGACCACCGCTTGTGGCGGGAGCTCGACAAGGCCGCGCGCAGGCAACGGACCGAGCGAAGCCGCGCGCTCGACGCCGCTGAACACGCTGCGCACCACGCTAGAATTCGGCCAATTTTCAGCCAAATTCAGCGTCACGCTCTGGGCCACGCTGCTCGCGTTGATCAAGATGACGCTGAGCGCGTCTGCCTGCGGTGAGATCCACGCGGACGAGAGTAAGCCGTCGCCGGTGCTCGTGGCATCGACTCGCACCCAGCCCGGCTCCGTGTCGTGCGCGAAGTGTCGCATCGCGTAGTACGGCTCTTCCGGGCCGAAGGTCGAGAAATCGAGCCCGAGCAGCGCTTGCGTGTTTGCGCTGACGCCGGTGAGCGCGCCCATCAGCGCGGTCTGCAAATACGCAGACGCACCTTCGACCGCGGTCGCATAATGAATCGAGAGCGCGGTTCCAAAACCATCCGCCTCCATCTCGGTCACGAAGAGCGGGCGCTGATAGCGCGCTTGCAGCGACGCGAGCGCCTCGAGCGCGCTCACGTCCACAGCGTTCGGGTTCACGCCGTAGAATTGATGCGCGAGCGCCGTTGTCCGCGAAAAATCCAGAGTTTCGGCGTAATTTGCCAAAACCGAAAAATCACTCGTTTCAGGCGCGACGATTTTCGGCTGCGCCGGCAACCTCGCGAACGCGGCGAGCGTCGCCGCTTGGGCTTCGGCGTAGCCGGGATACGACACGGACACGTCACTCCCGTCGACCGAAACCGTGCTCGCGCCTTCCGTCGGCAAGAATTTGCACGCCTCGCCGATCTCCGCGCTACTCGGAATCCAATCGGGATTGTTCTGCAAGCCGACGTAGTCGGGCGTGATGCCGATAGCTGCATATGCACCCAATGAAGCGAGCCAGTAGCTCGCGAGTCCCGCGTAGTCGAAGCCTCCGTCCGACGCGCGGCTCAGGGTGCAGGTTTGCGCGTTGCCGCTGCACGTGAGCGAGCCATTCGCTTTCAGCGCGGGAGGCGGGCTCCAAGAACCGAGAAACACGACTGGCGCATGCCCGAGCGCGGCGCTCGCGCCGTTGAAGATCGCCGCGGTGGTCGAAAGATCATCATCCCCCGAGTGCTCGTAGCGATTGCGAAAGCGCAGCAGATCGAGGCCCAAATCCTGGAAAATGGCCTGATAAATCGCCGCGTGCTCGGGATGACTCGTGAGCTCGCTCTCCCCGTACGCAACCGACGCGCCGAAGCCCACGAGCGCTTGATGCCGCACGCTCGTGTCCACGCTGACGCTCGCAGTCGGCTCGAGCGCGGGGGTGCACACGCCGGCGACGCACATCTGATCGCTCGCGCACGAGCCTGTGTCGCACAGGCGCATGCAAAGACCGGCCACGGGCGGCTGACTGCCGCTGCATTGCGCCGTGGCGCCGGCCTCGCTCGCCGACACGCACTCTGCGCCCGGCATGTCACCGCAGGAGTCCGCGCCCGTGCACGCGCGCGTGCACACGCCGCACAAGCATTGGAGGTCGCCGCATTGATCGTCAGAGTGGCATTGACGGAGCCAATTGGTTTGGCTGTCACCGGTTTGGTAGTCGTTGTTCGGCGAGCATCCGCCGAGCGCGGCAAGCGCGACGAGCGCGAGCAATCCCCACGTGAAGCGCTTTGCCCCGACCCCGCGCGCGTTCATTCTTCCTCTCCGTCCGTCAGGTTTTGCCCGCAATAAAAGCTCACCGAATACTTCGCGCTCGCGCCGTGCGTGCGGTTGTGCTCCGCGACTTCCTCCCACAACGGCACGACTTGACGTCGCACGTTGGCGAGCAGCGCGCGCACCTCTTGCTCACGCGGATGGCCTGGCCACAAATCGAAGCTGAGCGTGGTGCCGCCGATTTCGTCCGCGGCCGCCGACACGTGCTTGCCGCGCACGACCTTGGCTGCAAGCGCCTTCAACACCGCGCGATGATGATCGATCACGGCCGCTTCCCAGCCCGCGGATTGCCCGACCGGGATCAGACAGCGATCGGTCGCGTAGAACACGCCTTCGGCTCGCGTCTCGACGCGCACGCGCTCATCGCTGATCAAGCGCGCGATCGCGGCGTCGAAGGCGGCTTCGGACAGCGGCACGAGCGCCGCCAAGTGCTCGCGGCTGATCGGGCTCGCTGGGTAAAGCTGCACCCAAACCAAGGCTGCATTCGTCTCGTCCAAATCCACGCCGGGGCTCGCGCCGAGCTCTTCCAGCTCTTCTGCGCTGGCCGCGCGGTAACGCGTGACCTTGCCCGTCCCGGTTCGGCGCACGAGCCCGCTCTCCACGAGATCGTTCAAGATGCTGCGCACCTTGCCTTCTTCGTCGTGCTTGAAGTGCGAGAGCACCTCTGCGCGCGTGGCCGATTCACGCTCCACGAGGAACCCGTGCATCGCGCCCCAGAGCGTGATGCCGCGCGCCGTCGCGGACTCGCTCAGCCGCTGCACCTTTTGCTGATACGAGCGCAAGACGAGCCCGAACATGTCCGCGATCACTTTTTTTCCGAGCTTCTGACGCTCGAGCTCGCGCACGAGCCCCACGAAGACTTCGTCCGCGATGTGCGAAAGCGGCGAACGCACGCCTTCGGCCGTCGATAGTTGCGCGATCAGGACCATCGTTTGGCGCACGATGGCGTCGATCAAGACTTGAGAGTTCACGCGCTCCGGCTCTCGTTTTGTGTGAGGGCGGCATGATACGGCTCAGCCTCCACTGCTCGGGGGGCGAGAAAAATCTCGTCTGGGAAAGGCGACATCGAGGACCGCGTCGCGCCGCCGAGACAAAGCTCGGGCGCCGCAACCGTTCACTCCACATTCCCGCGGGGAGAGCGAATGATCTTCCGCGGTTCGCAAAACGTTTTCGCTGCAATTTTGCGGCAAACACGGGCTGCGTTATGCTCGCCGCATGCGGAAATGGTGGGTCGGGCTCGCGTTGGGTTTGTCGTTCTCGGGGTGCAGTGGGTCGTCGGACGGAGGCTCATCGGCGCCAACGCCGCCGGAAGAGTGCGAAACGTTCATCGACGATTATTGCGGGCGCGTCGCCGCGTGCGTCATCCAGAACAACGAAGATCCGGGCGCCACCCAAGCGCAGGAGGAGACCAGCTGCGCGGATGCCGCGAAGGCGAACCTACCGTGCGAAAAAGCGGTCGCCGTCGGCACGACTTACAACTCTTGCATCACGGAGGTAAAAGCGATCGCTTGCTCCGCCGTCACCGCGGCGGAACAGAGCGGGAACGTAGCGGCGCTCGTGCCCACCGACTGCGATCAGGTGATCAAGCTACTCGAGTGACAAAATGAAAAGGGCGGCCCGACACGGACCGCCCTTTTTCAGCGAGCTTCGCGGAAGCGCGATGCTCAGATGACCGGCTTCATCGCCGTCATGTACGCGCGCAGCGTGGTGCCGATCAGCTCGACGGGGTGATTGCGAATTTCGCTCTCGACGCGCACGAGCTCGCGGTTCGAGACGGCCGTGTCCGTGCTTTGGAGGCCCTTGCCGATCACATCCGTGTCGACCTTGAGCATGAACTCTTTGAGCAGCGGGCGGCAGGCGTTGTCGAACAAATAACAGCCGTATTCGGCCGTGTCCGAAATCACCTTGTTCATCTCGTACAGCTTCTTGCGCGAAATCAGATTCGCGATGAGCGGCGTCTCGTGGAGCGATTCGTAGTACGCGCTCTCGGCCTTGATGCCGGCATCCGTCATGGTCTCGAACGCGAGCTCCACGCCCGCCTTGACCATCGCCACCATCAAGATGCCCTTGTCGAAATACTCTTGCTCGTTGATTTGCTGCGAGCCGGCCGCGGTTTGCTCGAACGGCGTCTTGCCCGTGGCTTCGCGCCAGCCGAGCAGATCTTTATCGCCGGCTTTCCAGTCCGTCATCATCGTGCTCGAGAACTTGCCGCTGATGATGTCGTCTTGGTGCTTCTGGTAGAGCGGCGCCATGATCTTCTTCAGCTCGAGCGAGAGCGCGTGGGCCTTGAGCTTCGCGGGGTTGCTCAGGCGATCCATCATGCCGGTGATGCCGCCGAACTTGAGCGCTTCGGTGACGGTTTCCCAGCCGTATTGCACGAACTTCGCGGCGTAGGCTTTATCGATGCCCTTTTCGACCATCTTGTCGAAGCAGAGCAGCGAGCCTGTCTGCAGCATGCCGCAGAGGATGGTCTGCTCGCCCATCAAATCACTCTTCACTTCGGCGACGAACGAGCTCGCGAGCACGCCCGCGCGATCACCGCCGGTGCCGGAGGCGAGCGCTTTCGCGATCGTCCAGCCCTTCTTCTCCGGATCATTTTCGGGGTGCACGGCGATCAGCGTCGGGATGCCGAAGCCGCGCGTGTATTCGACGCGCACCTCCGAGCCCGGGCCCTTCGGCGCCATCATCACGACCGTGATGTCCTTGCGGACCTGCATGCCCTCTTCGACGATGTTGAAGCCGTGCGAGTACCAGAGCGAAGCGCCCTTCTTCATCAACGGCAAAAGCGCGCCGACGACGGCCGTGTGTTGCTTGTCCGGCGTGAGGTTGCCGACGACGTCCGCCGTCGGGATCAGCTCTTCGTACGTGCCGACTTTGAAGCCGTGCTCGGTCGCGTTCTTGAAGCTCGCGCGCTTCTCGGCGATCGCTTCTTTGCGGAGCGCGTAGCTGACATCGAGGCCGCTATCGCGGAGGTTCAGCCCTTGGTTCAAGCCCTGCGCGCCGGCACCGACAATGACGATCTTCTTGCCGCGCAGCGCGTTCACGCCGTCGGCAAACTCGCTCTTGTCCATGAAGCGACACACGCCAAGCTGCATGAGAGCTTCGCGAAATGACAGGGAATTGAAGTAACTCATCGCACCAAACCTCGGTTTTTCTGACGAAAGGGCCGGAACCATTGTCCGCCGCTTGGCCTCTGTCAACATGCGCCGTCCGTCTTCGGGAGCGCAGCTCCCGCCCCGCTGAAATGAATTCAGCGGGGCCCCACCCTCAGGTTTTGGGGCCCCAGCCCCAAAACCTCCTGCTACGTACATTCGAGACCATGAGCGCGTTCAGTATCCGGTTCAACGGGGCCTCGCTCGGCCCCATCGACCAGCCCATTTTCCGCGATTTTTCTTGGAGCGTCGAGCCTTTCTCGGTCTGGGTCATCACGGGGCCGAACGGCGGCGGAAAGAGCGCGGTCGCGCAGGCCCTCGCCGGCACGCTCGCCGTGACGCAAGGCGACACGGACGGCGCGCTGCCCGCGCCGGATTCGGTCGCGCTGATTTCGTTCGAGCGCCAGCGCGAGGTGATTTTCGACGAGCGCTACAACGATGACAGCGAGTTCACCGACGGCGGTATCGATCCGGGTACTTCCGCGCTCGATTTCGTGCTGCAGCGCGGACGCGGGCCCAGTGGTTTGCTGCCTCGGCCCGCCGAGCCGCCGCGCTTGCGCGAGCTCGCCGCGAGCATGGGTATCCTCGAGCTCTTACCCCGCGGGGTGAAGTACCTCTCGACCGGCGAGATCCGCAAAGTCTTGCTCTGCCGGGAGCTGCTCAAAGCACCGAAGTTTCTCATCTTCGACGAGCCGTACGAAGGCCTCGATACGAAGACGCGCGCGCTCTTGAGCGCCGAAATCGAGCGCCTGGCGCGAGCTTCGACCACGCCGGGCAGCGCTGAAGCGCCGACGCAGGTGCTGATTATCACGGATCGCTACGAGCACGTGCCCGCGACGACCACGCACGTGCTGTACCTCGACGAGCGACGGGTGCAGTTTGCCGGCACGCGCGCGGAGTTCGAAGCATCGTCACTTTTGGCGCGACTCGGGAAAATGAGTGAGGCGGAGAGCGCGAGCCTCACGCACGCGCTCGGCGAGGCGCTCACGGAACCAGCGCGGCCCCCCAACAAAAATGAAAAGGACGAGCCGAGCGCGGGCGAAGCGTTGGTCGCGCTGCAAAACGTGCGCGTGTCGTATTCGGGGCGTGAAGTCCTGAGCGGATTGAACCTGACGATCCGGCGCGGCGAGCACACGCTCGTGCGTGGGCCGAACGGCTGCGGCAAAACCACGCTGCTCAATTTGATCAACGGCGACAACCCGCAAGTGTACGCGAACGACGTGACGATTTGCGGGATGAAGCGCGGCTCGGGCGAGTCCGTGTGGGACGTGAAAAAGCAGCTCGGGCAGGTGTCGTATGCGCTCCACGTGGAGTATGCGTATCGCTGCACCTCGAATTTGATCGAGACCGTGCTGAGCGGCTTTTACGATTCGATCGGGCTCTATCGCGAGCCGAACTACGCCGAAATTCGCGCCGCGGAGCGCTGGCTCGAGATCGTCGGGTTGATCGAAAAGCGCGCCGAGCCGTTCTTGCAACTCTCGTACGGCGAGCAGCGCGTGGCGTTGATTTTGCGCGCGGTGATCAAGCAACCCAAGCTCTTGATTTTGGACGAGCCGTGTCACGGCCTCGACGCGCGCCACCGCGGCGAAGTGCTGACGATCGCGGACTACATCGGCAAAAACACGGCCTCGACGATTCTATACGTCACGCACGATCCCGCGGAGCAACTCGAATGCACGCGGCAAGTGTTCGAGTATTTGCCGGACGTGGGGTGGACGCTCGAGCGCGGCACCACGTGAACGAAAGGCTCAACTCGTCGCGCGTTGACGCTTGTCGTACGCGCGCAGTCCGAAAATCAACGACACCGAGAACGCGAGCAGCGCGCCCGTGACGGGCCACGCGCGCGCGGTGAGCTTGCCCGAGGCGTCGAACAGCTCCGAGCCGAGGTAGCTGACGAGGAAGAGCGGCGGCACGTAGCCGAGCAGTGAGCCCCAGAAGTGCGTGGAAAAGCGCACTCTCGAGACGCCGAGGAAGAAGTGGAGCACTTGCGGCATCCAGAAGATCAGCCGCAGCACGAGCACGGTGCGGAACGCTTGGCGCTCGAGCGCGGCTTCGTATTTGCGGAGGCGCTCGGGAACGCGGGCGGAGAGCCAGTCGCGCGCGACGAAGCGAGCGAAGGAAAAGCCGATCACGCTCGCGCACATCGTGCCGACCATGGAGAGCGCGAACGCGACGGGCCACGGCCAGATCAACGGCGCAGCGACGATGAAGACCGTACCCGGCACCCCGAACGGCTGCAGCAGCGCATACGCCAGGATGAACCACAAGTAGCCCCACGCGCCGAGCCCGCGCACGGCCTCGGCGAACGCGTGCGGATTCGAGAGTCCGTGGAGCGCGCCGAAGCGATACGCGAGCCCGAGCCCGAGCGCGATCGAGATGCCGAGAGCCAGGGCGAGCAGGCGCGCGATTCTCACCGCACGCGGCACGGGAATCGGCTCGACGAGCATCTGATTTTTGCGCATCCGCGAGATGCCATTGCGCAACGCGCGACTCAGCGCAAGCCTTTCAAACTTGGGATGCGCACGAAATCACGGCTTTTTCGCGAGGCAAAACGACGCACGGCGGCGCACCCTCGAGAGTGAGCGCGCGTAAACGCAACAAGCCCTCTGCAGCGGAGCCCGCCCGTTCGTTAACATTTGGCGCACATCGACCGTACCGCACGTTGCGCCGATGTTCGACAAGCCGTTGCGACTGGTGGTCGCCATTGCTCTACTCGCGCTGGGCAGCGCCTGCTCGCACCACGCGAACAACAACGCGCCGTATCTGGGCGGGACCGATGGCGGCGTGGACAAACCGCCGCCCGATGTCGATCCGTGCGAGACGCCGAACGAGGGTTGCGCGTGCGACACGCCGGCGGAGGTCGTCGACTGCGGCAGCGTCGAGCGCCATTCGGGTGACTATGTCTCGTGCAGCATGGGGCAGCGGACGTGCGGCAGTGACGGCAAGTGGGGCGCGTGCATCGGCGATCGCGTCGCGACGATCAGCGCGAGCTCGGGTGAGCAAGCCCAGGCGCTCGGCGCGTCCGCGGCCTGCGTCGATAACCCGTGCGATCCGTATTGTCAGCGTTTCACCGACAACGCGAATGGGCTGACTTTCCCCGACGGTGGGCCGTTCATCAACGATGGCGGGCTCACGATGTACCCGACCATCCCGCTGCCGACCGGCTCGGGCTGCACCGGGCTCACGATCTCGCCGACCAGCGCGGCCATCACCGTGACCGCGGTGAATACGGCCTTCGTCAAAGGCGAATACTTCGCGCGCATGGACAAGACGATCACGTCGATCCCTTCGACGTGGACGGCGACGGCAACGCGCACCGAAGCGAACATCGACTACGACTGGGCTTCTGGCGCGCCCGGCCCTGCCGGAATTCCCGCGACGCTCTGGACCGCGCGTTGGACGGGCACGGTCATCCCGCCCACCACCGAGGCGTACACGTTTTACACCGTCACCGATGACGGCGTGCGCCTGTGGATCAACAACACGCTCGTGATCGATCACTGGGTCGATCAAGGCTCGACGCAATACGCCGCGACTCCGATCAACCTCACCGCCGGAACGCCCGTGACGTTCCGCATGGAGTATTACCAAAACACCGGTGGCGACTTGGCGCACTTCAAGTGGAGCACGCCCACGATCGCGCAGCAGGCCATTCCTGCAGCCTATTTCGCGGCTCCCGACGGCACGCGCTCGCGCCTGACCGTGAGCCCTTCGGTGCCGACGTTCTCCGTCGCGCTCGTGCCTGCGGGCTGCTTCAAAGGCACGTTGAACGTCGCGTGGACGCTCGACCGCTATGACGTCGCGGCCGTCACGAACGGCACCATCAATCTGGTCAGCGCCGTGCCCGGCACGCTCAACGTGACCGCGTTCGCCGGCAAGTTCTCGGCCAGCGCGCCCATCAGCGTCGCCGTCAACACGGTGGACACGACGACTGCGCCCGCGGGCGCCGCCGCCAATTTCGCGAAGGCGGCATCGGGCACGGACGCGATGTCGATCTTGTATCCGTACAACCAAACCGTGTTGCCGATCGGCCTCGCGCCGCCGTTGATCCAATGGCAAACGGGCGGCACCGCGGCGAGCGCGGTCAAGGTTTCGCTCAACTATCCGGCGACCGGCACACCGACCTTCAATTGGTCGGAGATCATTCCCGAGCCCGCGACACCGAGCGCGACGATCCCGCAATCGGTGTGGAAGGATTTCGAAAATACCGGCAAAGGCAATGACGTCGCTTTCAGCGTGCAGCGCTTGGTCGGCACCGCGACGACGCCCTCGCCCGCTGTGACGCGCACGCTGCATTTCAGCCCAGTTCCGGTGCGCGGCTTGATTTACTACACGCAATATCAACGCGGCGGCACGACCAACATGATGGTCGCCGATCCCGGCTCGGCCACGAGCGCGCACAGCGCGTTCGCGACCGTCGACGGCTGCCCGGTGTGCCACTCGGTGTCTGCGAACGGCAACTACTTCGCGACTTCGTATCAATACTACAGCGCGACGGACGGCGGCCTCTCGAAGGTGCTTTCGGGCGGTGTGCTCTCGCCGATCGCCGACTTCGTCACCACCAACCGCACAACGTACACGAGCGGCGGCAGCGATTGGCGCGGCTTTTCTTGGGCTCCGCTCACCCCCGACGGCACGCTCGCGCTCTCGACCAACAACATCTACGGCAACACGAAGCAGAGCCTCGTCGGCATCAACGGCACGACGCGCACGGTGAGTGTCCCGAGCACGATCGCATCTGGCGGCACCGGCACCGGTCTCCTCGCCAAGTATTTCCCGAACACGACCTTCACGACGGCGAGCCCGCTGTGGAAGCGCATCGATCCGATCGTCAATTTCGATTTCAGCACGAATAGTCCGGGCGCGATGGTGCCGGTCGACTATTCCGTGCGCCGAACCGGCCAAATTCAAGCCCTGACGACCGAAACCTATTTGTTCGAAGTCGAGACCACGGACTCCGTGCGTTTGATCATCAACGGCACGACCGTGATCAACACCACGGCGGAGAACGCCGCGGGCGTCGCGCCGGTGATCTACTCGGGCTCACTCGCGCTGACCGCCGGCGCCAAGGTTTCGATTCAGCTCGATCAACAAGACACGGGCAACGAGTCCTCGATCAAGCTGTGGTGGAGCAGCCCGACGGTGCCGCGCATGCTCGTGCCGGAAACTCAGCTCTATCCGAACGACGGCACCCACGGCCTCGAGGTCAACTACTACCCGAACATCACGTACACGTCGCCAGCGCTCACCCGCCTCGAGCCGGACGTGTACGCGAACTGGAGCACCGGCAACGTCGCGACGGAAATCACCGCGATGCCGGTCGACAACTTCAGCAGCATTTGGCAAGCGCAGCTCGAATCGCCGTACACCGGCAACTTGGTGCTGTGCGTCGACGCGCCGGCAGCGACGGACGTGAAGCTCACGTTCAATGGCGTGGTTGTGCTCACGCGCACCAACACCACGACCTCGAATGTGTGCACGGCCAACATCGCGGTCGTGCAAGGTCAGCTCTACCCGTTCCGCATCGACGATCTGGCGCGCACGGGGACCGCGAATTTGTACCTGCGCTGGCAATACGGCACCGTCATCGAGCGCATCCCGACGGCCTATTTTTACGCCACTTCGAGCTACGCGGCTCCGACGAACGGCCTGACAGTCAGCTACTACGGCGACCAAACGTTCGGCTCGACGCTGGCGCAAAACCCGACGATCCAGAAATCCTTCACACGCTACGACGTTACGAACACGATCTCGAACGCGTACAGCACCGGCCGCACCGAATTCTCGCAGCTCACGAGTAGCGACTATTTCTCCGCGCGCTGGACCGGCAAGCTCACGGCTCCGTGCAGCGGCGTGTACGAGTTTCAAACCGGCGCCAACGTGGACGACGGTGGCCGACTCTGGCTCGACCAAATCCGCGTCGGCAATCAGTGGAGCGCCGCGGCATTCTCGGGCGCCACCTATCTCGACGCCGGCGATCACGATTTCAAGTTCGACTATTACGAGCTCACCGGCGGCGCGAGCGTACTCTTGCAATGGAGAGTGAACTGCCAAGGCTCGACCACCTTCGTCGCGATCCCGCCGACCGCGTTCAAACCCTCGGGCGATACGAATCGCTCCGGCATGATGCGCGACGGCGGCGACAACTGGAACGGGTCCAAATACGTCGTCTGGCAAACCCCGCAAACGAGCGGCAATTTGCCGGTCGACGTGAGCGCGAACACGCCCGGCAACTGGGGCCTCGGCTCGACCGCGATGATGGTGCCCGCGTTCTCGCCCGACGGCACCAAGCTCGTTTTCATCGACGGCGACTCGGCCGCTGGCGCCGGTTGGCGCAAAGGCATCAGTATCCTCAGCTTCGATCAGACGAATCAGATCTTCAAAAATAGAAGATCGCTCGTCAACACCTGGCCGCTCGGCGATGTGATGAAGTGGCCTTCGTTCGAGAGTGATTCGCGCAGCATCATTTATCAGAGCACGATCCCCGCCGATTATTGCTGCCGCAATTCGTGGACGGTGTACGGCTACATGGGGCCGACCAACTACTACGAAGATCCCGGGCGCATGTGGTCGGTCGATTCGCAAGCCACGACGCCGACGCCCGTCGCGCTGACCAAGCTCAACAGTGGCGAGCGCAACGTGGACGCGAACAAGTCGTATCAAGCCACGATGTCGCCGAAATCCGCGGGCGGCTACCGCTGGATGGTGTTCACGAGCACGCGCCCGTACGGCAACACCTTCAACGTCGCGAGCGTGCAGAACGACTACTCCGATACGACGAACTACACGCCGATGACGAACTACACGACACTCCAGAGTCAGCTCTGGGTCTCGGCCATCGACGACACGACGAGCGCCAGCACCGATCGCAGTCACCCGGCTTTTTGGCTGCCGAATCAAAACTACAGCCTGACGGCCGCGAGCGGCTACATCAACGAGCGCGGCTTCTGGGTGCTCAATAGCTGCCTCGCGGACACTGGCGCCTGTGAGGTCGACGAAGACTGCTGCGGTGGCCGCGTGAGCCCGAAGACTTCGCTCTGCCGCCTCGACACGCCGGTCACGGATCCGCCCACTCGTCACTGCGGCGCGGCTCCACCGGTCGGGATGTGCGTCGCCAACGGCGGCGTTTGCTCGACCTCACTCGACTGCTGCCTCGGCAACGTGTGCCTGACCGGAAGCTGCGCGCCGCCGCCGCCGATCCTCACGCTCGGTCCGGCGAACTACACGCGCTCCTACAACGCGGTGTGCGGCACCGGCACGAAGCCCGTCTGGCGCTTCTTCGATTGGGAAACGATCACGCCGAACTCGAACTCCAAGATCGAGTTTTACGCGCAGACGTCGGCGACGGGCACCGACTTCGCTACGCTGCCCACCTATCCGACCACCGTCTCCACGACCGGCGTGGTCAAGCTCGGTACCGCCAGCGGCGCGCCGAACACGACGTGGATCGGCGCCGACGTCGGCGCGGCACTGACCGCGATCGGGCTCAAGTCGCAACAATTCCTGAACATCACCATTCGCATGGTGCCGAACGACGAGCTCACGACGGCACCCACGCTCACGAACTGGCGCCAGTCCTACAGCTGCGTGCCGGCCGAGTAACCGCGCCGTCACCCGAGCGATACGACGCGCTGCACACGCCGCCGCGTGGGATTTCGCCTATTTCCACCGGCTTGACAATAGTAGACCCGTCTACCATATCAAGGCGAGGCGATGAGCACGTTTCGCTCGCTCAAAGGTCACAACTTCCGCGTCTGGGCGTCGGGCGCGATCGTCTCGAACATCGGCACGTGGATGCAGCGCACTGCGCAGGATTGGATCGTGCTCGCGGAGCTCACACATCAGAACGCGACCGCGGTCGGCTTCGTGATGGCGCTGCAGTTCGGGCCGCAAGTGCTGCTCTTACCCGTCACGGGTTATGCGGCGGATCATCTGGATCGCCGAAAGCTGCTGTTCGCGACGCAAGCGGCCATGGGCTTGCTCGCGTTCGGCTTGGGCCTGCTCACGATCCTGCACGTCGTGAGGCTGTGGCACGTGTACGTGTTCGCCTTCCTGCTCGGCTCGGTCGCGGCGTTCGACGCGCCGGCGCGCCAGACCTTCGTCTCGGAGCTCGTGCGCGAAGAGGATTTGTCGAACGCGGTCGCGCTCAACTCCACCTCCTTCAACGCGGCGCGCATGATCGGCCCGGCGATCGCCGGGCTACTGATCGCGACCGTGGGTACGGGCTGGGTGTTTTTGATCAACGGCGCATCCTTCGTCGCGGTGCTCTGCTCGCTCAGTCTGCTGCGCACGAGCGAGCTGTACCTGCGCGACCGCGCGAGCAAGCAGCGAGGCGGCTTGGTGGAAGGCTTTCGCTACGTGTGGGCGCGGCCGGATTTGAAAGCCGTGCTGCTGATGTTGTTTTTCATCGGCACTTTCGGGCTGAATTTCCCGATTTTCATCTCGACCATGGCCGTCAGCGTGTTCCACAAAGGCTCGGGTGAGTTCGGCCTGTTGACTTCGATCATGGCGGTCGGCTCGGTGACGGGCGCGCTCCTTTCTGCTCGACGCGCCAAGCCTCGCATCGGCTTCTTGATCGCCGGGGCGGCGCTCTTCGGCATCGGTTTGGCGCTCGCGGCCGTGATGCCGAGCTACGCCGCGTTCGGACTCACGCTCGTGCTCATCGGCGTGTCGGCGCAAACCTTCACCACGACCGCGAACGGCTCGATTCAACTCGGCACCGAGCCGAAAATGCGCGGCCGAGTGATGGCGATTTTCTTGGCCATCGCGCTCGGCACCACGCCGATCGGCGCACCGATCGTCGGCTGGGTCGCGGATCACTTCGGGCCGCGCTGGGGGCTCTCTGTCGGCGCGGCCGGCGGCGTGATCGCGGCGCTGATCGGCCTGGCATATTTGGCGAAGTATCGCGAGCTGCGCGTGCGGCTCGAAGGCGGACGGCTCCGCATTCAACTCACCGAGCTAGCGAAGGAGGCTTGAGATGAACTGGGTCCACTATGTCGCCTATTTTTCCGGCGGTTTCTTGTTCGCCAACGCGATTCCGCACTGGGTGAGCGGCGCGCTGGGGCGACCGTTTCAGAGTCCGTTCGCCAAGCCGCCGGGTGAGGGCTTGTCGTCCTCCACGGTGAACGTGCTTTGGGGCGGCTTCAATTTCGCGATCGCGTACCTGCTCTTGTGCCGCGTCGGGAATTTCGATTTGCGCAACACATCGCACGTGCTGGTCGTCGGCGTTCCGGCGTTCCTCGGCACGCTCTTCGCGGCCCGCCATTTCGGTCGCTTTCACGGCGGCAACGACGCCCGAAGGGGTGATCCGGCGTGAGCTTCAGCTCGCGGCGGTTCGAATCAAGCCGCGCCTGAGCATGCGCACGAGTAAGCGCAGCGTGCGCAATCGCGACAGCGGCGAGAGATCGAGCAGCTCCTCCGCGCTCGCCAAACCATCGATGCGCGAGAGCAAGAAGGCTTCTTCGGGCAACAGCGGAGCCGAAGCGCCGGGGCTCGCGGCGACGGGCAAGAGCGGCTGACCACGCGGGCCGAGCCGACCTTCGAGCACGCCTTCGATCAAGGCTTCCTCGACTTCGAGCGCAGCAGCGGCCGCCGGGCTCGCGATCGCGTCCGCGAGTGCGAGCGCCTGCTCCACGATGTCGGACGCGAGATCGAGATTCCGCGAAGAACGCGCCTTTTTTGCGCGTTCGAGCGTGCTCAGCAGCTCCGGCAGCGTCGGCGCGGGCGCCACCGCTGAAACGCGCGGCGGCGCGGGGCTCTTTGCTTCGGGCTCTGCTTCCGCCGTCGACGGTGGCAGGACTTTCTCACGCAACCCCGAAGCGCCCGACTCGCCGCGCGCGCTGCTCGGGCTCGTTCCCGAGAGCACACCCGGGTCACTCGTGAGCCGCAGCGTCGTGTTCGAGCTCGCCTCGGGCGCCAAGAGCGGTGCGCTCAGCGCGGACAGCGAGAGCGCGTTCGAAAACGCGACGATCGACTCGAAACGCTCACTCGGCTCCTTCGCCATCGCCCGGCGCAACACTTGGCCCACGCGCGGCGGCAAGTTGGGCACGAACTGCTCGAGCGGCGGCGGCTCATCGTTCACCACTTGCGCGAGAATCGCGCTCATGTCGCCGACGAACGGAGTCCTGCCGGCCAAAATCTCGTACACGATCACCGCCAGCGAATATTGATCACTGCGCTGATCGATGTGCGCGATTTTTCCGAGCGCTTGCTCCGGCGGCATGTAATCCGGCGTGCCGATCACGTCGTTCTCGCCGGTCAGTTGCCGTGACCCGTTGAGGCGCTTCCCGATGCCGAAATCGAGCAATTTCACGTGCACTTCGTCGGTCGGCAACTGGGTCAGAAACACGTTCGCCGGCTTCAGATCGCGGTGCACGATCAGCGAGCCGTGCACCGCCGCGAGACCGGACGCCGCTTGAGTGGCGATGCGCACGGCGAACGCGAGCGGCATTTTCACTTCGCGCGCGAGCCGCGTCGCCAGGCTCTCGCCGGACAGAAGCTCCATCACGATGTACGGCTCGCCCTGCTCCGTCGTATCGAAATCCACGATTTGCACGACGTGCGGATGCTGCAAGAGGCTGACGAGCTCGGCCTCCCGCTGGAAGCGCATGAGCGCGTGGGCTTCGCGCGCCAAGTGCCCGGGCAAGATCTTGATCGCGACCTTGCGCGCGAGCCGCACTTGCTCGGCCTCGAACACGATGCCCATCCCGCCGCGATCGAGCACGCGCTGGACGCGATACGTTCCACGCAGCACGCTGCCGATGAGCGGGTGCGTTTCCTCCGCCAGAGGATCTACGATCACGGTTTGTTCTCGCCCCGATCGGCTCAAGACATCACCCGCAAGGGTCGAGCGTAGCGGGTCGATGAGCTCCGCGCGAGGACCAATCCACGCGCTCGCCCCCAACGATTGGCGCTACGGCGCACCTCGAAAATCAGCTCGAATTTCGCGACAAAGCGCGACTTTCTCGCGCGAGCGCGGGCTCGGACTCGCGACTGAAACAACGTATCGCACGAGGGTGAGGAAGTGTCTCACTCTGAGTCTCACGCGAGCAGCGCGCGATACACGACATCGTACGCCAAGAGCTTGAGCGCGAGCGCGGCCACGGCGGCCAGAAAAAACGCACGCACGACGCGCTGGCTGGTGCGAACCGCGAGGTGCGCGCCGAGGTAACCGCCGATCAGGTTCGCGACCGCGAGCGGCACGCCGACGCGCCAGTCGATCAAGTGCGCAGAAAAGAAGACCACGGACGCCGCGGCACAAGACACGAGGTTCACCGGCTTCATCAACGCGACCGACTCGAGCATGCGGAGCCCGAGGCAGGCCACGCCCAGGAACGTCATCAGCGTGGTGTAGCCGCCGGAAAAGAGGCCGCCGTAGATGCCGAGCACGAACGTGAGCACGTAGCCGAGGACCAGCGCGGGCGGCGGGATCGATTCGTCGCGACCTGTCGCCGAAGGGCGGATCAACATGAAGGAGACGAGCAGCGCCATCGATACGCCGACGATCGTCTTCACCACGGCCTCGGACAATTTCACGGCCAGCTCCGCGCCGATCGCGGAAGACACCGCGGTGAGCGCGCACAGCGGGAGCACGAAACGCGACGAGATCAACTTGTCGCGCGCGAACCGGGCTGTCGCCGACACGGTCATGAACAGGACCGCGAACATGTTCGTGGCGACGGCCTCGCGCGACGACATGCCGACCATCATCATGAGCGGCACGTTGATCAGCGAGTTGCCGCCGGTGATGGCGCCGATGGCGCCGGTCACCGCCATGATCAGGGTGAGCAGCGCGAGTCTCGTGAAGGACACTCAGGAAGCGTTAGCACGAGCGCGCGGCGCGCTCGGCGACGCGCCGACGACCGCCGCCAAAACGGCGCGCAAATCGAACGGTTTGCTCAGGTGAGCGGCGAAGCCGCAGGCCTCGCTCTTCGCGCGGTCCGCGTGCTCGGTCAGCCCGGTGAGCGCGAGCAGGCGACAATCCGCCAGAGACTTGTGCGAGCGCAACCGCTCGGCGAGCTCATAACCGCTCACGCGCGGCAACCGAATGTCGACCAGCGCGACGTGCGGCGAGAACTCGAGCGCGATGCGTTCTGCGCTCTCGGCATCGTGCGCGACGCGCGTCTCATGACCTTGAGCGCCGAGCACTTCCGCGATCAGCTCCGCGGAGTCCACGTGGTCATCCACGATCAGTACGCGACGAGACTTCGAAACCGCGAAGACGCCTGATCCACGTGACTCAGTCATGCTGCAAAGAATGCTCGTCCGCAGCGCAGTCGTAAAGAAACAAATTGCCTCTTCGACTCGCGTGCGTGAGCGGCGCGCGAATCCGAGATTCCATCGAGCCTCGACCGATGAGCTCCCCGATCGTGGCAGTTCGGCAACACGGCGATACGGACCTCGGGGATCTGCGCGAAGAAGCGCAGTGGTTCCAACGACGCGAACTCAGCCGACGCGCGACTCCGCGCGCGGCACCCAACTGGTTCGAGCAGCTTGGAGCGCGGCTCGCGCCACGTTCCGCACGACCTCGAGAAAGCTCTCTTCAGCGTTGATTCCTGGGTTTTTCCCGAGGGAAAACCCACCGATTCGGCTGTCGTCGAGGATTCGAACGACGTCGTACTCGCCGACACTTCGACGGACGATTCGATAAGTAACGCCACCGACCTGCACCATTCCACGAGCTGGGCTCTTCATCATTTTAACGACTGACCGTAGAGCAACGAGCAGGCCAGATTCGTGCGTCAAAGCGCGGGCGGGAATTCCGCCACGACGCACACGCAATACGGCAGTTTCAAAACCGTTCGGAAACGATCCGCGGCATCCTGAACACTAGAGCTGTAGCGCGAAGTCGGATGACTCACGCCCGAAATAGACTGACCGCGAGCGCCACGAGGCAGAGCGGCACAGGCGTGGCCCACTGCCTCTTCACAGTTCGAGCTTCTCGAGCTCACGCGTGAAGCGGCGCGAGAGCTCTTCGAATGCGCGCAGCGCGGACGACCGGTTCTTGTCGAGCAAACGTGACGCGGCAGCCAGGTTCGGTTTGCCGCTCGCTTCGAAGAAGGCGCCGGAGCGCGCGCTCATCTTCAATGCGGCGAGCCAACGTTGTTGAGGGCGAGTCAGGCAACGCTCCGCGCTTTCACCGGCGAGCGCATACAGTCGCGCCGACTCTTGTTCGAGCATGCGCGCTTCTTCATCGGGACCCCGTTCGAATGCGAACACGGGGTCTTCGAGCACGATCTTCAATTTGAATTTTGCGCGCAGGCGGCGCAACTCAAGCTCCAAGAACGCGAGCCCCCACTCTTTCTCGGGCGGCGCCTCGACTTCTGCGCCCCCATCGGGCTGCGTGCGGAGCGCCTCGAGCAGGCGCAGTGTGAGCTCATCGCGCAGCTCTTCGTCGGAGAGCCCGGGCACGCGCCAGCGTCCCGGATGTGCGAGTTGGAGCTTCGCCAAACGGAGCGCCCATTTGCGTTCGTAGCGCACGAGCGCGGCCGCGTCCGTGACCGCAGCGTCACGCTCGCGCGCATCCAACTCGGCGGCTCTCATTCGATCGATCATCGGACCTCCGAAAGATAGGCGCCCGCGTCGGCAAGATGTTGCGTTTTAATTGGCGCGCCCGAGAAAATCGCAAGTGGAACGCAACTTTCGCGCGCTTTCCGCGGCTCTCCCGAATGAGCCGCTCGCTGCCGGTGCTTTCCGATACTCGTCACCGCGACACGCTCCGCGGCGACTGCGCGCGCTGCGCGGCTTTGTGCTGCGTCGCGCTGGCGTTCGATCGCGGCCCCGAGTTCGCCTTCGACAAAGCGGCCGATGAAAGGTGTCGTCACCTCGGCGCGAGCCAGCGCTGCCTCGTGCACGCTTCGCGTTCGACGCGCGGACTCGCGGGCTGCATCAGTTACGACTGCTACGGCGCGGGTCAATACGTCAGCGAGCGACTGTTTCCGGAAGCGCTTCACGGCGCGGCAGGCGAGCTTTCGCCGCGCATGCTCGAGGCCTTCCGCTCGCTTCGCCGCGTGCATGAGCTGCGCTTCTTGCTGCACGAAGCCGCGCGCTTCGAAGCAGGCGCACCCGAGCGTCACGAACTACTCGCTCGGCTCAAGCCGGAAGGCGGGCTGACGCTGCGCGCGCTCGAAGCCCTGAATCTGTCTGCAATCGAGCGCGAAGTATCCGACTTTCTGCGCCGCCTTGCCGGGGTTGATTCTTGATCTTCGCCGCGCTGCCCTTCCACGCCGCGCGGTTGTTACGTACGCTGCGACTCAGCACCCGCCGGCAGCTCGAACGGTGCTCGAGGAGAAGCAGATGTGGGAATGGCTCGAGCGCATTTTCGGTCAGGGGTTCATGCCTCATGGGCATTGCTACCTGTGGGCGCCGGAAATGGTGTGGACTCAAGTTTCGTCGAATCTACTCATCGGCGTTGCGTACGCTTCGATCGCGAGCACCTTGGGCGTGCTCGTGCGCAGGATCGTGAACATCCCTTTCGCCTGGGTGTATCTCGCGTTCGGCACGTTCATTTTGTCTTGCGGGCTGACTCACCTTTTCGACGTAGTCACGGTGTGGCACCCGATCTACTGGGCGGATGCCGCCGTTCGCGTCGTCACCGCGGTGGCTTCGATGGCGACGGCGATCCTGCTCGTGCCCTTCGTCCCGCGCGCCGTCGCCTTCGCGGGCGAAGCGCGGCTCTCCAACGAGCGCGCGTTGCAATTGCAAACGGCGCACCGTGACCTCGAATCGGCGCATCGCGAGCTCGAACGACGCGAGCGTGAAGCGCGGCAACGCGCGAGCTTGAGCGAGGAACAGTTCCGCAAGCTGGTCGAAACCATGCCTCAGCTGGCGTGGATCTCCGACGCCGACGGCAAGCACGTGTTTCGCAACCAACGCTGGCGCGAATACACCGGCTTGAGCTTCTCCGATCCGGCAGATCCAGGTTGGCAAAGCTCGCACGAGCCGAGCACGCGCGAGCAGGTTTTGCGCGCTTGGAGTGACGCGGTCCGGCGCAAACACCCGTTCGAGCTCGAGTCGCAGTTCCGGCGCGCCGACGGCGAATATCGCTGGTTTTTGCTGCGCGCCGTGCCGCTGTTCGACGATTCGGGGCGCGTGCTTTCGTGGATGGGGACGTGCACGGACATCCACGATCAGCGCCTCGCGCACGAGGAGGCGGTGCGCACGGCGAAAATGAAAGACGAATTCCTTGCCAGCGTTTCGCACGAGCTCCGCACGCCTTTGAACGCGATCGTCGGCTGGGCGCATTTGCTCAAGGTGGGCACGCTGCCGCCGGAAAAGGTGGCGCGCGCGCTCGAGTCCGTCGAAAACAACGCGCTCGCGCAAGCGCGCTTGGTCGATGATTTGATCGACTTGTCGCGCATCGTGTCCGGAAAAATGCGGCTCGATCCGGTGTTGATCAACCCCGCGGATGCCGTAGTGGGCGCGCTCGACGCGCTCCGGCACACAGCGCAAGCCAAAGACATCGAGCTCAACGCCGCTGTCGATCGCGCAGCAGGGCTCGTCCTGGCAGACCCCGGACGGCTGCAACAGATCGTGTGGAACTTGGTCGGGAACGCGATCAAATTCACCCCCAAACACGGCTGCGTGAACGTGCACTCGCTACGCGCGGAAGCCCAAGTCCAAATCGTGATCTCGGATACGGGCCCCGGCATCAAACGCGATTTTTTGCCGCATTTATTCGACAAATTCTCGCAAGAAGACGGCTCTTCGCGCCGCAGCTACGGCGGCCTCGGGCTCGGTCTCGCGATCACGAAGCAGCTCGTCGAGCTGCAGGGTGGCGAGATTCGCGCCGAGAGCGCGGGCGAAGGCCGAGGCGCGACGTTCACCGTCACGTTGCCGCTCGCGCGCGACACGACGCGGCGCATCTCCAAACCAGTTTCTCCGATCCCCGAGAGTCCGGGTCCAGAAGTTCAAGGTCTGCGCTTGCTCCTGGTCGAGGACGACATGGACTCGCGCGAGGTCGTGAGCGCAATCCTCGGTGACTGGGGAATCGCGGTCACGACCGCGAGCAACGCGGAAGACGCGCTCGGGCTACTCCAACAAACCGCGGTCGATGTGATCATCTCGGACGTCGGTCTGCCGGGCATGGACGGACATGCCTTCATGCGCGCCGTGCGCGAACAGCCGGCGCTCGCGCACGTGCCGGCCGTCGCGCTCACCGCGTTCGCCTACGCCGAGGATCGCGACCGCGCGCTCGAAGCGGGCTTCCAGCTGCATCTGCGCAAGCCATTCACCCACGACGAGCTTTTGGGGATCATCACGCAGCTCGCGAAGACCGCGCGCGGCGCGCGAGAAAGCGGCTGAAATCAGGGCGCGGGCGGCAGCGCGGTCCAGAACTTCCAAAAGCCGTCCTGCGCGAGGCCGGTTGGATAGCCGTGACCGAGCGTGGCCATCGCGCACCACACGACCGGATAAGCCGCGGGGCAATCGGTGTACTGCACGCACTCGCTGTACGTCGGATCCCACGGCTTGCTGTTCGAGCTGGTGCAACCGTTGCGCATCAAGATGTCGTCGCGCGCGGGCGCCGAGCCCAAGCTATCGAGCTGCTTGGCGACCGGATCATCCGGAGAGAGCGGGCCGATCGGGTTGTCGTTCGGGGGCTCGCCCGCGGTGAGGATCGCGGCGACGGGCCCGGTGCACATCGGACGATGCATGCGCATGCCGCCTTGCGCGGTGCCGATGCCGCGGATCACGTTCGCGCGCGCACAGCCGAGCATGTACGTCTCCCACGCGCCGCTGCTGTAGCCGTGCATGAAGATGTTCGCGCGGTCGACGCAATACTTCGCTTCCAAATCCGCGAGCACCGCATCGAAGTATTCGAGGTCCGGCGGATCGGTGAAATCATCGGCAAAACAGGCGCCGTTCTTGGACGTAGCCAAGTAGCTGAGCGCCACTTGGATCTCTTGCGTCTCGCCGTTGCCGAGCGTCGGGTAGCCGCCTTCTTTGCCGACGGTGTCGTCACCACCGCAACCGCTGCCACCGATGTCGAGCACGTACGGCTTCGTCTTGTCGTAGTTCTTCGGCAAGCGCACGTAGTAGTTCCGATGCGTCCAATCGTACGGCTGGGTCGCGGTCGTCGCAGTTGCCGGATCCGCCGCGATCGCCGTGGGATCGAGCGGTTCGGTGACGGTGATGTTGTGCTGGATGAAGCTCGTCTGCGAATCGCTCGCGGGAGGATCCATGTTGCAGCCAGTGCTCGGACCGGTCGGGTGAGCGGTGGACGCGCCGGCCGCACCCGCTGCGCTCGTCATTCCACCCGCGCCGGCCGCGGTCCCGCTGCTGCCGCCCGTCGTTACTGGCGAGCCGCCCGCGATGCCCGTCGAGCCCCCGCTCGCGCCACCCGTGGACGACGATGTTCCGGCGATCGACGTCGAACCGGATGTCCCGGTGGTCGTCGAGCTGCCCCCCGTGCCCGCAGTGCCACCGACGTTCGTGATGTCGGGACTAGTCGAGCTGCTGCACGCGAGAGCGGTGAACGAAGCCGAAAGCAGTACCCCAGCGAGGGTGCGGTAGGTCATGCCGAGCTTCGTGTCCGGCAACCGTCGCGTACGCGAGAACGCCGCGTGAAATACGGCAGTTCTCACATACGCCCACATCCTCGCCGGTGCGCGTGAAGCGATCGGTGCGCGCCGAACCGAAGATTACTTCCTGGCTGTGACGCCGCGCACTTTGTTGAGAGCTCAGTGCACTGGTGACGCGCTGGGCGTCGCGCTGCTCGGGCCAGAGTCGGGCCCGGTGCTCCCGGTGCTGCGACTATCGCTCGAATCCGGCTGCGTGCTGGTCGCGCTGCTGTCCGGCGAAGTATCGCTGCTCTCGCCTGCGCCGGGTCCGGTCGTGATGTCCGGGCCCGTGTTGCCGGGTGAGTTCACGCTGCTCGCATCGTTGGGTGGGGGCTCGGAGCCGCCGCAGCCCAAGCTCACGATTCCACCGAGCAACACGAACACGAGCGCACCAGGCTGAATCATTTCATCCTCCATCGACTCCATCGATCGGCTCCTTTCGCAGAACTCCAGAAGCGCGTGACGATTGAAGCTGTTTTGTCGCTCACTGCTGCATGCTGCGTGCCACGCGTTTCGCCCGTGAAAAAGCGGGTGCGACACGCACGGTTGTGACGTCATGCCGGCGCGCGCGCTGTGTCGATCCGCCACGAAGCGCGCGCTCGGCGTTGCGAAGCAGACGCGCGTGCGACGCTTCAGCCCGCGTCCGTGCCTGGATTTTTCCGTGTGCGCGAGTCCAGCACTTCACGCACGCGCCGCGCGAGCATTTCCGGGACGATTGGCTTCTGCAAATACGAGATGCCCGAGTCGAGGATCCCGTGATGCACGATCGTGTTCTCGGTGTATCCGGACATGTAGAGCACGCGCATTTCCGGCCGAATTTGCAGTAACCGCTCCGCCAGCTCGCGCCCGCTCATCTGCGGCATCACGACATCGGTCAAGAGCAGGTGAATCGTGCGCGGGTGCCGCTCACAGCTGAGCAGCGCTTCACCGGCGTTGCGCGCCTCGATCACGTGATAGCCGAACTTACGCAAGATCGCGTGCGCGACGCGGCGCACGTCGTCTTGATCTTCGACCAAGAGGATCGTTTCGGTGCCGTGGAGCGTGGCCGGCTCGTGCACCTCCGGAGCCTCGGGCTCCGCGCCCTCCGCCACGGGCAAGTAGACTTTGAACGTCGTGCCGCCGCCGGGCTCGCTGTAGACCCAGATGTTCCCGCCGCTCTGCTTCACGATGCCGAACACCGTCGAGAGGCCGAGCCCGGTGCCTTTGCCGAGCTCTTTCGTCGTGAAAAATGGCTCAAAAATGCGAGCTTGGGTTTGTTTGTCCATGCCCACGCCGGTGTCGCTCACGGCGAGCATCACGTGCGGCCCGACGCCGGCTTCGAAGTGCTCGGTCGTGTAAGACTCGTCGAGCACGACGTTGCGCGTCTCGATCGTGAGCTTGCCGCCCGCGGGCATCGCATCACGCGCGTTGATCGCCAAGTTCATCACGACTTGGTCGACCTGCCCCGGGTCCGCCATGACGTGCGACAAGTAGCGACCGCAATGAATGATCAGCTCGACGTCCTCGCCGAGCAGCCGGCGGAGCATGCGCTCCGAGCCCAGCACGACCTCGTTCAAATCCAGAACGCGCGGCGCGAGCACTTGTTGGCGGCTGAACGCGAGCAGTTGATTGGTCAGCTCGGCCGCTTTTTCACCGGCTTTTTTGATCGATTCCAGATCGGCACGCAGCGGATCGACCGCCTTCAGCTCGCCGAGCAAGAGCGAGCTGTAACTCAAGATCACGGACAAGAGATTGTTGAAATCGTGAGCCACGCTGCCGGCGAGGCGCCCGATCGCTTCCATCTTTTGCGCTTGGCGCAGCTGCTCCTCGGCTTTGCGCAGCTGCTCTTCGGCGCGTTGACGTTCGGCCAGCTCGTCCAGCGCGGAGCGGAGCAAGCGCGCGTTGCTGATCGCCAGCGCTCCGTGATCGGCGAGCGCCTGGGCCAGGCTGCGATCGCTCTCGGTGAACGGCGGCGAGCTGGCCTCGAAGCGCACGAGCGCGAGCAGGCCAATCGATTCCCCGCGCACGCGCAGCGGCACGAACAAGAGACTGTGAATCCCAATGCGCTCGAACGCGTTCGCGACCGAAGGCGAAGCCGTGCGCCGCACCTGCGACAGATCGAGCTCCGGCACGAGCAGTGACTCACCGCTTTCGATCACTCGGCGACCCGCTTCGTGATCGCGCAAATGTTGTGGCCGCGCGATGTGCGCGCGGACGGACGCGAGCTCTTCCGGATCCGAAATCCGGCGCTCGATCGGCATGTACGACGCTGCCGGCTGCAACCAGCCCTCGGCGTCGAGCAAACGCACGACACAGCCATCCTTCACCATGTCGGAGAGCTCGCGCGCAATGACGTCGACGAGCGTGTTGTAATCGCTCGTCGCCTCAGCAAAGGCTCGCAGCACTCCAGACAGAAGCTTGAGTGGTCCCCCCGGCTCTAGAACGGGCTCAGCCGGCACGGGCCGCACCGTAGCATTAATGAGCTGCGATCGAATGCAATGGCCGTCAACCCTCGGGGTGACGCGAGCTGGCGAAATTCGCCAACCTGCGCAGACGCCTGGCATGCCGAGTGCAATTCGGGCTGCACCATGACTCACGTCGACCCTTTGATTGCTCATCGCCCGGAGCTCGCGGACACGCTGCCGGACTTGCGACCCCTCACCAAAGCTTCTGCGCCGCATCCCGCGCTCGCTCGTGCGAAGCGTGAAGCCAAGCCGTTTCTGCTCGGCGCCGCCGTGGGCGCGAGCCTCGGTTTCACGCTCGCGGTGCTGACGGTGAAGAAACCGCCGCGCCCGTTCGCGCTGTTTCCAGAGCCGAAATCGGTGCTGGTCAAGACGATCGTGCGCGCCGCGCTGCTCGCCGCTGGTCGGGCCGCGTTTCACCGCGCGTTCGTCAAAGCGATCACGGCACCGAGCGCCGAGCCCGCGTGAAACGTCGACGGAGAGCGGTGACGGCGCCGCTCTCCGTCGCTCGAAGTCACGCCGCGGTGGAGACGCGCCGCACTTCTTCGGTGATGACTTTGAAGCTGACCAACGTCGATTGGCCGAAGGACGTAGTGAGCGCGCAATCAGCGGCGTCGCGACCACGCGCCATCAAGATGCGCCCGATGCGCGGCTTGTTGTGACGCGCATCGAACGTGAACCAACGGCCGCTCAAATAGACTTCGAACCAGGCGCTGAAGTCCATCGGCGCGGCCACCGGCGGCACACCGATGTCGCCGAGGTAGCCAGTCGCGTAGCGCGCCGGAATATTCATGCAGCGGCAAAGCGCGATCGCGAGGTGCGCGAAGTCACGGCACACGCCCACGCGCTCTTGATGTCCTTCGAACGCCGTCCGCGTCGCGCGCGCGAATTGATAACCGAACGTCAGGTGACGATGCACGTACTCGACGATGGCTTGCACGCGCCGCCAGCCGCGCGGCGTCTGACCGAACGTGGCCCACGCGAGCTCGGACAAGCGATCCGTCTCGCAGTAGCGGCTACCTAGCAAAAAGCCCATCGCTTCTTCGGGCAACGCCGGCACGGGCACCTCTTCTGCCCACAGCGCGACTTCGTCCGGCAACCCGGAGTCCGCGATCGCGAACTCGGTTGCGAGCTTCAGCCTGCCTGCGGGCGCGACCGTGCGCGTGCGCAAATTGCCGAACTCATCCAAGCCGGCGTGAAGCGGCGCGCGTCCACTCGAGGTGAGAATAGCGGGTGTGCGCAGATCCGCGGCGCGCGACGGATGCACGCTCAAGAGCGCCATCAACGGAGTTTCGGACTGACATTCAAGCTCGATTTCGTAACCTGCTCGGATCAACATGATGATTGTCGCGCCTTGTGCAAAGCACGCGCCAACATCACGGTCAACGAGTCACGGATCCGGCCCGCATTCGTCAACGTGAAGTGCCGCGCGATCGTGCGTGACAATTCTCGCTCACAAGATCTCGCGACTCGATCCCGCGGCGCTCGGCGCGCGGGTTTGCCTCGCTGCGCACCCGCAACACGAACGATCGAGTCAGAACGCCTCGCTCAGTCGCGCAGAGTGCGAAAACATGGCTGCCTCGATCGTGGCTTGCAACTTGCAGAAACAACGCGCATGAGCTCGCCCAGCGCAACCCTGCCTGTTTATTCGGAACGCGCGCACTCGAGCCGACTCGATCAACTCGTCGACAGCTTTTTGCGCGACGCAGACGGCGAACGCAACTTACCCACGCTCGGCGACATCATGGCGGGCGGCTATCGCATCCTCGGTGAGCTCGGCCGCGGCGCGATGGGTGTCGTGCTGCTCGGCTTCGACCTGCAGCTGCACCGAAAAGTCGCGATCAAGCTCGTGAATGCGGCCGGCGGCGTCGAAGAGCGGCAGCGATTTCTGCAAGAGGCGCGCGCGATGGCGCTCGTGAATCACCCGAACGTGCTGCACATTCACGCGTTCGGCGAGCACGCGGGCGTGCCTTATTTCGTGATGGAATTCATCGAAGGTCGCACCGCCGAAGATTGGCTGCGCGCAGAAAGCGGCGCGCCCGATCTCGACATCGCGCTCGCCATCCTCGACGACGTTTGCCAGGGCGTGTCCGCGATTCACGAGGCCGGCGCGGTGCACCGCGATCTCAAGCCCAGCAACGTGCTCTTGGACGGTCAAATGCGGGCACGGGTCGCTGACTTGGGCCTGGCGGCGCCGTACCTCGATGGCGGCGTGGTCAAGGAAATCGCCGGAACGCCGGCGTACATGGCGCCCGAGGTCGCGTTCGAAGGCGAGCAATCTCCGAGCCCGCTCAGTGATGTCTACGCGCTCGGCTGCGTGGCGTACGAGCTCTTGACCGGCAAGTTGCCGTTCGATGCGGACACCGCGCTCGCGCTGATGGTGCAGCACGCGACCGCGCAGCCGCAGAAACCGAGCCTCGCGCGCCCGGGTCTGCCGCTCACGTTCGACGACGCAATTCTGCGCGCGCTCGCCAAAAATCCGCAGGAACGCACCGCGACCGTGGACCTGTTCCGGCGCGCGCTGAAAGAAGCGCGCGCCTCGAGCATGGAACCCGTGCGCATCTTGGTCGCCGAAGATGATCCGGATTTCCGCGATCTGCTCGCGCTCAAGCTGAGCATGGAATTCCCCGGCGCGGAGCTCGTATGCGTCGACAACGGCCGCTCGTTGGTCGAAGCGTTTGCGGAGAAGCGCGCTTCGGTCGTGATGATCGATTTGCAAATGCCGATTTTGGACGGCGTCGCGGTGACGGCGTTGCTGCGCGCGCGCCCGGACGCCGCGACGGTGCCGATCATCGTGATGACCGCGTCCGGCGGACCGAAGGAGTGGAAGCTACTTGCTTCGCTCGGCGCCGATCGCTTTTTGGTCAAGCCCGTGAATCTCGACGACGTGATCGATACGATGCGCAGCGCCGTCCGCGAGCGCGTGAGCACCCCACCGCCCGCGCGCGTCGAGCCTCAAAACATGCCGCGCACTTGAAGGCCGGAGCCCGCGCGCACGGGCAGCGGCGCGACCGACCACGCCGCCGTCGCGAACACCGGCTCTTCGCACGGCAAAAATTGGCTGATCGCAGTGCCCAGCACGAGGCCGCCCGCGCCCGACGCGAGCTCGACGCCACTCGGTCGATAGCGCTCGCCGTGCAACACTGGCACGAGCACGCCGATGCCCGTACCCACGATCGCACCGGTCAGCACGTCACTGTAGTAGTGCATGCCCGCGCGGACGCGCAGATTCGCAGTCGCACCCGCGAGCGCGAGCTCGAAGCCCCACAGCGCGTCACGCGAGCCGCGATCTTTGGCCGACGCAGCGAACAAGTAAGAGCCAGCGACCGCCGCGGTAAAGCTCGTGGCCGCGTGCCCCGAGTAAAATGAGACCGCGCAATCCCGCGTCTTGCACGGCGTGCCCGGCGGCAAACGATACGTGTACGGCCGCGGGCGCCGCACCGCGAACTTGACGACGCTGTGCAAGAACGTGTCGAGCGCGAGCGCTTCGCCGTAGACGAGCTCGGTGTTGGCGAAGCGATCGTCCGCGCCGCGCCCGAGGCTGCCGGCGATCGGCGTGAGCACGGCGGACCAAGCGGTGACCTGACTCCAATTGCGCGCCGCGAGCGAGTGATTGTCGCGCGCGGAGCGATCGCCGGGAAAAAAGCAGGCATCGGGCCCCGTGCACACGTCGGGAAACGTGAGCTCGGCGGTGAGCGCCGCCCCGAACAGGAGCGCCGTCGCGCCGCCGTTCAACGCGTAGTAACTGCCGCTGCGAAGATGATCCGGCGCAGCTTGCGCGTGCGCCCGCGC
>FTCX01000229.1_pt1 | contig 33343 bp, 28 predicted proteins | sample 1639831 | NCBI WGS metagenome assembly FTCX01 (sample SAMEA3914869, study PRJEB12502) | metagenome | biome: forest; material: soil | place: USA | collected 2012-03-12 | depth 0.1 m
CGAGCTCGCGCTGACGGATGTTGCGCCGCTCGAAATCGCGTCGTGGTTCGTGCGCCGGAGCGGTGTGCACGTCGAGCACGGGCACTTCTACGACCCGGACAACGCGCCGGTGCACCCGCTCGCCGAGTGGTCACCGGCAACGGAGCCCCTCGGTGTGGCGATCATGCGGCGCTTCGTGGGCCCGACGGGGGCCTATCAATTTTCGCACGCGCACGAGACGACGCCGCTCGCCGGGATCGCCAAAGCCTTCCGCGAGTACGGCGCGCGCACTCCGATGTTCATCGCGCACTGGTTTCGAACCGCGACCGACCTTTGCCTCGAAACCCGCGATCCACACCGCTTCGACGCAGAGCGCGCCGCGGGAGAAGCCGCGCTCGAAAACTTCGCGCGGCTCGTCGAGCTCGACGTGAGTGTGCTCGAATCCTTGCTCCATTCCGGCGCCATCCCGACGCACCTCGATTTCAAGAAGACCTTCATGCGGCTGTATTTCGATCGCGTCTTCGCGACGAGCAGCCTGCTCCTGAGCGGCGCCGCTTATCTCGCGTGGAAGAGCCGCGCGGCCGGCCTGCTCGGCTTGCTCGCGGGCTTGTATTTGATCCAATCGGTGCAGCGCACCGGCAATCGCTACGAGGATTTGCCGGTCGAACGGCTCCGCGCGGCCGCCGCGCGCGTGCGCGAACTCACGGGTGCGAGCGCCGTAATTTTCGGACACACGCATCAAGTCGATGAAGTCGCGGGCTACGCGAACTCCGGCTCGTTCGGCTACGCCGAGCAGGGTCGTCCGTACGTGCGCGTGGGTGAAGACGGCGAGCCGCACGTGCTGCGCATCTGAGCGAGTCGCTACTTCGTGCTCCGCGCGGCGATCCCGTTTCTCACGAAGATCTGCGCGGCCACGAGATCCTCGATCTGCTGACGGCTACGCCTCACTTCGTCCGCGTATGCCGGATCATCGCCCGCGCGTGCGATGAATTCGCGATAGAGCGCGATCGTGCGATCCGTTTCGCGCAGGAACACTTCGTCCGGATCGCTCTCGTGCTCGTAGTCGAACACCGGCGCGCTTTTCCCTGCATTTTCGGCCAAAAATGGCGCTCCACGCGCACGGCCCGCGACACTCACGCGCGAGGCGCTCGACGCGACCGCTGCATTGGGCGGCGCCGATGCACATCCAGCCGCGCCCCACAAAACAATCACGCCGAGACACGAGCTCCGAAATCGCTTCATTTGCGATCTTGGACGCGCGCGCCTCGGCGTGGCTTGGGTGCTTCGCTCAGAGCGTCGCGAGAATGTCGTTCAGCGTCTTGCTCGGGCGCAGCGCGGCGGAAGCCTTGGCGTCGTCCGGCTGATAGTAACCGCCCACGTCGACGGGCTTGCCCTGCACCGCGAGTTGCTCTTTGACGATCGCATCTTCGGCGGCAGTGAGCTTCTGGGCGATCGGCGTGAAGACGGCCTTGAGCTCGGCGTCTTTGCTTTGCTCCGCGAGCGCCTGCGCCCAGTACAAGCACAGATAAAAGTGACTGCCGCGGTTGTCGATGCCGCCGACTTTGCGCGACGGCGACTTGTCGTTCTCGAGGAACTTGCCGTTCGCCGCGTCCAGCGTATCGGCCAAAATCTTGGCTTTTTCGTGCTTGAACACGATGCTCAAGTGCTCGAGCGAAGCGGCGAGCGCAAAGAACTCACCGAGTGAATCCCACCGCAGATAATCCTCTTCGTTGAATTGCTCGACGTGTTTCGGCGCGGAACCGCCAGCGCCCGTCTCGAACAAGCCGCCGCCGTTCATCAGCGGCACGATCGAGAGCATCTTCGCGCTCGTGCCGACTTCGAGGATCGGGAACAAATCCGTCAAGTAATCGCGGAGCACGTTGCCGGTGACGGAGATCGTGTCCTCACCCTTCGCGAGGCGCTCGAGCGAAAATTCGCAAGCTGCTGCGGGCGGCAAGATGCGGATATCGAGACCCTTCGTGTCGTGCTCGGCGAGATATTTCTTCACCTTGAGCAAGATCTGCGCATCGTGCGCGCGCTTTTCGTCGAGCCAAAACACCGCCGGTGTGCCGCTGAGCCGCGCGCGGTTCACCGCGAGCTTCACCCAATCTTGCACCGGCGCGTCTTTGGTTTGGCAGGCGCGCCAGATGTCGCCTTCTTCGACGGCGTGCTCGAGCAGCACGTTGCCGGCGCTGTCCGTGATGCGGATCGAGCCTTTTCCTGGGCTTTGGAAGGTCTTGTTGTGCGAGCCGTATTCTTCGGCGGCCTGCGCCATCAAACCGACGTTCGGCACCGAGCCCATCGTCTTCGGGTCGAACGCGCCGTGCTTCTTGCAGAACTCGATCACGGCTTGATACACGCCCGCGTAGCTCGAATCCGGGATCGTCGCGATCGCGTCCGCGAGCTTGCCTTGCGCGTCGTACATCTTGCCGCCGGCGCGGATCATCGCGGGCATCGACGCATCGACGATCACGTCACTCGGCACGTGCAAGTTGGTGATGCCGTTGTCCGAGTTGACGTAGGCGAGCCCGGGGCCTTCGCTGAGCGCCACTTTGATGTCTGCTTCGATCTGATTTTTTTGGTCGGTGGGCAGAGTTTGGATCTTCTCCACCAAGTCCCCGAAGCCGTTGCTGAGATCGACGCCGAGCTTTTCGAACGTCGCGTCGTGCTTTGCGAACAAGCCCTTGAAGAACGCGCGCACGGCCAAGCCGAAGATGATCGGATCCGACACCTTCATCATCGTGGCCTTCAAATGCAGCGAGAAAAGCACGCCTTCGCGCTTGGCGCGCGCGATCTGTTCCTCGTAAAACGCGACCAGCCCACGCTTGCTCATGCGCGTGGCGTCCAAGATTTCGCCGGCCTTGAGCGGCGTTTTGTCCTTCAGCACCTTGCTCGCGCCATCCGCACCGATGAACTCGATCTTCACGTCCGTCGCGGCGGGCACCGTCACCGACTTTTCGCTCGAGAAAAAGTCGTTCTCGCCCATGGTCGCGACGGTGGTTTTCGAATCCGCGGACCACTTGCCCATCGAGTGCGGGTGTTTCCGCGCGTAATCTTTCACCGCCTTGGGGGCGCGGCGATCCGAGTTACCCTCGCGCAGCACTGGGTTCACCGCTGAACCCTTCACCCGATCATAGCGCGCTTTGGCTTCCTTCTCCGCGTCCGTCTTCGGCGCTTCCGGATAATCCGGCACCTGATAGCCGTGCTTTTGCAGCTCGAGGATGCACTCTTTCAGCTGCGGCACCGAGGCGCTGATGTTCGGCAGCTTGATGATGTTCGCATCCGGCTTGAGCGTGAGCGCGCCGAGCTCTGCGAGCGCGTCACTGACGCGCTGATTTTCCGGCAGCAAATCCGAGAACACCGCCAGGATGCGGCCCGCGAGCGAGATGTCACGACTCACCACATCGATCCCCGCGTGCTTGGTGAACGCCTGCACGATCGGCAAGAGCGAGTAGGTGGCGAGCGCGGGCGCTTCGTCGGTTTTGGTGTAGAAGATGGTGGGCTTTGCGGACATGAGTGGGCGGAGTGTGCCACCCTTCCGCGAGAGGCGTCGAGCGGTTCTTGGGCTTCGAATGGTGCGCGTGAAGCGCACTCAGAAGATCGAGGAAAACGCCGGATGTAGCCCGTATTTCGGCTGAAAGCGCGTTCCGTCCGCCGGCAACCACGCGACCGAATACTGACGTTCAGTACCGGAGTATTCGAAACGATGCAGACCGCGAGACAAATGAAACACGGGCGTGCTCACGCGTGTGCCGTCCACGCTGAGCTCGCCGCTCACGCCCACGCGCTCTGGCTCGACGAAGTAGTCGGCATCACGCACCGCTTCGAAGCTGACCGCGCCGGAGCTCGTCGGAAAACGCTGCCCCCAGAGCCAGATGTCAGCGTCGAACGGCAGATAGTGTTGACCGAAAAAACGCTTCAACGCGGGTGGCAGCCCGCCGAAACGCGCGTCGAGGAGCGCCGCGGTACAACCGAGATCGCGAATTGCTTGCGGCACTTTGATCGGAAGCGTCGCGGCTTCTTCCTGCCGGTCGAGCGCGCTCGTGTAAAAACGAAAGCCGACGTGCGGGCGCGACACGAAGCTGCCCGAGTTGTCGTACACGGGGTCGCTCGGTCGCGTGAGCCGCGCGAGCTCGCCCAGCTCGTGATACTGATACGCGTTCGTCGTCTCGAGCTTTTGCTCCGAACGCTGAAAACCCACGCGCGGCCCGAGTAGCGCGAGCACGAGCAACACGACGAAGACCTCGAGCGCGAACACGGACGGCGCGACCGGAACGCGCCGAAGCAGCGTAAAAATGGCCGTGAACGCGCGCGGCACGAAAGCCGCCAGCAGACCCAAACCCGGCAAGAGCGCGTACGGAAACGGCGCCCGCGCAAAGCCGAAGGAAAAGAGCGCGCTGCCGAGCACGAGCAAGAGCACCAAATCCGGCTCGGCCCAAGGCGCGCGACTCTGCGTGAGCTCGTACACGGTGCGAGCAACGCCGAGCGCGCCGAGCGCGAACAGCACGCTTGCGGCTTCGAGCGCGGGCAAACCGTAATCAGTCCAGGGGAAACCTGGGTAGTGCTTCTCGTGATAGGCGGCCCAGACGAGCGTCTGCTGAAACCACGCGACGCCCGAATGCGTCACCAGAAAATAGAGCGCGATGAGTAGCGCCACGCCGCCCGCTCCGAGCGCGAGCGGAAGCCACGCCTCGAGCCAACGCGCGCGCCACGGCTCGCGCGCGCGAATCACGTCCACCAAGAGCAAGACTGCGAGCGGCGCGGAGTAGATGAGCGTTTTTTGCGTCGCGAACAGCGCGAGCACCCAAAGAATCCCGCCCAGCGCGGCGCGGCCGCGCGTGACCTGCGCCGGGCGCAGACAAGCGAGCGCGTTGACGAACAGCGCGAACGCCACTGCGTCCGGCCGAATTTCCGTCGCGAAGAAGGTGAACGGCGTGGCCGTCGCTGCGGCGATCGGCGCGGTCAGCGCGAGCGCTACGCCGCGCTCGCGGTTCAAGCGATAAAGCCCGAAGCTCGTCAGCGCGAAGCACGCGAGCATGAACAGCCGCAAGTGCGCGATGCTGCCGGGGCTATCGTTGATGAAGAACGAGTAGCTCAGATACGGCAGCGGAAAATGGAACTCGAAGAAATCGCGATACGGCAATTTCCCGTGCGACACGAGCCACGCCGCGTGCGCGTACTGGAACTCGTCGATGCTGAAGCGTTTGAGTAAGCTCAAGCGCGCGACCTCGATCCAGCACGCGATCGCGCTGAGCACGGCCACGCCGACGCCGGCAAGCTTCGTCACGCGGCTCGCGTCGAGCTTCGGAGGCATGTGCGCTCGAGCGTATAACGCGCGGGCGGCAAAAGAACGGCGAATTTAGCGCCGAGCGCTCACGGGCGGATGACCTGCGTGCCCGGAGGCGGCGTGAAATTGAACTCGCCGGTCGGCGTCTTGGTGTTGATCTCGGGGTTCAAGAAATCGAAGCGGTTGCGGTTGCCCTGTGCGTCGAGCAAGAGCACGCGCCGCACTTGGAACGTGTTCGCATCCACGTACAAGATGATCGATTGATACGAGGGCGAAGCTTCCACCGGATCACCGACGAGCACGTAGCCGCCTTCGAAGCTCATCGTCTTCGCATCACGCTTCGTGAATTTGAAGGAGGTCTTGAGGTTGCCGCCGCCGACCAAGAACGAGAGCGCCGCGGGATACTGGCTCTTGTCGAGCGGCTGCTCGTACATTTGCTTGTTTTCTTTTTCGTACACCTTCACGAGCTTGCCGTCGGACACGACGCGATTGCCGTTGTTGGTGTAGCGCCAGCTCATCTTGCCGGGCTTCTCGAAGATCACCGAGCCTTGGCTATCGATCGTCTTGTCGTATGCGCGCACTCGGTACTGTTGCTTGAAGCCGGCTTTGAACGTCTTCGAATGATCGTAAAACCCCTGCACGCGATCGGCGATTTGCTCGGCCGTGAGCTCGGGCGCCGCCTTCACGGGCGCGGAGCCCTTGCCGCCAGCAGGCGCGCCGTCCGCGAACGCGGAAGAAACCGGCGCCGCGGCAGCGACGAGGCCCAAAAAACCAAGCAACAGAGAGCGGCGAATCATGACTTCCTAACCTTCGAGTGCGAGCGCTGGCCCGCTGAACGCCCTGCCTAAATGGCAGCTTACGGATAGGCCCGCAATCGTTCAGACGCTTCATACGCCCGCTGAATTCCGAAGCTTGCCCAATCAGGCGAATTTCACGAATACTGTAAGCCATGGAGCCGCTGCCCGCTGATTTTGCGAGCGCGACGGGCGCGCCGGAATCGCGGTTCGAGCTCGTGCAGCGGGATTGCCTCGAGTGGATGGGCGAACGCGCCGAGCGCTCGATCGAGGCGATCGTGACGGATCCGCCTTACGGCCTGCGCGAGTACACCGAACCCGAGAAGCTCAAGCTGCGCGCTGGGCGAGGCGGCGTGTGGCGCATTCCTCCGATCCTCAACGGCTCACAGCGCAGCCCGCTACCGCGCTTCACCGTGCTGACTTCGGCCGAGCAGGTCGAGCTCGAAGATTTTTTCTTTCGCTTCGCCGAGCGCGCGCTGCGTGTGCTCGTGCCCGGCGGGCACTTGTTCATCGCGACGAATCCGTTGCTCTCGCATTGGGTCTACGCGTCGTTCGTGCGCGCGGGCTTCGAGAAGCGCGCCGAGATCATTCGTTTGGTGCAAACCCTGCGCGGCGGTGATCGACCGAAGAACGCGCACGACGAGTTCAGCGGCGTGAGCGTGATGCCGCGTTCGGCGTGGGAACCGTGGGGCTTGTTTCGAAAGCCGTGCGAAGGGCGCGTGCAAGACAACTTGCGAAAGTGGAAGACCGGAGGACTGCGCCGTCCTTCGGCGGAGTTGCCGTTCTCGGACGTGATTCGTTCTGCGCCCACGCGCGCGGCGGAGCGTCGACTCTCGCCGCATCCTTCGTTGAAACCGCAGGCGTTCATGCGACAAATCGTGCGCGCGGCGCTCCCGCTCGGCGAAGGCACGGTGCTCGATCCGTTCCTCGGTGGCGGCTCGACGATCGCGGCCGCGCTCGCAGTCGGCTACCAGAGCATTGGGCTCGAGCTGGATCCGCACTATTTCGAGCTCGCCAGCGCCGGCATCCCGAAGCTCGCCGCCTTGAAAACGCCGCACAGCGTGCGTTGAACAATGCCTCATTGTCGCTCGCAGACGCGAGCGGATACGCTCGCCCAAAAAAGGGGCGATGCATCATGGCGAAGTGGGCGACGATTTGGTTGTTCTTCGTGAGTCTCGGGATGGCCGCGTGCAGCGGCAGAGAGTCGCCATCGACCACGATCGTGAATTGCCCGAGCGTTGCGGGAGGCGTCACGAGCGCGCCCGGTGGAACCGGTGGCAGCGCCGAGCAAGGAGGTAGCGCCGATCAAGGCGGCAGCACGACGTTCATGCTCGACGCTGGCCACGAGGCAAGCGCGATCACGGACGCTGGGGACGATGATGACGCCGCGGACGCAGCATCACAGGTCCCGTCGGGGCACGCGACGAGCCAAATATCGATCACGGCCAACCTCGATGCCACCGCACCAATACCGACAGCGGCGTTCGATCCCGCGAACCCGTCGGCCACCTCCAACTTCTCGACGACGATGAGTGTCTATTCCGCGAGCGGCGCCGCAGCGACGCTCAGCGTCTACTTCGCGAAGACCGCGGTGAATACCTACGACTACCACGTGCTCGCTGGGGGTGATTACCTGGCGCCGCCCGAAGTCAACGACGTGGAGATCGGTACCGGAACGCTCTTGTTCACCAGCAACGGCGCGCTCGCGGGCGTCATCACCACCCAACCGATGTTCGTCACCCTCTTGGGTGATACCACACCGCAACACATCACGATCAATTTCGGCACCTCGATCGCGGCGGGCGGGGACGGGCTCGATGGCACGACCCAGTTCGGAAGCCCGGCGAATGTGTCCGCACAAAGCCAAGACGGCTACGGGCTCGCCGGTGGGGGAACGGGCGCTCTGTGCAACGACAACGGCGATTGCGCGATCGGGCAGTGCTACCAGCACACCTGCTTTTGCGGCCCCGGCTGCGCCTGCAAGCAGAAGTGGGATTGCTCGAACGCGAGCACGATCTGCCTCCAAGGCGTGTGCACGATCGAAAATTGAGCAGTCAGCGAATCTTCGAAAGCTTGAGCACGCTCGCCGGCATCGCGCCCGAGCGCGCGCGGCGTTTCTTGCCGAGTAGCGCGCGGAGCCCGCTCTGCGTGATGCGCTGCTCGCCTTCACCGTCTTTGGGCTGGAGCGCGCGCATCAACGCGCCGATGCGGAGATGCGTGATCGCGAGCGCGAGCGCGTCTGCGGCGTCCGCCGGCGGGAGCGCATCGAGCGCGAGCAGCGCGCGCACCATCAGCGCGACTTGTGATTTTTCGGCCTGCCCCGAGCCGGCGATCGTGCGCTTCACCCGCGCCGGAGGATATTCCGCAATCTCGATCCCGGCGCGCGCGAGCAAGAGCAGCACCACCCCGCGCGCGTGACCGAGCTTGGCCGCAGCCTGCGCGTCCTTGTGGAAGAACAGATTTTCGACCGAGCCGACTTCCGGCTGATGCCGTTCGATCACGGCGCCGAGCTCGACCTCGATGCGCGCGAGCCGCGACGCGATCGCAGTTTTGCCGTCCAAATGGATCACGCCGTGCGCGACGTGACGCAGGCGATTGCCCTCGCGCGAAACCACACCCCAGCCGAGATGCAGAGTGCCAGGATCGACGCCGAGAGCGAGCACACTCCTTCATACCGCTTCTCTCGCTGAATGGAAAGCTCCGCGAACGCGAGGTAGGCTCGGCGCGTGCGCGACCCCGACGTCATCGTCATCGGCTCCGGCCCGAACGGGCTATTTGCGGCGAACGCGCTCGGGCGGCGCGGCTTTCGCGTGCTCGTGCTGGAGGCGAACGCTAAGCGCCCGGGCGGCGCGCTCGGCAGTGAGGAGCTCACCCGCAAGGGTTTCGTGCACGACGTCGGCGCAGGCTTTTTCCCGTTCGGCAAACTCAGCCCCGCCTTTCGCGAAGCGGGGCTCGAGCAAGCCGGCGTCGAGTGGTTGAACGCGAAGTTCGAGAGTTGTCACCCCGCGCTCGACGGCAGTTACGCCTGCATCGCGCGCGACGCCGATCTCGCCGCCGAGCATTTCGGCACCGTCAGCGACGGCGACTCATTTCGCCGGCTCGCGCGCTTTCACGGCCGCACGGAGTCGGATCTGCTCGCGACGCTGCTCGGCCCGTTCCCGTCGCTTTCGCCCGCGCTTCGTCTCGGCCCGGCGAATTTGCTCAAAGTCGCGTGGTATTTCGCGCGCAGCTCCGGGAGCCTCGCGCGCAGTTTGTTCCGCAGCGAGGCCGCGCGGCGCGTCTTGCCGAGCCTCGGGCTCCACGTCGATGTCGGGCCCGAGGATTGGTTCGGCGCCGGGCTCGGCTACATGCTCGGCATGACCGCGACCACCGGCGGCTACGCGGTGCCGAAGCGCGGCGCGCAAAGCATCACCAACGCGCTCGTCACCGTGCTCGAAGGTTACGGCGGTCGACTGCGGCTCGGTGCGCGCGTCGAGAAAATCGTGGTGCGTGAAGGGAAAGCGAGCGCGGTCACGCTCGAAGGTGGCGAAGAGATCCGCGCGCGGCTCGGAGTGCTCGCGGATGTCGCGGCGCCCACGCTCTACTTGAAGCTCTTGGACATGAGCCATGTGCCGTCCTGGCTCACCGGAAAAATGCGGCATTTTTCCCAAGGTTTTGGCACTTTCAAAGTGGACTATGCGCTGTCTGCGCCGGTGCCGTGGAGCGTGCCCGCGGCGCGCGAGAGCGCGGTGGTTCACGCGAGCGAGAGCCTCGCGGACCTCGCCCGCTTCACGCGGGATGTGCGCGACAATCGCTTGCCCGAGCAACCTTATTTGGTGATCGGACAGCAAAGCTTGCTCGATCCGACGCGCGCACCGGCGGGTGAGCACACGCTTTATTGCTACTCGCGCGTGCCTTCCTACCCCGAAGGCGGCTGGGATCAGCACCGAGAAGCGTTCGCGGATCGCGTGACCGCGCGGCTCGAGGGGCTCGCGCCCGGCTTCACGCAGCTGATCTTGGATCGCCACGCCAGCGCGCCGCCGGATCTAGAAGCCAAGAACGCGAACTTGATCGGCGGGGATCTCGGCGGCGGCACCAACGCTTGGCACCAGCAGCTGCTGTTTCGCCCTGTTTTTCCCTATTTCCGGTATCGCACGCCGGTCAAAGGCTTGTACCTGTGCTCGAGCTACGCGCACCCGGGTGCGGGCGTGCACGGCATGTGCGGTCACAACGCCGCGCTGATCGCCGCCGAAGACTTAGGCTGACAGGGACTGCTCGATTTCGAACTTACCGGGCGCATCCACGTCCAAGCGCACCGGCCGCTTCTCGCCGTTCGCGACGCGCTCGATCAGCTCATCCACGCATTGGAACAAGATGCTGTTGTCGCGCGAGGGGTAGCTCTCGAGGGCGTGTTGATAGTCGTCCACGCGATCGAGGAATTGGAGCAGCGGCGCGAGCTCCAGCTTGCGCGACCAGGCGCCGTAACCGAGCTTCTCGAGGTAGCGCGCGTTCAGCTCCTGCTCGTATTGATGCGCGACCGGGACGGACAAGAGCGGCACCTTCAAGCTCACCGCTTCACTCAACAAACTGAAGCCGCCACCGGCCACGGCCGCGCGCGCCGTGCGTAAATCATCCAGAAATCCCTGCTCGGAGAAGCCGCACAAGGTCACGTTGCCCTCTTGGCCTTCACGCCCCATGCCGTACACGCGGAAGCGGTACGGCAGCTTCTTCAGCGTCGGCACGAGGCTCTGGTTCGTGGGCGAAGTCTGATACACGAGCACGTGCGCGCCGGGCTCGCGCTTCGCCTCGATCACTTCGGGGCGCAAAATCGGCGGCACGAGCGTCGTGTATTTCTTCCGCACCTCGGGGAAAAAGAAGCTCGTGATGAGGTAGTGGTACGCGCCGGGCATTTTGATCTTCACGGCCATGCGCGCGAGATCGAAATCGAAGCCCTTGGCAGCGATGACGCTGTCGTCGTGACGACAGCGGTTGATCACCTGCATGTTGTCGATGCTGACCACCGGCAAGCGATGATTCAGGCCGTAAAGCGCGGCCCAGGACTCGAAGTCACTGATCACGAGGTCCGGCAGGAAGCCGCTTTCGGCGACCTTGCGGTACACCTTCACGTTCTTGCGAATGCCCTTGGGCGCCTTGCGCAAGTTCTCGAACAAGCTCTTCGAGCGATCCAGCGAGTTGCCGAAGTAGCTCAGCGTGAGCCCGTGAATCTCCTCGATGCTGACGTTCGAGTAGCCCGTCAAGCGATCGACCAAGAAGCGATGCGCGCGACCGGAAACGACGATGCGCACCTCGTGCCCCGCGCGCAACAAATGCTCGAGTACGACGCGGCTGCGCGTCGCGTGTCCCATGCCTTCACCAACCACACCGTAGAGAATGCGCACCTGCTCTGGCTCCGGCCGCCGAGCATGCCACAGCCTGCCGCGACACGCGCTCGTCACGGACGAAAACGTCAGATGCCGCGTGGACTTCCGCCGATTTTTCCGGGTTCCCAGCGCGCACGCGAGCGTCGGCCGCGCGCACTGACCACGCCGCGGCTGCGCGCTCTCGGACTCGCAATTGGAGCCGATTTGGCGCATGCGCCGGGCTTCGCGGCCCTTACCGTTCGTGACCCGCAGAATTATGAGCTAAGAGGCAGGCGTGGCGGAGCCTCGCGATTCGAAACAACTCACTGGCAAACAGAAGAGCTTCTTGCGTGCGCTCGCGCACCCGCTGAAACCCGTGGTTCAAATCGGACATGGCGGCCTTTCGGACGCGGTCGTCGCGCAGATTGACGGAGCGCTGCAAACCCACGAGCTGATCAAAATCAAGCTCACCGCGGATGACGACGAAGCCGACGCGAAAGAGCTCGCGCCGGAGATCGCCGGGCGCACGCGCTCGACGGTCGCGCAGGTGATCGGCAAGACGATCGTGATGTATCGGGCGCGTAAGAAAGACCCGACCATCGTGCTGCCGAAGGCCAAAGAAAAAACCAAGAAACCGGCGTAATTTGCCGGAAAATCAGCAAATCCGGTAAGGGCACATGGGCGATCGCATCATCCGCACGCAGGCAGAAGGCAACCTGGCTTGGCTCGATCTCGAGATGACGGGCCTCGACGCGCAGAACGACGTCATCCTGCAAGCCGCCTTGATCGTCACCAACGCGAACCTCGAGCCGCTCGAAGAGTTCGTGTGCGACATCTGGCAGCCGGAAGAGGCGCTCGCCCGCATGACGCCGTTCGTGCGCGACATGCACGAGACGACGGGGCTCACCGCGCGCGTACGCGCCTCCAAGCTCGACCTCGGCGCCGCAGAGCGGAAGCTGCTCGAGCGCGTCACCGGTTGGTGCGGTTTTCAGGCCGTTTTGTGCGGCAACAGCATCGGGCAAGACAAGCGCTTCGTGGATCGCTGGCTGCCCGGGTTGAGCGGCTACCTGAGCTATCGCACGATCGACGTCACTTCACTCAAGATCTTGGCCAAGCTCTGGTACGGCGAGCCCGCGGTGTTCCCGAAGCCGACGCAAGGCGAGCACGACGCCCTCGTCGACATCAAGAACTCGATCGCCGAGCTCTCGCACTACCGCTCGCTGCTCTTCAAAGCGAAGCTCTGAGCTTCGTCATTATTGCGCGCGCACCGCGACCGCCGCGGTCTCAGGCATGAGTGCTTTGGCTTTTGCCAGCAGCGACACGAGCTCGTGGCGATCGCCGTTCGGATCGGCGCCAGTCGCGCTTTGCGCGAGCGCGCGCGCGCTGTCCAGCGTGGCGCCCGAGAGGTTCGGCGCGCCGCGCAGCACGAGGCCGGCTTCGGCGACCGCCGCGGCGAAGCGGAAATCCTGCGAAGCTTGCGCGATCGGCGTCGCGCCGTCCGCGACCGTGCGCGAAAACTTTTGGCTCACGTCCGAAGCGGGCGCCTTGTACCTGACGTTCACCGTCATGAGCTCGCCGCTGATTGCCGCCGGCGCGATGCCCGGCGCGGTTTGGTATTTGAGCGGGTCGACCTTCGGCGGCGCGCGCCGCTCACCCTTCGGGATGACTTCGTAGAGCGCCGTCACGGCGTGGCCGGCGCCGATGTCGCCCGCGTCTTTCTTGTCGTCGTTGAAATCTTCCTTCGCGAGCACGCGATCTTCGTAGCCGATGAGCTTGTAGCTCTCCACGCGCGTCGGGTTGAACTCGACTTGGAGCTTCACGTCTTTCGCCACGGTCACGAGCGTGGCGCCGGCCTCGCGCACGAGCACTTTGCGCGCTTCGTTGATCGAGTCGATGTAGGCGTAGTTGCCGTTGCCTTTGTCGGCGAGCATTTCCATCGTGCTGTCTTTGACGTTGCCCTCGCCGAAGCCGAGGACCGTGAGAAATACGCCTGATTTGCGCTCGTCCTCGATCAAGCGCTGCAGCTCGCCTTGACTCGAAGTCCCGACGTTGAAATCGCCGTCGGTCGCGAGGATAACGCGGTTGATGCCGCCTTTGACGAAGTGCTCCGAAGCGACGGAGTACGCCAAGCGAATGCCGTCACCGCCGTTCGTGGATCCACCTGCTTCGAGTCGGCCGAGCGCGTCCAGCACGCGGGCGCGATCGCTGCCTCGCGTCGCCGGCAACGCGAGGCCAGAAGCGCCGGCGTAGACGACGATCGAAATCGTGTCGTTCGCGCGCAGATTCTCGGCGAGCATGCCCAGCCCGCGCTTGAGCAGCGGAAGCCGGTTCTCCGGCATCATCGAGCCGGACACGTCGACCAAGAACACGAGGTTTCGCGGCGGGGTCGCGGCTTGCGAGATCTCGCGTGTCTTGAGCCCGAGCCGCACCAGGCGATGCGCGCCGTTCCAAGGGCACGCGCTGACTTCGCTCGTCAGCGAAAACGGCTCATTTCCTGCTGGATTTGGATAATCGTAGCTGAAGTAGTTGAGCCACTCTTCGATTCGAATCGAGTCCTTGGGCGGTAGCGAGCCGCCGTTCAAGAAACGGCGCGCGTTCGCGTACGAAGCCGTGTCCACGTCGACCGAGAACGTGGATAGCGGCTGGTCGGCCACGGACAAAAATTGGTTCTCGTCGATGTGCGCGTAGCTTTCGGTGTTCATCTCCGCGGAGCGCTGAATCGCGACCGGCGCCGGAGAAGGTGCGCCCCTGAAACGCACTTCGGCCGGACCCCACAAGTGCCCCGTCGCGCTCGCGGAACCACGCGAAGCGTAGGCTGAAGCGGCGCCATGACCTGCACCGAAGGTTTCGGATTTCGAGACGCTGCCCGGTGCGGGCGCGCTCGTCGGCTTCCTTGCCGGCGCGGCAGCCGCCGGAGCCGCCGTGAGTGGCCCGGTGAGCTGCATCACGTGACGCTCAGGCGGATCGGATGGCGCAGATTCAGCCACTTTTTCGGGTGCCGTGGCCGCGCGCGGCTGGACCTGCGTGGTGACGACCGGCGCCATTGCCGCGTGATTGTGCGCCTGCTGACGCGACGAACAGCCACACGCGAGCGCGAGCAGCAACCAAGCCGAGCGACCCAAGAGCAGCGAGCGAGCGCGTGCGTTCATGCAGCTTGTGACGCCGCGCGAGCGCAAAAGTTTTGTCACCGCGGACGATTTTCTCGCTGGTCGCGCAAGTGCGCGGAGAAATTCGAGCTTCTACGCGCCGAGTTGCGCGAGTGGCGTCATTGCGGCGTGATCCCGCCCGCGCAACAGCCCGTCGCGCAACAGGTTTGAAGCAGCGTGCAGGTCACCGGCTTCGACACGCACTTGTGGTTCGTCGTATCGCAGGATGAAACGGGGCACGACCGAACCGAGGCCTGCGCCGTGACCCCACCGCCGCTGCGACAATCCAAATCGGTGCAGCACGCGCCGCACACGCCGTTGCAGCAGAACGGCGCCGAGCCCGCGCACGTCGATGTGAACACACATTTGTGCGTGCTCACGTCACACGTGTCGGTCGTGCACGCGCTGTTGTCGTTGCAGTCGGTGTCTTTCGAACACTGAATGCAGCCACCGCTCGACGGGTCACACGTGAAGCCCGTGCCACAGCTGCCGTCGTTCGGCGTGTTGCTGCACTTGCCGTTCACGCAGCTATCGGTCGTGCACGCGATCAAGTCATCGCAGTCCGCGTCCGCGCAGCAGGTGTTGCAACCGGAGCCGTCGGCGCAGCATTTGCCGCCGTTCGCGCAGGTCGCGCCGTACTTGCAGTTTCCAGCGACGCAAGTGCCCGCCCCCGTGCACGGGTCTTGCGCCGGACAATCGCTATCGTTCAAGCATTGCGCGGTCTGCACGCAGTCTTTCGTGAGATCGCAGGTGAAACCGTTCGGGCACGTTTGAGCGTCGACGTGAGAGCACGTGCCCGAGGTGCAAGAATCTTTGGTGCACCCGACTTTGTCGTCGCAGTCGCTCGCCGAGCAGCACGCGCCGCACGAAGCCGACGTTTTGTCGGCGTTCGGGCAGCAAGTCGCAGCCGAGCTGTCCGTGGCGCAGAGCGCTGAATGGGCGCATTTCCCGGCATTACAGCTGTCCGTCGTGCACGGATCCTTGTCGTTGCATTGCGAATCTTCACAACACTCGGCGCAGCCGCTGCCCGCACAGCAGAGCATGCCGGAGCCGCAATCTTTCGCCGTGTGCTCGCAGAGCTCACTCGCGCACGTGTCGACGACGCACGGATCGCCGCTGTCGCAGTCCGCGTCGGCGGAGCACGCTTCCTTCTTCTTGCACCCATTCGCGACGGTGCAGTACTCGTCCGCGGCGCAATTCTGGTTGTCGGGAGCGTGAGTGCACGCGCCGGCGAAGCAATCATCATCCGTACAGCTCACGCTGTCGTCGCAGTCCTTCTTGTCGCAGCACTCGCCGCACTCGCCGTCGCAGCACTTCTGCGTCGCGTCGCACTTGGGCGCGCGCTTGCAGGTGCCGTCGGCGCCGCATTGATCGACGGTGCACGGATCGCCGTCATCGCAATCTTCGGGACCCGCGCAGGCCTTCGGCGGCGTGACGGAGCCATCTCCCGTGTTGCCGCTGCTGCCCGCGATGCCGCCGTCCGCCGCGCCAGCGCCGTCCGACGCGGCGCGGAACTCCGAGCCGCCGCAGGCGTACGCGGTGAACGAGCACAAAACGAGCAGAAAGCTTGCGCGGAGCCAGTGGCTGATGCGACTTCGATTCACGGCTAAGTCTCCAAAGATGAAGCTTCAACTATAGCAATCGAGCTTTCGAAAATCGATGTGCGCTTGCTCGCTTGCCAGGAACGAGCTCGACGCGCGCTGCTTTTCGCACGTTCGCTCGGCCAGATTTCGCTCAAGCGCTGGAGCGACTGACCCGTTCTTGAAATTGAGGCGATTTGGCCTTGTTCGCACCGTAAAGGAGCCAATGGCGACTCCGAAGCGCAGCTCCGACCCACTCTATCAACTGCTCCGCGACGAAGAAGTCGCCGCGTTCAACCAGCGACGCGACAAGGACAAGCAGTACGATTTTCGCGGCTGCACCTTCCGCGGCACCGATCTGCGCGGGCTCGATGCGCGCGGTCTCGATCTGCGCGACGCTTATTTTCGTGACGCGGATTTGCGCGGAGTCGATCTGCGCGAGGCACAGCTCGAAGGCGCGAGCTTCGGCTCGGCCAAGATCTCCGGCGTGTACTTCCCGGATGACGTTTCGGCCGAAGAAATCCGGCTTTCCGTGGAATACGGGACGCGCGTTCGGCGACGAAAATCGGCTTAGGAATCGCGGGGACGCTTCTACGTGGCGAGCGCTCACTTTCGAGCGCACAATGCGCGCGCCGCATGCCCGAGTCCTCGCTTCCGCCCCGCCTCGAATACGTGCGCGAGCCGGACGTCTCCGACGAGCTCGACCGCGAGCTGCGCGAGCTGATCAGCGGCGCGTTCTTCCAACCGCACAACGCCTTCTTCAAAGAGCGACGCTACGCGCAAGAGCTGCCGCGGCATCGTTTTTTGATACGCGAAAGTGAAGGTCGCTTGCTGGCGCACCTCGCAGTACATGAAAAAGTCGTCAGCGTCGGCGGGATGGACGTAGCCATCGGTGGGATGGCGGAGGTGTGCGTGCACGAGTCGGCGCGCGGGCGCGGGTTCGTGCGCCAGCTGCTCGAGCTCGCCCACCGCGAGCTCGTCGAGAGTGACATCGGCTTCGCCTTCTTGTTCGGTGACGACAATATTTACGGTTCGAGCGGCTACCACCACGTGCTCGCGCCGATTCGCCGCTTGAATCACCTGACGCACGAGTGGGAAACCTCCGTGCGACAGGACGCCCTGGTGAAGCCGCTCACGCAGGCGCTTTGGCCGGAAGGTCCGATCGACCTGCGCGGCCCATTTTTTTGATGGAGCTTTCGACGGAATCGGTCCGCGAGGCGACCGCCGCGTTGGCGCAGAAGTCGAGCGGCGCGCTCACGGTGGGCGAACAGCGAGCCTGCGAGGCAGAGCTTTCGGAGCTGCGCCTCGCCTGGAAACGCAACCCGAGCGCGTTCTCGCCCGACCTGCTCGAGATGCTCAAGAAAATCTCGGCCGCGCTCGCCGCGGGCGCCCTCGCGCACAAAGAGAGCGATCCGGCCGCGGTGTTGAAAGAATCGTTCGGCTACGACGCCTTTCGTCCGGGCCAGCGCGAGATCATCGATACGGTGCTCTCCGGACGGGATTGCATCGGCGTGATGCCGACCGGCGCGGGCAAATCCCTCACCTATCAAATCCCCGCGCGCATCTTCGGCGGCGTCACGCTCGTGATCTCTCCACTCATCGCGTTGATGAAAGACCAAGTCGACGCCATGAACGAGGTCGGCGTACGCGCGACCTACCTGAACTCCACGCTCTCGGCCGAGGAGCGGCGCACGCGCGTCTCGGAGCTCCGCGCCGGGCGCTACGAGCTTTTGTATTGCGCGCCGGAGGGGCTCGAAGCCTCCGTGGGTCGCACGCTGAACGAGCTGAAATTGAGCCTGATCGCGGTGGATGAAGCGCACTGCATCAGTCACTGGGGGCATGATTTTCGGCCCGCGTATCGAAACCTCTCGGGCATGAAGCAGCGCTTCCCGCAAGTGCCCGTGCTGGCGCTCACGGCGACCGCAACGCCGGAGGTCACCGCGGACATCGTGCAGCAGCTCGGCATGCGCTCGCCGGCGCGCTACCGCGGCTCCTTCTTCCGCAAAAATCTGCGACTGCATGCACACCCGAAGGGCGATTCACTCGGGCGTACGGCGCGTGAAGCCGTGCTGCAGATCGCGCGCAGCCGCCCGGGCCAAAGCGGCATCGTGTATTGCCTCTCACGCAAGACGGTCGAGGCGACGGCCGAGTATTTGAAGAAACACGGCGTAAAGGCCGGGCATTATCACGCCGGGCTCGAAGCCGAGAAGCGCGCGCGCGTGCAAGATGCCTTTCAGAACGACGAAATCGACGTCGTGGTCGCGACGATCGCGTTCGGCATGGGCATCGATAAATCGAACGTGCGCTACGTCGTGCATCACGACATGCCGCGCTCGGTCGAGGGTTATTATCAAGAGCTCGGTCGCGCCGGTCGTGATGGGCTCGAGAGCGATTGCGTGCTGCTCTACTCTTGGTCGGAGGTGAAAGCCTACGACCGTTTTGCGGACGCGAGTGACGACGACGCACAGGCCGATCGCACCCGCGCGCAGTGCCGCGAAGTCTTTCGCATGGCGGAGACGCGCGTGTGCCGACACGCGCAATTTGCGGCCCATTTCGGCGAAGAACTGGCGCCCTGCGGCTCTTCTTGCGACGTGTGCGCGAGCTTCGAGCTGTTCTCGAAGAAGCCCGCGCGGCTCACGGCCGAAGAACGCGCCGCGCTGCGCGCCGAGCGCAAGAAAGACCGCGCCGAGAAATCCGATTCGAGCGAAACCGTCGCGCCGCTCGATCCGGATCTATCTCTCTTCGATCGACTGCGCGCGCTGCGCAAAGAAATCGCGAAAGAGCGCGGCGTGCCGCCCTACGTCGTGTTCTCCGACGCCACCCTGCTCGAGATGGCCAGCGTCCGCCCGCGCACCAACGCGCAGATGTTGGGGATCTCCGGGGTCGGGCCCACGAAGCTTGAACACTATGGTGCGCGCTTCCTAAAAGCTTTGAGTGAGTAGTTGGGTAGGTCGGCCTCGCCGTTTCGTGGGTGAGATCCGGCCCTGAGCGTGTAGTGGCGCTTGGCCGCTCGCGCGATTCGCAAGGTAGCCTGCGCCTGTTCGGTCAGACTCGCGTTGGGGTGTGGCTGCTCGCCTAATCCGTGATCAGCCCGGCGAATCTGGATCTTTGTTTTATTTCCGTGCATCCGGCCCACACCCTTTGCGCGCGCGGGGGCGCGAAAGACGGCGGGCCTCACACGCCGCGCAACCGCACCCGAAACACTGCACCCACGCTGCCGGATCCCAAAGACACGGTGCCGCCCATGCGTTCCACGGCGTGGTGCACCAGCACGAGACCGAGGCCCGTGCCGCGATCACCCTTCGTGGTGAAGAAGGGATCGAAGATGCGGTGGCGCAGCGCGGTCGGGATGCCGGGGCCGTTGTCGCGCACGGAGATGCGCGCTTCGAGCGCGGCGCGGTACACGCGCACGAGGATTTGGGGATTTTCCTGGCCGCGCGTGGCGTCGATGGCGTTCTTGACCAGGTTCACGACGACTTGTTCGAGCAGCGCGGTCGAGCCCCAGCCGCGCACGCCGCGATCGCCGGCGAGCTCGACGCGCGCGCTGCGCGAAGAGAGCGCGTCCACCGCGCGCTCGGCGACGTCCCAAAGCGAAAGGCGTTCCAGCGTCGGCGTGCCGCGCACGAGCGAGGTGACCGCGTTGACGACATCCTGAATGCGTTTCAGGGCGAGCGCGGTGTCTTCGACTGCGCCGCGTTGTTCTTCCGGAGCGAGCCTGCGCGCGCCGTCGACATCACGCAGGCATTCCACGCTGGCGAGCGCGGCGGCGAGCGGACTGCTGATTTCGTGCCCGATCGTCGCCAGCACAGACTCGAGCACCGGAGCCGGCACTGCGCCGCGCTCTTTATCGAATACGTGCCGCGTTTGGCGCACGAGCTCTTCGTGCTTGCGGAAGCGTCGCAGCCCGAGCAGCACGTTCTCGGGCTCGAGCGGACGACGCAGCGTCAAGAGCGCACCCGAGGCGAGCGCCGCGCCCTCTTGCTCGTTCGGCGCGAGCAACGCGATCGCTTGCATCACCGGTTCGTTCGAATTGATTCCGCGCAAGAGCTCGAGCGCGCCCGGCACACTCGCTTCGATCAACGCGTAGCGCGGCAAGAACGCAAGATCACTTACACGCTCTGCGCTCGGCGCGCGCACGATGGTGAAGCCTTGCTCCTCGAGCGCGCGCGTCGCCGGCCGCAGATCGAGGCCGTCGCGCGCGAGCACCAGCACCGCTGAATCCGAGAGCTGAAAGACGCCGCTGTCGGTCTCGTCGCCCGCGAAATCAGGATCGTGGAGCTCTAGCGGAGGTCGTGAGTGCAAGGGCGATCGTTCGCTCGGGCGGTTCATGAGCGCAGCGCGGCATCGACTCAGAACGGCCCTTCTGCCCGAGCTTTAAGGCGTACTCGTCTTCGAGCCGGCGTTTTCTCGCCGGGCGTGGCGCGAGCCCTCGACCAGGCGCGCGAGCTCGGCCGCATAAGCTTCGGCATCGAGCGGGAGCTCGACGGTTTTTTTCGTCAAGCTCGAGTAGATCATCGCGTTCGAGAGCTCGACGCTCGCGAGCCCTTCGGTCGCGGGCGCGATCAGCGGCTCGCCGTCGAAGATCGCGTTCACGAAATTCTGCGTGATCAGGTTGTGGAACGGGCCCGAGCCGCTCACCGGTACGAGCTCCGTCGTCGTCTGCGGCATCTTGTAGCGGTCGGGGCTGTGCTTCAAGAATTCCATCATCGATGCCTCGTTGCGCGTGAAGCGCAAACCGTCGACATCGAGCACGATTTTTCCGAGATCGCCGACGACCTCGAGCCGATTCGTGCCGGGCGCCTCACCGGTCGTGGTGACGAACACGCCGGTCGTGCCGTTGTCGTACTCCAAGTACGCGGTCACACGATCTTCGACCTCGATGTCGTGAAACGTGCCGAAGCCGCAGAATGCGTGCACGCGCTCGGGCATCCCGAACAGCCACTGCCACAAATCCAAATTGTGCGGACACTGGTTGAGCAGCGCGCCGCCACCTTCACCGCCCCACGTCGCGCGCCAACCACCGCTGCGATAGTACGCCTCGGTCCGAAACCAATTGGTGATGATCCAATTCATCCGCCGCAGCGTGCCGAGCTCACCACTCTGGATCAGCGCGCGCAGCTTGAGAAACCGCGGGTCGGCCCGCAGATTGAACATTTCCGCGAAAACTTGGGTGGATTTCGGGCGCTGCTCGTACGCCGCGATCATCTTCAAGCAATCCGCTTTGTGCACCGCGAGCGGCTTCTCCGTGAGCACGTGCAGCCCCTGAGCGAGCGCGGCGATGGCAATCGGCGTGTGATCGTAGTGCGGCGTGGCGATGAGCACTGCGTCGACCGCGCCCGACTCGATCAACGCGGAGCTCGTCGCAAACCGTTCGAGCTGAGCGAAGGGCGCGAGCGCGTTCGGATCCGTATCACACACGGCAGTCAGCGAGGCGCGCGCGACCTTACCGGCGAGCAGATCGCGTGCGTGGAGCCCGCCCATCCGGCCGACGCCAATCACGCCCAAGCGCAAGTGCTCGCTCATCTCGGACTCGTCTCGCTCTCGTTCATTGACTCGTCACCACGACGTAGTTGGTCTTCGGAAACTCCGCCTTGGCGAGCGCTTCCACGCGCGCTTGAGTCTCTTTCGAATCGCCACTGGGCAAGCGCTCGAGCCGGACCGTGACGGTGGTCGCGCCTTCGGAGGTGTGCACGGTGATCGCCGCGTCCGTCCCGATTTGCTCGCGAATCTGCGCGCGGAGCTGCGTGAGCCCGCTGTTATCGCTGCGAAACCCACACGCCGTCAGCCACAGCCCGAGCGTGAGGCAGAGCACCGAGCGGGCGCGAAACCCGCGGCGCGACGCGAAAAGCTCCGAACACGCTGACAAGGGGCGCTTTCCTACCACGGAACCCGCTTGCAAACGCGCCCGCAAAGCTCGATGAGGAAAGGACATGGAGCGCCTCGATTATCTGGTGATTGGCGGCGGCAGCGGCGGCATTGCTTCGGCGCGTCGGGCCGCGAGCTACGGGGCTCGCGTCGGCGTGATCGAAGCGAGCGTGATCGGCGGCACGTGCGTGAACGTCGGTTGCGTGCCCAAAAAAGTGATGTGGAACGCGGCCGAGATTGCCGAAGAGCTCGAGCTGGCCAAGAGCTACGGCTTCGACGTCGAAGTGCGCGGCCATGATTTCGCGGCGCTGCGCGCGCGACGCGAGGCGTACATCGAGCGCATGCGCGGCGTGTACGCGAAGAACCTCGAGAAAGACAGCATTCGACTGCTTCAAGGCCGCGGCAGCTTTCGCGCGCCGAACGAGGTCGAGGTCAATGGCGAAGTGTTCGCGGCCACGCACGTACTGATCGCGACCGGCAGCGCGCCGTCTTGGCCGGACATCATCGGCGCGGATTTGGGCCTGGTCTCGGACGGCTTCTTCGCGCTCGACGCTTTACCGAAGCGCGTGCTCGTCGCCGGCGGCGGCTACATCGCGGTCGAGCTGGCCGGCATCATGAACAAGCTCGGCGCGGAAGTGACGCTCGCGATGCGCCACGAACGTCCGCTGCGCGGCTTCGATCCGATGCTCGGTGATGGGTTGTGCGTCGCGCTCGAGCACAGCGGCATCACGGTCGTGCACGGCGCGACCGTGATGTCCGTCGAGCGAGGCAAGGGCGAGGAGCGCGTCGCGACCCTCGCGGACGGGCGCACGCTGCCTGCGTTCGACGCGATATTTTGGGCGATCGGTCGCCACGCGAACACCGCCGGTCTCGGGCTCGAAGCCGCGCGGGTGAAGCTGGATTTGGACGGTCACATCGTGGTCGATGAATTCCAAAACACGAGCACGCCGGGCGTATACGCGATCGGGGACGTCACGGGCCGCGCCACGCTCACGCCCGTCGCAATCGCAGCCGGACGAAAGCTCTCGGATCGCCTGTTCGGCGGCAAACCAGAAGCGAAGCTCGACTACACCGACATCCCGAGCGTCGTGTTCAGCCATCCGCCGATCGGCACCGTGGGCTTGAGCGAGCTCGACGCCCGCAAATTGCACGGCGCTGACGTGAAGGTGTACACGTCGCGCTTCACGAACATGTTCCACGCCGTTACCGACCACAAACCGATCACGCAGATGAAGCTCGTGACCGTCGGTAAGGAAGAGCGCGTGGTCGGCGTGCACGTGATCGGACGCGGCGCGGACGAGATGATTCAAGGCTTCGCCGTCGCGGTGAAGCTGCGCGCCACGAAGGCCGATTTCGACCGCACGGTCGCGATTCATCCGACCGCCGCCGAAGAATTCGTGACCATGCGCTGACGGCATGCGCGCGTACGACATCGGCATCGTCGGCTGTGGCTTCGCGGGCGCCGCGAGCGCGACGCTGCTTGCGCGCGCCGGCCATCGCGTGACGGTATACGAAGAATTTCAGGAGCCAGCCGCGATCGGCGCGGGCATCGTGCTCCAGCCGACGGGCATGAGCGTGCTGGCCGAGCTCGGCGTGCTCGATCGGGTGCTCGCGCGCGGCACCCGCATCGATGAGCTGCATTGCCTGACCGCGCAGAAGAAAACCGTGGTGCGGCTCGCGTACGAACGCATCGCGCCAGGCTTGTTCGCGCTCGGGCTGCATCGCGGCGCGCTGTTCCAGATCTTGCACGAGTCGGCGCTCGCGGCGGGCGCTGAGCTGATTCGCGGCGTGCACGTTGCGCGCGTGGACGAAACTGCGCAGCGAGCGCGCGTGATCGATCGCAACGAGCGCACGTTGAACGAGCATGATTTCGTCGTGATCGCCAACGGCGCGCGCTCGGATTTGCGGCGCGCGAGCGGCCTCGTGCGGCGCGATCGGCCGTACCCGTGGGGCGCGCTTTGGTTCATGGCCCGCGATCCCGAGCGCTACTACGTGGCACGGCTCCGTCAGATCGCGGACGGCACGCGCCATTTCCTCGGCCTCTTGCCCACCGGACTCGGACCAGCGGGCAGCAACCAAGACGAGCATCAAGTGAGCTTGTTTTGGAGCGTGCGCATGGATCGCGTGAGTGAATTTCGCGCGCGCGGGCTCGCGCCTTGGAAAGAGCAGATCCTGAAATACGAGCCGGAAGCCGAACCCGTGCTCGCCCAAATCGAGGATGCGGATCAAGTCCTCGCCGCCGGCTATCACGATGTCGTGCTCTGGCCGTGGCACACGGCGCGGCGCGTCTTCATTGGGGATGCCGCGCACGCGATGAGCCCGCAGCTCGGCCAAGGCACGAACCTCGCCTTGCTCGACGCGAGTGCGCTCGCCCACGCTCTTGACGAAAAGCCGACGCTCGGTGCCGCGCTCGAAGCGTATTCGCATCGCCGCGACGAGCACGTCGGGTTTTATCAATTTGCTTCGCGTTGGCTCACGCCACTCTTTCAATCGGACTTGCAACCGCTCGGGCCGCTGCGAAATTGGGCCATGGGTTTCGGGTGCCGGCTGCCGTTTTTCGACCGAGAAATGGTGCGCACCATGGCCGGCATCAAGCGCGGCATTTTCGGCCCGACGTTGCCGCTCGAGCCGATTTTGGCGGCGATCGCGCGACACTGAATCAACGCGCGCGAGCCACCACAATCAACTGCGGAGATCGCGACGTGTATCTTCGCTCCGAGAAATCTCCGTAACGCGCGGTGATCTCGAAGCCAGCCCGTGCGAGCAAATCTCGCAGCTCGGCCGCGAGGTAATAGCGCTGCGGAATCTCACTGCGCACGATCTGTCCGCCCGAACGCGGCACGTAGTCGTACACCGCGTGGATGCGCTGCGACGCACGGCGCACGCGCGAATGTTCGAGCACATCCCACACTTTCCCCGCGTGCTCGATGTGCGCGATCGGCTCGGCGTCGTCAGTGCCGGTGCCGCTCGCGGAGTGGTGAAACTGCGCGGCGTTCCACACGTCCAGCACCAATTCTCCGCTCGGGTCGAGCGCCGCATGCGCTGCGCGAAAACACGCCAAAGCATCGCGCTGACTCAGCAAGCAATACAGCGCGTTGTACGGCAGAAACACGCGCTGACAGCAAGATTTCGGCGAAAACGAGCGCATGTCTGCGCGCATGAGCCGCACGTGCGCGCGCTTTTCCGCGGGGACACGTGCGAGCGCACGACGCGCGAGCGCCAGCATTTCCGGATCGGAATCCAGACCCGTGAGCTCACGCTTCGCGCTCGCCAGCGGCACGAGCAAGCGACCGTAACCCGAGCCGAGCTCGAGCACGCTCCGCGCGCCCTGCGCGCGACGCAGATAAAATGCGAGATCACCGGGGTTACCGCGGTGCGTGAGCGCGTACAGCTCCGCGCGGAGACGCGCGCTCGACGGCGCGCTCAACCGCGCGCTTCTTCCTGCTTCAGCTCGAGCTCTTCCCAGCGCAAAGTGAGCCGCTCGGCTTCGGCCTTGGCAGCATCGAGCAACGCCGTCACGCGCGCAACCTCTTGCCCGCCCGCGCTGTACGTCGCGGGGTTCGACAGCTGTTCGTTCAGCTCGCTCACGCGCTTTTCGGCGGATTCGATCGCGTCCGGCAAGCCGGAGAGCTCGCGTTGCTCGGCGTTCGAAAGCGCCTTCTTTTTGGCTGCGGGCTTCTCGGATCGTTTCGCCGGTGTGCTGGCATTTGCGCTCGAGCTCACCACTTCGCTCGCGCTCTCCGCTTGTCTCGCGCGTTGCTCGGCACGCAGTCGCCGAAAAGTTTCGTAGTTGCCGGGATAGCGCACCGCGCGTCCGCCTTCTTCGAAGGACAAGATGCTCGTCGCGACGCGATCCAAAAACCAACGATCGTGCGTGACGACGAGCGCAGTCACCCCGAAATCGATGAGCATGCTCTCGAGCGCGCCGAGCGTCGCTACGTCGAGATCGTTCGTCGGCTCATCCAGAATCACCAGGTTCGCGCTCTGCCGCAAGAGCCGAGCGAGCGCGACGCGTGCCCGTTCGCCACCCGAGAGCGAGCCCACCTGTTGGCGTTGCTTGTGCGAGTCGAAGGCAAACCGCTCGAGGTACGAGCGCGTCTCGATCACCTCGCCGCCGAGCTCGATCCGCGATTGATCGCCGACCACGTTGTCGAAGATCGATTTCGAATCGTCGAGCCCGCTCCGGCGCTGGTCGAAGTACGCGACTTTGGTGTTTTGCCCTAAAATCATGCTGCCTCCGGCGGGCGGCAGCTCGCCGAGCAGCGTCTTCAAAAGCGTCGTTTTGCCGCTGCCGTTCGGCCCGACGATGCCGATGCGCTCACCCTCGGTGAGGAAGAGCGTGAGTGAATCGATCAGCGTGCGGCCCCCAACCGCGATGCTCAGATCGCGCAGCTCCAAGATTGTTTTGCCGCTGCGGACCACGTCGAGCTCGAGCGTCGCAGTGCGATCGATTTTCGGACCGGTGACGGCTTTGGCGGCTTCCGCGCGATCGATGCGCGCCTTTTGCTTGGTCGACCGAGCCTTGGGTTGCCGGCTGAGCCACTCGAGCTCTTTGCGCAGAAAATTCTGGCGATTGGCTTCCGTGCGTTCGGCGTGCGCCAAGCGCTCCGCCTTTTGCTCGAGGTAGCGCTCGTAGCCGCCGTCGTAGCTGTAGACCTCGCCGTTCGCGACCTCGACGGTGCGCTCCGCCACGCGATCGAGCAAATAACGATCGTGGGTGATGAGCAAGATCGCGTTCTTGTATTCTTCGATCAAGAACAGCTCGAGCCACTCGATCGTCTCGGCGTCGAGATGGTTCGTCGGTTCGTCCAAAATCGCGAGATCGGGCGCGGAAATCAGCACGCGCGCGAGCGCGACGCGACGTTGCTCGCCGCCGCTCAAGCTCGAGATCTTCGCGTCGCGCCGGCGAATGCCGAGGTGATCCAAGAACGCGGTCACGCGGTGCTCGCGATCCCAGCCGCCGAGCCGCTCGACATCGCTCGCAGCGCGTTGCTGTTCTTCGAGTAGCGCTTCCACATTGCCGTCGCCGCGCGCGAGTGCCGCGCTCGCCGCTTCGTGGCGCTGCACGGCTTCCGACCAGCCGGTGAGCCCGCTCGTCACCGCTTCGAGCGCGCTCGGATCGCCCTCGAATTTCGGCACTTGCTCGAGGTAGGCAATCGACGCACCCCGCCGCCGCGCGACGGTTCCGGAGTCCGCTGGCTCACTGCCCGCCAAAATCCGCGACAGCGTGCTCTTGCCTGCGCCGTTGAGCCCGACCACACCGACGCGCTCGCCCGGCGCGATCGAAAGATCCGCAGCGCGCAGCACCGTGTGAGTGCCGAATGACCGATGAACTTGCTGCGCGGTGACGATAGACACGGGGCGCGGAGCCTACACCGTGCAGGCTGCTCCGGGTACGAGCCGCGGATCGTGCGGCAAGATCCCTGCCTTTGCGGCCGATTCTTCGCCGCGAAAGCCGTATCGGTTCCAGCGCGAGACTGCTACCAATCGATGAGGGGTAGTGAATAGCTACTCCGGTTACTCCGTCAGTGGTGTGTGGGGTCTCCGTTCAGGCGGGTGACCGGGTGTTCGAAATGGGCTCAGGGGCGCCTTTTCTCTGCCTAGGGCCGGGCATGTCCATCGTTCGGGAGATCATCGATGCGTAAGTTCGAGTTGATTCGCCATTCATTGCTTTCTCTTTCTCTCGCCGCGCTCTGGGCCACGCCCGCGTTCGCGCAAGATGATGCGGCCGATCCCGCACAGCCGCAGGCGACGGTGCCGGCCCCGCCTCCGGGCGCCGTCCTCGTCAAAGTTCAAGATGCGCCGGCAGACGGCGAGTACAAGCACTTCTCGATCGTCGCCAATCCGCTCGCGCTCAGCATCGGTCGTTACAGTATTCAGGGTGAGTGGCTGCCCGCGCTGCATCACGCGCTGACGTTGAATCCGTTCTACACGCATGCATCTGCTGGCACGCTCACCGTGAATGGCGACACCGAAGATCTCGGCACGTTCAGCGGCGGCGGCGCCGAGTTCGGCTACCGCTTCTACACCGGCAGCAAGGGGCCGAACGGCTTCTTCGTCGGACCATCCTTCTTGATTGCAGACTATTCGCAAAGCGGCGGCGGAGAGCCTTCCGTATCGTTCACCAGCGTCGGCGCCGCGTTCGACATCGGTGGGCAAGGCGTGGTGGGTCCGGGCATCGTGATCGGCGGCGGCTTCGGGCTGCAGGCCACCAAGAACAGCAAAGACTTCGGCAGCACGAGCGACTTGAATTTTGCCAGCGCCGTCATCGCCGGGGGCGGCATACGTCCGCGCTTCTTGTTCCACATCGGCTACGCGTTCTGAGTGACGGCTCTTTCGCGGGCGAAGCGTGCGCGCTCGCGCATGTCGGGGCGTCGAGGTGTCGAGCTACGCCATGCGCGGCGAAGCCGCATAAACCGCGCAGAAAAAAGCCCAAACGCGGCGCGTGACGGTTGGGAACCGGTGGTGTTACGGTAGAAAGGAATGGCACATCGCACGTTCGCCGTCGGCGACATTCACGGTGAGACCAAGCATCTGTTCAAGCTGATGTCGTGTCTGCCCAAGCTCGACGCGCAGGATACGCTGGTTTTTTTGGGGGATTACTTGGATCGCGGCCCTCAGTCGGCGCAGGTCGTGGAGTTCGTGCGCAACTTGCACAAGCAAACTCCGGCCAAGGTCGTGGCGCTGCGCGGCAACCACGAAGATGCGTGGTTGCGCGTGATCGATCGCGGGTGGGATGAGTTCGTCTCGCCGCCGGGCAACGGCTGCTTGGCGGCTTATCGCTCGTTCGTCGGTGGCCCAGTGCCGCAGGAGAACGAGCTGCCCAAGCCCGATGAAGCGATGATTTTTTCTTCGGGTGATTTCTTTCCGCCCGAGGTCATCGCTTGGTTCCGCGGCTTGCCGTACTGGTACGAGGACGAGCACGCGATCTACGTGCACGCAGGGCTGCCGCGCGGTCCGCAAGGCTTCCTGCATCCGAGCACCGTGCCCGATCCGATCGTGCTCCTGTGGTTGCGCGACGACCATTTCTTCCGCAGCTATCGCGGAAAGCTCGTCGTCTTCGGCCACACACGCACCGAGTATTTGCCGCCTGAGCTTTCGGGCTACACGCCCGAAGATCCGACCGATTTGTGGGCTGGGGAAAACGTCGTGGGCATTGACACGGGCTGCGGCAACGGTGGCTTTCTGACTGCGCTCGAGTTGCCGGCGATGAATGTCTATGAGTCGCGGGATTGACCCCGACGCAAACCAGTAGGGTTGTTGGGGCCTTGGGCTCTATTGCCCTACGTGACTCGTGACGCTTGGCCGCCCGCGCTTCAAGTAGCGCGACTAGCGCCTGTTCGGTCAGACTCGCGTTGGGATGTGGCTGCTCGTCTAATCCGTGATCAGCCCGCCGAATCGGGATCGTAATTTTATTTCCGTGCAGGCGCGCTGTTGGCCTTGCCCCGATTCCGGCCCGAGCCCTTCGGGTGCGCTCCGGCGCGAAAGAGAGGACCGGAACACGACGCGTTGCGAGCTACCCACGCGCTCTGCGTCGAGATCTGCTGAACCCAAAATTCAGCGGGGCATGCGCGACTCGCGCGGTGCGCGCGATTCACGCGGACGTAGGCCCGCAACCGCAGCGACGAGCGCGCGCACGGCGGTGCCGGTGAACGGCTTTTTGAGTTTGGGGTTGTCGACTGAGACGATGAAGTGAGCGGCTGGCTCGCTGAAGGCGCCGCCGGTCATGAAGATGAGCTTGCGCTCTTGGCCTGGGTGCCGCTCGCGGATGCGTTGATAGACTTCGACGCCGGACATTTCGGGCATCATCACGTCGCAGAAGATTGCGTCGTACGGCTCGCTTTCGGCGAGCTTTTGCATCGCGTCCGGCCCCGACGTCGCGACGACGACTTCGTGCGTGTAGAGCACGCGGCGGAAGGCGCGTAAAATCGCGGGCTCGTCGTCGATCACGAGCACGCGCGCGCGCACGCGATCGCTCGAGAACGGCGGCACGCTTTCGTACGCGGGCTCCGGCGCAGCGTCGAACGCAGCGACGGGCAGCGTCAGAGTCACGGTCGTGCCTTCGCCGTGCACGCTGTCGACGCGCAGCTCGCCGCCTTGATCTTGCACGATGCGCTGCGCGATCGAGAGCCCGAGCCCGCTGCCCACGCCGACGGGCTTGGTCGTGAAAAACGGCTCGAAAATCCGCGGCAAATGCGCCTTTGCGATGCCGCAACCGGTGTCGCGAATGATCAAGGTGGGGCGGCCTTCGGCGTCGTGCTCGGTGCGGACGGTGATCGCGTTGCGCTCCATCGCGCCCGGCTCGATCGAATGCGCCGCGTTGATCAAGATGTTCAAGATCACCTGACCGAGCTTGCCTTCGTTGCCTTGCGCAGCCGAGATGCCGCCGTACTCGCGCACGACGCGCGCACGGTGTTTGATCTCGTTCGCTGCGACGCTGAGCGCTCGCTCGCTCGCGCGTTCGAGATCGACGGCGAGCGCGCGCTCCTCGAGTGGGCGCGAAAAATTGCCCAAATCGGAGACGATGCGGCGCACGCGTTCGGCGCCGTCCAAGCTGTCTTCGACCACTTCACCGAGCTCACCGAGGCCCTTGTCGTCGAGCTTGCCCGCGCCGTTCGCGAGCAGCCGCTTCACGTACTCGAGGTTGGCGATCACGTACGAGAGCGGGTTGTTGATGCCGTGCACCACGCCGGCGGCGAGCGTGCCGATCGAGGCCATGCGATCGCGGCTCTGCAGCCGCTGCTCGAGATCCGGAGCGCGCCTGAGCGAGGCCGGCGCGTTGCGCTCCGCGTGCGCTTCCACCAGCACCAAACGTCGTCCGCTTTCGCCCGCGAGGCCCGTGCACGTGCACGCGACCGTCAGCTCGGAGGCGGGGCGCGTGACGCGGAAATCACACTCTAGGCGCGCGCCGGGCGGCAAGCGCGAGAGCTCGGCGAGCAACGTCGGGCCTGCGCCGCTGAGCGGCTCGCGCGCGAGCAAGTCCTCGAACGAGCTCACCTCGAACAACACGAGCGCTGCGCGGTTGGCCCAAGCCATGTCCGCGCGCGCCACATCGACCAACCAAACCGGAGTGACGAACGCGTCGAGCGCGAGCTGAGTTTCGAGAGCGAGGGCGTGCATGCGTGAGCGCAACACGCATGAACGGCCGAGCCACACGCAAATTGATGGGGCAATCCGTGCCGCGCTACGTCCGCGCAGGTGCGAGGCTCGCCTACTCCGGGTTCGGCCAGCGCGTGCTCGCGAGCGGCCGGCCCGCGCCCGGATTTCGGGCCAAATAGCTGCTCGCGCGCGAGCCGTCCGCGAGCTCGATTTCGCGGCGCTCGTAGGCAGCGCCTTCGAACTCGTCGAGCGCCGGCAAGTCGCTGAGCTCGAGCTCGAACAGCTCACCCGCGATCGCGCGATCGCCGAAAACGAGCGCCGGATAGCCGGCGATTTCGCGCAGCGCGAAGCGCGGCGCCGTGTGCACGCTCGCGACGAAGCGCGCGCGCCCGAGCTCCGCGTGATTCGCTTGGCCGCGCTGGAGCGAGCCGTACACGAACAAGCGCAACGCCTCGGCGCGGGGCATCCCCGCCGATTAGCACGATTTCGGGGCTACTTCGGCACTTCGGGCACGATCGTGCCGCAATCGACGAAGTTCAAATCGGTGTCGGCGCGGAAGTTCGACTGCGTGGTGTGGCGCTCGTTCTGGAACATGTCGAACGGGTACACCGAGCCCTTGGTCAGCCCGAGCTTCTTCGCGTTCGAGTCGATGTCGACCTGCGCATTCTCGGCCGAGTGCACGCCGCCGAGGTCGATCACGAGCTGGTTGTTGATGAACACCCACACGTCATCATCACCAGTGAACTTGAAAGTCTCGCCACCGTTGTACTTGAACGACGTATGGATCTCGGTGGTGAAGTGGAAGTTGTGCGGCGTGCCCGAGTCGTCCATGCCGTCGTTGCCCCAGCCCATGCCGTCGATCGGAAAGAACAACGTGCTCTCGAAGCTCGACGTGGTCATGCCGTTCGGCTGAAACCAAAAATCGATCGTGAACGGTTTGTTCAAGCCATCCGTGTTCGTGTACCAGCTGGGCAGCTGCGAAGGATCCGCGACGGTCTTCGTCGGCGTGGTGTGCGCCCACACCGGTTTGCGATCGGCGCCGAGCGTCTGCTCGACCATGCCGCGATCGTCTCCCGTCTGACCTTCGAAGTTTTTGCCGTCTGCTTTGAAGTCGCGAATCACGGCCAAAATCGTGGTACCGCAGCCGTTCGAGTTGGTGCTGGAGCCGCCCGCGCCGTCGCTGCCGCCTGAGCCGGTGATCTCGGCGCCGACTTTGAAACCGCCGAACATGTTGGCCGCCGTGAAGCCCGCGGGCAGCGTCGTCTGCGGCATGCTGCTCGAGCCTCCGTTGCCCGTGCCGTCACCACCCGTGCCGTCGGGCGGCACGATGATGCTCGTCGTGCCCGCGAGCGAGCCACTCGAGCCCGCGCTGCCCGACACCTTGCTGTCGTTGCTCGAGCTGCCGCACGCAACGCTCCCCGCGCTCGCCGAGAGCGCGATCGCGGTCACCCATACTTCGATTTTGCGCTGGCTCATTGCTCGCCGCTCCTCGCCTCTTCTTCGCGACACTATTACCGACAACGGGTCACGGGTCACGCGACGACACACGTCGCTCGAATAGGTCGCACTACGACCTACGATGTGCGACTCGCCGTCAGCGCGCGTCCGGCAGATTGTTCGTCAGGATGATTTTCGGCTGAAATTCCGGGCTGCCGAGATTCCCGTGGTGGCAGCTCTTGCAGTGGAGCGCGGCGCCTCCAGAGGTCTCGAAATCTTCAACCAAGTGGGTGGTCATCCACTCCGCGGCCAATGACTCGCGGCGCGGCTCACCCAAGATCTTGGCCACGCCGTGACCGTTCGCGGTGTGGCAATCGCTGCATCGAGGCGCGCTGCCGTCGTGTTTGCGCAACGCGGGCGCGAGCCGAGTCGCCATCCAATTCGCCACGTCCTTGCGCGGCGTCGGAGCGCGGAAATCTCCGCTCGCATGACAATACGAACAGCTCACGCCGAGATCCTCGGCCACGCCGTTCATGATCGACTCGACCTCGTTCTGACAACGCGCCTTCGCCGCGAGCCCGGTGTACGCGCGCTCGAGCGGTTCAGCAGGCGGCTTGCCGGGCTCGGGTTCGCACAAGTCTGCCGTCTCGACCTGGGCGTGCGCGGTCGCCGGCGCTTGCTCGTGCGCCGGACTGCTCGCTCGTTCCGGCGCGCCGCCGCACGCGGCACCGGCTCCACACAGCGTCGCGACGCACAGCGAGAATACCGGGCCGAAGCGCATCACCGGCGTGACCATACACAGCGCGTCGCCGTCGCC
>FTCX01000212.1_pt1 | contig 30522 bp, 25 predicted proteins | sample 1639831 | NCBI WGS metagenome assembly FTCX01 (sample SAMEA3914869, study PRJEB12502) | metagenome | biome: forest; material: soil | place: USA | collected 2012-03-12 | depth 0.1 m
ACGACGCCTGGCACGTCCCGCTCGAGCACGACGCCGAACGCGCGCGACACGCCGCTCTTCGTGAAGAGCTCGAACTCGTGCGGCCCATCGGGCACGTCGACCGTGAAATAGGCGGCTTTTTTGTTGGTTCCGCGCGTATCGACGGTGGCGTTCACCGCGCCGTCGATGCTCACTTGGAGCGTGCCGCCGCTCGGATCTTCCAAGTAGTCGAGCGTAAACCGCGAGACGTTGCGCCCGAAGTCGCCGCTCTTCGCGGTGCCGAAGCGCGCGAGCGTATTTTTCTCGGCTTTGAAGGAAACGCCGCCGAGCCCGTAGTAGCCGTCGGCCGCGTACGGTCCCACGATGCGGCTGACATTCCAGCCGGCGGTGGCGTAGCGCGTCACGTCGTTGTGGAAGTACGCCGGCCACGCATTCGCGATCAGCATGAAGCCGTGCCCGGCGTCGCCGAACTCGGTTTGCAATTTGCGGCGCAGCGTGCCGGACACCAAATCACTGACCACGATCGAATCACCGAAGTGCGCCACGCGCGTGACCGCGTGCGGCTCTTTGCGCGCCGTGTGGCCGAGCGCGCGATAAAACGCGTTGAGCGCCGTGCCGCTCGGATCCGCGAAGGGCAGGGGCGGCTCCGCCGCGTCGATCTTTGGCAGCGCGACCTCGCCGGCTTCGGTCGGACGCAAGAGCTCCGCGGCCGCGGCTTTCAGCGACGCCGAATCGGGCTGCGCGAGCTCGCTCCGCGTGCGCGTTTCGCTCGTGATCGTGCTCTCGCCGACTGCGGCAGACGGCTCGATTCGGGCCGTTTTTCCCGCATCATTCGCGATCAGCGGGTGAAAGATGCGCAGCCACTCGAGCGCGCGCACGTGCTCGGCCACGCCGCCGAGCGCGAGCACCGTCAACGCCGCGAGCGCGGCGCGCGATTTGAACGGACGGAGCGAGCTCGAGCCGTGCGGCTCAGTTGCTGCAGGAGGCATCGCCGAGCTGCTTGCAGAGCGCGCGCAGCATCTTCAAGTCGCGGTCGGAAGCGTTGCCGGCCGACGCCTTTTGCTGAAGCAGCGATTTGGCCTGCAAGAGCTTCGTGCGATCGCCGCTGGTCGCGAGATCTTGCGCGCTCGATGCCGAATCCGAGCCGTCATCGAACGGATTTTTTCGCACCAGCGTGGTCGGCGTGGAAGCCTTGGCCGCGGCTGCGGCGGCCTTCACGTCCGGAGCAGGTGGGGGATCGCTCGCAGTCGTGGGGTGCGGCGGTTGCACGGCGACGCGCGGCGGATCCTTTGGCGCGCTCGGCAAGTCACTGACATCCACCGAGCCTGCGCCGAGTGACGCGAGCTCGTTCGCGGCGCGCTTGCGGCGAATCGAATCGACGGCCGTGTCGCGCGAGATTTGATCGTACAGCGCGCGTTTTTGCGCCGGGTCCGTCGCCGCCGACGCTTTGGCGAAGAGCGCGTCCGCCCAAGCGCCTTCGATTTCCCGAAAATCCGCGGTTTTGCGCGCGTTGCTGTCTTCCGGAATTTCGGCGGCCTTTTTGGCCGCGCCCTCCGCATCACCCTTGTCGAGCAAGGCTTTCGCGTCTGCGAGCGCGTGCATCGCCGAATCGGATGGCTCACCCGCGCTGCTCGCGAGCTCCGGCTGAGCCGAGCCGCCGTGCGAAGCGAACACCACGACGAGCACGATCAAGAGCACGGCCGCGCCGCCCGCGAGCCCAAATTTCAGGCCGTTCGACATGCGCGGCGGACCGAAGCCCGGCATCGCGCCGACGGCAGTGCCGCCGAGCGTGAGCGCGGTCAGCTGTTGGCTCTCGTCCGCGCCGGGCACGTAGATGTCACCCGCGGGGATGAACTTCAGGATCACGTCCCCGAGCTCGATCACATCGCGCGCGTCCAAGAGCGTGCGCGGCAATTCGACGCCGTTCACGCGCACGCCGTTCGCGCTGCCGCGGTCCACGATCTCGTAGCGACCGTCCCCGAGCGGCTGGATCTCCGCGTGCACGCGGCTCACGGAAGGATGATTGATCGGAACTTCGCACTCTTCGCCGCGGCCGAGCACGAGCGGATGATCCTGCGTCATCGGGAATTCCGCGCCCACCGTGGGGCCGACGACCATCACCAAGCGATCCGGTTGCCCGAGCAGCGCTTGGCTGCGCGGCGCCGCGGGCATCGTCACCGCTTTGTCGAACGGCGTCGGTTCGACGATCGTGTCGTCGATCACTTGCAGCCGGTAATCCCCGACCTGCACCAAATCACCGTGCACGAGCTCGTGCTGCTCGCTCACGCGCTGACCGTTGACGTAGCAGCCGTTGTAGCTGCTCAGGTCGAACAGCACCCAATGGTCACCCGGCTTCGTGAGGCGCGCGTGCCGGCGCGAGATGTTGCGCTCGGTGAGCCTCACGGTGTTGTCCTCGGCGCGACCGATCGAATAATCGTCGCGGACGAGGTGGACGACCGTCTTGCTCGCTTGGTCGTCCTCGATCGTCAGCTTCCACATCGGTGCGCCCAACGCCCTTCCTGCATTGTTTCGTGCTCGAAACCGCGAAATGCGCTCAGGGCTCCCTCAAATTTGTCATGGTTCTGTGCGGGTTTAAAGCCCTTTGCCCGAGGCCCCGCGCTTTTGGGCTCGCTCGTGAATTTGGCTTGGGGCCCCGGCTCAGGCGCTCGGGTGGGCTCGCCTTTGGGCTCGAGCCCTCGCTGGGGTCGAAGTTCGCGCAAAATCGCCCCTAAAGCGCCGCTTCGGCCGCGCGAAATAGCGCGTCGTGAACAGCCGGCCGGGCTGCCCGAATGCGCGTGTTCTCGCGCGTCGGGCAGACTCGGTTCGAGAGCAAGCAGGCCGCTTTGCCCGCGATCGGATCGCACCACAAGCTCGTCCCGGTAAAACCCAAATGGCCGAAGCTGTCCGCGCTGGCGAGCGCGCCAGCCGACGAGCCGTTTTCGGATTTGCCGTCGAAGCCCGCGCGCAAGGTTCCGCCTGGCCGCACGCGCACGAGCGGCGCAAACGCTTCCGCGCTGAGCCACTCCGGCCGCCGTCCGGCCGCCGCATCCAGCAAAGCGGCGCCGAAGCGCACCACACTTTCGCCCGTGCCGAACAAGCCCGCGTGCCCCGACAAAGCATGGCCGGACAGCGCCCACGCATTCTCGTCGTGCACGATGCCCCGGATCTGGCCGCCGCGAAACGGCACGATTTCGGTCGGCGCGACGTGCTCAGCGAAGCTCGGATCACGCGCGGAGAGCTCACGCGCAGAACCGACATCGAGCTCGAGCGGAGCGATCACTTCGCGGCGCACGAGCTGATCCAGCGGCAGGCCTTCCGCGCGTTCCAGCGCGAGCCCGAGCAAGGCGTAGCCGAGATCGCTGTACACCGGCGCGAAGCCCTCGCCGCTGCACGCGCTCTGACAATCGCTGCGCCGCGCGAGCAATGCTTCGCTCACGGCCGCGCTGCGCACGACCAGTCGTTCTGCGAGCAGCGGCGCGAACAGGGTCCGATGGGCTTCGAGCCCAGCGCGATGCGCGAGTAAAAGCTCGATCGGGCTTTCGCCAGTTGTCGTTCCGCGCGCCTCGGGCAGGAGCTCGGCGAGCGGTGTGCGCAGAGAGAGCCGGCCGCGGAAAGCCAAGCGCGCGACCGTGACCGCCAAAAACGGCTTCGTGACCGAGGCGAGGTCGAAGTAGGTGTTCGCTCCCGAGGCGAGCTCGCGTTCGGCGAAGGCAGCTCCGGTCGCCATTACCCAGCCAGAGCCGCTGCGCGCTGCAAAGGCGAGGCTTGCGGCCGGCGCGACTCCCGGCGAGACCACCAGATCTCGCGCAATTTCATCGAGGCGAGAATCGCGTAGGGTCATGGTTCGAAAAATCGAAGCTTTTTGACCATCTGGGAGCTGCACCGCTATTCTGAAGGTGCCGTAGAAGGATTGGAAGGCGAGAAACGATGGCCGAGTTTACCTGGGAAGCCCGTGGCCGGACCGGCGAGGTCAAGAAGGGCGTCATGGAGGCCGAGAACGAGGAGGCCGTCAACGTCCGCCTGCGGCAGCAGCAACTCGCGCCCGTCAAGGTCAAGAAGAAGGGGCGGCTCGCGGACTTGAAGTTCGGCGGCGGCGTTGCCACGAAAGACCTCGTCACCTTCACGCGCCTGTTCGCGACGATGATCGACGCCGGCTTGCCGCTCGTGCAATGCCTCGAGATTCTCGGCTCGCAGCAGCCCAACCTCGCTTTCGCCACAGTGCTCAAGGACGTGCGCAACGCGGTCGAGCAGGGCGCCACCTTCAGCGAAGCACTGCGTCGTCATCCCAAAGTCTTCGACGACTTGTTCACCAACTTGGTTCACGCCGGCGAGGTCGGCGGTATTTTGGACAGCATCATGAGCCGCCTCTCGATCTACCTCGAGAAGCGTCAGAAGCTGATCCGCCAGGTGCGCGGCGCGTTGGTCTATCCGTCGATCGTGGTCGTGATCGCAGCGGGCGTTATGACCGCGCTGCTCACGTTCGTCATCCCCGCCTTCGAGGGCATGTTCAAGGATTTCGGCGGTGGCAAAGCCCAATTGCCCTGGCTGACGCAGGTGATGGTGGCGATTTCGCACAACTTCATCAGCTACTTTCCGTTCTTGTTCACGCTCCTGATCCTGCTCGTGGTCGGCTTCGGGTACATCTACCGGACGCCGCGCGGCAAAGCGGTGATTCACAAATTCCAGCTCGACGTGCCGGTGGTCGGCCCGACCTTGCGCAAGATCGCGGTCGCGCGCTTCACGCGCACGCTCGGCACGTTGCTGCAATCGGGCGTGCCGATCTTGGACGCGCTCGAGATCTGCGCCGTCACTTCCGGCAACGTGATCATTCAGACCGGCGTGATGCACGTGCGGCAGAGCATCAGCGAAGGCAAGAACATGGCCGAGCCGCTGACGGAGACGAAGGTCTTTCCGGACATGGTGGTGCAGATGATTGCGGTCGGTGAGCAAACCGGTGCGCTCGATCAGATGCTCAATAAGATCGCCGATTTTTACGAGGAAGAGACGGACGTCGCGGTGGCCGCGCTGACCTCCGCGCTCGAGCCGATCATGATGGTCGGCGTGGGCGGCATGGTGGGCGTGGTGCTGATCGCGATGTATCTGCCGATCTTCTCGCTCGCCGGCAACATCCACGCGGACTGACGGGGCACCGGCGAAGCGGCGATGCGCGTCACTCTCGGCATCCCGGACATGCTCGGCGCCGCGCCGCTCGCGCGTCGCTTGGCGGCGCTCACAGCCGCGCGGCTCGTGCTGCTCTCGGTTTCGTTCGTGCTCGTCGGCGCGTTCTACTTGCGGGGCAAGTTCGGGCTCAGCTCTTTCACGTTGCGGGTGGCGCTCGAGGCCTTCGGTCTGTCGTTCGCGATCACCGGTGTGTACGCGTTCGCGCTTCGTCGCGGCCAGAACTTCGAGCGGCTAGCAGAGGCGCAGCTCACGGTCGACCAAGTGATTTGGACGGTGGTCGTGTACCTCACGGGCGGCGCGTCCAGCGGGGCGACCTCATTTTACGGCCTTTCCTGCCTGGTCGGCGCGAGCTTGATGGGCCTCCGCGGCGCCGCGATCGCGGCGCTCTCCGGCGCTGTTTCTTACGGCTCGCTCGTGTTCGCGCTGCGGCACGGGATCATCGCGTCTCCGCCGGATCAGCCGCCGTCGATCTATCGCTTGTCGAACGACGAGCTCACTTTTTACGTGCTCGTGAATTTGCTGGTGCTGATCGTCGTCGCGCTGCTCGCGGGCACGCTCGCCGATCGCTTGCGCTGGACCGGCGGCGCGCTCGCGGCGGCCACCGAGCGCGCAGATCAAGCAGAGCGCATGGCCGGGCTCGGTCGCCTCGCGGCGGGCCTGGCGCACGAGATCAGAAACCCGCTCGGATCCATCGCGGGCTCGATTCAGCTGCTGCGCACCGCAGAAGCGCTCTCGGACGAAGATCAACGCCTGTGCGACATCATTCAGCGCGAGACCGGGCGCTTGAACGATCTCGTGACCGACATGGTCGATCTGTCGAAGCCGAAGAAGCCGATCTTGACCGCGGTGGACGCCGCCCGCGTGGCGCGCGAAGTGGTGTCTTTGACCGCGAAGAGCGGGCGCGCGGTTTCGGACGTGGATGTCGCTTATCTCGGCCTCGATTCCGCGGCGGTGACTGCGGACGGCGCCCAGCTGCGGCAGTTGATTTGGAATCTGGTGCGGAACGCGGTGCAGGCGAGCAGCCCGGGCGATTCGGTGGAGGTCGCGGTGGAAGCTCGCGGCGGGCGCATCTGGCTGCGCGTTTCGGATCGCGGCGTCGGGATCGACGAAGCCGCCAAGGCCAGCCTATTCGACGCCTTCTTCACGACTCGTTCGCAGGGCACGGGCATGGGCCTCGCGGTCGTGAAGCGCATCGCGGACGAGCACGGTTTTTCCATCGTCGTCGAGAGCAGCCGCGGTCGCGGCGCGACGTTCAGCGTGGATTTGGGGCCACCGCGCGAGCAAACTCAGCAGCTCGCGACGAGCGAGGCGTGAACCGCGCGACCGTATTGCGCTCGCCACAGCTCCGCGAAATGCTGCGAAATCGCGCCGGAACAGAACGACATATTTGCCATTAATGCCGCAAATCTGCCGCGTTGATGCCGGCGCCGCGGTCGGCGCGAAGCATTGGCACCCCACTTGCGTATAACGCCACGAGAGACCAAATCACTGTCCGTAGATTCGAGCGCATCATGAAAACCTTCCGATCCAAAACCTCGCTGCTTGCTGCTTTCGTGTTTGCCATGTCGTTGGCGTTGCCCGCGTTCGCCGCGGAAGCCGAGAACTTCGTCAAAGGCAAACAGACGGAGCTGAGCGCTCTCTTGAGCAAGACCAAGACGGCGGACGACGAAAAGAAGCTCGATGCAGCGTTCGACGCGGTGTTCGACTACGACTACCTCGCGCACCAGACGCTGAAGGATTCTTGGGATCAACGCACGCCGGCCGAGCGCGCCGAGTTCAGCGAGCTGCTCAAGGATCTCGTGCGCAACGCGTATCGCAAGAACCTGAAGAAGACGCTCGGCTACAATATCGACTACAAAGGCGAGTCCGACGTGGACGCCGGCAAGATGGTGAAGACGGTCGCGCACAACGCGAAGAACGTGCGTGAAGAGCCCGTGAGCGTGGATTACGTCGTGCACCAGGTGGACGGCAAATGGCTGATCGGTGACATCGTGACCGAGGGCTCGAGCCTGGTGAAGAACTACCGTAACCAGTTCCGTAAGGTGATCCAGAAGCACGGCTTCGACGAGCTCTTGAAGCGCATGAAGAACAAGCGCGATCACGGGGGTGACGTCGAGTGAGCGCGTGCGAGGCTGCACCTCGGTTCAGCCTTTTTCCGCGTTGAACGCGGGCAATTCCCTGGAAATTGCCCGCGCATGGCGGCGCGCTGATACGATCGAAAGACTTTGAGTCCATCTGGGCATCCTTCCAGCCCGCCCGCGTTTTCGACGCTCGGGCGTGAGCCGAGCAGCGTCGATGCGCCGCTCTTGGGCGAGGATCAGCGCGTTCCGCTGCGCCTCACGGTCACGCGCGGCGTGCTCGGCATGGAGCTGTACGAGCCCATCGAGGTCGGCCCAATCGATGTGACGACGTTGGCGTTGACGCTGCCGAATCTCAAGTTTCCGCTCGATCTGAGCGGCGGCGTGCCGCGCTTTCGCCACCGGCGCGGAGAGCTCGAGCACGCCTCGCTCGCGCTCGACTTCGCGCGTTTCGGGGCGTTCGTGTCGCGTCGGATCGGTGCCGCGCTCGGCGCGTTGGTTCGACCGGTGAGCGTGTTCGCACGGCCGAACGGCGTGAGCCTCGGCTTCGTCGCCGCGGAAAGCGCGCTCGCGTTCGATCTTTTGTGGGCGCCGGAGGAGCGCCACGCGCGCTTCGTGGTCAGCGAGGCGCGCGGAGTCGGCTTGTCCGGGGCCGCGCTCGGCTTTGCGCTCCGCACGCTCGATACGATTTTCGCGGGCATTGCCGTGCGGCGCGGGCGCGTGATTTCTATTCCGGATGCGGGCGGACAGCTCGGCCGCATGCTCCTGCCGGCCGTCGGTGCGCGCGCGCCGTCCGGGCAACGCGTGCGTTTCGGTCCGTTGCTCGTCGCGAACGAGGGCGCGAGCGTGGAGCTCGATGCCACCTTCGGCCCGCTCGAAGCGAACGCCGCGACCGCTCGCGCGCTCGAGCTCGCCGCGCTCGTGCGTGACGCCGACGATGCGCTCGCGAGCGGCGACGGCGAGGCGGCGCGCGCAGGCTACTTGGCGGCGCTCGACCACGCGCCTCGGCAGCTCGAGCTCGTGCGCCTGCTGGCGGAGATCGATCTGCTCACGCCCGAGCGCGCCGAAGCCGCGCTCGGGCTCGTGATCGAGACCATGCCGGCGACGGGCGCGGGTCTGATCGGCGCCGAGCTGCTCTGGCGCATCGGTGATTTCGACGGCGCGCGTCAAGCGCTGGCACAGGCCGTCGAGCGCGAGCCGTTCGCGCCGTTGGCCGCGCTTTTGTGGTGTCGCGCCGCTGAGCGCGAGCCTTCGCCGGTGGAGCGGCGCATCGCGCTGGATCGCGCGGTCGCGCTTTCGCCTGGCCTCGAGCTGCCGCGCGCGCGTCGACTCGCTTCGCGGCTCGAGCGCGGGGACAGCGAAGGAGCGCTCGCGGACGCCGAGCACCTGGAAGCGATGACGCGCGGCGCGCACGCCAAGCACGAGCGCAATTTGAGCGCGGCGCGGGCGTTCTTCGCCGCAGGCTTCGTGCGCGAAGCGCGGCGCTGTTACGAGCGCGCGCTGCGCTACGCTCCCGACGACGCGCGCGCGACCGCGGGGCTCGCCCGTTCGTTGCTCGAGGTCGGGCTGCGCGAGCGCGCAACGACGTTGCTCGCGCGCGCGGTGTCGTTGTCCGAACGCACCGGCCAGCCCGACGCGGACGCGCTGATCGATCTCGCGATGGTGCTGGCCAGCGATCTCAAAGATCTGCCGCAAGCGATCGCGCGCGTGCGTCAGGTTTCGGCGAGCTCGCCACGCCACGCCGAGGCGCGGCGACTCGAAGCGCGCTGGCGTGCAGATCTCGGCGACATCGCCGGCGCCTCGCTCGCGTTCGGGCGCATGCGCGAGGCGATCGAGCTTGCCCTCGTGGCCCCCGAAAAAGCCGCAGAATTTCTGCAAGAGGCGGCAGAATTCGAGCGCGAGGCCGAGCGTGATGTGCTCGCGGCCGAGCGCCACCTCGCCGTCGCGCTGCGCATCGCGCCGCGTGATGCGGGCATCGCCGAGCGCTACCGCGCGATCGCGGCCGAGGCGCTCGAGCTGCAGAAGAAACGCCGTCGCGACGGTTAGTGCGCGGCCAAGAGCGCGTGCCAAGCGCGCTCGAGCGCGGCGGCGTCGGCGAGCGGCACCACGGCGCTCAGGCGCAGCGGCGAGAGCGAGGTCGCGAGCGCGCTCGTGGGGACGTGTGCCAAGGCACGCGCGAGGGCACCTGCTTCGCGCCCCACGCCGACCATCACTGCGCTGACCAGCGCGACATCCGAGCGTACTTCGGTCGCGCCGGCAGCGAGCAAGCGCGCTCGCGCGTCCGTGAAGTCCGGCACGCTCGTGAGTGAGAGGCTCAGCGCGACGCGTTCGTCGAGCCAGGCGTCGAGGATCGGGATCGCGGCGCGCTCGATCGCGCTCAGGATTTCGTCGCGCCGCGCGCGCGGTGCCTCGAGCCACGCGAGCTTCGAATCGACGACGATCGCCGCCGCGTGAGCGTCGGATGCGGCCGAGACGCGCGTCTCTCGGCCCGCGGAATTTTTGGCGAAATCGGCGGTTTTTCGCGCGTGAATCGCGACGCCGTGGCGGCGCGCCCAGGCCACGGCGCGCGCGTTCAACACCTTCGCGCCGGACTCGGCCATCTCTTGCATGGTTTCGTAATCGAGCTCGGGCAAGTGACGCGCGTCCGCGACGTTGCGCGGGTCGGCGCTGTAGATGCCGTCGACGTCGCTGTAGATCTCGCAGCGCTCGGCGCCGAGCGCCGCGGCGAGCGCGACCGCGGTCGTATCGGAGCCACCGCGCCCGAGCGTCGTGATCTCGCGGCGGTAGCTCATGCCCTGATAACCGGCGACGATCACGACGCGGCCGCGCGCGAGCTCGTCTTCGAGCCGATGCGGCCGCACTTCGATGATGCGCGCGTCGAAATGGCGATCGTTCGTGATGATGCCCGACTGTGAGCCGGTGAAGCTCACGGCGTCACAGCCGAGCTTGGTCAGCGCCATCGAGACCAGCGCCATCGTGACGCGCTCGCCGGTGCTGACGAGCATGTCGAGCTCGCGCCGCGGGGGATCTTGGGTGATCGAGCGCGCCAGCGCGAGCAAGCCCTCGGTGGCTTTGCCCATCGCGCTCACCACCACGACGACGTCGTGGCCCGCGCGCTTCGTGGCCGCGACGTGCGCCGCTACCTGCGCGATCTTGTCGACATCCGCGACCGACGAGCCGCCGTATTTTTGGACGACGATGGCCACTTTTGCCGAGCAATATCAGCGCGCGTTCGCGCGGGCCAAATTTCGCGCGCTCGTCGTCGGGCCGCGCGGCTCGAACCGTCACGAGCTCGCGCGCACGAAGCGCAGCACGCCGAAGCCGCCGACGGCCCACAACGTTCCGCTCTCCGCATGCCACACGAGGCGCGACACGCGCGCCCACTCCGCGCGGTCCACCGGATCCTGCGCGTCGACTTCTTCGCCGCCCTCGATGCGCGCGACGATCTCGGCTTCGGCGCGCTCCGGATCGATCACGCAGAGCTCGGTTTGATCGCTCGTCTCGCGATAGACGGCGGCGTAGAAGCGCGGACCGCTCGGCTCGTTCACGCCCGCGAGCGCGGTGGTGTTGGCCGTGCCGGGCACGCCGCGGAAGCTGCGCCCGCCGTCGTGCGAAACGACGAGCGCGCGTGCGGGCTCGGAAAGCGCGATGCAAGCTTGAGCGGTGGCGAGCGCCGGTGCCTCGGCGCGCGCGACGGCGAGCGCGCTGCCCGTGAGCGCGATCGGTTCGCGTTCCGCTTGCACGAACACCAGCGACAGCTCGCGCTCGCGAGCAACGAGCACGGTCGCGCTCTCGCGTGCGAGCGCCACGACTTTGCCGGCGAGCTCGACGCGCTCGAAGCGCTCACCGGCATCGAGGATGCGGTAGAGCGCGCCATCTTGCGTCGCGACGTACGGATCGCCCGAATTTTCGGCATGCGCGGCGCCGAACGCCAGCTCGGCGCGGGTGCCCGAGAGCGGCCGCTCGCGCTCGCGCAAGCGCTGCAGCTGCTCGGCCTGTGACGCGAAGCGCGCGCGCCGAAACAGTTGTCCTGCGCGCGTCGCTGCGATCACGACGTCGGCTTGGGGCCCGAGCAAGACGACGTCGGCCAGCGCGGTGCCGTCGATCGCGAGCCGCAGCGGCGTGGTCTCTTCGGCGCGGAACCAGAGCAAATCCGAGCTCGCCAGCACGACGCTCGTGCCTCGCGCGGTCAGCGCCGAGCACGCCTCGAGCGCGGTCTTGGGCTTCTCGGCGCGATATTGCACGGCCGCGAGCGGCAGACGCGCTTCGTCGCCGACGGCGCCGAGCGTGATCTCGCGCTCGGCGGCGATGCCCTCCGAGCCATCGTCGGACACGAGCTCGGGGAACTTGCTCTCGTCCACGACGATCGCGCGATCGTCGATGCCTTCCGCGCCGTCGTCGGGCAAGAGCGCGTCGGGCAAGTCCAAGCCGAGCGCCGGATCCACCGCGAGCTCGCTATCCGGCTGGTCACCGAGCGCGCCTTCGTTCTCGCCCAGCTCGACCATCGTGCCGAGATCGAGCTCGATCGGCTCGTTGTCGCCGCTGCCTTCGCTCAGCAGATCTTCGAGCTCTGCGCCGATGTCGAGCTCGCTCGCTTCCGCGTCGTCACTGCCCGGATCGTCGGCTAGATCGAGCTCGATTTCCTCGTGCAGGTAGCTCTCTTCGTCGTCGCGCTCGAGGGCGCTCGGCGGCGCCGCGCTGCTCGCGAGTTCTCGCTGGGCGTTCATCTTGGCGAGCATACAACGAGGCCCCGCGCGCGCACCCGCGGCGCACGATTTCGCGCGCTGCTCGCGCGGCTTTTGCTGGCGCGCCGCAGATCGAGCGTGTAGATCGCGAGCACCCGCCCGTGCAGCTTCATGAATTGATCGACGACGCCATGGTCGTGCGCCGCTTGCGGGTGAAAAACGAAGACGTCGTGTTCGTCAAGGGGATCTTCGAAGCGAGCGAAGGTTTGTGCGCGATGTTCGCAGAGCGCGGTGGTGATTTGACGATCGTCGCGCCGCTCTCACGCGCCGCCGAGCTCGACGTGGTACTCCGCGATCTTGCACGAGAACTCAGTGGCACTTTGGAAGAGTGACGGCATTGCTGGGTGCCCGAGCCCCCGTGCTTTCGCCCCCGCGCCATTTTGATCCGCTGTGAAGCGTCGCTTGGCGTTGCGAGCCCGAGAGTGATGCTTTAGCTTCCGCCTTCCATGCCTGAGCCGTTCGCACCGCCTCACGTCGCAGCTGTGCCGTCTCTCGCAGCGGAGCGTACGCCGCTCCCGCTCGACGGCGCACGTGCGGACACGCGCGTGCTCGATGCGTGGGTGGAGTGGCTCGGCGCGCTCGCGACGGACGCGGAGGCCGCGCTCGCGGCGGCGATCGCTTATCAAGAGCTCGATGGGCGCGGGCGCGATCATTGGCTCAGCGCGCTCGAGCAAGACTCGGCGCGCCTGAGCGTGCCGCGCATCGCGGTGTACGCGCCCCTCTTGGCAGTCGAATCCGATCCCGAACGTCGCGCGCGCATCACGGATGCGATGGGTCCGGTCGAGGCCGATGCGACGCCGCGCTTCGCCGCCCAAGGCCTCTTCGGCAAGGCCGCGGACGGCTCCAGCGTCGCCGTGCTGATTTCCCCGCTTTACCTGGATTTCGTGCAGGTTTTGGCCTGCTCCTACCGGGTCGAGCGCGGCTTCGGTTGGGTGCGGCACGACCCGATCGTGGATCGCCGACAAGCGCTCCGACACGGTGAACGCATCGAGGGCACCTTGGTCGAACGCACGCCGCTCAAGGGCTTGATCGACGACTTGGCGCACGCGGTGCTCGCGCACAAACGGAGCGGGCGTGAGCTGCCGCAAGCGCTGCGCGTGTTCGCAGATTTGTTCGGGCCGAACGTGGGCGGCTCGAGCCCCCCACCGGCGACGTGATCCGAGCTCGGCTGGCGCTCGCCCTGTTACTCTGCTCGGTCGCCGCGTGCGCGCGCGTGCCGGATACGTCTCCGATCGAGCCGACCGAACCGGAGGGTGAAGGCCGCGTCCTGCGCTTCGCGTTCGGCACCACCGATGGTCAAGAGGTCACGAGCGAGAACACGCGCGGCGCGGTGACCGTGCTGCTCTTCGTCACGACCTTCGATTTGTCGTCGCAGGTCGTGGCCAAGCACTTGAACGAAGTCTTTCACGCGCACCATCCGCAGATCCACGCCGCCGCCATCGCGATCGAAGCCGCGAACGACGCGCCGCTCGTGGATGTGTTCAAGAGCTCGCTCGCGCTCGATTACCCGGTCGCGATTGCAGACGCGCCGGAGCTCGAGCGCCAAGTGACGCTCGGTTACATCGGAGCCGTGCCGACCGCGATCGTGCTTAGCGGAGAAGGCCGAGAAATTCTGCGAAAATCTGGGTCTTTCTCGGCGCGCGAGCTCGACGGCTGGGTGGCGCGCGCGCAGCGACCGTGAAAGGCTCGGGTCATGGCGGAAGCGCCCGAGGCCCGAAAAAAGAGCGCGCCGCGCGTCGAGCTGCCCGCGCCGCCGGCCTCGCTGTACGCAGAAGCGCGCGGGCTCGCCGCGCGAGCGCAGCTGCCCGCGGTGCTCGGCAACGTGCGCTTCGGCACTGCGGGTTGGTCGGATGCTTCGCTCTCGCGCGGTGAGCTGTTCTACCCGAAGGGTGTGAGCACGCCCGAGGCGCGACTTCGTTTTTACGCCGAGCAGTTTCGGCTCGTCGAGGTCGACGCGACGTACTACGCGCTCCTGTCAGCGGATCTGGTCGAGCGTTGGGCGGAGTGGACACCGAGCTCGTTTCATTTCGACGTGAAGGCGCACCCGGTGTTCACGGGCCACCCGATCGAGCGCGCGCGTTTGCCGGCGGAGCTCGCCGCGCGAGTGCCGGCGAGCGAGCGCCGCGTGTACCCAAAAGATCTGCCGGAAGAGCTCACGCTCGAGATCGAGCGGCGTTACTTCGCCTCGCTCGCGCCTCTGATCGAGCGTCAGCGCTTGTCTTCGATCTTGATCCAATTCCCGCCTTGGTTCGACGCCACGCGCGGCCACGTGCGGATGCTCGAGTCGCTACGCGCGCGTTATCCGTCGGCGCCATTTTCGGTCGAGTTCCGTCATCGCAGCTGGCTTTTGTCGGAGCGACGCGAGCGCGTGCTCGATTTTCTGCGCGCGCAACAGTTTCCGTACGTCGTGGTGGATGAGCCGGACGTCGCGCGCGGTGGTGTGCCGCCGCTCAGCGTAGTCACCTCCGAGCGGCTCGCGGTGCTGCGTTTTCACGGCCAAAATCGGGCCGCGTGGGCGCGTCCGAACGCAACGGTGGCCGAACGGTTCAACTATTTGTACGGCGCGGCCGAGCTTTCCGCGTGGAGCGAGCGCGTCAAGCGCTTAGCGGATCAGGCCGAAGAGGTTCACGCCGTGTTCAACAACTGCATCCGAGACTACGCCGTTTTGAACGCGAAAGGGCTTGCGGCGCTGCTTCAAGAGCCCGAGAGCTCGGCCTCGCCGCCGGGTTGACCTGGCGTCGCAACGTTCTAATGTTTGCCTTCTCGTAGTGTGAGCGCCGCTCGCGGCGCCGGAGGAGAAAACATGGCGAAACTCGAAGGCACCAAGACTCACGAGAACCTCAAAGAGGCGTTTGCCGGTGAATCTCAGGCGAATCGCCGTTACCTGTACTTCGCCAAAGTGGCGGATGTGGAGGGCTACCCGGAAGTCGCCGGCCTCTTCAAAGACACCGCGGACGGCGAGACCGGACACGCGCATGGCCACTTGGATTTCTTGAAGCAGGTCGGTGATCCCGCGACAGGCAAACCGATCGGGGACACCGCGAAGAACTTGCTCTCCGCCGTCGCGGGCGAGACGTACGAATATCAAACGATGTACCCCGGCTTCGCCAAGACCGCGCGTGATGAAGGCTTCGGCGAAATCGCGGAGTGGTTCGAGACGTTGGCGAAGGCCGAAAAATCCCACGCCGGCCGCTTCGACAAGGCATCCAAAGAGCTCGGCTGAGCGGCTCTCTGCCGATGAGCAAGCACCCCGCCCGCGCGCCGACGATCGAGCCGGCGTACGACCCGAATAGCGAGCGCTATTGGGACCCGCGAGATCTGGAGCAGGAGCTCTTGCGCACCTTTCAGGTGTGTCACGAGTGCCGCATGTGCGTCACGTACTGCGGCTCTTTCCCCATCCTGTTCGATGCGATCGATCAGGAGATCGACGGGGGGCGGGCGGAAGGCTCGGAAACGGTTGGCGCGCACACCGTGCACGCGGTGAGCGATCACTGCTGGCAATGCAAGCTTTGCTACATCAAGTGCCCGTACACGCCGGATGAAGGCGCGCACGAGGTCTTGGATTTCCCGCGCTTGATGGCGCGAGAGAAAGCGCAGCGCGCGCGTCGCAACGGCGTCTCGCTCGTCGACCAAGTGCTCGGCGAGCCGCAGCTGATCGGCGCGCTGTCGGTCGGGCCGCAAGCGAAAGCGGCGAACCTCGTGAACGCCAATCGCTTGGTGCGCAAGGTGATGGAGAAGGTGACCGGGATCTCGGCCGAGTTCCCGCTGCCGCCGATCGCGAGCGAGGCGTTCACGCGCTGGCACCGCACGCACACGCCTGCGGAGAACGCCGGCAACGGCGGCCAAGTCGTGCTTTTCCCGACTTGCTACGGCGAATACAATTTCCCCGAAGTGCCGCGCGCCGCGGTGCAAGTGCTCGAGCGAAACGGCTTCGACGTGATCGTGCCGGAGCCGCTCACGTGCTGCGGCATGCCGAATCTGGACGGCGGAGACATCGAGGCTGCACGCGCCAAAATGCGCGCGAACGTCGAGATCCTCGCGCCGTTCGTCGAGCGCGGGCTCCGCGTGGTCGTGCCGGGGCCGACTTGCGGCTACACGATGAAGAAAGAGTGGCCCGTGTACCTCGGCAGCAAAGAGGCTGCGAACGTCGCCGCGCGCACGTTCGACTTGATGGAGTTTCTCGACGGGCTGCGCCGCGAGAAGAAACTCGTGAAGAACTTCGAGCGCGGGCTCGGGCGGGTGGCGTATCACGCGGCGTGTCACCTGCGCGCGCAGAAGATCGCCGTACCGGGCGCGCGCGTGCTCGCGCTCTTGCCGGACACGGACGTGCGCATCGTCGAGCGCTGCTCCGCGGTCGACGGCACTTGGGGCATGAAGGCGAAGTTCTACGAAGAAGGCGCGCGCTACGCGGAGCGTCTCGGCACGGCGATCGAAAATGAGCGCGCTGACGACGGGCAGCTGTCGGTCATCACGGACTGCAATTTGGCTGCGCTGCGCTTGTTGAAGCAAAGTGGCACGAACGCGCGTCACCCGATCGTGGCGCTGGCCGAAGCCTACGGCTACGGCGAAGGGACACGCGCATGACTTTGGTTTCTCGCGGCGAGCTCTTGGGGCTCGCGGAGTACGAACAAATTCGAGAGCCGTTTCGGCGGCGCATCATCGCGCTCAAGCAAGTGCGGCGCGTCGCGCTCGGCCCGAACATGACCGTGCTCTTCGAAAATCACGACACCGCGCTGTTCCAAATCCAAGAGATGCTGCGCACCGAGCGGATCAGCGCTGAAAAAGCCATCCTGCACGAGCTCGAGACCTACAACGAGCTCGTGCCCGGCCCGCGTGAGCTCTCCGCGACGATCTTCATCGAGTACCCGGAGCGCGCGCAGCGCGAGCACATGCTCGTCGCGCTCGCCGGAGTCGAGCATGCGTTTTATGTGCGCGTGAACGGCGAGCGCGCGAACGTCGTCGGAGATACGCGCGGCACCGATCCGAGCCGCACGATGGCCGTGCAGTATGTAAAATTCCCGCTCAGCGATTCCGCGCTCGCCGCTCTGCAAAAGCCCGAAGTGGAGCTGTCGCTCGGCGTGGAGCACGCAGCGTATCGCGCGGAAATCGTGCTCTCGGGCGAGACCGTACAAAGCCTCAAAGACGACTTCGTTTGACCCGTGCGCCTCGTGTGAGGCGAGCGCGCTCGCGGAAAATTGGCCATTTCGTGGTCGATTGCGCTAGGGATCAGGAGCCTCGCATGCCGCGCTATTTCTCCGTCCGTGACGCGGAAGACGCGGCGGCCGTCGAACCGCCGCCGAAATCGAACGTGCGCGCTTCGCTGCGTTCGCTCGAGGTAGCCGGTCGCGAAGCGTACGTGCTCGCCAAGCAAAGCACGCTCTTTTATCGCGACGTGCTGGACGTCGTGCCCAACACCCGCCCGGGTGATGACGTGGTGGTGTTCGTGCACGGCCTGTTCCAAACCGCCGGCGTGCTTCGGCCGGTGCGGGCAGAGATTGCGCGCGAGACCGGCGCGGAGACCGCTTCGTTCACCTATGCGACGGGCCCAGGCGTCGCGCGCATCGCGGCGCGGCTCGCCGAGCTCGTGCGCGAGCTGCCGCTCGGGATCCGGATTCATCTCGTCGGACACAGCGTGGGCGGCTTGGTGGCGCGCTACTACGTGCAGGAGCTCGCGCGCGATGAGCGCGTGGTGCAAACCATTTCGCTCGGCAGCCCGTTCTCGGGCACGCCGCACGCGCGCTACTTTCCGACGCAAATCGGCCGGGAAATCGTGCCGGGCAGTCCGCTCTTGGCGCGGCTCGCTGCGGGTGCGCGCGCCGGTGAGCGCGTGCCGCATTTGTCGATCCTCGCGACGCACGACTCGGTCGTGCCGAGCGGCGCGATGCTCGCCGCGGGTGAAGCCATGGTCGTCGATGACTGCGGCCACAACGGCCTCATCTATCACCGCGCCGTCCTGCGTGAGATCGTGCGGCGCGTGCGCACGATTCGCGCCGCCGCCGAGCTCTGCGCCGGCTTCTGAGTGCGACTCACTTGCACGGAGCCGCGCCGAGCGCTGCGGCGCACTCGGTCGGATCTTCGAACGCGCGAGCGGTGTGCAACAGCCGGCACTCGACGTTGTCGCCGCTCGCCGCGATGCTGTAGCCCGAGTTCGGCCCCGCGCCGGTGACCTGCGCGCACGCAGCGTCACACGTGGCTTGGTCCTTGAAATTGGCTGAAAAATCACTCGCACAGGCGGCGGCCAGGAGCATGCAATACGACTCACAATTGCCCGTGCTGCCGGTGTCCGGCGTCGCGATCGAGCCGCAATGTCCGTCGCCGCCCGGGCCCGTGTGCGGGCAATGCGTGTTCGGATCCAGGATGGCGTTGTACGAATGGTATTTGCGGCACGCGACCGTGTTGCCGCTCTCGTCATCCGCGGTGCCCTTGGGCAGCGCATTGCAGACATCCAGGCACTGCTGGGTCGATTCGTACGCTTGCAGTACGCCCGTGCACTCGGTCAGCTCGAGGTGACAGAAGGAGTCACAGTCCGGCACGACCATCGTCGGATCCATGCCCAGGCACGGGCCGGCGGCGGGCAGCGCGGCGTGCTCGCAGTGCGTCACCGGATCGATGGTCGCGGCGCTCGTGTGCACGAAGCGGCACTCGAGCGTATCGTTGTAGTAGTTCGCGTTGACGTCGAAGCTCTGCGTGTCTTCGAGCCCGGCGCACGCGGTGACGCAATCATCCGGCTCGATCGGCGCCGAGTTCGGCGCGTCCGGACCGTTGCACACGGCGCTGTAGAGCGCGCAGTAGCTGACGCAATTCGGGGCGCACGCGCCGTTCGTCGCGGGCCCGGCGTGCGCGCAATAGTCGGCCTCGCCGCCCGGCTCGTCGGTTTGCTTCGCGAGCGACAGCTGATTCATGCGGCAAGCGACGGTGTCGCCCGTGGGCTCGTTCGGATCGCCCGCGTCGAGATGCTTGCAGATGCCGTAGCAAGTGTCGTCCGTGGCGTAGAGCTGAGAGGTGCCCGTGCACACGCTCTTGGCGAGCGCGCAGTACGCTTTGCATTGGTCGCTCGGCGGCGCGAGCGAAGGATCGTACGTGCGGTCATCGATGCCCGCGAGTGATTGGCAAGCGCCGAGCACGCTGCCGCAGCCGAGCAGCAAGAGCGCGAAGGCGGGGATGTTCAAGACGCGGTTCATCGGAATGCACCTCCGAGGCCGATTCCCGCGAGATTGCGATCGACCATGGGATGAAGCTCGAGCCGGGCCGATTTTTTCGGCTCGCTCGTCAGGTAGAGCACGACGCCGGTGACCACGAAGGCCGCACCGACCGTCATGAAGATGTTCGACGCGACCGCCGCGTGCTTGGCCTGTGTCGTCAAATCGACGCCGCGCTGATCGCCGCATTTGTCGCCGGCGGGGCAGTACGTCTCGGCGTCGTTGTTTTTCGAGATCGCGCGCACGCCGAAATATGAGCCTACGCCGAGCCCGACGATGCCGACCGCGCCGCTGACGAGCGCCGCCGTGCGCAAGCCGTTCGGCGCAGTCGTGCCCGTGTCGTTGTTCGGGGGCGACGCGATCGACGTCGTGATCGGTGAGCTGCCCGAGCTCGTCGCGGGCGGGGGAGGACTCGTCTGGAGCGCGCCGGCCTGGGCAGTCGAAGCCGGCTTCAGCGCGGGGATTTGCACGCTCTTGGCATCTCCGTTGGCTTGGACTTCGAGCTCCGTTTGAAAGCTCTCGTAGCCTTCGGCGCTGGCGCTGATGCGGTATTTCCCGGGATCCACCGGGATCGCGATGCCATAGAGCGAGCTCTCCACGACGGCGGTGTCGCGCAGAATGCGTAAGCTCGGAAGCTGTGCAGTTTCGGGCGCGACGCTGATCGTCAGCTTGGACAACCCGGCTTGCAAACGATCGGCGCGCGCGCTCGCGATGCGCGCGCGGTCGGCTTCGCCTTTGGCCTGAGCGCTCGAAGCGGCCTCGCGAAACGTCGCCCACGCGCTCGCGCTGCGCCCGGTTTTTTCGTAGCACTCACCGAGGTAGAGCAGCGTGCCGATACCCGGATCGATGCGCTCGCTCTCTTCGAGCTTGGGGCAGGCGTCGGCGTAGCGTCCGCTCTTCATGGCCTTCAGCGCGTCGTCGAACAGCGATTCGGCGGCGGCCTTCTGCGCGGCACCGGCCTCGGCGCGCGCCGGTGCTGCGGGGAGCAAGCAGGCGCCGGTGAGCACGGCGGCCCAGCCGAGACGTTTACGAGACACCTTCGTTGCCATGCCGAAGGCTTACCAAGACTTGTGCACGGCGAGGAGTCGCGAACTAGCGGCGGCCGCCGAAATCACTCAAATCGCCGGTTTCAACCGGTTTTCGTGCGTTCGGCAGCGCCGGCTTGCCCTTGCTGGCGGCAGCCGTCTTCGATTTTTGCGCGGGCTCGGCCTCTGCGCTGAAGGGCGCTGGCGGCGGGCTCGCGCTCGGTACGGCGGACGACGGCGTCGGCCTGACATCGATGGTTGCGGTCGGCGCGACGGGCGCGACGGTCACCGGCGGTCGCGGGTCGACTCCGGCGGACGGCGCGGCCGCGCCTGCGGTCGGGCTGCGCAGCGCGAAGAAGCCCGCGACGGCGAGCAGCGCAACGCCACCGAGCCCGAGCGCGGCGAACAACCCTGCTCGTGATCGCGGCGGCGGCATCGGTCCAGGGCCGTCCGTGCGGCCCCACGAATCGACCGTGCCGCGGACCGGGTGTTGCGAGGGCTGCGGCGAGCCTTGGATTGGCGTGACGACGAGCTGCGAAGGCGTCGGCGCCGTGCGCGCGGGGCTCACGCTGCGCGCGGTCATCGGCCCGGTCGAGAACGCGGACAAAGTCACGTCCGTCGCGCCTTGCACGCGGCTCGCGCGATCCACGTGCACTTGGCTCTGGCTGCTGCCGAAGGGCGCGAGCGCGCGTCCGAGCTCGCTCACCGTGACGAAGCGCTGCTCGCGATCTTTCGCCAGGCAGCGCATCACGGCTTCCTCCAACATGGGCGACACTTCCGGCCGCAGCTGCTGCATCGAAACGGGCGTATCGCTGAGCAGCGAGGCACACAGCGCCGGGATCGAATCGCCGGTGTACGGCGGTCGCCCGGTGAGCATTTCGTACAGCATCACGCCGATGGACCAAATATCGGTGCGTGTATCTACATCCTTCGCCGAGCGCATTTGCTCGGGCGACATGTACAGCGGCGAGCCGATCAGCGCGGCCGTGCGTGTGAGCGACATCTCGGAAACGCTCGTGCCGAAGAGCGACTTCGAGATCCCGAAATCCAACACTTTGACGATGCGCGTCCCATCCGGGCGCAGCGAGAGGAACAGATTCGCGGGCTTCAAATCGCGATGCACGATCCCGACGGAGTGCGCCTCGGCGATCGCTTCCAGCGCTTGCAGCACGAAGTCGATCGCGCTCGCGATCGGCAAGAGCCCGGCGCGCTGCATCTCTTCGGCGACGTCGTGGCCGTCGAGGTATTCCATCACCATGTAGGGCAGGCCGCCCTCCATGATGCCGACGTCGATCACGCGCGCGACGTGCTCGCTTCGGATCTTCGCGGCCGCGCGCGCTTCACGCCGGAAGCGCTCGGCGGTGTCCGGCCGCTCCATGGCGAGCGGGTGCAGGAACTTCACCGCGACGCGCTGCTCGAGCTCCAGATGCCACGCGGCGACGACGACGCCCATGCCGCCCGAGCCGAGGACCTTTTCCACCCGGTACTTGCCGGCGAGGATTTGGCCTTCGGTGACGGGTGACTCTGCCATCTCTGCGCCGAGCGTAGCACGGCGACGGGCGTCTGGACTCGGTTCCCGGCTAGGGTTTCGGGCGATACGCGGGGAACGGGTTCGGGAACCAGCTCGTGCCGGTGTTTCGATAAATGGTCAGGCGCGCGAGGTCGATGCCGAGCACGGCCGAGAAGCCTTTGGCATCGTGCGAGCCTGCGCTCGCGTTTACACCGAGCTCGATGCCCCACGGCGCGCCGAGCCAGAGCGTCGCTTCGCCGCCCGTGGATTTCTCGCCCCAGAAGCGCTGATACGGACCTACATCGAGCGCGAGCCCGAAATCCCCGTTTACGAAGCTCCGGCTCGCGCCGCGGAACAGCAACGCGACATCACTGCCGTGCCCGAAATTCGGCTCGAGTGAGAAGAGTCCGCCGAGCACGATCGGGTTCGACGGATCCGTGCCCAAGCCAAGGTGCATCCGCATGGCTGGCATCCAGGTGGCGGAAAGCCCCTGTTGCTCGAGGTGCGAGACCCCGCCGCCGACGAAGATCCAAGAGGAGGCATCGGCGCGCGCCGCCCGCGGCGACAGGAGGAGCAGCAGAGCGGCGACGAGCCCGAGCGCTGTGTGCAGCGCAGCGCGAGAGCGCCACGCGGTTCTGGACGAGCGAATCATGAGCAGCGTTCTTTGCGATCGTGATCGGGGGAGGCGCATTAAGCGGTGAAATCCGCGAGCGCCGAGACGAGGCGATCCAGATCTTCGCGCCGGTGTTGCTCGGTCACGGCGATCAGCAGGCGATCGGCGAGCTTACCGTCGGCGCGACCGAGATCGAAGCCGGCGATGAGCCCGTGTTGCTCGAGCTTGCGACACACGGCGGCGGCGCTGCCGCCGCGCACGCGCACCGCAAACTCGTTGAAGAACGGCGCGTCTGCGAACCCGCGCGCGTAGCCGGGCAAGGCCAGAATTTGATCGTGCAGGTAACGCGCTTTGGCCAAACAGTGACGCGCGGTCTCGATGAAGCCGCTCTTGCCCAAGATGCTCATGCGAATGGCAAGCGAGAGCGCGAGTAGCCCCTGATTCGTGCAGATGTTGCTGGTCGCGCGCTCGCGGCGAATGTGCTGCTCGCGCGTCGAGAGCGTGAGCACGAAGCCGCGCTCGCCGTTGGAGTCCACCGTTTCACCGCAGATGCGGCCGGGCATCTGCTGCAGAAATTGGCGATCGTCGCGGCACGCAAACAGGCCGACGCCGGGGCCGCCGAACTGCGGCGGGCAAGCGATCGGTTGGCCTTCACCGACCGCGATGTCCGCGCCGAGCGCGCCGGGCGATTCAGCGAGCGCGAGCGCGTACGGCTCGCTCGTCGCGGTGATCAAGAGCGCGCCTTTTTCGTGCACCGCCTGCGCGAGCGCGCGCAAATCCGAGAGCGGACCGACGAAGCTCGGATACCCGACGATGACCGCGGCGGTGTTTGCGTCCACCGCGTTCAGGAGCGCGGTCAGGCTCGGCGCGCCGTCCTCGCCGAACGGCACTTCCACGCACGACGTTTCGTCGCGACCCGCGAGATACGTCGCGGTGACTTGCCGGTAGTCCGGGTGCACGGACTGACAGAGCACGATCTTGCCGCGCTTGGTCAGCCGGCATGCCATCAGCGCGCCCTCGGCGGCGGCGCTCGCGCCATCGTACAAGCTCGCGTTGGAGAGCGGCAGGCCGTACAGCTCGCTCACGATCGTCTGGTACTCCCAGATCGCTTGCAGCGTGCCCTGCGCCACCTCCGGTTGGTACGGCGTGTACGAAGTGTAGAACTCACTGCGCAAGAGCAGCTGATCGACCGCAGGCGGGATGTGATGCGAGTACATGCCCGCGCCCAAGAAGCTGAGCAGCTCCGCGCCCGTGTTCTTGCGCGCCAAATCGCGCAAGTGGCGCATCAACGCGGCTTCGCCGAGCGAGGGCTCGAGCGCGAGCTGTCCGGAAAAGCGAGCCGCCTCCGGAATGCTCTGAAACAGCTGATCGATCGAAGATTTGCCGATCGTCGCGAGCATCGCCGCGATGTCTTCGGGCGTGTGAGGCAGGTAGCGCATTCAGTGATCCGAGTGCGAGAGATGATCCGTGTAAGCAGCGGCGTCGAGCAGCTCAGCTTCGCCGGACTCCGGCGCGATCGCGACCATCCAACCTTTTTCCCAAGGATCTTCGTTGATGATCTCGGGACTATTTTCGAGCGCAGCGTTGAGACGCGTGATCTTGCCGCTGACGGGGGCGAACAAGTCGCTCAAGGTCTTCACGCTCTCGATCGTGCCGAAGGTCTTACCGGCTTGCACGCTATCGCCGACTTTCACATCCAGGCTCACGAGCGTGATGTCGCCGAGCGCGTCCACCGCGAACGCGGTGATGCCGACCACGATCTCCGCGCCTTCGCTGCGCGCCCATTCGTGATCCTTCGTGTACTTGCGGTCGTCTTTGACTTCTTTCGGGCTCGACATCGGCTTCTCTCCTAAGTGCGACTCAAAGCGGCGCTCACTTGCGCTTGTAAAACGGGGTTTTCACGACCTGGGCCGGGATCTGCTTACCACGGCAATCGACCAAAATTTCGGTGCCCACGGCGCTCAAGCTCACGGGCACATAGCCGAGGCCGATGCTTTTGCCGAGCGTCGGGGAAGGGCCGCCCGAAGTGCAGACGCCGCACTCTTTGCCGTGCTGATCGAGCAAGGGATAGCCGTGGCGCGCGATGCCGCGGCCGGTCATCTCGAACCCGACGATCGTGCGTGCGTTGCCTTGCTCTTTGGCCGTGACGAGCGCCTGCTTGCCGACGAAATCCGATTTGTCGAGCTTCACGACCCAGCCGAGGCCTGCTTCCAGCGGGTTCGTGCTTTCGTCGATTTCATTGCCGTAGAGCGAGAGCCGCGCATCGAGACGGAGCGTGTCGCGCGCGCCCAGACCGATCGGCTCGATGCCGTCCGCGGCGCCCGCTTCGAGCAAGGTGTCCCACAGCGCGGGTGCGTCGTTCCAAGCGCAAAATAGCTCGACGCCGTCCTCGCCGGTGTAACCCGTGCGGGCGATCGTGCAGGCCACGCCGGCCACGGTGCCGTGCGCGAAACGAAAGGATTTCAGCGTCGAAAGCTCGAGCGTACAGCCCGCTTTGGCCAAGATGCCGAGCGCCTTCGGCCCTTGCAGGGCGAGCAGCGCGGTCTCGTCGCTGATGTCCTTGAAGCTGCAGACACCGCGCGCGAAGGCTGCGAAATGCGTCGCGATCTTCACGCGGTTCGAGGCGTTGCACACGACGAGCACGTCGTTCTCGGCGCGCCGGTACACGATCAAGTCGTCGAGGATGGTGCCGCGCTCGTTGCAGCAGCAGGTGTAGGTGGCTTGGCCGTTCGCGGCTTTGGCGATGTCGTTCGTGATCAGCGAATTGACGAGCTCGAGCGCGCGCTCGCCCGTGAGCTCGAGCTCACCCATGTGGGATACATCGAACAAGCCGGCTCGCTCGCGCACCGCTTGGTGCTCGAGCGAGATGCCTTTGTACTGAATCGGCATCTCCCAGCCCGCGAACGGCACCAGGCGTGCGCCCAGGCCAACGTGTTTGTCGAACAAGGACGTGCGCTTCAGTAAATGACCACTCACGGTGCCCGCGTACCGCGACCCGGACAGCGGGACAAGGGCTCGTCCGCTCGGGCCCCGGGTTTGCCCGGCTTCCGAGCCTCTGGCCGGGACGGACGCGCTCGCCGGTCCGCGAAGCGACGCGCGCCCCGACAAAAGGGTTAGTCAATTTCGGGGTTTCGGCGCCGCGTGCTAACTTTCGCGCGTGGCAAAAGGCCGAATCCTCATCATCGAGCAAGACGAGTGGGAGTCGACCCTGCTCGCCAAGTTCCTGGGGGAGGCCGGCTACGAGGTGCACGTGGCGAGCGAGGCCCGCGCGGGCTTCGACAAGGTGCGCGAGCTGCAACCCGATTGCATCTTGTGCGACGTGAACTTGCCGGACATCGACGGCTTTTGGGTCGCGCGCCGCGTGCGCACCGAACCGACGCAGGTGGCAACGGCTCCATTTTTGTTCCTGACCGACGCGGACGACACCGAATCCCGCTTGCAAGGCCTGAACGTGGGCGCGGACATTTACCTGACGCGGCCGTTCCACGATGAAGAAGTCGTCGCGCAAGTCGGCGCGCTGATCGACATGGCGAATCGCTTGCGCAAGCAGCGCGAGTCGTTCTCATCGGAAGGTCCGATCTCGAGCGCGGGCGGCACGGCCGCCTTTCAAGGCGACATCGCGCAAGTGTCGGTCGCGACCGTGCTCACGCTGCTCGATCTGGAGCGTCGCACCGGGCACTTGAAGGTGCGCTCCGACACCGGCAAGGTCGGCGTCCTCGAGCTCAACGAAGGCGCGCTCGCCGGCGCCTCACTCGACTCCAAGCCGCACGATCCGACGTTGCTCTTGCGCGAGCTCCTGCGCTGGAAAAAAGGGAGCTTCTCGTTCCGCGGCGCAAACGTCGCCGCACTGAGCGGCACGCGACAGACGATCGGCGGCCTCTTGATCGAAGCGATGCGCCAAGAGGATGAGTCGCGGCGCTAACGCGCTCCTATCTTCAGGATCTCGGGCGTGGTCGTGCGCAGGAAAGACCTCATTCAAACTTTTTCATATCGAGCGGGCGACCTTGGGGTGTGAGGCCCGCTTGCTTCCAGCGTTCTTCGTCGCTGAGTCCCGGAGTCACTTTTACGGGCGTGAGATCTTGGATCTGTAAGCGAGTGCCGCCTGGCTCGGGGATCACGTCGAGCTCGTAGTAGTGGTCGGAGCCGCCTTTGATGTGCGCGTTCGGGAAGATGGTGCGGCCGGCGCCGATTTCGACGTGCGAGACGGTGACGCGCTCGCGCACGTAGTTGGCGAGCGCGTCCGGCTGCACCGGACCGACGACATAGGCGATCTCCGGGAAGACGTGCTCGATGCGCATGTCACGCGGCACGACGAAGCCCCACACGTCCGCGGTGCCCGCCGCGAGCTCGTCGCTCGCGAGGTGATCGACCGGGCGCGCGACGCTGTTCGCCGGCGCGGCGGACCCTGCTTCGACCGGAGCGGAGGATTTGCGGTGGCAGCTCGTGCACGCGAGCGTCGCGAAGAGCGCGAGCGCGGGAGGCGTGCTGCGTGGAGTGAGCCGGCTCATTCGACGATCGAGGCCCAGCCGTCGATGTGCGACGGCGTGGCCAGCGGCGGGAGGTCGACGGTTTGAGTGTTGTTGGTGGCGGCGGTCGTCGTGCCCGAAGCGTTCGCGTTCGTCGCGCCAGTCTGCATCACGAGCTGGAATTTACCGGCGTTCATGTTCGAGATCTGGGTGTGCGCGCCGATGTACGCATCGGTCGGGACGTCCGTCGTGTCGTAACAGCTCGGCACTTGCGCGACGGCGACGCCGAAGATCACCGTTTGATCCTTCGTGCTCGTCGCGACGACTTTGTCCGAGGTCACGAACTGCGTCGTGACACCGTAGTTCGCGAGCAAGAACGGCGCGGCCTGCCCACCCACCGATCGATCCGGCGGATTCGTCACCGTGCCCGGACCATCGCGCGGGATCATGTAGTGCATGCCCCAGACGTTGGTCGTGCCGGAGCCGCACACGTCCGTCGTCGGCGCGGGCGTGACGCTCGAAAAATACAGGTACGAGTTGAAGAGCGAGATCGGTCCGGTCACGCGTTCACCGCCGACGAACTGCTGGAACCAGAGCAGGTCCGCAGAAAATACGTGGTTTGCGTCCGGCAGATCGCGCAGCGCCCAGAGGTAGTTCACGACGTTCGGCGCGGCGCCGAGCGCGTTCTGATCGCCGGTCGAGACGGCCAGCGTGATGTTGCCCGTCGCATCGACCGAGAGCACGGGCGCTGTTTGGATCGGTTGCCCGCTGTTGTACGCGGGCGCGAGCTGCCCGTGAATCGCGAGGTTGGGGAACGTGTCCCAGAACAAGCTCATCGTCCAAGCGGCGGGCGAGATGTTCGAGAAGTCCGCCTTCCACAAGCCGCCGTCTTGATCGCCGACGAACACGCGATCGGAGACCGCGCCCACGTCCGCCGGGTACGCGACGGGCTCGCCCGTGATCGGAGAGTCGAGCGGCGACTCCGTCACGACCCCTTGAATCGCCGTGGGCAGCTCGGTCTTGCTGCGGCGGAACGTGCGCAAGATCTGGCCGTTGTCCAAGCGCACGACCGTCAGCGAACGTGCGCCGAGGAAGTTCGTGTAGCAAGGCACGTAGTCGCGCGCTTGATAGTCACCGATCTTCGGCAGCGTGTGGTTCACGCTCGAGACGCGCTGACAACCCGGCACCGCGCCGGTGCCCTTGCCGCCGGCGTCACCGGGGCCGCCCGGCAAAATCGCGACGGGCGTTTCTTTGCCGACGCCGGTGCCGTCCGTATCCACCAAGAGGGTGGTGATGATGGGCGTCGCGCCGCCTGCGCCGAAGAGCGGGTTGCCGTTCGCGTCGCTCGTGATTTGCCACAGGAAGCGCGGACCGCCGACCTCGGTGCCGATGGTCTGGCTGGGATCGGGGTTCGTGATGTCGATCGCGAAGTAGCCCGGATACACGCCGCCGAAGCTCTGCACCAAGATCGTGCGCCAGGTGACGTTTGGCGACAGGCCGGCCGCGGCGTCCGCGGTCGTGCGTTCGAACACGAACGGGTAGGTGCCCGTGCCTTTGCGCGCGACGACGTCTTTCACCACGGGGCGACCATCGAGCAAGAGTTGGTGCGTGAACGGGTATTCCGAAGAAATGTGCGGCAGCACCTGCGGCGGCATGAACGCCCAGAGCTCGTTGTTTTTCTTCGTCGTCACGTCCACGGGGTCGTTTTTGACGTTGGTCGCGACTTTGAACGCGTGGAGAAATCCGTCGTTGGTCGAGGTGTAGAGCATCAATGGGCGCGTGAGGTAGGTCGCCTGAAAGGCTTGGTAGCTTTCGTCGCGCGTGAACTCGCTCGGCGGCGGCACGACCTTGGGCGTCGAGTGGAAAACATCACCGAGCAGGCTGCATTGCCCGAGCGGGCAGCGCGAGAAGAGCGTGCCGTTGTCGATGCCCACGAGCCACTTCAAGTAGCGATCGCGGCATTGCGCAGCCGTGAGCGTGACGGTCACGCCGTTGACCGTGTCGACGCACGAGGTGTCGGTCAGGCCCATCGCCGCGGGGGTCGTGTTGCTGACGAACGCGGTCGCATTGCCGTTCGAGACCGTGCCGGTGATCGTGCCGACGCCGTCCGGATTCGTGCTCAAATTCGGACGCACGGTGCGATCCGAGAACACCGTCCCGCCCGAAGGCGCGACTTGCACGGTGTAAAAGGCTCGCGGCGGGGACTGCGTGTTCAAGTTGTCGGCGAAGAGATCGCCCGCGTTCACGTCCGGCGCGACGGCGCTCGCGACGTGCGTCGTGGAATCACAGACCCAGCGCTCGCGCTTGACTTCGCCGGACCAAAGCTGCGCGCCGCCCGGGACGAAGTCGGTGAAGAAGCGATACGCCGCGGCGGAACCGCCGTTGGTGGAGCCAGTGCCCGTGCCGAGCCCGAACACCGGCTGCGTGCGGCTGCTCTGCGACAAGTTGCCCTTCACGATCAAGTCGATATCGCTCTGCAACTCCGACGGGTTGTTCGCGAAATAGGCGTGGTGCGTGGTCGAGCTGTCGCCCGCGACGGCGATGCGCGCGAGGTTGCAGCAAGCTTGCAGCTGCGGATTGTCCGGGTTCGCGGTGCACAGCGCAGAAGGCGAAGCCGCGTTCAAATCCGCGTCGGTGATCTTCGAGCAATCGATGGTCGAGCCGCCGACCGTCAGCGTGTTGAGCGCGAAGCCGATCACGAACGTCTTGACCGGCCTGCGCGGCGCGGACTTGTTGAGCAGGTCGTCGGCGATTTGCTCCGGCAGCTGGAACGGGCAATCCGTGCCGTTGCAGTGCCCGCGCAGATCCATGTTGGGCTGGCCGTCGGACATCAGCAAAAGCATCGTGTCGCGGCAAGAGCCGTACGGATCGTCTTTGGGTCCGAACGGCTTCGTGCTGTCGACCGGATCGGGGTTCGCATCCGTGCGCAAGAAATCACGCGCGTCCGAGAGCATGCCGGCGATCGGCGTCGCGCCGTACGGGCGTGTGGCGCGCAGCACCTGCTGGATCTGCTGGTTCTTCGTGACGTAGTCGGTCGAGCCCGGCGAGGGATCGCCGAACGGGATCAAACGACCTTCCCACGGCGGCGCAGACGCATTGCGCGAGCCGACTTCCATCGGGCTCGGCGTGGTGCAGCCCGCGGGCAAGCCCGTGTGCGAGGTGCCGATGACGTAGCTCCAGTTGCCGGTCTCGCCCTGATCCGGGCTCGGATCGGTGTCGAACGTCATGAGCCCGAAGCGGACGAGGCTCTGGAACGAATCGAGGATGCCGTCGGGTTGCTGCAGGTACGTGCAGCTCGAGGTGGTGTTGTTGTACGTGTGATAGTTGAACGAGTTGGTCGGAAAATCCGCGACGTTGAGCGGGTTCAACGTACCCGGGCCCGCGACGCAGCCGCCGCTCATCGGGCGATGATACGGGTTCGAATACAGGAAGTCGTAAGGCGAGCTGGCGAGATTGCTGCCCGTGATCTTGTATTCGTTCTTGAACGCGGTGGAACCGCGATCGATCGTCTGGCAATCGTAGTTGACGATGCTGCCCGTGAGCACTTCGACCACGTTCGTCCAGCGACTCTTCTCGGACAGCGTCGGCGGCGAAGCCACGAGCCCGTTCGAATCGTAACGACAGAGCGGGAACGTGTTGCTCGAGGATTTGTACTCCATCGAGCCCGAGGTATCGACGAGTAGGAGCACGTTCGGCATCTGCGGGTTCGTATCGGCCTGCGCGGAG
>FTCX01000091.1_pt1 | contig 29836 bp, 25 predicted proteins | sample 1639831 | NCBI WGS metagenome assembly FTCX01 (sample SAMEA3914869, study PRJEB12502) | metagenome | biome: forest; material: soil | place: USA | collected 2012-03-12 | depth 0.1 m
GCCGGCGGCGGGCACGCGCCGGACATCATCAAAGCGTGCGGGCAACCCAATGTGCTCCCGTCTTCAACGAACCCGACGCGTCCGTACACGGTGAACACGATTGACGAGCACCTCGACATGCTCATGGTGTGTCACCACCTGGATCCGGACATCCCGGAAGACATCGCGTTCGCTGAATCACGCATTCGCCGCGAGACCATCGCGGCCGAAGATATTTTGCACGACCTCGGCGCGTTCAGCATGATCTCCTCCGACTCGCAGGCGATGGGCCGGGTGGGTGAGGTGATCACGCGCACGTGGCAAACCGCGCACAAGATGAAGGTGCAGCGCGGCAGCCTGCCGGAGGATCCCGCCGAGCACGACAATTTCCGGATCAAACGCTACATCGCGAAGTACACGATGAACCCGGCGCTCACGCACGGCATCGCGCACGAAGTCGGCTCGATCGAGGTCGGTAAGGTGGCGGACATCGTGCTCTGGAATCCGATGTTTTTCGGGGCGAAACCCGGGCTCATCATCAAAGGCGGCATGATCGTGGCCGCGCCGATGGGCGACCCGAACGCGTCGATCCCCACGCCGCAGCCGGTGCATTACCGGCGCATGTTCGGCGCGCTCGGCGGCGCGCGCCACGCCACCGCAGTGACGTTCGTGTCGCAAGCCGCGCTCGATAACGAGATCCCGCATCGCGTCGGCATGAAGAAGCGCGCCGTCGCGGTGCGCGGCACGCGCAGCGTCAAGAAGACGGACTTGATCCACAACGGCGCGCTGCCCAAAATCGAGGTCGACGCGCAGACCTATGAAGTGCGGGCGGATGGCCAGTTGCTCACGTGCGAGCCGGCCAAGATTTTGCCGCTCGCGCAGCGCTACTTCTTGTTCTGAGCCGAGCGAAGATTCGGACGAAGGAAATCATGCGCAAGATTTTGGAAAAGCTGGCTTCATCGGTGCAAGCTCAGCTCTCGGTCACGCTCGATCACGCGGAACGGCAGAAATCACGCGGTCTCCTGCGCTTGAGTGATGGCACCGAAGCCGCGCTCCTGCTCGATCGCGGCTCGAGTTTGCGCCACGGGGACCGCCTGCTCGCGGATGACGGCGCGGTCATCGCGGTCGAAGCAGCGAGCGAAGAGCTCTCGATCGTCACTGCGAATGACCCGCTGTCCTTGATGCGCGCGGCGTATCACCTCGGCAATCGCCACATTCCGGTGCAAATCGAGGCGCTGCGTTTGGCTTATCTGCACGATCATGTGCTCGATGACATGGTGCGAGAGCTCGGCTTTCAAGTGAGCTTCGCGAGTGAGCGCTTCGAGCCGGAATCCGGCGCGTACGGTCGCGGCGAGCATGGCCACGGTCACGCGCACTTGCATCGCCCGAGTGAACGCCCGCGCTCGAGCCTGCCACCCCCGCACCACGACCATCATCACGAGGATGCGCACGCGGACTCTCACGCGCATGCCCACGCCCACGCGCATTCGCCGGCTCCACGCTCCGAAGGGGCATGAATTTAGCCATTTCGGTGTCGAGCCCGCCCTCACCGCGCACGCTCTCGCTGAGCGAGCTCGCGCTGCTGCGCCTCTTGCAGCTGGCGAGTCCCGCGTTGCCGATCGGCGCGTTCGCGTACTCGCAGGCGCTCGAACAAGCCGTCGAGCTCGGTTGGGTGAAGGATGAAGCGAGCGTGCAGAGTTGGATTTGCGCGTTCGTGACCGAAGTGTTGCCGCGCTTGGACTTGCCGCTCATGGTCGCGCTGCACGAGGCTTGGTCGAGCTCGGATTTGGCGCGCGTGCGCTCGCTCAGCTGCTTCTTGCATGCGTGCCGTGAGTCCGCCGAGCTTGCCGCCGAGGATCGCCAGCTGGGCGCGGCGCTCGCGCGCGTGCTCGCGGGGCTCGATGTGCCGCATGCTGCGGAGTGGATCGAGGATCCGGACGCGACGTTCGTCGGGTCATTCAGCCTGGCCGCGGTGCACTTCGAGCTGCCGATCGAAAGCGCGGCGCTCGCGTTCCTGTTTTCTTGGGCCGAAAATCAAATCGCGGCGAGCACGCGGCTGATCAAGATCGGCCACATCGCAGCGCAGCGCGTGCTCTCGCGCGTGCTCGTGGAGCTGCCCGCCGCGGCGGAGCTCGGGCTTTCGATTCCGCTCGATGACGCAGGCTTTCTCGCGCCGGGCCTCGCCATCGCCAGCGCGCTCCACGAAACCGCATACACCCGCCTCTTTCGTTCGTGAAAGGAAGATCGATGACCGAAGCTCACACGCAAACCGCGAAGCAGATCACGAAGCCCGCTCTCCGCCTCGGCATCGGCGGGCCCGTCGGCTCGGGCAAGACGGCGCTCGTGGACACGCTGTGCAAACGGCTGCGCGATCGCTTTCAAATCGCGGTCGTGACCAACGACATCTACACCCGTGAAGATGCGGATTTTCTGCTGCGCAGCGGCGCGCTCTCCGATGATCGCATCGTCGGTGTCGAGACCGGTGGCTGTCCGCACACCGCGATCCGCGAAGATGCGTCGATCAACTTGGAAGCAGTGGCGGCGCTGAATCGCAAATTCCAAAATCTCGATCTCGTGATCATCGAGAGCGGCGGTGACAACCTCGCTGCGACGTTCAGCCCGGAGCTCTCGGATCTCACGCTGTATGTGATCGACGTCGCCGCCGGCGACAAAATCCCGCGCAAAGGTGGGCCGGGGATCACGAAGAGTGATCTCTTGATCATCAACAAGACCGACCTCGCGCCGCACGTCGGCGCATCGCTCGAAGTGATGGATCGCGATGCGCGCAAAATGCGCGGACAGAAGCCGTTCATTTTCACCAATTTGAAATCGGGTGATGGCGTGGAGGGCGTGTGCGAATTCATCATTCGTGAGGGGCTACTCGGTTTGAGCTGAAGCCACGAAGCGGCTGAAATTAGGCCGTTTCCCGCCGCTGCCGAGAGCAGCGCGCTAGTGCTGCTTTTTCGAGCTCACTCATTCGTGCGGGGCGCTTGTGCGTGCCCGCGTATGCCGATCTCGACACGGAGAAGCGCGGCTTTCTGCGATGACATCCTCGTGCCGAACAGAGGACACACCGCAGAAACCTCGAGAGGGCCAAAAACGCTGTAGGGAAATAACCCGCCTGGCAGCACAGCGTGCCTCACGCTGCATCTTGGTGATATCCGCAACACCGCTTCGAAGGAGCGCATGAAATGAATAGTTGGTCCGTCGCTTCGTGGTTCTGCCTCATGGGCCTGGCCGCTCTGGGCTGCAAAGGTCCGGAAGCAGAAACCACTTCCGCACCCGCCGCTCCGAGCGCGAGCGCCGCCGCCTCGGCTGCTCCGGCGGCCGCTGCCGATACTCCGAAGGCGAAGGACACTTCGCCGATCAAGATCGGCATTCTGCACTCACTCTCCGGCACGATGGCGATCAGTGAAACATCCCTCAAGGATGTCGCGCTCATGACCATCGATGCGATCAACAAGAAGGGCGGCGTGCTCGGTCGTCAGCTCGAGCCGGTGGTCGTGGATCCGGCGTCGAACTGGCCGCTTTTCGCGGAAAAAGCGCGCGAGCTCCTGCAAAAGGATCACGTCGCGGTGACGTTCGGCTGCTGGACCTCGGTGTCACGTAAATCCGTGTTGCCGGTGTTCGAAGAGCTGAACGGTTTGCTCTTCTACCCGGTGCAGTACGAAGGTGAAGAGTCTTCTTACAACGTGTTCTACACGGGCGCTGCGCCGAACCAGCAAGCCATCCCGGCCGTCGAATACTTGATGAGTGACAAGGGCGGCGGCGCGAAGAAGTGGGTGCTGCTCGGCACCGACTACGTGTACCCGCGCACGACGAACAAGATCTTGCGTTACTTCCTCAAGTCCAAGGGCGTCGCCGAGAGCGACATCATGGAGAAGTACACGCCGTTCGGGCACAGCGATTATCAAACGATCGTGAGTGACATCAAGAAGTTCGCCGCGGGCAAGCACACCGCGGTGGTGTCGACCATCAACGGCGACTCGAACGTCCCGTTCTACAAGGAACTCGCCAACCAAGGTCTGAAAGCTTCCGACATTCCGGTCGTGGCCTTCTCCGTCGGTGAAGAAGAGCTCCGCGGCATCGATACGAAGCCGCTCGTCGGCCATTTGGCGGCGTGGAACTACTTCATGTCCATCGATAACCCGGAAAATAAGGCCTTCATCGAGCAGTGGAAGGCGTATGTGAAAGAGAAAAACCTGCCGGACGGCGACAAGCGCGTCACGAATGATCCGATGGAAGCGACGTACATCGGCATCAACATGTGGGCGCAGGCCGTCGAGCAAGCGGGCACGACGGACGTCGACGCGGTTCGCCAAGCCGTCGCCGGGCAGCACTTCAAGTCGCCCTCGGGCTTCGACATCGAGATGGACCCGAAGAACCATCACTTGCATAAACCGGTGTACATCGCCGAAGTGCAGGCGGATGGTCAGTTCAAGATCGTCTGGAAGACCGACGGCCCGATCACCGCGATGCCGTGGAGCCCGTTCGTGCCCGACAGCAAAGACAAGGTGGCCGACTGGACTTATCCCTGGGTGTGCGGCAACTGCACGGCGGGCAAGTACAAGGTCGCGAGCGCAGCGCCGTGACCCGAGCCGGCCGCTGCGTCACCCCTCGGAGTGATGGCGGCGGCCGCGTTTGACTTTGCCCCGCTGGGAAGCCCCCAGCCACCCAGCGGGGCTCTTTTCTTCGAAAAATCACGAGCACGGTCCGCACAATCATGATTGGAATTCGGCTCCTGAAACTCGCAGCTCGGCTTCGGCTCGCGCTGCCGGCTCTGGTCGCGCTCGCGGCGTTGACCCTTTCGCGCGCTGCCTTCGCGGATGAGCTCGACGCGACGCTCGCCGGAATCGCCAGCACGGACGGCTCACAAGTCGCCGCTGCCGTCGAGAAAGCGGCCGCGCTCGGCGACCCGCGCGCGCTGCCGGTGCTGCACGCGCTGGACGACGGCAAGCTCCGCTTCGATGAATCGAAGCACCTCTTCATCAAGGCCGACTCGGGTTTGAAGGATGCCCTGACCGGCGCAGCCGCAACCCCGTCGGGCAAGCTCGATGAGCCCGCGAGCGATAACGAAGTGCGCCGCGCGCTCTCGCCCGCGCTCGCTTCGCTCAGCCTCTCGGCGCCTTCGCCAAAAGTACGCCTCGCGGCCGCGCGCGAGCTCGGGCGACCGAGCGATGATCTCGTGCCCGTGCTGCGCAGGGTGCTGGCCAAAGAAGCCGACCCGGACGTGAAGAAGGCCATCGCCCTCGCGCTCGCGCCGGCAGATCTGGCGAGTGATAAGCCGGCCGATCGCATTCGCGCGCTCGACGCCATCCGCGCCGCGTGTGACGCGGGCTTCAAAGGCGACGCAGAACGCTTGCTCAGCAAAGACAACGAGCCCGATGCGAGCGTGCGGAGTGCCGCAAAAGCTGCCGTTTCCGCGATCGAGACTCGGCAGACTCTGATCAACTCCGTCGGCAATACGTTCTACGGCTTGAGCCTCGGCAGTGTGTTGATCCTGTGCGCGCTTGGGCTTGCGATCACGTTCGGCTTGATGCGCGTGATCAATATGGCGCACGGCGAAATGATGATGATCGGTGCGTACACCGCGTTCGTCGTGCAGAACTTCTTCATCGCGCATCTCTCGAATCATCTCGACTGGTACATCGTCGTCGCTGTGCCGATGGCGTTCGTGGCGAGTGGCGCCGTCGGCGTGCTCATGGAGCGCACGGTGATCCGACACTTGTATGGACGCCCGCTCGAGACGCTGCTCGCTACTTGGGGCATCTCGCTGCTCTTGATTCAAACCGTGCGGCTCATCTTCGGCGCGCAAAACGTGACTGTCGCGAACCCGAGCTGGCTCTCCGGTGGCGTCGAGGTCTTGCCGGACGTGGTGCTCACGTACAGCCGGCTCGCGGTGATCGCGTTCAGCATCGTGGTGATGCTGTTCGTCTGGGCTTTGATGCAGAAAACGAAGCTCGGCTTGGAAGTGCGAGCCGTGACGCAAAACCGCGAAATGGCGGCTGCCATGGGCATTTCCACGCGCCGCGTCGATATGTGGACCTTCGGCATCGGGTCGGGCGTGGCCGGGCTCGGCGGCGTCGCGCTCTCGCAACTCGGCAACGTCGGACCGGAGCTTGGGCAGGGCTACATCGTGGATTCGTTCATGGTCGTGGTGCTCGGCGGCGTCGGCAAGCTCGCGGGCACCATCGCGGGCGGGCTCGGTCTCGGGCTCGTGAACAAGTATCTCGAGCCGCTGGCAGGCGCGGTGCTCGGAAAGATCTTCATCTTGGGCTTCATCATCATTTTCATCCAACGCCGCCCGCAAGGCATCTTCGCGCTCAAGGGCCGCGCCGCGGAGGTCTCGTGAACGCGGAACCGTTGGTCGGACTCAAAGCGCTGCACACGAAGCGCGGTTGGATCGGGCTCGGCGTCGCCGTCGTCCTCTTCTGCGTCGTGGTTCCAGCTTTGAGTCTCGGCACGCCGGCGAGCTCGCCGCTGCACGTGCCGGATTACATCATCGCGCTGCTCGGCAAATTCCTTTGTTACGGCATCGTCGCGCTCGCGATCGATTTGATCTGGGGTTTTACCGGCATTTTGAGCCTCGGCCACGGCGTGTTCTTCGCGCTCGGCGGCTACGCGATGGGCATGTACTTGATGCTCTCGATCGGCGCGCAGGGCGTCTACAAAAGCGCATTGCCAGATTTCATGGTGTTCCTCGATTGGAAGGAATTGCCGTGGTTCTGGCGCGGCTTCGATAACCTGAGCGTCGCGCTGATCGCGGCGCTGGTCGTGCCGGGGCTGCTCGCGTTCTGCTTTGGCTACTTCGCGTTCCGCTCGCGCATTCGCGGCGTGTACTTCTCGATCATCACGCAGGCGCTCACGTACGCGCTGATGCTGCTCTTCTTCCGCAACGAGACCGGCTTCGGCGGCAACAACGGCTTGACGGATTTCAAGTCGCTGTACGGTTGGGATCTGCATCAGCCGCTGACCAAGGTGATGCTGTACGTATTCTCGGCCGTCGCGCTCGCGCTCACGTACCTGCTCTGTCGCTACATCGTGACGTCGAAGGCCGGCCGAGTGCTGCGCGCAATTCGAGACGCGGAGAGCCGCGCCATGTTCGTCGGCTTCAACCCGACGAGTTACAAACTGTTCGCTTGGACGCTCAGCGCGGTGCTCTGCGGCCTCGCGGGTGCGCTGTACGTGCCCCAAGTCGGGATCATCAATCCAGGCGAAATGCAGCCGGCAAACTCGATCGAGATGGCGATCTGGGTGGCCGTCGGCGGGCGCGCCACGCTGTTCGGCGCGGTGCTCGGGGCGTTCCTCGTGAACGGCATGCGCAGCTTCTTCACCGCGGCGATGCCGAACGCGTGGCTCTACATCCTCGGCTCGCTCTTCATCGCGGTCACGCTCTTCTTCCCGGACGGTGTCGCAGGCGCGCTCGGTCGCCTGAAGCTCGTCAAAGCCAAGCGCTGAACCCAGATGGCATCATCCGCATTGAGCACCGTGGAACCCTCCGAAGATCCCGTCTCGCAAGAGGCGCCGACCGTTCCCAAATCCCCGTCGGCCGCGCCCGGCAAAAAGCGCCCCTGGTCCGTGCGCCCGAAGACGATCGACCCCGCGCGAAGGGATGCCGTCGTCGCGGGCCGTCCGGCGATCTTGTGCGTGGACAACGTGAGCGTCAGCTTCGACGGCTTCAAGGCCTTGAACGAGCTCACCTTGATCCTGGACAAGGGCGAGCTGCGCTGCCTGATCGGTCCGAACGGCGCGGGCAAGACGACGCTGATGGACGTCATCACCGGCAAGACCAAGCCGGACACGGGCACCGTTTTTTTGACGCACGATGCGCGCGATCTGACCCAGCTCAAAGAATACGAAATCGCCGAGCTCGGGATTTGCCGCAAATTCCAGCGCCCGACCGTGTTTGCCGGCCACACCGTGTACGAGAACATGGAGCTCGCGCTGCAAGGCAAGAAGGGCGTGTGGAACAGTTTGTTCTTCCGCTTGAGCAGCGAGCAGAAGAGGACGATCGAAGAAACGCTCGAGACGATCGGCCTGCACGAGCACGCGGGCGTGCGCGCCGGGCAGCTCGCGCACGGTCAAAAGCAGTGGCTCGAGATCGGGATGCTGCTCGCGCAGAACCCGAAAGTGCTCTTGGTCGACGAGCCCATCGCCGGCATGACGCACCAGGAGTCCGAGCGCACCGCGGAGCTGCTGAATTCGCTCGCTGGTGAGCGCACCGTCGTCGTGGTCGAGCACGATATGGATTTCGTGCGCAGCATCGCGAAGAAGGTCACCGTTTTGCACGAAGGCAGCGTGCTCGCCGAGGGCGATATCGATAGCGTGCAGAACGATCCACGCGTGATCGAAGTCTATCTCGGTGAGCCGCGCACGTAACGCAGCCAAAGGCACAGTCTCCATGCTCGAAGTCGAAGGCTTGAATCAGTATTACGGTGAGACGCACGTGCTCTGGGACATGAAGCTCGCGGTGCCGGAAGGCAGCTGCACCGTGCTCATGGGCCGCAACGGCGTCGGCAAGACGACGCTCTTGAAATCGATCATGGGCAACCTGCGCACGCGCTCCGGCAAGATCAACTTCATGGGTGAGGATCTCGCGCCGCGACCCGCGGAGCTGCGCGCGCGCCGCGGCATCGGCTTCGTGCCGCAAGGTCGCGATATTTTCGGGCAGCTCTCGGTGGGCGAGAACCTGCGCGTGGGGCTCGGCGTGACGGGCGAGAAGCAAGTACCCGAGCGCATCTTCAAGCTGTTCCCCGTGCTCAAATCGATGCTGCGGCGTCGCGGCGGCGATCTCTCGGGGGGTCAGCAACAGCAGCTTGCCATTGGTCGCGCGCTCACTTTGCATCCAAAGCTGCTCATCTTGGACGAGCCGACCGAAGGCATTCAGCCGAACATCGTCAGTGAGATTGCGGACATCTTGATCGAGCTCAATCAGAAAGAGAAACTCACGATCTTGCTCGTCGAGCAGAAGCTGACGTTTGCGCGTCGCGTGGGGCAACGCTTCGCGATCATGGATCGCGGGCGCGCGGTGGCGCAGGGTGAGATGCCGGACCTGAACGACGAGCTCGTCGCGCGCTACCTCACCGTCTGAGCAGCGCACGTCTGCTGCACTCAGGTCTGGCGGTTTTCGCCAGCGATTCGCGCCGAAGCCGACTCGAACCCGTTTCTTCCTGACCTTGTCAGACGCGCTCGGCGCAAGGATACTGAGGCTGAGTGAGCCAGATGTCGCAAGTGAGCTACGACGACTCCGCATGGCCGATCCTCGTCATCACGATGCCAGATCAGGAGCTGATTGGGGCGGAGATGCTCGAGCATATCGACCACATGTCGGCCTTCACTCGCCGCGGCATCCCTTACGTCAAAATCATTGATGTACGCGTGTCGCCCTCGCTCAGCGCGCAATCGCGGCGCATCGCGGCGGAACGCCTGGATCAGGATGACGAGGCGTATCCGGGCGTGCTGCTCGGTGTGGGCATCGTGCTCGCGACCTCGCTTCACCGCGGCATTTTCAAGGCCATGACGTGGCTCTCACGCAGCACACGGCCGTTCGAAGCGTTCATGACCGTCGAGGAAGCGGTGACGTGGGCGCGGCGCTTGTCACTCGCTCCGGCGCGCAGCATGACGCTGCCAGTCGCCACGGACGTGACGAACAAGCGCGTCGGTTGAGGCGCGAGCTCGGGCTCAATGCCCGCAGCTCGCGGCGGCGTGCTCGGGCGCTGCGACTTTGTCCGCCGAGGCGTTCATGCCCGTCGTGCTCACGCAAGCCATCGGCACGCCTTGGTCGATGTAGCTGAGGCCGCCGTGCGCCGTGTCCGCCGCGGCAGCTGCTGTCCAGACGAGCTGCGAGCCGAGCTCGAGCGGAACGATTTTCGCGCGCAGCGCGCTCACGTCATCCGCGCTGAGCCCGAAGCGCGTCGGATCCGTGAAGAGATCGTCGAAGAGATCGATCGGGAACGGGAGCAAATGCACGTCGAGCGTGACGCGGTCCGGGAAGGCGGACAGGCTCGCCGTCGGATCCTTCGGGAAATTGCGATACACGTGCGTGCGATAGAAGTCCGGTGAGCTTTTGTCGAACGTGAGCTGGCCGGGCAAGAGATTCGAATCCACGCTCGTTGCGCTCCACAAACCGCTGACGGCATTGCCGCCGTCGTCCAGCATGCAATCGCCGACGAGCCAGAGATCTGAATCCGCGCTGCTCGTCGGATCGCTGCCGTTCGGCACGTTGCCGCTGTGATAAATCTCGGCGTCGTTCGCGTACGCGGCGACCTCGAACCACGCGCGCCGATCTTGCGCCGCGCCGCTCGGCCACTCGTGACCTGAAGCGACGTTGTCCGCGATCACCATCACGCTGGCTTCTTTGCCGATGCCGCGCACACACAACGCCGTTTGCAGCGTGGTATCCACCAAATTTTGGATAGCGCTCGCTTGCGCGTCCGCTTCGGGGAAACCATGGAGCGCTCGATCCACGCCGGGGAATTCGTGGCTGTGCTCGTCGCGCAGCGGCGCGCCCGCGACGTTCGCGATCGCGACTTGCGCGGCGCTCTTCGCCATGTGGCATTGCGAGCAGGTATTCCCGTCGGCGGCGGCGAACGCCGTGCTCTTCCACTCCGCGAAGGTGCGCTCGATCGCGACGCCATGTCCGTTCGCCACGTCGTGACAGCTGCCGCACAAGCTCGAGGATTCGAGCTGGCTGCGATCGTGCAGTGGCGAGTACATCGAGGCGTGCGCCGTATTGGGGATCGCGCCGTCGAAACCGCCGCGCATCACGTTATCACCCGCGAGGTTGAGCGCCGCGTTGTGCGTGCCGGTGACCTCGTCGGCTTGGTGGCAAAAGAAGCACGTGACGCCCTTCAAGGGCGCCGGCAATGAAGCGAGGTTCGTGCCGTCTTTCGTCGCGCCGGTGCGCACGGCCATGGGCGCGTGGCAATTCACGCACAAAGTGCCGACTTGAGCCTCGTCTTGCGCGCGTTGATTGAGCGCGACGAACAGCGGATCCTCGCTGGCATAGGCGTGCATGCTGCCGGACCACTCCGTGTAGTGCTCCTGGTGACAGGAGCCGCACGTCGCCGGATCCATCAGCTCTTCCTGGCTGAGTCCCGCAGGTGCGCTCGTCGCGCCGTTTCCGCAGGCCGCGAGCAGAGCGCAGACGGAGAACGCAGCCAGTGCTCGCCCAAGCATGATGAGTAGATGCCATTTAGCTCAAGGGCGGCTCACGCTGCGGTCATTCTGAGCAGAAAGAGCCGCGAATTTTTTTGAGCCGTTCAGCGCCGCTGCTCGTTCTTTGCTAAGTTAGCGGCAGCTCGCCGCTCGAGAGCCACGCATGATGAAGTCAGAGCCAAAAGCTTTAGCGTCGGCCCTCGCGGTTTTCGCGTGCATCGCCTGTTCTTCGACTGCGAACTCTGCCTCGACCAGCACGAGCGTGACCAGTGGCAACGGCGGCGGCGGCGCGCTGACGGATGGCCCGAGCGGCGCCGTGGAATGCACGGGAGCTGGTATCGATACCTACGCGCCCGGTCTGCAGAAGAACTCAACCAGCGGCGCGTACTCGTTCGAGCTCGTGTCCACTTCGCCGAGCCCGCCGGCCGTGAACGACAACACCTTCGTCGTGCACATCACGGATCAGGCCGGCGTGGCGCAAGCGGGCACGCTCACCGCCGCGCTGGACATGCCGCAGCACGGGCACAGCTCGCCGAAGGTTCCGCTCGTCACGTTCGACGAAGCGTCCGGCAACTTCACGCTCGATCCGATGGATCTGTTCATGGTCGGGCTCTGGCGCATCACGTTCAGCTTCACGCCGAGTGCTGACGCAGGCGCAGCGGGTGCAACTGGTGATGGCGCCGCCGCGATGGACACCGCCGTGTTCCAGCTTTGCATCGAGTGATTTCTGGCTCGCGGAGTTGCCTTCGCAGGTACATCTCACGAGCCATGCGCTCTTTGCGGCGCCTGACCGCTCGCGCATCGAGCAACGCGACCGGCGCCTGTTCGGTCAGGTCGCGTTGGCTCCCGACTGCTTTCTAAAACCGTGATCAGCCCGGCGAATCTGGTTCTTGGTTTTATTTCCGTGCATCCAGCCCAAACCTTTCGCGCGCGCCCGGCGCGAAAGAGAGCGCAGCAAGCCGGGCGAGGCACGAGACCTGTATCCCGCCGACGACAGTTGTTGCTTCAGCGCAACGCGTAGCGCGCGAACAGGTGCGACCCGTGGCGTCGCAGGCTCAGGAGCTCGCACTGGGCGCCGGCGAGATCCAGGCCGTCAGCGAGTGATTTGCGTTGGTCGTTCGGAAAGCGTCCGAACAGCTTGGGCGACGACGTGAGGAACAGCTCGTCCAAGAGCTGCGCGGACACGAGCTCGCTGAAGAGCGATGGGCCGCCTTCGGTGAGCACGCGCGGTAAGCCTTGCGCGCGCAGGAACTCGAGCACATTGCCGAGGTGCACGCGATCTTCGTCGAGCACGACGAGCGTCGTGCTTTCTTGCGCGCGCGGGCGCAGGCGCGCTTCGCCGGCGCGCGTGGTCACGATGAACGCGCCGGCGAGCGCCGGCTCGTTCACGTCCACATTGCCGCTCTCGCTCACGAGCACGAAGCGCGGCTTTGCGGCCAAACCGAGCCGCGCGCGCGCTTGCGCAAAAAGGTCAGCGCCCGCCGGGTAAATGCGATCGGGTTGCCACAGGTGGCCCGCTGATTTGCGAAACGTGCCCGCTCCGATCACGACCGCATCTGCGCACGCGCGGAGGAGCCCCATCACGAAGCGATCGGCGCTGCTTTTCCCGCTGATGATTTGGCCGGATTCGGTGTCGCCCGGCAGCGCGACGACGCCGTCGAGCGAGGCCACGAAATTCGCGAACACGCGGGGCTTGGCGAGGCCAAAGCCGCTGCCGTAGGCGCGCGTGAGCGGCTCGGGCAGCTCGAAGTGCGAGGCGCGCGCGTCCTCGTACAAAAGCTCGAGTGGTTTGCCTTCGGGGGCGATGTCGTCGAGGGTGCGCTCGGGCATGGCGCGGGCTACGCTACACCTTCGTTCGAGGGGTGGCGCGGCTCTTGCGAGAGCTCGCGTGAGAGAAGCGAACGAGCTTTGGGGTAGTGAGGTCTTTCTAGCTGGGGTAAATGAGGATCAAATGAGGGATTGTGTTCTGCGGCGTGCGGCGTCGGGTATGGCGCTCGTGGGTTTGGTTTGCACTCAGGCTTCGCTCGCGTCGGCACAGGCGGCGCCGCCCGCGAGCGCGGCGCCCGCGGCGGTGCCTGCGCCCGCTCCGCCACCCGCGCAGGCGCCGAGCACTGCGGCGCCGCCTCCAGCTGCGTATCCGCCACCTGCGGCGGGCGCGTACCAGACTTACCCGGCCTATCCACCGCCGGCTTATCCGCAGGGCGCTTACGCCGCGCCGCAAGGCTATCCGCCGCCTCCGCCCGGCTACGCCTACGCGTATCCCACGGCTGCGCGTCCACCCGAGACCGTGCCGTACGAGGGCGGCCCAATCCCCGCGGGTTATCACTTGGAAGAGCGCGAGCGTCGCGGTCCGATCGTCGCGGGCAGCGTGATCATCGCTTCGGCGTACGGCTTGGGCTTGGTCGCGACCGCGGGCGAGAGTCAGAGCTTTCCGAATTCGACCGGTTGGCTCGTGGTCCCCGTGCTCGGTCCTTGGATCACGCTGGCCGCGCGGCACCAAGATCAATACTGCTCCGGCTCGGGTAATTTCTTGGATTGCGAGAGCACGGATGACAACAACAGCACGCGCACCGTGCTCGCGCTCGACGGCGTGACGCAAGCGGTCGGTGCGGCTCTGTTGATCTACGGGCTCGCTTCGCCGAAGAAGGTGATCGCGCGTGACTTCGTCGGCCGGCTCGAGTTCACGCCCGCCCAGTTCGGTAAAGACGGCTTTGGTGGCTTCGTGATGGGCACGTTCTGAGCGTGCGTCCGCGCGCCAGGGCGCTGCAGCCGTCGCCCCGGTTCAGATCTTTTCGCCTTTGAATTGGCTGGCATAGAGCCGGTGGTACACGCCGCGCTGAGCCAAAAGCTCGGCGTGAGTGCCGCGCTCGGCGACGACGCCGCGCTCGATCACGAGCACCTGATCGGCGTCGGCGATGGTGCTCAAGCGGTGCGCGATGACGAAGCTCGTGCGCCCTTGCATCAAGCGGAGGAGCGCGCTCTGAATGCGCGCTTCGGTGCGCGTATCGACGCTGCTGGTCGCTTCGTCCAAAATCAAGATCGCCGGATCCGCCAAGATCGCGCGGGCGATCGAGAGCAATTGGCGTTGGCCTTGGCTCAAGTTGCTCGCGCGCTCGGACAGCTGCGTTTGGTAACCCTGCGGGAGCAAGCGAATGAACGCATCGGCCTCGGCGAGCTTGGCGGCTTCCATGACTTCGGCGTCCGTCGCTTCGAGCCGGCCGTAGCGAATGTTTTCGAGCACGGTCCCGGAGAACAAGAAGACTTCTTGGAGCACGAGCCCGAGGTGCCGCCGCAGCTCGGCTTTCTTGAGCTCGCGGATGTCGCGCCCGTCGATGCTGATGCGGCCGCTGTCGATCTCGTAGAAGCGCGTGAGCAGGTTGATGATCGTGGTTTTGCCCGCGCCAGTCGGCCCGACCAAGGCGGTGACTTGGCCGGGGCGCGCTTCGAACGACAGATCGTGCAGGATTTCCGTGCCGGGGAGGTAGCTGAAGCGCACGTGCTCGAACTTCACGTCGCCTTCGACGCGCGTGAGCGAAGCAGCCGTGGCGCTGTCGCCCGGCTCGCTCGGGATGTCGATGATCGCGAAGATGCGCTCGGCGCCCGCGAGCGCGGCTTGAATCGAGTTGTACAGGTTCGCGAGCTGCCGCAGCGGCTGCACGAAGTTCTGGCCGTAGCTGATGAACGTCGCGATCGTGCCGACCGTCACGCGCCCGGCGAGCGCGAGGAAGCCGCCGAGCCCGGCGAGCACGATCACGAACAGGTTGCCGAGCACGGACGTGATCGGCATGAGCAAGAGCGCGTAGCTGTTCGCCGAAACACCGGCGCGGAACACGCGCGCGTTGTGCTCGCGGAACTGCTCGACGGCCGACTCCTTGCGCCGGAACGCGTGCAGCACCTTTTGGCCGCTGATGGCCTCTTCCATCACGCCGTTGAGTCCGCCCAAATCCCGCTGTAAATCGCGGAAACCGCGGCGCGTGTAGCGTGCCACGAACTGCGTGAACCAAAACATGATCGGGACCACGATCACCGAGGCGAGCGCGAGCCAGCGGTCGAGCACGAACATCGCGATCAAGATGCCGGCCATCGAGAGCAAGCTCGCGACGAGCGTCGTGACGTTTTGGGAGATGGCTTGGTTGATCGCGTCGATGTCGTTGGTGAGCCGGCTCAGCAAGTCACCCGCCGGATTGCGGTCGAAGAAGGAGACCGGTAGCCGCTGAACCTGCGTGAAGAGATCCTTCCGCAGCTGCTTCAGCGCGCGCTGCGAGATATCCGCCATCATGCGGCCGGAGACCGCTTGCAGCACGTTGCCGAGCACGTACACGCCGAGCATGCCGAGCGCGAGCTTCACGATCCCTTTCGCGCCCGCGCCCTCGGTGAGTCGGTCGATCGCGACACCCATCAAATACGGGCCGACCAAACCGAGGCCCGTGTACACGACGACGAGCACGAGCACGAGCGCGACGCCCGCGCGAAATGGCTCCAAATAAGGCAATAAACGGCGCAGCGCGCTGCGCGGATCGCCCGCCTTCTCGATGCGTCCGACGTGCCCGCCAGGGCCGCCGCGCATCGGCTGCATGCCGGGGCGCACGCCTGCTGCGCCGCCGGGCGCGCCCGGGAGCTGATTCACGACGTCACCGCCGCGGCTGCGTGCACACTTTCCGGGGTGACGCCGGTTCCGAGCTGTGAGGCGTAAATCTCTTGGTACACCGAGCTCGTCTCCATCAGCTCGGCGTGCCGGCCTTGCGCCACGATGTGTCCGGCGTCGAGCACCAAGATCTTGTCCGCGGTGAGCACGGTGCTGATGCGTTGGGCCACCACGATGCGCGTTTGATTCGGGTGCTCGGTGGCGAGCGCGCGTTGAATGCGCGTCTCTGTCTCGACGTCGACTGCGCTCGTGCTGTCGTCCAGGATCAAGATTTGAGGCGCGAGCAAGAGCGCGCGGGCGATGGCCAAACGTTGGCGCTGCCCGCCGGAGAAATTCTGACCGCGCTGCTCGACGCGGCTGTCGTACCCTTTGTCCAGCTGCGACACGAACTCATCGGCCTGCGCCGCTTTGGCGGCGCGCACGACTTCTTCGTCGCTCGCGCTCGGTTTGCCGTAGCGGATGTTGTCGCGCACGGTGCCGGAAAAAAGCACTGATTCTTGCGGTACGATGCCGATGTGCGAGAGCAGTGAATCCTGCGTCAGCGTGCGGACGTCCGCTCCGTCGAGCAGCACGCGGCCCGCGGTCACGTCGTAAAAGCGCGGGATCAATTTGGCGAGCGTCGACTTGCCGGCGCCGGTCGCGCCCAAAATGGCGACGGTTTGCCCGGGCTCGGCCACGAAGCTCACGTCTTTCAGCACCGCGTCCGCGGCGTTGCCGCGATAGGAAAAAGTGACGTGCTCGAGCTCGATGCGCGGCGCGCCTGCGACTTCGAGCGTGTGCGCGTTGGCCGCGTCCTGAATCTCGGGTGTGACGTCGAGCACGTCGTCGATGCGCTTGGCGGAAGCGATGCCTCCGGCCCACACGTTCGACAGGATCGTCATCATCAACAGCGGCGCCATCGTCGTGAGCAGGTAATTGATGAACGCCACCATCTGACCGCTCGTGAGCTCGCCGTGCGCGACTTGCAGCCCGCCCGCCCAAATCACGACCACGATGCCGCCGTTCACGCACATCGTCAGCACGGGCGACATGAAGGAAGCGAACTGCATCACCCGGACGGACTCTTCGGTGTACGCCTCGTTGCTGGCTTCGAAGCGGGCATTTTCGTGCTGCGCGCGCACGAAGGCTTTTACCAATCGAATTCCGGCGACATTTTCTTGCAGCACCGTGTTCAGGCGGTCGAGCTTCTGTTGCACGAGGCGGAACATCGGCTCCATCTTGATCAAGAAGAACAAGATCACGGCCGTCGTCACCGCGAGTAGCGGCAGCATCGTCAGCGCGAGCGCGCGGCTCGTCGTGATCATCATCACCAAGCTGCCGAGCATGAGCAGCGGAGCGCGCGTGCCGATGCGGAGCGAGACTTGGAGCAAGCGCTGGATGGCGCTCGTATCGCTCGTCAGGCGCACGAGCAGCTGCCCGGTGTTTTGACGATCGAGATTGCCGTACGAAAAGCCCTGGATTTTGACGAATATCGCGTCGCGCAAGTCTCGCCCGACGCTCTCGCCCACGGTCACCGATAGGTTGTTGTTGCCGACCGCGATGAACACGCTCAAGAAAGACATGCCGAGCATGAGCGCAGAAGTGCGAAGCACGACGCCGCGGTCGTGCTTCATGATGCCGTGGTCGATCAGGCTCTGCAGCAGGCGTGGGATCGAGAGATCGAGCACCACGAGCAGGGTCAGGAACACGAGCGCGAGCAGCGAGCGCTGCCAATACGGTCTGGCGAAACGGAGGAGCTTTCGGAGGTGACTCATGGAGCGTGCGCTCCGACCAGGTATCCGATCGACGCGCCTTCGTCGAGCGCGCCCGCTGCGTGCTCGCGCTTTCGCCACACTGACCAGCGCCTTGCCTCGCGAATTTGGCGTAAAATGCCGGTAAATCGGCTGAAAACGAAGCCGTTCACGCGCCAGTGCGCTTGGCACGCGCGATGCACAGAAATGTTTCCACGCACCGCAAGGTCGCCGAAGGAGGAGCTCATGTCCGAGTCCGAGAAGCCCTACGTCATCGTGGTGGGTATCGATTATTCGCCCGCGAGCGATCTCGCCATCGAACAGGCGTTCGAGCTCGCGAATGCGCGCGCGAGTGCGGAAGTGCACGTCGTGAACGTGGTGCGACTGTACGGAAACCAAGCGTTAATCGATGCGCCGACCGAGCCCGGGTTCGCCGCCGTTTCGATGGCGGATGCGAACGCTCAGCTCGAAGCCTACGTCGAGCGGCGCAAGCAAGCGTTTCGCGAGAGCACGTTGAAGCGCGGTGGGATGCGCTTGCAGCGCGTGATCGCGCACCTGCGTTTGGAAGCGCCCGCGCAAGAAATCGCGCAAACCGCGGCGGATTTGGACGCGGATCTCGTGGTCGTGGGGACGCACGGGCGCCGCGGCATTTCACGCTGGCTGCTCGGCTCCGTCGCGGAAGCGGTGGTGCGGCTCGCGCCGTGCCCCGTGTTCGTCGTGCGTCCGAAGGCGCTACCCCAAGCCGAAGCCGTGCCGCAAATCGAGCCGCCGTGTCCGAAGTGCGTCGAGACGCGACGCGCGACCGGCGGCCAAGAGCTTTGGTGCGAAGAGCACCGCGCCCGTCGCGGACAGCGGCATCATTACTATCAAGGTGACCTCGCGGGCACGGAGACGGAGATGCCGCTCGTGTTTCACAATTGAGATTTTTTCCCGCCCTGCGCTTGCTCTTGCGTTTGGCCGCACACGCGTCGTGTGCCACGTAGCCCGAAGAACAGCGAGAAAGAGCCCTTCGCGCATGCTTTGTGCGAAGGGCTTCTCGCTCGTGGGTTCGGCTGAGCGGCTTTGACTCAGTTCGGCGACGGATAGTTTCGTTGCACGTAGCAGAGGCCGTCGGAGTTGAGGTGACCTTGCGTGCTTTGGTCGTAGGTGGCGAAGTCGTAGTAGTCGCGTAGGCCTTGCGCGGGATCGTTGCCCGGCGCGTGCGGCACGCTCTGCGGGTCGAAGCGCATCGGCCCGGTGAATTTCGGGTGCACGTCAGTCGGCGGATCGATGCAGTAACGCCAACTCAAGGCGTTTCCCGCTGAATCCGTGTACGCGGTGTAGTCGACGCCGACGGTGTCCTCGAGCGTGACCATCGCGCCATCACCCTGATCGATGACGCGCGCCGCGAATTGATCGAAGTGCGCGGGCGAGTCGTGCAGCACGCTGTCCCAAAACGGATGGTCCGTGTGCATCGTGACCTGACCGACGACGGACGAATTCTTCAAGAACGCGATCCCGCGTTGATACTCTTCGCCCGGCAGCGGCGCGGCACTGCCGTAGTCCGGGTTTTGGCAATTCAAGTACGTGGTCGGTGACTTGAAGCAGAGCCGAAAATTCACGGTCTTCGGCCAATCCTTGGTCTCGTCCGTGATGCAACCGTCATAGCTCGCGCTGCCGTTGAAGGTGGCGGTTCCGACGTAGAGGACGGCGCACCCGTCTTGCACCATCGTTTGATAGTCGGCGAGCGCGTCTGGATCGAGATTGACGTTTTGCGCCTGATCCGTCGCGGCGACTACGTCGAAGCCGAATGCGTACCGAGTGCCGTCGGTGGCGAACGCGTCGCCTCCGTTTTGATTTTGGTTGTTGAGCGCGGCGATCGGCACGGCTTGCTCGCCGGCGCCGCCCTTGCCGGCGAGATACGAAGCGTCACTGTGGCTCAGATCGACGGCCCACGGACCTTGGACTTCGGCCACGAGCGGCCCCGTTTGTTGCTGCGATCCGGGCAGATAATCCGGATTTTCGGAGAGCGTGATCTTGTCGATCGTGGTCAAGAGGCGGGTGAACTTCACGTCCCAACCGTCCACGAACGCGGGATCGCCGTCGCTCGCCGGTGGAAACGAGTAGCCGGTGAGCGCGAGCACCTCACCCGAAGCGGCAAACCAAATATTGCCCGGGCCCGGATCCTCGGGCGCGCAAAACGGTTGCAGCGCGTAACCGGTGGCTGATTGTTGAGCCGGCGCGGGCGTGCATTTCAAATCATTCGGATTGGGTTTGGAATCACCGACGGGTGAGCTGGAGCAAGCAGTACCGAGCGCGGCGCACACGAGTACGCCGACGCAAAAATTGCGCAAAAACATGGGAAATCTCCACAAAAATAGAAGTTCGAGCCGAACGGTTGGGGATCAGGCGCGAACGGGCGGAGATGTCTTGGGCGCAGCGAGCAGCACGCGGGCGCGTGCGGGGACGTACGAAAAAAGAGCTGGGGCCGAGCTCGGGAGCGCAACCGGTAGCGACGCGCCGAGCTCGAAGCGCGCGAGCTCGAGCACGCTGTGCCCCGCGAACCCGATCGGACACGAGTCGGCGACGCACGAAGCGGCACCCTGAACCAAGCTGCTCGTCGCGCTCGGCTTGCTGTCGCACGCGGACCGGCTTTGCTCGGCACAGGCATGCACGTGCACGAAGCTCGTGAGCCCGGCGCCGAACGCGTGCGGCACGAGCGCGAAGTGCAGCGCGGTGAATAGCTGCAGCGCGACCAAGAACCACGCGAAAAACGCCAGAAAATCGCGCTTTTTTGCGCGATTTTGCGCCTCGGAGCGGCGCGTGTGGCGAGCGTTTCGCGGTGCGATCATCGGCGGGAAGTCGAGATCCCTAGCGCGCTCGATTCGCGTTGGCAAGACGCGCGCCGCTCACTCTGCTCGACGATCGAATACTTCCACGGAGATGAGCGCTCGTTCTTCGGGGGCGCCGAAGTGAGTATCGATGCCGGCGCCGAGCCCGAGCTTCACGCGCAGCTGAGGGCCGGACTCCGCGGTGCCTTCGAAACGCGTCGTGAGCAGCGCTTCGAGCGCGGTCTCGTTCGTGCCGAAGAAGGAGTCGAACGCGGTGGCTCCGAAAATCTCGGGGCCGATCACGATCCGCTCACTGCAGACGCAGGGCGCGAGCTTGCCGCCCGCGGCGACCCCAAACAAAAGCTCGCTGCCTTTGGGGCTTTCGGGGGCTGGATCGTGCAGCGGACGCACATGGATGCCGAGATTGCCGGCGTACGTGAACGCGCCGACGTCACCGGCCGCGAGCACGCGGAACATCGCGCGATAGGTGTGATCGGTGTCGTAATCCGAGCGCAGGCCGCTCGGGAAATAGAGCTGCGCGCCTGCGCCGAGGCGAAACGGCGCGTCCGCTTCACCGAGCAAGCGCACATCGCCGCCCAAACGCGCGTCCGAGAATGCGTCGGGCACGGAGCCCGGATCGACCTTCGGAGCGGCGAACGAGTAGCCGCCGAACGTTCCGCTCGAGCCACTCACGACGAACGGCATCTCGAAGTTCAAATAGAGACGCAGGCGATCGTACGTCGCCGCAAAGCCGAAATCCGCGAAGGCTTGCGAGGAAACGACGTTCAACGGCTCTGCGCCATCACCGCGGAGGCGTAGCGCGTCGTGCGAGTAGCCCGTGGTGAAGCTCATCGCGCCGCCGAGCTTGCCGTGCATGTCCAAGCTGTCGAGCACGAACCAACCCGCACCCGGCGCGGACGAGTAAAAACGTTCGACGGCGAAGCCCTGCGCGGCTGCCTGTGCCGAGGCGTGCTTCGGCCACGAAATCAACGCGAGGAGCGCGGCGAGCGCGGCGTAACCGCGCCGATCAGAACTCCGCATGGACCCTCCCCGAGAAGATGTCCACCGGACCGCGATCGGCGTTGAAGCCCGGGTTCCAGAGGTGTTGGTAATCGGCGCTGAGCCAAATCGCCTTCAGCAGATTGAAGCTGTAAAACACGTCGACGACGCTCTCGGCCGCTTGCTTCAAGTGACCGTCACCGACGAAGCCGTCGACGCCGCCGAGCGCCAAATACTCCGCGTGCTGCTTGCTGATCCAGCTCGCGCCGAAGCCCGCGCCTGCGAGATCGAAGTGCCGATGCCACAGGCCGCCGTGAGCGATCGCGCCGAACGCGAGTGAGCGATCCGCGGAGTTGAACGCATCGACCTCGCTTTGCCCGTCCGAGTACATGGCGCGCACGAACGCGCCGATGTCTTCCGTCGCGTATTGCTCGATGTTCACGCCGATGCCGAGCTTCGCGTTCGGGCGGCGGACCCAGCAGAGATCCGGCGCGGTGGCGTTCTGCGAGCCGTAGTTGTAGTTGCTGCCGCACGCAGCGGCGTTGAAGCGCGCGGGATCCGATTCGAACTTGGCGATCGCGTCGTCGAAGCGACCGGTCACTTCGTAATTGCGGTAGCCGAGCAGGCGAACAGCGCCTTTTTGCCCGAGAATTTCGTGGTCGTGCTCGATTTCGAGCGCGTCCGAGTACCGGTCGTTCAGGTGGTAGTCGAGCTGGAGCGTGTTCGGGTTGCGTGGTGGCGCCATGCGCCCGAGGCGCACCGCCCAATCATCGTAATAGAGCTCGGCGGACGCGCCGAACGAGTAGCCGCGCGCATCGGCCGCGAAATCCCACGACGAGTACGTCATGAACGCCATGTTGAGGAAGGTCTGGCGCGGATCGCTGGTCACGCTGTTGCGATCGAAGACATCGAGCACCGTGAACGTGCCGGCGGTGAACACCAAGCGACGACTTTTGACCGTGCTCGCGAGCTGCATCGGATCCGAAGTCTTTTCGACCGGCGTGCCGCCGAGATCGATGTTCTGACGCAGGAACGTGCGCGCGCGATAGAGCTGCGGCGTCGAAGAGCCGGTCTTTTGCAGCTCGAAGTTTTGAATCGAGCCGCCGAGCCCTTTCAAGCCCGAGAGCGCTTTCTCCGAGATCACCTCGGGCACGAGATACGCTTCGCCGCCGGGCCACAGATGCGCGCCGAAAAACAGCGTGAAGCTCGCGGTGAAGCTGCGCTCTGCGCCGGGCAAGAGGGAGTTCGGGCTGCCGTTCGCGTTCGTGTACGGCGCGTGAAAGGCGGTCTTCCAGCTCGAGATGTACGTGAACTGTCCGTACAGGTTCCAGCTCTCGTTCTGGATGTCGTGCAGGCCGTGATCGGCGAGCAAGTTCATGACGTCGAACGCGTCGTCGTCGTGTGGCGCGGGCGCGTGGGTCTGCGCGTGCGCCGGCTTTGCGCAGAGCGCCGTCGCGAGCGTGCAAGCGAGCACGAAAGTGAGGCGCTTTGCTCGGCTGTCGAAGCGCCAGAAAGCGCCGGCCTCCAAGCGCGCGCGCGGCTCCTTCTTTCTTGCTTGAATCCGCGACACTTGGCTGCTCCCGCGGGCAAAGACCCGGGCGAGCTGCCTTCTAGGACGACTGCGCCAGGCGGAGCAAGCCTAGTTGCCGGGATTTCGGCGGGTGAGCGTGATTCGTTCGTGACTTTTCGAGGGCGCTTGCGGCTTGAATTCCCGGAGAGCGTGGTCATTGTAAGCGAGGCCATGAGCAACTCGCCGACGAAACCCGCTGAAGTCGTGATGTACCGCACGCCGTTCTGCCCGTATTGCACGCGCGCGGAGGCGCTCCTCGCGCGCAAAGGCGCGAGCGTGCGCGAGGTGGATGTATCGGACGAACCGGAGACTCGGCGCTGGCTGGTGGAAGTCACGAAGCAGCGAACCGTGCCGCAGATTTTCATCAACGGAGCTCCGGTCGGCGGCTTCGACGACATCGCGGCGCTCGATCGCAAAGGCGTCTTGGATCAGCTGCTCAGCCAAGCACCGAGCGCAAGCGCTGCCACGCCTTGATGCGTTCGCGCACCTCGGCTTACGCTTACGGCATGAAAAAAGTCGCCGTGGTCGGGTCGGGCGTCGTCGGGCAGGTTTTGGCGGACGGTTTTCTGAAGCACGGCTACTCCGTCGTGCGCGCGAGCCGCGAACCGGAAAAGCTGGCGGACTGGCTGCGCGGCGCTGGCGCTCATGCTTCGACGGGCACGCCCGCTGAGGCCACCAAATCCGCTGATTTGGTGGTGCTCGCCGTGAAGGGCGCTGGCGCCGAAGAGGCCGTCGCGGCGTGCGGCTCCGGTTTGGACGGCAAAACCGTGCTGGACACGACGAACCCGATCGGAAATAAGCCGCCGATCAACGGCGTGCTCTCGTACTTCACGACGTTCGACGAGTCGCTGATGGAGCGTCTGCAGAAGCAGGCCCCGAACGCGCGCTTCGTCAAAGCGTTCTCCTGTGTCGGCAGTAACTTCATGGTGAACCCGAGCTTTGCCGGCACCAAGCCGACCATGTTCATCTGCGGCTCGAGCGCGGAAGCCAAGGCCGAGGCGAAGACGGTGCTCGATCAGTTCGGTTGGGAAGTGGAAGATCTCGGTGCGGTCGAGGCAGCGCGCGGCATCGAGCCACTCTGCATCTTGTGGTGCATTCCGGGGCTGAGCGGAAAAGGCTGGAATCACGCCTTCAAATTGCTTCGAGCTTGAAAGCGTTCCGCAGCGCTCGCCACATCAGCCGCCGACCGTTTGCGCGGCGACGTTCCAACCCGACACTTGCACGGCCGGCGCTGCGCCGCCGAGGTCCGAAATCGCGTAGCTCACGGTGAGCGTGCGCGTCTCGCCGGGCAAGAGCGATACGTAGTTGTCTTGCCAGAGCACGGGCAAGACGGGCGTTCCGCCTTTACCCGCGAGTAGCTCCACGCGCGTGAAGAACGCCAGCGTGGTGCCCGTGTTTTTCAGCGTGAGCGATGCGCTCGCGTTTGCGCCGTTCACTTGCGGCGCGCCGAGCTCGGCCGTGACCGACGCAGGCCCGAGCGTGGCGAGCGCGCTGTAGTCCGCGTAAGTCGAGGTCGGCGTGTAGTACCACTGGTAGCCGTTGAAATTGATTTTCTCGGCTTTGCTGGAGAGCCAATAGAAATTCGTGCTCACGATCACATCCCCGCGCGCGAGCGTCAGCGCGACGAAGTACGTGCCGCTGAGGCCGGTGAGCGTGGGGATGGCGCCGGCTTTCGCGGTGCCGTCGGCTGTGACGTCGAGCGTCGTCGTGTTCGTGTACTTCTGACTCGCGTCCAAGTTGTACACGCTGACCGTCGCTTTCAGCCCGGTTTCCGCGGTTTGCGTGTGATTGACGACGACGATCGATTTGTCGTCGTACGAGTACAGGATGTGGAGCGGCTCATTGCCTTTCTTCGCGCCGTAGTACGAACCCGCGGGCGCGAGATCATTGCCGTACAAATGCCAAATCAACGAAGGCCAGGCGTTGTTCAGCATCCAGTGAATGAAGCCGGTCGCGGTCGTATATTGGTTTCGGCTGTAGGCTTCGTACGGCGCGCGCTCGCCTTCGTAATTCATCAGCTGGGCTTTGCGCACGTAGTCGGTCAGGCTCGTCGGCGCGCCGTGACGCGCGCTCAGCGCGGCATTGAAAATCGTCAACTGCGCGAACTGATCGCCGGGCGTGCCCGCGTGATACTGATCCGCATTCGGGTTCTTCCAGAGCGAATCTTGCTGAGCTTGCGTGAGCACGGCCTGCAACGTCTCGATTTCGGGGATCGCCGGCCCCGGACCGCTCTCCGAGTTGAAGCCGAACGCGCCGCCGCCGGTCGTGTCGAGCATCCAGTACGAAGGCGCGACCCAATCGTACGGCCCCGGCATTTTGAGCCCGCTCTTGCCGAGCGTGGGTGTGCTGCGATCGGCGGCGGATGCGCCGAGCGGGTTCGGCCAATCCGCAGCCTGAAATGCGCTCAAGAACTCGCTCTCGACGTTCGCGGGCGGCGCCTCGTCACTGCCGATCAAAAAGTCTACCACGCTCGGGTGATTGCGCAGGCGTTTGGCCTGCGTCGTCACGGAAGCGGTCGCGATCGCGTGATCTTGGTCGTTCCAATCGGCCCAATCTTGCCAGTGGTCGCAGCACATCCAGCCGGGGATCACGAGGATGCCGTACTTGTCGGCGTCGTCGAAGAACTCGTTGAACTCGAGCTTGCCCTCGAGGCGAATCGCGTTTAGGCCCAAATCTCGGACGTATTGAAATTGCGTGTCGAGCCGCTCGCGATCTCGCCGCAAGAGCATGTCCGAAGCCCAGCCGCCGCCGCGGATCAAGATCTGCTTGCCGTTGATCTTGAATAGCCGATAACCCTGAGGGGTGAGCGACGAAGACACGTCGCGGATGCCGAACTGAATCGTCTCACTGTCGGACGCGGCGCCGTTCACAGTCGCGCGGACGCTTGCTTGATACAGCTCGGGTGAGCCCATTTGCGCGGGCCACCACAGCCGCGGCGATTGCACGGTGAGGCTCGTGCTCGGATCGAAGGTGACGGTTTTCTGCTCGTTCGCGGCCAGATCCACGTCTTGGCTGACCGTGATTTGCTCGATTGTCGCGGTCACGGTCGCGTGCACGGCGGCCGTCGTCGTGTTCGCGACGTCGGCTTTGACCGTGAGTGCGGCGGACGCGAGGCTCGGATCGACTTTGCTGCTCACGCGCGTGCCGCGCACGCTGACGGCGCTGCTCTGGCGCAAATACACGTCCTGCCAGATGCCCATGTTGCGATCGGGCGGACCCGGGTTCCAGTCGAGCCAGGTGAGGGCGAGATCGTTCATCAAGTCCGGCGGGAAGATCTCGATCGCGAGCGCGTTCGGCGCGCCCGCGTGCACGTTCGCGCTGACGTTCCATTCGTAGTTCGTGAACGTGCCGACGACATCGTCCGAGCTCGCGATTTGCTGGCCGTTGAGCCACACGTTCGCGCGGTAGTTGATGCCGTCGAGCGCGAGGAACACGGCCTTGCCGTCGAAGCTCGCATCGGGCGTAAATTCGGTGCGATACCACCACGATCCGTCCGCGATCGACGCCGGCGCTTGGCTCAAGTTGTCGCCGATGAACGGATCGGGATACACGCTATTCGCGACGAGCGCCGCGAACACGGTCGCGGGCACCGTCGTCGCGTACCAGCCCGTCGTGCTGGCGCCGGGCTGCGAGAGCTCTGCGCCGGTGCTGCCGTTCGTTTTGCTCGAGCTTTGGATCGACCAGCCGTCGCGCAGGAACGTCTTTCCGGCGTCGCAATCCGAGCAACCCGCGGCGCCCGCAACTCCGCCGACGGTGCCGCTGCCGCCCGCTTGGGCTTGCGTGCCACCACTGCCGAGCGGGTTTCCGCCCGTCGAGCTCGCGCAGCTCGTGCCGCTGCACACGCCGGCTCCTCCGCCGGTGTTCATGCTCGCGCTCGCGCCGGCGCCGGTGTTCGCGCTGCCCGCCCCGCCACTTCCGCTCGAACCCGAAGAGCTGCACGCGCCGGCGAGCAAGACCGTGATGAGACCAGCCACACCGGATGCGGCGAACGCGCGAAGTTTCGACATTGCCCCAGCCCTTGGCCAGCGAAGTGCCGGATCCTTTATTTATTTGGGGCGCCCAGCGCGGATTTCTGCGGCATAGAGTCGTGCGCTTGCCGCGTGAGCAGATAGTTGCAGAGCGCGCGGAGCTGCGCCGGCCGCACCGGCTTGTGCAAGATGTGTAGCCCGCTCTGCTTGGCTTCGCGCAAGCGCTCCGGCGCGGTGTCGCCCGTGATCAAAAGTGCCGGTATTTCCGCGCCGAAATGCGCACGCAGCTCGGCCACCGCGGTCGCGCCGACGGCGTTGTCGAGCAAGCGATAGTCGGCGAGCACGAGCTCGGGCTCGTTGCCTCGCGCGTCCAGCTGCGCGATCGCTTCGCGCGCGGACGGCGCTTCCACCGAAGTGCAACCCCACTGCGACAAGAGCTCGTGCATGCCTTCGCGGATCGTCGCTTCGTCGTCGATCACGACCACGCAGCGTCCGGCGAGCGCGTCGCCCGAAACCACGGGCTCGGCCGCCGCGCGCTGCACCTTCGCGCGATCGCCGAGCGGCACACGCACGGAGAACCGCGATCCTTTGCCGAGCACGGACGCGAGCTCGATCTCGGTTTCGAGCAAATGCGCCATGCGGCGCGCGATCGGGAGCCCGAGCCCGAGCCCTTTTCGCCGATCGCGCTCGGGGTTGCCGAGCTGAAAAAACTCTTCGTAGATGCGCTCGCGCTGCTCGGGCGCGATGCCGACGCCGGTATCCCAGACCGCGACTTCGAGCTGTGAGCCGCGCTTGCGGCACGCGACGAGCACGCCTCCTTCGTTCGTGTAGCGAATCGCGTTCGCGACCAAGTTGCCGAGCACGCGCTCGAGCAGAGCGGCGTCCGTGCGCACCACGACCTCGCTCGAGCGGACCTTGAACGTGAGCGCTTTGTCGCGCGCGAGCGCCGCGTAGCGCGTCTCGAGCACGGCCAAAACCGGCTGGATCGGCAGATCGACGATGCTCGGGCGGATGTAGCCGGCATCCAGCTTGGAGATATCGAGCAGCTCGTCGAAGAGCGCCTCGAGCGAGTCGATGTTGCGATAAATCTGCTCGACCACGGCGCGCTGCTTCGGCTCGAGCTCGAGCTCGCGCAGCGTGGCCGAGAACAGGCTGAGCGCGTGCAACGGCTGGCGCAAATCATGACTCGCCGCGGCGAGGAAGCGGGATTTCGCGAGGTCCGCGTGCTCGGCGCGCGCTTTGGCGCGCTCCGCGTTCGCCTTTTGCACGCGCAGCGCCGCGATCAGATCCGCGTTCTCGAAGCGGATCTGCATCGATTCGGTCACGCTCCGGTTTTGCACGCGGCAAAACGCGAGCAAGATGCCCATGTAGAAGAGCGAAGCGACGCCGAGCGTGACGTACGACACGCCGCCGAACGAGAGCAATCGCAAGAACACCAACCCGAAAATCGGGACGACGAACGCGCGCAGCGCCGGCGGGTGATACGCATGTCCGCTCACGGCGCCGCCCGTGATGCCGTACAAGCCGCACATGGTGAACACCTGAGAGAGCGGCTCCTCGATGCGGAAAAACAGAATGCCCGCGGCGCCCCAGACGAGCCCTGCGCCGAACATGTATTCGGTGTAACGCTGCGCCCAGCGCGCGCTGTTCGCTGCGGTCAGCTCGTGCCTGCGATAACCGAGCAGCACCCACGCGCGGTGCGCCTGCGAGAGCGCCTGGAGCGCGAGAAAATAGCCGATTTTGGCGCGCGGCTCGAAGCGCCACAGCGTCACTATCATGTAGACAGTGACGCCCAGCGCGGCAGCGATGGAGTTCCGCGTTTGGCGGTAGAGCATGCGCACGCACTCGGTGCGGATCTCGCTGACGCGCTCCCTCGCTTCGGCGAGCGCAGGCTCAGCTTCGGCTTCGACGCTCACCGCACCCCGAGCAAGCCGAGCCGTTGCGCGGCCAAGATCGCCTGCGTGCGGCTCGACACGCCGAGCGTGCGGAATAGTTCGGTCAGGTGCGCGCGCACGGTGCGATCGGCGATCGCGAGCGCGGCCGAGATTTCCTTGTTGCTCCGCCCTTCACCGAGCAATTGCAAGACCTCGAGCTGGCGCAAGGTGAGCTCGGCGCGCGGATCTCGAGCTTCATCGAGCTTCGGCTCGGGTTCGGGCGTGCTGCCTTCGAAAAACGCTTGGCCATCGAGCACGCAGCGGAGCGCCGCGATCAACCGGTCGAGCGGTAATGATTTGTGCAAGAAGCCGGAGGCGCCCGCATCCCGCGCTTGGCGCACGATGGCGGGATCGTCCTTGCCCGAGATCAAGAGCCGCGGCACGTGCGGAAATTCCTCCGCGTACAGCGCGAGCGCGGTCAGCCCGTCACTGTTCGGCAGCACGAGGTCGATCAGCGCCAGCTCGATCGCCGGTGATTCGCGCAGCAGCGCGAGCCCAGCCTCGACCGAATCCGCGCTCACGATGCCGAGGTCGGGGGCGAGTCGGGAAAAGGCGCTCGCTAGCCCCTCGTGAAATAGCGGGTGGTCATCGACCAACAGGACCTGGGGCATCGAACCTCGGAACTTAACCCAAAAGGATGGTCCAGCTCAAAGGGCCATCTCACGGCGATACGCCAGCTGATCCTCGTGCATGCGCAGGAACACGCGGTGTTTCGCGGCGTGATACGCGTGGGCCTCGGAATTCGGCTCGACCGTGCGCGCGACTTGGGACATCGCGCTCATCGCGGCGATGACGCTCGGATAGCGCTCGGCGGCGCGCGAGGCGAGGATCGCCGAGCCGAGCAGCACGGCCTCGGGCTCGCGCGGGAGCACTAAGCGCGCGCCGAGGATGTCCGCGTGCTCGCGCAAAAAGACCGGATTTTTGCTGTCGCCGCCCGTCACGATCACGGTCGAGATGGCGTAGCCGTGTGCGTTCAGCGTGTCGATGATGTGGCGGGTGCCGTGCGCAATGGCTTGCACCGTCGCCAAATACTCGAGCGCGAGC
>FTCX01000067.1_pt1 | contig 26487 bp, 22 predicted proteins | sample 1639831 | NCBI WGS metagenome assembly FTCX01 (sample SAMEA3914869, study PRJEB12502) | metagenome | biome: forest; material: soil | place: USA | collected 2012-03-12 | depth 0.1 m
CGATGATCCCGCGTACCCGAACCGCGGATTTTGGGCGTACGTGATGCAGCACGTTTATTCCGTGCCGTTCTTCGCGCGTCGCGCGCAGCTGCAAGTCGCCGCACAAATGCAAGCTGTAGCGACGCACTCGGAAGATTGATTTTTTGATGGTCACGCGGCACCGGCGTGACGTCAGAGCCTTCGGCGTCGGATGGGCACGCTCCCGCTGATCACGGCGCTCGTTCGAGAGCGGCTCGAGTAAGTCCCGACCGGGACTTACTCTTCCGTTCGAGCGGGGCCCGCACATCACCGCGGGTTTTGGCCAAAATCGCCACGCCCGGGCGGTATCGTACTGCTCCCGGCGACGCGCTTCCGGTCCGAATTTGCCCGCCCACCCGCGATCAGTTACGCCTTTCGCGTGACCGTGCCGGCGCTTTCCCCTCGAGTCATTTCGCGGACGCGTACGGTGCAAGTGTGGCCGCTCGCTGACTCGAGCTCGGAAGCTTCGTTGCCGTTGTCCACGGCTGGCACCGTCGCGGATGGCTCGCACCCCACGCCGACTCCGCCGCCGTTCCACGCGGTGGATACGGCGCAATTGCCCGAGGTGGGTGAAACCGTGGGCGGGCACTGCGTGCTCCGCAAGTTGCTGGGCGAGGGCGCGTTCGGGCGCGTGTTCGCGGCCGAGCAAGTCGAGACTGGGCAGCAAGTGGCGCTCAAGGTCGTCGGCTTGCGCCGTTATCCGCGTGAATATGCCGAGCACGAGCTGCGCGCGCTCGCGGCGATCGCGCATCCGAACGTCGTGCAGCTGAACGAGCACGGCGTGCAAGCGACCGCGGCAGAGCCGTACCTCTGGTACACGATGCCGCTGTACAAAGGCTCGGACTTGGCGCGCGTGCTCAAGCACGAGGGCAACTTGTCGCTCGCGCGCGCGCACGCCGTGTTCACGCGCATCGCCGGCGGCGTGTGCGAGCTGCATCAGGCCGGGCTACGGCATCAAGACATCAAGCCGGACAACATTTACCTCGCGACGATGGCGGGCGTGTCCGAGCATCACCCGGTGTTGCTCGATCTCGGCGGCGCGGCGCGCAAAGATTCCGCGCGCCCGCTCGTGGCCACGTTTCCGTTCGCGGCGCCGGAGCAAGCCGAGGCCTTGATCGGCGGTTTGCTCGGCGATCGTCCGGCGCCGGTGACCGAGAAGGTCGATGTGTACGCGCTCGCTGCGACCCTGCTTTTCTCGCTGATCGGCGCGGACATGCCGGGCCACGCGATCGGGCAGAGCGATGACGACGGCGCGGCCACGCCGGCCGCGCTCGTGAAGCTGCGCGCGCAGCTCGAGACGATTCACTTGCTCCGCGCCGAAGAACCGCTGCCCCCAGGCACCCTGCCCGAAGTGAAAGGCGCTGTGCGCGAGCACTTGCAGCGCGCGTTCAAACACTGGCTCGCGCCGAAGCCGGAAGATCGCGCGAGCGCACCCGAATTCTTGGACGAGCTCGGCGTGCTGCTCGAATCGGATGCCGAGGCGGCGAAGCAAAGCGCGGCGCGCGAGCTTCGGCGCAAGCTCGTGGCGGTGACGCTCGGGCTTTCGGCGGCGGTCGCGCTGGGTGGTTTGGCGGGCTATCAATGGCACGAGCGCACGATGAACGAGGCCAACCGCGCGACGACCGACGCCTTGAAAAAGGCGGACGACGCCGCGGCTGAGCTCGATCGCGCGAGCTCGAATCTGGACAAAATCGTGGCCGATCCGACGCTCGGCGCCGTCGACAAGGCGAAGAAGATCGCGGAAGTCGTGCAATCGCTCGAAGCGCAGACGAGCAACCTCACGGCGGCCAACGCGCAGCTCAAGAACGACGCAAAGCGCGCCGCAGATCTGGCGCGAGCTCGCGCGCAACAAGCCAAAGAGACGGCCGACGCCGAGCTCGCCAAAGCCAATCAAGCTCGCGAAAAAGCCGAGCAAGACAAAGCTGCGGCCGACAGCGCGAGCCTGCAGGCGCAAGCCGAGCGCAACCAAGCGCGCAGCGATAAGACTCAAGCGGACGCGGCGCGCCAAGTCGCCGAGCGCGATCGCGATAAAGCCCAGCAAGACAAAGCGACGGCTGACGCCGCGCGCGCCAAGGCTGAGCAGGAGCGCGATCAAGCGGTGTCCGAGAAAACCGCGGCGGAAGCGGCAAAGCAAAAGGCCGAAGCCGATAAATCCGCGGCCGAAGCGGCGGCGTTCATGCGCGGAGTCGCGGCGCGCATCACCTCCGCGCCCGGTGCTCCGGCGGCGCCGGCTCAGCCAATGCCCGCGCAGCCGCCACCGCAACCACCGCAGCAGTGAGTCAGGACGCTCCGCGCGTCTCATTCTGCAAAGCCGTGACGCGACGCCGAAGGCTTTGACGACCTTGGTCCGGTTCGCGTGACCATCAAATCAAAAGAAGAAGCGTCGGGAGTCGCGTCGAGTCGCCGAAAATTCGTTGCACGCGGGGCGGACTTTTCGGCGGTGGTCGCGCGCAGAATGTGTCGGCGCGATCTTTTTTTCGAGCGCGTGATTGTGCGAACGATGCGCGAACCGTACCTACGCATCGTATCGGCGCGAGACGATGAAGTGTGCGCGAGCTTCGAAAGCGCGTTGCTGGGCTTCGCGCGTGCGCGAACGAATGACGCGTTTTGTTCGATAAAATGCCCGGAATTCGCGCGCGCAAACTTTGTCGTGCGCAAAGCGCGCGGCTCCGTCGCCGCGCGTTTCCCGAGTAAAGCTACGAGTTTGAACGCAAGTCGCAAACTTCGAAATTGCTTGTTCGAGATAACTCTGCCGGGTTACTCGCGATCTCACCACAGGAGATCACATGAAGCACTCGATTCTGTTCGCGTCGATGGGGTTGTGTTGGTTGGCGGTCGGTTGCTCCGGCGCGCCGGGTGAGTCGACGGACGGCTCGAACGGCGCGACTTGGCTTCCTGCGCAAGAAGTGGGCGATGATGACGTCGCGGCCGATCCGGAAGGAAACGTCGTCTCGGTGACGGATGATTTGACGTACTCGAATTGGTCGTTGCAGTTGCCGACGGGCAGCGACGGCAACGTCACGACGCTCTCTTCGAGCCAGCTTTCGAGCGGCACGACGAAGTCGCCGTACTTCTACAAAGCTTCCGACGGCGGCATGATCTTCATGGATCCGCAGAAGGGTTTTGCCACGAGCGGCTCGCAGCATCCACGCGTGGAGATGCACGAAAACGGCACTTGGGGCACATCCGGCACGAACACGATGACCGTGCAGCTGAAGGTCAACAAGGTCGGCGATAGCGGCGACGTCACGATCGCTCAGGTGTTCCAGAACAACGAAGGCACGCTCGCCGAGCTCCAATACACCGGCACCGGTCGCCTCAAGCTGTTTTACGAAGAGAACAAGGGTGGCAGCAGCAGCACGCAAGATCTCGGCGTGACCGTCGCGCTCGGCACGAAGTTCACGTACGAACTCGCGTTCAGCGCCAAGAAGCTCACGGTTCAGATCAACGGCAAGCAAGTCTATTCGAAGACGCCGAGCTCGACGGTGCAGAGCCGGAAAATGTATTTCAAGTACGGCACGTACGATCAAACCGCGACCAAGATCACGAGCGGCTCGCCGACCACGGCCGTGTACACGCAGGCCGACTTCTATAGCGTTTCTGTCACACACAAGTGAGCGAGACATCGGGGCGCGCGCGGGAGAAAACGCGGGCGTGCGGCCATGCGCGGAGTAAGCTTCGCGCATGGCCAACTCGGGACCTGGTTATGCCAAAAATCCGGCGCACAGCGTCGTCGTGACACCGTTTCGCGGGCGCGTGCTGGTGAAGGCGGAGGGCAAAGTCATCGCCGACAGCGAGCGCGCGTTGGAGCTGAAAGAGGCGAATTATCCGCCAGTTTATTACGTGCCGCGCGCGGACGCGGCGATGCAGGAGCTTTCGCGCACCGAGCATCAAACCCATTGTCCGTTCAAGGGGGATGCCTCGTATTTCAGCGTGAAGGGCGGCGTCGAGAACGCGGTGTGGAGCTACGAACACCCGTACGACGAGGTCGAGAGCATCCGCGAGCACCTCGCGTTTTATCCGAATCGCGTGAGCTCGATCACCGTCACGCCCGAATAGCTTGCTTTTGGCATGCGCTTCGCAGCGAGCGGGCGCATGCGAAAACCAACTAGCCGAGAGAAGGTCGCGCTCGATCACATTTCGCTTCCAGTGCGAAAGCTCGCGGCCGCGCGCAAGTTTTATCAGGCAGCGCTCGGCGCGATCGGGATGAAAATCAATCTCGACGTTGGCTCCGCGTTCGGCATGGGCTCAGAGCACGAGAAGATCTTTTGGATCTCGCAAAAGCGCGGCGCGACCGGCGGAGCGCATCACGCATTTCGGGTCGGTAGCCGCGCGGACGTCGACGCATTCCACGCGGCGGCATTGGGCGCCGGCGGGAGCGATCACGGCGCGCCCGGGCCTCGCCCCAACTACGGCCCGAGCTACTACGCCGCGTTCGTGAAAGACCCCGAAGGCAACAACATCGAGGTCGTTTGTTACAAAAAGGTCGGTAAAACCGTGAAGAAGCGCGCTCGCGCGTGAGCTGAGGCGCCGCGCGACTCGTTAGTGCGCGGCGAGTTGCTCATTCTTCTTCGGGGGGCGCGCCGATCGGACCCGCGGCGCTCACGGTGTCGTCCGTACTCGCGCCGGCAGAGCCAGCCGCTTCTGCGGACACCGCGCCGACTCGCGCCGGCGGATGCTTCAAGCGCGAGGTGCCGATGTCACCGCCGTCCACGCCGATGTCTTTGTCGAGTTCGCGATCGGCGGCTTCTTTTTCCGTGGCCTCGGCGTCCATCGCCCACGCGGTCAGCGTGCCCGCGACGGCGCCGATGACCGCGCCAGCCGCGACACCCGGCGGGCCCGCGAGCACGCCGAGACCCGCGCCGCCCACGGCGCCTGCCACGGCGCCGCCCGCTTCCTTCAAATGTCGGGTCGAAGCTTCTTGTTCTTCGCGAAGTCGTTCGGGTTCGGGGAGCTTCGCTCGTTGCGTCGTCATGGCTAACACCTCTTTCGATTGACGCCTTGAGCTCGCAAGTCTCGTGCCGCATACCGCAGGGGTGATTGCGCGGTGCGCGCGCGCGCAGCCAAAAAATAGGGGCGAACCGAGACGACAATGCGCGTGTCACGGTCGCACGCGGGGGCAAGCTGCCTCAGGGCGAACGGTTGTCGAGCAAGCGATCGGAGTGCACAGTGAAGGCATGAGCATCGCGGCAGAGCCCGTGCGCAAACAAGTCGTGGTCGGCGCGACGGTGGAGCGAGCGTTCCGCCTGTTCACGCTCGAAATCGGCCAATGGTGGCGTGGTCACCCGACTGCACCCCCGCTGCGCGGCGCCGTCCTCGAAGCCCGCCCGAACGGTCGTTGGTACAATGTCTTGGGGAGCGGCGAAGAATACGAGCTCGGACGCGTGCTCGCGTGCGAGGCGCCGTTTCGCTTGCTGCTCGGGATGTTCCAGCTCATGCACACGGGGCGCCCCGATCCCGTCTTGGAAACCGAGGTGGAGCTGACGTTTCGCGACGCAGGCCAAGAACAAACCTTGGTGCAGCTCGAGCATCGCCGACTCGAGCGGTATGGCTCGGCCGTGCCCGAGGTGCGCGGCCACCTCGACGCGATCATCGGTTGGCAGGCGACGTTGAACGATTTCGCGGACGCCGTCGGCGGCGGAGTTTCGCGCGAAGAGCGCGCGCTCTGAGCCCGCTCAATCCCGCGGAGTGACGGGTTTCGCGCTCAGCAAATCGACGACGAACGGCGCGCCGCCCACGCCGCTCAATTCCGCGACCGCTTGCGCGATGCTCTCGCGCGTCGCGTGCGGCGGTACGCCGAAGAGCGCCCACGGCCCTTTGCTGCTCAGCCGCCCGCGCTCCACCTGCATGTGCCGGAGCGTGCCGTACACGCCGACGGTGAGCTGCGGGTTCAACACCTTCAGCAGCTCGAGCGCATACGCCACGCGATCGAACCGTTCACTCGACCGCGCCTCGAAGCGCCGTTCGGCCTCGACCGAGTGAGTGTTCGAGCGCTGCGCCATTGCCTCAATTGTGGGCGGCCGACGCAGGAACGCAAGGCTCGCCGAGCTCAACCGAATACGGTGAGCTCTTCCGGAAGCTCGAAGCCGCCGTCGGCGTGCGCCGGGAAGTCGATGACGGCGACGATCGCATCCACCGCGATCGAGCCGTAGACGTGCGGAAAAAGCTCGCCGTCCGCGGGCTCGTATTTGAGCGCAGCGCCCAATTTTTGCGCCTCCAAACACAAGATCACGAGCCCGGCCTGCCCGCGAAAAAATCGCTCGGCCGTGCGCTGGATTTGCGAGCGCGTGGAGCAATGCACGAAGCCTTCACTCGCGAGCGAAGGCGCTTCGTACACGCCCGCTTCGAGCGCCGCGGCGTACGCGGCGCGAGCGGTGAGATGAAACACGTAACGCGGCGAACCCCCCTCGGTCATCCTCGGGCCTACTCCGCCGCCACTTCGGGCTTCGTGCGCAATTGCACGAGCTGCTCTTGGATGCGTTGCGCCGCCGTCGGTTCGGCGATGTCCGAGTGACACGAGCCTTTCGCGCCCTCGGCGCCGACGGCCTTGCGCGTCTTCGACGCGAGGCGATGGATCTCGTCCGGGCTGAGCACGCCGCGTTTTTCGAGGATCGTGCGTTGCTCCTCGGTGAGCGCCGCGGATTGCATCACGCGCTCGCGCTCGAAGCCGCCGGCTTTGCCGCTCGCAAACTCGACGATCTCTTTCGAGATGCGCACGGAGCACCAATCATGCCCGCACATGGCGCAAAAATCGGTATCCACGTCGAGATCTTCGTCGTGATAGGCGCGCGCGGTGTCGCCGTCGAAGGCGAGCTCGAAGTGCTTTTCCCAGTTCAAAGCGGCGCGCGCTTTGGTCAGCGCGTCGTCCCAATCGCGCGAGCCCGGGATGCCGAGCGCGACGTCGGCGGCGTGCGCCGCGATTTTGTAGGCGATGCAGCCCTGTTTCACGTCGTCCTTCTTGGGCAAACCGACGTGCTCTTTCGGCGTGACGTAACAGAGCATGCTCGCGCCGTGATACGCAGCCGCGGTCGCGCCGATGCACGAAGTGATGTGGTCGTAGCCGGGGAACACGTCCGTCACGAGCGGACCGAGCACGTAGAACGGCGCGCCGTGACACAGCTGCCGCTCGAGCTTCATGTTGTATTCGATTTGATCGAACGGCACGTGGCCCGGGCCCTCGATCATCACCTGCACGCCCTTGCGCCACGCGCGTTCGGTCAATTCACCGAGCGTCTCGAGCTCGCGTAGCTGAGCATCATCGCTCGCGTCGGCGAGGCCGCCGGGACGGAGGCCGTCACCGAGCGAGAAGGAGACGTCGTACTCGCGCATCACGTCGCAGATCGCTTCGAAGTGCGCGTACATCGGGTTTTGCTGGCCGTGCACGAGCATCCATTTCGCGAGCAGCGAGCCGCCGCGGCTGACGATCCCGATCAAGCGCCGCTCCACGAACGGCAAATGCTCGCGCAAGACACCGGCGTGAATCGTGAAGTAATCGACGCCTTGCTCGGCCTGCTCGCGCAAGCTCTGCAGGATCACGGGCACCGTGAGATCCTCGATTTTGCGGCCGATGATCATCGAATAAATCGGCACCGTGCCGATTGGCACGCGCGAGTTGCGGATGATGGCTTGGCGGCATTCGTCGAGATTTCCGCCGGTCGACAGATCCATCACGGTGTCCGCGCCCCAGCGCTCGGCCCATTTCAACTTCTCGACTTCTTCGTCCGTGCTCGAAGAAATCGGGGAGGCGCCCATGTTGGCGTTGATCTTGGTTTTGCTGGCGCGACCGATGCACATCGGGTCGAGCCGATGCTTCAAGTGCACGATGTTCGCGGGCACGATCATGCGACCCGAGGCGACCTCGAGCCGCACTTGCTCCGGCGTGAGGTGCGGCTCGCGCTCGGCCACGCGCCGCATCTCGGGTGTGATGTTGCCGACGCGCGCATGCTCGAGCTGTGTCACCGGCACGAACCCCGCGGGCGCGACCGCGCGATCGCCCTCGCGCTTCCAACCCTCGGGTAAGAAGTCCCACGCGGTCTTGTCGCTCGGCGCGGGCATGCCCGGCGTGTCCGGCGAGGAAAAGGTGAGCGCGCCGCCGAGCGCGGCGGCATTCGCGAACGAGCCCGGGTTCGTGCCGTCGCGTTCGGTCGAAGGATTGGCGGCTCCGCGGAGCGGGAGGGTTCTGGTCGGCATGCTTTCCGTCTCTTCCTGGTGGGGCGACGGGGAGCGGTGCCGATCGGTCCGGCGCGCTTCCCTCCGCCGGTGCTAACCGGATCAGGTTCTGCGGGTACTTCTCAGCGGCCACAGGCGCCGCGCCCCGAGCGTGCCGCGAGCATAACTGAATGGGGGGTCGGGGCAAGCGGCGGCGGCGCGTCAAATCCCGCTTTTTTCCTGAAATTTCCGGGACGCCTGTCGCCTCCGAGTAACTACTGAGAAACTAGCTCGAGATGTGGGAGTGGGCGCCGGGGACGGCGTGGATGTCGCCGAATTGGGCGCCGGTGTTGTGGCTCGTGGCGTGCGCGTTCGTTTTGGTGCGCGGGCGCGCCGGGCTCCTGCCTGAGCTGGCGGGCTTGATTGCGTTTCAGTCGGTCGTCATTGCGTTCGCTTTGTGGCGCGGCGAGCGCGTAGCGGCGCGCGGAAATCCGTCCGACATTTATTTGCTCGCCGCTCTGGCGAACGGGGTGAGCTGGGCCGTCGCTCTGGCGCGCTTCGCGTGGACTTTTTGTTCGCGTCGAACCTGGCGCGTTGCGAGAGCACGTTTGCTCGCGTGCTGGTCGAGGCAGCAGCTGGCGTTTGCCGTGGCGCGGACGGTGCTCGCGTGCGCGCTCGTGGCGGGCGCTGGGTACGGCTCGGCGATCATGGCGGGCATCTGTTTGCTGATCGTCGGCATGTTTCAAGGGCCGGTGCGCGTCGAGACGAATGATTTCATGATCTTCTTCGGCTGCAGCGCGGCCATTGCCATCCTCGTCATCGCGGCGTGGCGTGCGCGCGCGTCGCCGCGCGGTATCACCTTGTTGCTCGCGCTGGTCATGTGCGCATCGGCGACCGGCGTGACGTTCGCCGCGGGAGCATTTTTTAGCGGCGATCTCCGCGCGATGACGGATCTGGCTTTGCTGAACGAATTTCGAACCGAGCTGTACTGGGATGAGTACGTCAAGCCGCCGTTGAGTGAGCTCGCGCGTCGCCCCGCGGACAGGTTCCGGTCGCTCGAGGGGGCCATGCATTTGCTGAGACCGAAGGCGCAGGAGCTGCCCGCGCTCTCGCTGAGGCTCGCCGACTTACAACGTGAACACTACGAGTTCCTGGGACGCAACTCTGACGTGATCGGTTTCGTCGCGACGCCCTACGCCGGCAGCCCCGAAGCCGACCTACTCTACGTGCTCGTGAAACGAGGCGAGCCGAGCGAAGCGCGCGCCTGGCTGGCGGACCCCAGGCTGAACCCACAGCTCCGCGAAGCGATCGAAAACGTGCTCGCCGGCAAGCTGCCGAAGGCGCTCTCGAAGTGAACGGCGCGTGTGCCCTTTCGTGTATCCTCCGCCGCCGTGAGCCTCGTCACCATCAGCCGCGCGCTGTCGAAGCGGGTTTCTGAGCTGAAATTCAAGCCACCCGTCGCGTACGTTTATAACCCGCTGGAGTATGCGCGCGCGCCGCACGAGGCGTACCTGAAGCGCTACGGCGCGGCGCCGAAACGCGCGCTCTTGCTCGGGATGAATCCCGGCCCCTTCGGCATGGCGCAGACCGGCGTGCCATTCGGCGATGTCGGGATGGTGCGAGATTTTTTGGGGGTCACCGAGAAAGTCGGAAAGCCGGCGCAGGAACATCCCAAGCGCCTCATCACTGGGTTCGACTGCACGCGCTCGGAGGTCAGCGGCTCGCGCTTGTGGGGGTTCGCGCAGGCGCGCTTCAAAACCGCGGAGCGGTTCTGCAAAGATTTCTTCGTCGTCAATTATTGTCCGCTCGTGTTCATGGACGAGGGCGCGCGCAACTTGACGCCGGACAAGCTGCCGCGCGTCGAGCAAACGCCGCTGTTCGAAACGTGTGACGATGCGCTGCGCGCGATCGTCAAAGAGCTCGCGCCCGAGTTCGTGATCGGCGTGGGCGCGTTCGCCAAAGCGCGCGCGGAGGCGGCCTTGCCCGAGTTCGAAGGCACAATCGGCACGATTTTGCACCCGAGCCCCGCCAGCCCGAAGGCGAACAAAGGCTGGGCGCAGATCGCCGAGCGCGAGCTGAAGGAGCTCGGCGCTTTGTAAGGTCGCTCGGAAGTCACGCACAATTCGGCGCAAATCGCGGCATTTGCGAGGGCGTGCGGCGGCGACTACGCTCCGCCCCGCGATGCTGGCTTTGCCGATTTGGAAATGGGACGCGGACCCGGTTTTGTTCCACTGGTCCGGCGCGATCGTGGGCGGCATCGTCGCCGCGCTCGGCGCGCTGATGTTGGCCTACGGCTTCTTGCGGAAGGAGCGCGAGCAACAGCTCACCGGCTTCATCTTCGGAATCGCCGGCGCCGCCATCTGGCTCAAGCTGCCGACGGTCGAGCTGCGCATCTACAGCATGCTGTTCGTGGTCGTGTTCCTCGGCGGGCACGCGCTCCTGAACTGGCAGATCAAGCGCGGCGGCGGCCCCGCCGAAGCCGCGGGTGACTTCATCGTGTACGGCGTGCTCGGCGTGCTGATCGGCGCGCGCCTCGGCCACGTCATCTTTTACGACTGGGAGAAAGCGCTGAACGACCCGATTTGGATCTTCAAGATCTGGACCGGCGGTCTCGCCAGCCACGGCGCCGTGGTCGGGCTCATCATCGCGATGTACCTGTTCACGAAGAAGCGCGGGGTGCCCTTCTTGGAAGGTGCCGATCGTTTCGCGTTCTCCGCGGCGCTCGGCGCGACGGTCGTGCGCATCGGCAACCTGTTCAACTCCGAGATCATCGGCAAAAAAGTGCCGGATCAGAGCTGGGGCATGTGGTTCCCGCGCGTCGATCACGAACAGATCCTGCGCTACCCGAGCCAGCTGTACGAGATCGCGCTCGGCACATTCGTGTTCGTCGGCCTGCTCGTGGCCGACCGCGCGATGGGCAAAGAGAAGCGCCCGCGCGGGGCGTTGATCGCTTGGTTTTTTGCGCTCTACTTCACCGGGCGTTTGTTCACCGAGCGCTACAAAGAGATCGAGGCGCTGCCGCTCGATTCCGCGGTCAGCATGGGCCAGTACCTGAGCTTCTTGCCGGCGCTGCTCGGTTGGTACGGCCTGTATTGGGCCTTCAAGCGCAAGGAGCCCGTGGGTTGGTTCGACAACACCATGGAGCTGCCGGAAGACGCGGAAGAAGAAGAGTCCGACGAAGACGAAGACGAGGAGGACGAGCTCGACGAAGCCGACTCCGACGCCGATGAGTCGGACGAAGACGAGGACTCGGACCACGAAGCCGAGGACGAAGCACCGGCCAAGCCCGCGAAGAAAAAGGCGCACGCCGATCCGGACGTCGAGGCCGAATTCGAAGCCGGCAAGCTCAAGAAGCAGCCGATCAAACCCGAACCAGAAGAGCCGTGAGCACGACGACCGGCTCGCGTCACTACTTCGCGTTGACCTGATAGGTCTGCAGCTTCTTCCCGGCGGAGCTCACTTTTGCGCACAGCGTCTGCGTGGCGCCGGTGACGGTGACGTTCGCGCGCTGCACGTTCGTGAGTGAGAGCACGCAGCTCGTGCCGCTCACCGCGCCGAGGCTGAGCTTTGCGTCCGAGCTGGTCACGATTTCGACCGTGTGCGCGCCGGCCGCGAACGGAATCGAGAAGAAATCAGCGTCCGTCGCGGTCGAGAGCGAGCCGCAGACGGAGCCTTGTAGTGGGTTCGCGCTCGGCCAAGCGTCGTTCTTTTCGACTTCTTGTGTGCAGCTGGCGTTCGCTCCGCCAGCGCCTGCGACGCTCGCCGCGCCTGCGCTCGCCGCACCTGCGCTTCCGGCGACGTTGTTCGCTCCGCCCGCGCCCGCAGTCCCGGCACTAGCGCTCGCCGCGCCAGCACTGCCGCCTGTGCCGCCGGCGCCGATGCTCACGGAGTCCGTGTGCGCGGCAATTTGAGCGGCGATCCACGAGTAGACCAAATCCGTGCGCGCCAGCACTTGCTTGCCGCTCCCGGCGCCGGAATTCACCGCAGCGACGGTGTGAGTGCCGGAGAGAAACACCGGGCCGCCCGAATCGCCCGGCTGAATCACATCCGTCGAGTAGTAGTCGAACGGAAAACCGACCGCGGCCCCTGGGCTCAGCGTGGTCGCAGCCTGATAGTCACTCGACTTCACCACGCCGTTCAGCACGCGCCCGACGTTGATCGCCTTCGCCCCGCTCGCCGCGGAGACCTTCGAAATCGTCGGGTAAGAAGCGAGCTTGATCGCGTCGCACAAGAAGACGAGCCCGAGGTCGTGGTGTGCGGGGTTCACTTGCTCGGCGCCGTTCTCGTTCCAATCGTAGGTCACGGCATCGGTCGACAGGCGATACGCGCCACCCACATACACTTCCCACTTCGAATGCGTATCGACGCAATGTCCCGCGGTGAGCACGACTTTGGGCGCGATCAAGACACCGGAGCAAGCGTAGCCGCCGCTCGTGGTCAGATCGATGTTGAGGTACGCGGCTTCAGGATATGCGCTCGCCGCCGTCCCGCCGATGATCGGCTCGATCGTCATGGACGTGCTCTCTTCTTCACTACCCACGTCCGCACACGCAAAAGCGACCGAGCTCACCAACACCGCACTCAGCACACGCGCCCTGAATTTCAATTTGTAATCGTTTCCTTTCGCTAGAAGAAAGCGGCGCTCGGCGCGTGAAGTTGAGCGCTCGAGTTGAGAATTGTTTCGCGCTCAAGATGCGCAAATTCAGCCGGATTCGGGCGCGAGCGTCTCGCTTTCGAACGCGCGAGACGCAATCACGATGAACGGCTACACGAGTCGTGCAGCGCGCGATGTGCGCTGCACGGAGCTACTTCAGTTGCCGCAAACAATCGGTCGCGGTGACGAGAGCTCGAGCCGCGGGTGCGCCGGATCGAACAAGGCTTTGTCTTTTGGCGAGAGCTGCGGGTGGCGCTTGAGCGAGCGCGCGAGCGCGTCACGGAACGAAAGCTCGTCGTCGATGTGGACGCGATCGGCCGGCAAATTCAGGCCCGAAAAGAGATCGTCCCCGCCCGTGGCCAAGTAGTTGCTGGTGGCGAGCGTGAGCATTTCGCGATCCGAGATCGGCGCGCCGCTCGCGCGAGTGACTTTGACGTCCAAGCCGGATTTGCCGCACCGCGCGCGCACGCGCAGCCCGCTCACCGAGACGAGCCCGTGCGCATCGCGCGAGAGGTGTTTGACGAGCAGCGCCTTCAGCTCTGCGCCGCTCACGCGGATGGTCGCGGTCGTGTTGTCGAACGGCATGGCCTCGAACAGCGCGCCGTAGTCGAGCGCGCCGGCGGGCAAGTCGCCGCGCAGCGTGCCGCCGTTGATGATGGCGGCGTCGGCGCCCTTCACGCCTTCGCGCAGCAAGTCCGCGAACAGGTTGCCGAGCGGAGATTCTGCGCCGTGCTCGCCGCGGATCGGCTCGCTCGCGGTCGCGCCGAGCGGCGTTTTCCGCAGCTCCGCGGCTTTTTCGAGCGCCGGCGCGATGGCCGTGATGAGCGCCGGATCTTCGACCACCGCTTGGTCCTCGTAGGTTCCGAGTGGGCAATCTCCGCCGTCGGCAAGCTTCGGGCACAAGTCGTGCGGCGGGTAGAGCGTGAATTTTGCGACCGCGTGAGTCGCCGCGTCGAGCTCGAAGTCGATGCGCGAAAAGGAGTGCCCGCGCGCATACGCTTCGGCGATCGGGACGCCGTTCACGATTTGCGCGACGCCGGCGTGGGTGTGGCCGCCGAAAATCGCGTTCACGAGCCCCGCGGGCAGCGCGCGCGCGACGTCGAAGATCTCCGCTTCTTTGCTGCAGCTCGAGAGGTTCGTCGGATCGCTGTAATCTTTGCAATCGGCGCCGGCGTGCGCGACCGCGATCACGATTTCAGCGCCGTTCGCGCGCAAAGCTTTCGCCTCGCGCTCGAGCGCGGGCGCGAGCTCGTCCACATCGAGCCCAGCGAAGCTCGCCGCGCTCACGATGCTCGGCGTTTCGCGGGTCAATAACCCGACAAACCCGACTTTGACGCCCGCCACCGGCACGATCACCGAGCGTCGCAGCTTGTCCCAGCTCGGCGCGTCGTGGCTGCCTTTGACCACCAAATTCGCGGACAAGATCGGAAAGCTCGCCTCGCGAATGCGCGCGCGGATGGCGCCTTGCGGATCGCCGAGAGCCGCGGGCCCCTCGGGTCCGAAATCGAACTCGTGGTTTCCGAGCGTCGCGACCGTCATGCCGAGCGTGTTGTAGGCGCTGATCACGCTCGCGCCTTCGGTCAAATTCGATTCGAGCGTGCCTTGGAACATGTCGCCGCCGTCGACCAGCGCGACGCCGCCGTTGTCGGCTGCGCGCGCGCGGCGCACGTTCGTGACGTAGCCGGCGAACGTCGGCAACGCTTTCAAGCGGCCGTGCAGATCGTTCAAGCCGACGAACGACAGCGTCGTCTTGAGGTGCACCGGCGGCGGAGCGCTCGAGGGCATCACCGCGGGTGGAGGCGCTCCCGGCGGAGCGGGCGTCGTCGCGCACGCGAAAATCCCGAGCCCGACGAAGCCGGCAAACGCAAAGCGAAGGAGCGACATGACGCGGCGAGAACGTACAAGAAGACGCCTGCGCGAGACAGGCTCATGCGCGCGCAGCGAGATCTAGCCGGGTTCTCTCCGTATCAACTCTGTTCGAGCAAGCCGCGCAGCCGCGCCGGCGCGATCCGGAAATCACGCTTGCAATACTCGCAGGCGATTTCCAAAACCTCGTTCGTCGACAGCAAGTGCTCGAGATCCGCGCGGCTCAAGCTCGCCAGCGCCGAGACGACGCGCAATTCATCGCACCAGCACTCGAAGCGCACCGGGCTTTCTTCGAGCCGCGTGAACGGCATGCCGTAGAGCAGCTCATCCAAGAGCCACGTCGGCGTGAATTGTTCGCTCGCGAGCTGCGGATCGATGACCTCGAAATCACGCAGCCGCTCGGTCATGACCATGAGCGGGCCACGCCCGACTTCCGGCAAGAGCTGCACCATGTATCCGCCCGCGCTGATCACGCGATCCCCGTCGAACAAGGTGCCGACGGACAGCATCGAGAACACCTGTTCCGAGCTCTGCATGTACGCCATCAGCGACTGCGAGATGCCGCCTTGTTGCGGCACCTCCACCACGCCCTGGTTGATGCGTCCGTTCGGCAACGTGCGCATGAGCTGCAGCACCGCGCCTTGCCCGAGCTCGATCTGCGTGTGCTCACCCTTCAGCTGAATCAGGCCGCGAGTCTGCCCGGAGGGATGCGAGTCCGCGACCAAGCTGCCCGTGCCGCTCGAGCCCTTGAGGATGCCTTGCACGCGCAAGTTCGGCGCCATCGTCTCGCGGAACAAAATCGCCGCCGTGAGCAGGTCCCCGAAGTGACGCGCGGTCTGCCCGGTCGCGTTTTGGGCCTCGATGGCGCCGCGTACGGTGTTCGTCGTGCGCGCGGTGATGACGCGGAATGCGCCGTCGTCGGTGATGGCGCGGAGGACGGTGTCGGAGGGCTCGGTCACCGCCCAAATGTAATCACGGATTTCGCGTCTGCACAGCTATAACCAGCCGTCATGACGGCTCAGCCTTCGGAACGCGCGACGCTCCTGGTTTCCTGCCCGGACCGGCGGGGCATCGTGGCCGCGCTGGCGCAAGTGCTGTACGGACACGGCGCCAACATCTTCGATTCCGATCAGCACACCGACGCGGACGCGGCGCAATTTTTCCAGCGCATCCACTTCGATCTCTCGGAGTTGCAGACCGACCGCGGCACGCTCGAGCGCGCGATCGCCGAGGTCGCGGTGCGCTTCAACATGCGCTTCGAGCTGCGCTATCGGGAGCGCGCCAAACGCGTCGCCATCTTCGTCTCGAAATACGACCACTGCTTGTACGACCTCTTGCTGCGGCACCAGAGCGGAGAGCTCCGCTGCGAGCTGCCGCTGATCGTCAGCAATCATCCGGACCTCGAGCGCGTCGCGCGCCAATTCCAGATCCCGTTCGAGCTCGTGCCTGTTTCGGCTCAAAACAAGCCCGAAGCCGAGGCCCGCGAGCGCGAGCTGCTCGAGCGCGAGCGGATCGACTTGCTGGTGCTCGCGCGCTACATGCAAATCCTGAGTGAAGATTTCGTGCGTGGCTTCGCGGGCAAAATCATCAATATCCATCACTCGTTCTTGCCTGCGTTCGTCGGCGGCAAGCCGTACCATCAAGCGTATGAGCGCGGCGTGAAGCTGATCGGCGCGACCGCGCACTACGCGAGCGCGGTCCTCGACGAAGGCCCGATCATCGAGCAAGACGTGGTGCGCTGCTCGCATCGCGACTCGATCGACGACCTGGTGCGCAAAGGCCGCGACCTCGAAAAAGTCGTGCTCGCCCGCGCCGTGCGCTTACACCTCGAAGACCGCGTGCTCGTGTACGGAAACAAAACAGTCGTGTTCGAGTGATTTTTTTCTGGGGCTCAGCAGATTCCGGCACAGCCCGCACCGGTAGCCCTCTTTCGCGCCCGAGCGCGCGCGAAGAGCTCGGGCCGGATGCTCGTTCTCTTTCGCGCCTCAGCGCGCGCGAAGGGCTCGGGCCGGATGCACGGAAATAATACAAAGCTCCAGATTCGGCGGGCTGATCACGGTTTTAAAAAGTAGTCGGGACCCAACGCGACCTGACCGAACAGGCGCCAGTCGCGTAGCGAAACGCGCGAGCGGCCAAGCAATTCAGCTCGCGCAGGGCAAAAAAATTCTCGCTATGAAATCACTTCACAAGCCAGCTCAGGCTTCGCTGCGCAACCCAGCCACCACGCGATCCAGCTCGCTCCAAGTCACGACTTGCTGCAGCCGCGCGTCCCGCAGCGCCAATTTGCGCGCTTGTTTGCCGCCGACCCACATCTTTACGCCGGTTGGCAACGCGCCGAGCACGCGCCGCAAATGCGCTTCGGTCAACGCGAGCTCCGAAGCCTCTGAAATCGATACCCCGACGACGCGCGCCGAGAGCGCCGCTGCTGCTTCCGCGATTTGGTCTGGCGGCGTATTCACGCCCAAAATGCGCGGCGTGATGCCTTCGAGCGCGAGGTAGAGCGCGACCATTTCGAGCCCGAGCCCGTGCTGCTCGTCCGAAAGCGTGCACAAGAGCACGGTCGGGCCCGCGGCTTGATCCTCGTATGCCGAGAGCAAGAGGCGCAGCTTGCTGGACAGCACCTCCGAAACCAGGTGCTCGTGTCGCACCGCAATCCGACCCGAGGCCCACGCTTCGCCCACCGCGTCGACCAAAGGCGCCGCCACTTCGGTCAGGAATTGCTTGGGGCCGAGCAGCGCGACACTGCGCCGCAGCTCATCACGCAAGCCCTCCGGATCATCGCCGATCAAACGACCGAGCAGCGAATCGATCGTCGGGGTGCGCCGTTCGTTCTCGGAGTCCGCGCGCGCCGAGCTCGCGAGCAGCGCGCGCAGATCGCTGGCCTCCCGATGAATCACCTCGCCGGAGCGAAAGCCACCTTTGAGCGCGCGTGCGATGAGCACCAAGCGCTCGATGTCCGCGTCCGTGTACACGCGCACTTGCGAGCCGTTGCGCACCGGTTTCGGGAAGCCGTAGCGCCGCTCCCACATGCGCAGCGTGTCCGACGAAATACCCGTCAGCTTCGAAGCGACCCGAATCGAGTAGCCTTGCGGCCCGGCCTCGGGCGGTGCGGCAATTTCGCGTTCGGGCATTAGGGCTTAGAGTTAGTCCTAGACAAGCCTGCGTCAAGCCGGCTTGCTGTCCAACTTTGACGCTAATCGCCCAGAATCAAAGCGGTTTTGCGGTGCGCGCGGCTTCGATGGCTTGGTCGATCGCCATCGGATTGAACCCGACCATGATCTGCCCCATCAAGTCGATGACCGGGATGCTCGAGCCGGAGCGGCCCGCGCGCGCGAGCTTTTGCCGCATTTCTGCCGCAGCCACTTCATTCTCTTCGATGTCTTTGTCGACGACCGTCACGCCGCGTTGCTTCAAGTAGCGCGCGGTGTCGTGACACGGCTTGCACCACGAGGCGCCGTAGATGATCGCGGTAATGCCGTTCGCGAGCGCTTTTTGCGGCGCGCCGGAGCCGCCTGGCGCCGCGTTCGTCGGCGCGGAATCCGAAGGCGCGGGCTGCGCGCTCGGGGCGAGCGCCTCGAGCCGCGCTTGACGTTTGCTCGCGCCGAGCTCATCCCACGCGGCGCGCGTCATCGTCTTCACGCGGTAGCTGCCGCTCGGCGTGACCTCGTTCAGATTCGCGACGTAGACCAGCTTGCCCGTGCCGTCCTCGCGCGTCGTGCTCACGGCGCGCACGTTCTCGCGGCTTTCCTTCGGCACGTCCGCCGGCTTCTGCACAACGTGAAAATCACCCTTATCGTCGATCCACGTGAGCAGGAGATTCGGCGTGTCGTCCTTGATCTCGAGCGGCGGCAGATCTGCGGCTTGCGGCGCGGCGCCCGTGTCATCGCTCTGCGCGGGCGCGGGTTGCTTGTGACAAGCCCCGACACTCAGCGCAGCGAACGCGCAGAGCGCGATCGAAACGACTGAAGCGCGACGTGCGCGCGCAACCCACCGAGTCACGCGCCCCTCGCGTCGGCGGCTGCGACCGCTTCCGACAGCGCGGTCCATTCGGTCATGAGCCGCGCAACCTCGCTCGAGAGGGTTCGTTCCTTGGTCGCCAAATCGTGTAACGCTGCCCAATTTCCGCCGTCCGCTTCACGTAGAGAGGTGCGATATGCTTCAAGCTGCTCCTCTCCCTTTTGGATTGCAAGCTCCAGCTCGGCGACGCGCTTTCTCTTTTTGGCCAGTTCTTTGGTCAGCTCCCTCGCGTCTTCTTTTTTGGGGTTTCCCTGCACGACTTTGGGCGGCGTGCTGGGTTTATTGGGCTTCGATTTGCCGCGGGCGCGCTCTTCGTCGCGAACACGCGCGGCTTCCTCGGCTTGTTCTGCGGCGAGCTTACGCTGCTTCGCCTCGGCGTAATCTTTGAAGCCGCCGTCGTACAAATCGATCCCACTGGGCCCGAAGCTCGCGGTGCGCGTGGTCACGTTCTCGAGAAAACGCCGATCGTGCGACACGAGCACGACCGTGCCCTCGAAGCCGATCAAGGCTTCTTCCAAAATCTCCGCGGCCGGAATGTCGAGGTGATTCGTGGGCTCGTCCAAAAACAAAAGGTTGCGCGGCTCGAGCAAGAGCTTACCGAGCGCGAGCCGCGTGCTCTCGCCGCCCGAAAAACTCGCGACTTTACGCAGCGGATCATCGCCGTAAAAGCGGAAGCGCGCGAGGTATTGGCGCGCGCCGTCGACGTTGAGATCGCCGCGCACGCTGCGGATCTCTTCCACCGCGGTCTTGTTCGGATCGAGCGAGCCGAGATGCTGATCGAAATAACCTTCGTACAAGTTCGTGCCGCGCTTCACGTCGCCGCGATCGCTCGCATCGCCGCGGCCCGCGAGCAGCTTCATCAAGGTGGATTTGCCGCAGCCGTTGGGCCCGGTGATGCACAAGCGGTCACCGCGGCGCAAGAGCAGTTCGAAGCCGGAAAATAGGTGCTTTTCGCCGCGGCTCGCGGCGAGGCCCTTGGCGTCCAGCACGATGTCCCCGCTGCGCGGCACTTCCGCGAAGCGAAAGCGCACGCGCTCTGCGCGCGCCCACACGTCTTCGGGGTTGTCGATGCGGTCGAGCTTTTCGAGCATGCGTCGGCGCGATTGCGCTTGCTTCGTCTTTTGCCCGGCGATGTTCTTGCGGATGAAGTCTTCCGTCTTGGCGATGAACGTCGCTTGCTCTTCCGCCTGTTTGCGCTCGCGCTCGAGATCTTCGGCGCGCTCCTCGTGATACTGCGTATAGGGCAGAGGATAGCTGCGGAACGTGGTGCGGCCGAGCTCCATCGTGATCGGGCACACCGCGTCCAAAAATGCGCGATCGTGCGAGACGACGAGCACCGCGCCGCGCCAACCGTTCAAATACGAAGCGAGCCACTCGATCGTCTCGAGATCGAGGTGATTCGTGGGCTCATCCAAAAACAAAACTTCCGGCTCGCCCGCGAGTACGACACCGAGCGACAAACGGCCGCGCTCGCCGCCGGAGAGCGTGCGCACGTCGCGATCCAAATCCTTCGGCTTGAACCCGAGGCGCATCGCGATCATCTCCACGCGCCGCTCGAGCTGATCCGCGCCCGCGTGTTGATAGCGATCCATCGCGCTCGACAAGCGATCGAGCGCGGCGGCTTCGCCCGAGGCCGCTTCTTCTTGAGCTTTGGCGAGCTCGTGGCGCAGTTGCAACATGTCGCCGAAGCCGGCGAGCAGGTTGTCCATCACGGTGCCTTCGGCGCGGACCTCGTGGCCTTGCCGGTAATAGCCGAGCGTCGCGCCTTTTCTCAGCGTGACCGAGCCTTCGTCCGCGTCGAGCTCGCCGGCGATCACGCGCAGCAGCGTGCTCTTGCCGGCTCCGTTCGGCGCGACGAGGCCGGCGCGTTCGCCGAGCTCCAAGCGAAAGCTGACACCCTGAAACAGGCGCTCGTTACTGTAGCCAAATGCGAGGTTCGCGACTTCGAGCAAGGACACGGCGCGGCACGGTCTAGCACGGTCGGCCAAAGCCGTGGGCGAGCCGGCGCAGCCCGCGTGAGTCGGCCGAAAAATCGAGCGAAACGAAGCCGCGAGCTGCCGCGTAGTGTTTTCGAACGCAGTCACCCACGGCTCCCAATCCCCTCGGTCATCCCATGCGCGACACTTTCCCCGAAGCCAAAGTTCACCCCGCGATTCAAGAAAAGATTGCCACTTATCGCGAAGCGCAAGTTGCCCAGATCAAGCAATTGATCGCCGCGCATCGCGTGGTCGTAGTCGGCATGTCGCAGAACCCGTATCCGAAGAAGGCGCGCCGCTTACTCGACGCGAAAGGCATTCAGTACGAATACCTGGAGATCGGCAGCTACTTGAGCGAGTGGAAGCCGAGGCTCGTGCTCAAGATGTGGACCGGGTGGCCTACGTTCCCCATGATTTTTGTCGACGGGGTGTTGGTTGGCGGATTCGAGGATTTGGAGAAGTTGGAGGCGAGTGGCGAGCTCGCGCGTTTGTTGAGTGCGCAGCGCGTCGGGTGAGGTTTTTCCCTGGGCGCTTTACGGCGCTTGGCCGCTCGCGCGACTCGCATGGTAGCCGGCGCCTGTGCGGTCAGTTCTCGTTACTCGCCCATCATTCGAAATCCGTGATCAGCCGCGCGAGGTTGGATCTTCACCCCGTCGGGTATCGCGAAGCGCGTTGTTTTATTTCCGGGCATGCGCGCTGCTGAACCTGGGCGCGCGCCTTGGCGCGAGAGACTGAGCGCGCGCTCGTGCGCGAGAAAGAAGAGCACTGAGCCGAGAGTTTGTTGGACACTGAGAGTTGCAGAGTGTGTTTGCGCAATTTTGAACAGCTTTGAGCAGGTTCGAGTCTTGCGCGACAATGCTCGTGGGGGCTAAACGCGCGGCGATTGTGGGCGAAATTTTCCTGCGTCGAAGCGTGTAATTACTCCTGAGCTCGAGCATCGCGCTATGAGCCACTCACGAGGTTCCGCTACTCTTTGAGGAGTATGCGAATCTCGGCGCGTCTCGGGTTGGTGCTCGCGTGTCTCGTCTGCTCGCTGCTTTCGCTCGCGGGCTGTCGGGGAAACTTGGGTGGCGATGCGGTGCTGAGCGGCACGCCTAGCAGCAATGGCGGCTCGGCGAGCGCCGCAATGGTGGCGCCGAACGCACCCTGTCCGGTCGGGCAAGCGTTGTGCGACGGGCGCTGTGTGGACACCTCTTCGGACGCGGCGCATTGCGGCGCTTGCACCACGGCATGTCCCACGGGCGATGTCTGCGATCAGGGCGCGTGCGGCGCGCTCTGTGCCCAGAGCGAAACACTGTGCGGCTCGAGCTGTGTCTCGACGCAGAGCGATCCGCAAAACTGCGGCGCCTGCGGTAAAGCCTGCGCCGCGGGCCAATATTGCGACGACGGCGTGTGCGGCGCGACCTGCACGCACCAGATCTGTGCCTCGCCGAGCGGCACGCAGTGCGTCGATACGAGCTCGCATCCGGACAATTGCGGCGGGTGCAACGCGGCGTGCGCGGCCGGGCAATCTTGCGTGAGCGGGGCGTGCAAGCTCGTCTGTCCGGACGGGCGCAGCGCGTGCGGCAGCGCGTGCGTCGTGCTCACGACCGACAGCAGCAACTGCGGCGCGTGCGGCAATGCCTGCGCAGCGGGCCAAGGTTGCGTCGACGGCGCGTGCGGTTGTCACGCGGGGCAAACCCTGTGCAGCGGTTTGTGCACGGACATGACGGCGGACAGTGCGCATTGCGGCAGCTGCACGACGGCATGCACGAGCAGCGAGCTGTGCGACCAAGGCGTCTGCAAACCGATGGCCACCGGCTGTAGCTCGGGGCTCAGCGCGTGCAGCGGCGCGTGCGTCGATCTGCAAACGAGCGCCAGTCACTGCGGCACGTGTGACACGGCGTGCCCGAACACCGAGACCTGCGTGGCCGGCGCTTGCGCGTGCCCCAACGGCGGCACTTTGTGCGGCGCGAGCTGCGTCGACGCGCAGACGACGGACGCGCACTGCGGCACGTGCGATATCGCGTGCAGCGGCGGACAGCACTGCGCGGCCGGAAAATGCGCGTGTCCCGCCGGTCAAACGAGCTGCAACGGCGCGTGCGTCGATACGACGACCAGCAACGACGACTGCGGCGCGTGCGGCACGGCTTGCACCGGTGGCCAAAGCTGCAGCGCCGGAAAATGCGCATGCCCCGCCGGTCAAACGCTGTGCAACGGCACGTGTCTCGACACCAACACCAGCAACGACAACTGCGGCGCTTGCGGCAAGGCTTGCACCACCGGGCTCACGTGCAATGCGGGCAGTTGCACGAGCAACTCGGGCGCGGACGGCTGCAACGGCGCGGCGCTCGGGATCACGATTCAACAAATCGCCGTGTATCAGTCGGTGAAGATCCCGATCATGACCGACGGCGCTGCGATCGCGCCATCGCCCGTCAATTCGACGATGCCCGCGAGCGGTCAGCGCAACGCCGATGTGATCGCGGGGCGTGATGCGCTGTTCCGCGTGTTCGTCACGACCGCGAGTGGGTTCACCGCGCGCCAATTGTCCGCGCGCCTCACGCTGACGAACGGCGGCACCGGCGACCAATATTTCGCCAAACAAATGGTGAGCGGCAGCTCGGTCGAAGCGACGACCGCGAGCACGTTCATGATTTATGCGCCCGCCGCCAAGATGAACGAAGACACGCAATATTCCGTGCAGCTCGTCGAGTGCGGCACCGGCTCGGGCACGCTGATGTCGCCTTCGTTCCCGGCGACCGGGAGCTCACCGTTACAGGCGCGCGCCACGGGCGGCCTGAAAATCAAGGTGATCCCGATCCTCGCGAACTCGAGCTTGCCCGACACGACCGACGCGAGCCTCGACATCTATCGCCAGCAATTCCTGGCGATGTACCCGATTACGGCGATCGACCTCTCCTTCGGCGATCAAATCACGACTGATTATCCGATCGATTGGAACAACGTGCTCGATCAGATGCGCACGAAGCGCGCGGCGGATGCTCCCGCAGCGGACGTCTATTACTTTGGTTTGTTGAAACCGGCCGCGACGTTCGCGGCGTTCTGCGGCAACTCCTGCACGACGGGCATCGGCTACGTCGCGGGCGCGAATCAACCGACGCAACGCGCGGCCGTCGGCATCGGTTTCGGTGACCAACCTTCGGCCGAAACGATGACCCACGAAGTCGGCCACAATCACGGCCGAAATCACGCGCCATGCGTGCCTCCCGGCGGACAAATCACCGGCGTGGACGCGAGCTATCCGTACGCGAACGGCATCATCGGGAGCTGGGGTTACGACCCGCGCAAGAAGACCTTGCTCGATCCCAGCAAAAACACCGACATCATGGGTTACTGCAACAACAAGTGGATCAGCGACTACACGTATGAAGGGCTGGTCAATCGCGTCGCGATCGTGGACGGCGCGCAAGATCAATTCTTCGACGCGAGCGCCGCGAGCACGTGGCGCGTGCTCTTGCTCGACTCGCGCGGTCCGCGCTGGGGCTTGCCGATCACCCAACCGACGCTGCCCCAAGGCTCACCGATCATCGTCAAAATCCTCGACGACGCGGGCAACGCCATCACCGAAGTCCAAGCCTATCGCACCGAAATCTCCGACGACACGAGCGCAATGCTGATGATCCCCGAGCCGCAACCCGGTTGGGTGAGCGTGGAAGTGCCGGGCTATGCCGCACACCGGTTTGATGCGGGGATTAGTGTGCCCATGTACTGAGTCTCTCGCTCTTCCTTCTGTGCCCCCGCGCGAAGGACTCGGGCCGGCTGCTCTGTCTTTCGTGCCCCCGCGCGCGCGAAGAGCATGGGCTGGATGCGCGGAAATAAAACAAAGCTACAGATTCGCCGGGCTGATCACGGTTTTAGAAAGTAGTCGGGACCCAACGCGAGTCTGACCGAACAGGCGCCAGTCGCGCAGCCAGATGCGCGAGTGGCCAAGCTCCGCAGCTCGCGCAGGGCCAAAAAAAGGCCAAAATCAAAACAACGCATCAGGGACTCGAGACCTCTCGATCTCAAGTCCCTCGCGGCACCGGGGCGTGTTGTGCACCGGGAATCGCCGCGACGAATTGCGTCCCTTCCGGCAGCACGCTCACTTCGAGCCCGGGGCTCGCCAGCAGATTTTGGGTTTCGAGCAGCTCGAAGAGTGCGTCGCAGATGCGCGCGTCTTTCGCGATTTCGCCGAGCGCGGCGCCGACGATGCCCGGCCGAGTCGCCGCTGCTTGCGCGAACGCGACAGCGGCTTGGCGCTCAGCGGTCGAGCGAATCACGTTCACGCGATTGGTCCCATCTTGCTGAATCGCAGCCGTCACTTGGCGCAAGCGATTGACGACCTTCTGCTCGATCTGCTGAATCATGCCGAGGTCGCGGAAGTGCACTTTGCGAATGTACGTGCTGCCGAGCATGTAGCCCCATTCGCGTGATTTGCTCGACACTTCGTCGCGCACGGCTTGGCTCATCGCGTGCCGCGTTTCGAGCATCTCGCCGAGCTTCATGTTGCTCAGACAACGCACCGTCGCGTTCGAGACGTTCGCGCGCAGCGAGCCGACGGGATCCCAATTCTTGTACAAATATGCCTGCGGATCGCTCACGTACATTTCGCACCAAACGCCGATGCCCATCGGCGCGCCTTCTTCGGAGTTCACTGGCTGACTGCGCAGATAAATTTGGTCGAGCCGCAGATCGACGACGCGCTTCTTGCCGAAGAACGAGACCAGCGGCGCGAAGGGCCCGAGCTTGAGCCACGGAAAATGAATGCCGGGTTTGTCCTCCACCAAACGCACGCGCCCGAACAGCTCGAACACCACACACTGCCGCTCTTGGACGATCACGTACACGCCGAGCACGCGCACGAGCAAAAGGAGTACGGGCACGACGAAAAAACAGCCCAAGAAACTCGCGCCGACCGAAATCAAAAAGTCCATCAGCGCACCTCGCTTCCGCCACTGAGCACGAGCTGCCGCGTGCGCCGCCGCAACCCGAGCTTCGCGTTCCGAATGTAAGCGCCGAGCGCGCCGTCGCCTTGCGCGCGCAATTGACGGAGCTGCGCGGCGAGCGTCAAGAGCGGCTCGACTTCCGCTTGCGCGTTCAGCGTCTCGATCTCGACCGCGCGTCGCGATTGCACGATCTTCTGATCTGCCGCGGCTTGTGCGAGGCTAATTTCGCTCGAAACGTGGTTGTGCGCCGTGTTGATCGCGGCGAGCGCCGAATCGACGTCCGTCGGCGGATCGATGCCGGTGATGAGCGCCGCATCCAAGCTGATGCCATAGCGCGCGGCCGCCGAAGCGCAGTCTTCGACCATGTGATCGTTCAAGTCCGGTAAATTCTTGCGCAGATCGTTGATCGAGATGCCTTGCACGTTCGCGCCGACGTCATCCGTACTTTCGCCCGGCGTTTGCGGCGCTTCGAAATTCGCGATCCGATTGCGCAGCACCGAAACGAAATAACCCATCACGTGCGCGACCGGATTTTTGATGCCGAAAATGTAAGCGTACAAATTGCGCTCCGAGATCGTGAAGCGCAGCTGACCGTTCAAACCAGTGTTGAGTTGATCCTTCGTCACCGCTTCCAAAATGCGGCCGCCGGAGTTCGCTTGCGGATCTTCCGGGTCGTACGCGATCGAAACCGTGTTCGTCGCGACCGAAACCTTGTGCGCCGTTTGCCACGGCAGCTTCCAATAAAAGCCCGGCCCGATCACGCGCACTTGCGGATACACGTAGCGGTCGCGCTCGTCCGGCCGCAGCGTTTGCGCGACCGGATCCTCGAGCGAAGTGCCGCCCATGCGCTGCGCTCGCCCGAACGTGCTCAGCACCGCGC
>FTCX01000588.1_pt1 | contig 24538 bp, 25 predicted proteins | sample 1639831 | NCBI WGS metagenome assembly FTCX01 (sample SAMEA3914869, study PRJEB12502) | metagenome | biome: forest; material: soil | place: USA | collected 2012-03-12 | depth 0.1 m
CTGTTGCGATGCGCGCGGCCCCGCATCGAGCTCCTTCTCGAAGCTGGTGACGATTTTCTCGAGCTCATCGGGCGATTGCTGGCCGTCAATCGCATGCTGCGCGTGGTCCAAGCGATTGCGCGAGATCGTCAGCTGCTCCTTGTACGCGGCGAAGCGCTCGGGATCGCGCAAACCAAATAGCGCATACATGAGCTCTAGGTCGGAAACCGTCCGGCGACGCGCCGCGAGCTCCGCTTGAACGCAACGCTCGCGCATCGTGCGCTTGTATTGTTCGAGATCGATGCGGCCTTCTTCGAGCAGCTCGCGTGGGTTGAGCTCGACGATTCGATCACCGACGAGCTTTTCGTTGGGAGCGAGCGTCACCACTCCATCCTGAACCAACTCTCGAATCGTCTTTGGAACGAGCGTGTCATCAATGAGCTTGAAGCGCGCCTGGTCGAAGTCGAGCAAACCGGCCGCGATGCGCTCTGCATCCGTGCGTTCACGAATCGACTCGCCGTCGACGACTTGTGTCGGGGTCAGTTTGATGAGCCCTTCGGAGACTTGTTCGGCCGCTGTTTTCTGGACGATTTCGCCGTCGACCAGCTTTTGAGTCGGCAAGAGTTCCACGCTGCCGTCCGCTACCTTCTCTGCGAGCGTCTTTGGAACGATCGCGTCGCCGGTAGCTTTCATGTCCGCAGGGAGCCGTTTGACTCCGGCTTCGACTTGACGCTCGATCGTCCATGGCACGATCACGCCATCAGCGTCGATGTCGAAGTATTCGGGGACATCGGGAAGCTCGCCTCGGCCCACTTCCATAGTCCGCGGGTCGAGACGAAAGAATATCTCGGCGCCGCTTAGTTCTTGCGCAACGGGAGCCGGGTTGACGTGCAGGATCGTACGAGTGCTTCGGTCGCGAACGATGTACATGCGTGCCTCGAGGTGAGTCTGGTTAGAGCTTGATGATGTAGATCAGGTAGATATTTCGCGGCCGAGTCTCATTGCCACCCGTGCCCAGTGCGCTTCCGCTCACGCTCACGTTGTGCGTGTGGAAGACAGATTGAGCTCCTGTGTTGGACGCAGGGAAAGTGATGGTCGAGATCAGTGGATATGGTCCACCAAAGGATAGGTTTGCGTTTGACCAGCCTGTCCAGGATGTCCCCTCGACTGGATGGCTGTGATACATCGACTCGATACCCGAGGTACCGAAAGCAGAGACGTTGTGCCCGTGCGCCGCATAAGTATCGTTCTGGAGCGAGCCAATGCTGTCTCCCGCATTGCCACCACTTGCCGACGCCGCGCGTCCGCCCGCGTCCGGATCTCTGCCCGAGCCGCGATTCCACCCGCGGACGAAGCGACCGCGCAGATCAGGCAAATTGAAGCCCGTGGCGCTGCCGTTTCCGCCGCCGAACGCTTTGCCAATCACGTGGAACAAGCCGGCATACGCGAGATTCGCTCCGTCGAGCGATGTGCCGTTGCATTCGAGCCAACCGGCGGGAATCAGCGGGCTCGCATAGGCCATCACCGTGCCACTCGGGACCGCGCGATTCACCAGATTGAGGACGGTTTGTGAGGTCGGTGCGGTCACCGCCAGATCCGTAGTTGCCATCGAATCCAACGGCTCGGCCGCGAATCGCGCGATGGCGACAGCGTTTGGCGCGGTGCCCACGCGCAATGTGCTCGCTAACGTGCAAGCCCCGCTCACGCCGAGCTCGCCGGAGACCGAGCACGTTCCCCAGACGCCGAGGCGGCCAGTCGCCGAAACCATGCTCGCATCGAGCTGAATCGTGCTGGCCGGTCCGGACTCAGCGCCCAAACGCAGCACCACAGCCGGAGCACTGACGGTCAGCTCGACGCCCTGTGTGGGAGCCTGTGCGAGCGGAGCCAGACGCGCCACGCGTTCCTCTTGAACGACGCCCGCCGTCAGAGCAGACGTGAACACGGATATCCCGGCCGCCTCGAGCGCAGTTTTGACACGCGTTCCCGGCTGCAAGGTTGGCGTAGTCGTCGGGCTCAGTGAAGCAACGGCAAGCGGAATGCTATCTCTATTCGATGCGAGCTCCGCAGGCATGAGCCAACGCAGCCACGGCGTGTGTCTCAAGGTCGGGAGTTGATCCGAGCCGTCCGTCGTCGAGCGTTCGAAATGTTCAATCGTCAGAATCAGTGTCTGCGCGGCGGTTACTACCGGGATGGGCAATGACACGCCCGCATCGGTCACCGCGACCGCCGCGGATGGGCCATCCGGTTCAACCGCATTCGGGCTCGTTTCGGCGGCACCTCCCGCAGCTAGAAGGACATGCCGCCCCGACGAATCCACCGCCACGCCAGGTGCAACTTGTACGCTCGATTTTCCGGCAGCGTCCGTACTCATGCTCACTGCGAGCCCGCGAGCAACGCCCGTGCCGTGGAGGCCTTGTGCGTGAGCTAAGACTAGCCCCTGTGCGAGGCCCAAAGCATCAATGTGCGCGGCGTGGTGATCGACGTCACCATCAATGAAGACATCGCCCGCAGGCACCAAGTGGTTTGCGCGTGTGAGTAGCTCGACTTCAGTAGCCATATTCCCTCGTTTGAACGAAAAATCACTGCAAGCGATCGATGGTCGCGAGCACATGAGCCGGCTTTTCTTGAGCCATGAGCACGCGCAGATCGTGCAGCGCGGCAACTTGAGTCGGCTCCGGCACCGTGTTCGGACCGCCGCTCGTGAAAAAGATCTGCGCGACGATCTGGTTTGCGTCCGTGCGCCAATGAGCCGCGGTAACGCCAGCGCTCAAATCGGCCGACTGCATTTGTAGCCCGTGATCGGCGACCCACACTCGATCTCCCAATGCCGCGAGTGCGACGGGAGCCGCAAACGCTGCGCGCGCCGTCGTCGGATTCCAAGCGTCGCCGGCAGAGGTGCCCGTTCGCCGCAAGATGGTCGAGCCGCGCGCGAGAGTCGGGCTTCTGGTCTTTGGACCGAGATCACCCCAAGGAGCCATACCGGCGTCCAGAACGAACAGATCACCCGCGAGCTCCGTCAAGGCAATCGGCATCACCAGTGGAGAGTCGGGACCAGCGGCACTGCCGACCAGACTCGCTGTCGTTCCGTCGCTGGAGAGTTGCCAAACGCAGCCCCCCGGAGACTGATCCGTGCCGCCGTCGGCGATGAAGAGCGTTCCATCGATCGAGACGTACAGTGAACGCGCAGCGCGGATCGCCGCCGGCAGGGAGATCCGCGTGAGCGCAGTCGGCGTCGAAAGATCGATGCTCGCGATCGACCCGTGAGGTGAGCTGCCGCTCGCCTTCTCGAGCACGAGCGCATGCATACCAGACAAGACGAGCGCCGACGCGGGCAAGAGCGATGGCGTGCCGATCAGCAATTGGGACACGACTTGTCTACTCGCCACCGGCGGAGTGCACTTGAACAATCCAGTTTCGTCGAGGATGAGCAGATCACCCGAGTCGGTCACCGCGAGAGCGCAGGGCGCGCTCCAGCTATCGGCGGCCGGACGAGCGACATCCACGATGAGATCGAACAGCGCCGTATTGGTGTCGAAACGAGCGACACGTGCCAAGCTCTTCGCGACGCCACTCGACGGCGTGAGCGTTTCGCCAATCGCCTCCAGTATCCAGAGATATTTCCCTGCAGATGTGGTCATTGCGACCGGCGCGTGCACCGGCGCGATTCGAGCAAGTGGCACGACCGATTGACTCGTGAGCTCCGACTCTACGTCATCGTTCACATACACGCTGTGCAGGCTATTGCCACCATCGACGATCACCGAGAGCGCCGGAAGCTCGCTGATGTAGAGCTCGACCATTGCGCGAATGGCCGTCACCGTTCCGCGAATGCCGTACAAGGGAACGATGCATTGCGTCGCTCGACGTTGAATTCGCTCCGAACGAAACTGTTGCGGATCCAGCCCAACCCAAGTGCTGAGCCAGCGCACCGCGGTCGTGCGATAGGGGTCGAATAGCGCATCGAGCGCCGCGATTTTCGTCTGGATCGCCGGTGGCGCGGGCGTCGTTTGTCCGCCGAGCACCAATGCCGTAGGTGCATCCGCGCGCCCCGTCAGCATCTCTTCGAATCCGGCGAGAAAGCTGGCGAGGAGTGGCTCCGCGTTCGAATCGCCGTCGTCCTTTCGCGCCAAGAACGCGGGCAAGAATCTGAGGTATCCTTCGTTGTTCGCGATACTCATGAGCTTGGCCAATTCACGATTTCGACGACGTGACTCGTATGCGAGCAAATCAATTCGTAGTCAGTTGCTTGCACGACCACTCCGGCACCAGGACTAGTCGTCGTCGGAATGGGAGCGATGTCGGGATTGAGATCAGGAGTCGGAAGGTCCACGGGACGAGCGTCGTTCGTCGACATACCGGCGAAGTATGGAGGAGGCGTATTCGCATAAATCTTGATGTTGGCGACGAAGCCCACTTCTCGGGGAACCAACGTCGCGAGTGCTTCGTAGATGTCCTGCACGTGCACGCGCTGCCCGACGGTAAAGCCTCGTCCGTCGAGCCCACCGCGCGTCGGGTGCAAGTAGTTCGTGATCGCCGCGGTCAACATCGTCACGTAACTGCTTTGACTCGAAGCCGGCAGCGACTGTGATAGATCCGAGCCGGACCAGATGCTCACTTTGAGCACGACCAACACAGGCAGGTAGAAAGGCGCGCGCACGTCCAGGCTCGCTCCTGCCGGCTGACGCTGGCCCAAATAGCGACGCACTCTTTCCAGGAGCTCGGGCGTAGCCGTGGGCATCAGCTCAGAGGCGACGTCTTCCGGGACCACGATGAGCGTCACGCAGCCCGATGCCCGATTCAGGCCAGCGAAATTGGCTGGCTGGCCACTGAGGATGCTGCCGCGATTCGGCTGGTTCCAGATCTGCGGCCCCAAACAGCACGCACTACTGATCTCGGGCGATGCATCCAGCGCCAAGCGCTCGTAGTCTTCGGTGGTCACGGCGCGATCTCGCGAGCGCAATAACTGCGGCGCTCGCGCTTTGGCATCGTCGATCGATTCTTCGTCGAGCCCACCGCTCGCCGCGAACGGATTGCCGACGCCGGTAACGCCGGCGAGATTGGTAACCGCGTCGGAGATGGTCGATTCGGGGATATTCCCCGCTGCGCCTGCGGATATGTATCGGTAGCGAGCGATCGTCAGCACCGCGCCCGCGGGCGGAATGCTCGGTCCCGGAGAGCTCGTGCCGTCGTCGCCGGGGCTCACAGGCGGGGTCCCGAAGCTGATCTGTCCAGTCGCAGCCAACAATTGGCAAACGTTGCCGGCGTCTTCGGTGGACGTCGCCGTCGCGTCACTGACGGTCCACTGCGTCGGCGTGCCGTTCACGGGCGTCACCGTGACCGACAGACTCGCAAACGGATCCAGTCCTTCACCGATGAACACCGGCCAGTGCGCGAGCGCGAATGTCTGAAATGCGCTTCCGTCGCTGACGCCAAACTGCTCGTTCGTCACCGTCAATGTCGTCGAAGCATCGCCCGAGTTCAGCAACGCCTTCGGCGCGCCCACGAGCTGCGCAGTCGCCGTGCCAGCGTTGTGCAGATGAAGCGCGAACCAGTAGTACGGAGTCGTGCTCGCATCGGCTGGCGCCCACGACAATTTTTCGAGCTGCCAATCGCTGGTGCCGAGCTCGACGACACCGGTCTGCGTGAGGCTCTGCGTGGTGTCGGATTCGACCGTCGCTTTTACCCAAGTAGTATCCAGGCGCAGCCATTCGGCGGTCACACCGTCCGTGCTGACCCGCACTTCAGGGAGCCAGACCGCGACCGTGTCGCCTTGAATTGCCGGCGTCGCCGCACACAGCCATAGATCGCCGTTCGACGGGATATTGCTCGGAAACGGCAGGACGGGTAATGCCTCGCCGGACTGGCTCAGCGTCTGCAACGCTTGAGACGACGTAGGAATGGCATTGGCCGTGCTCGTCGCTTGGATTAACGAAACCCAACGGAGCGCACTCACGGGTTCTTCCAGTTCGAAGATGATCGGCGCAGAGCCGTCGGTTTGCCGTGCCTCGAGCTGGGGTGGATCTCCTGATTGGAAGATCGACGTGGGCCCACTGACGGCGAAGGTCATGCGCGTGCGCGCCTCGCGCGGCGGTGTTCGAGTCACGCCGAGCAAATTCAGGAACGCGACGTAGTTCTTGTCTGGCACTTGATCGAGCCGGAAGATGAGACCTTCGACCAACCAAGCGAACAAGTCGACGAGCGCGACGCCCAAGTCGCCCGGAGCAGTGTCAGTCCAGCGCGGAACACGCAGTTTGATACGCGCCGTCGCTTCTTCTACTAGATCAGACCACGCGCGATCATCGAGCACGGGAATCGGAATTTGGCCGCGATCGGTCGTAGTCATGGCATCGGCTCCAGTGGTGTCGACAAAGTCAGAGTCTGCTCGACGGGATTACCTGCGATGCGATAGGCGAGGTCTATGATGAGCGCGCTACCGCTGGCGGCGTTGTCGGGTGTTACGGTGATACTCACGATGCTCACCCGCGGCTCCCAGGCGCCGATCGCGTTTCGACATAGCCGCTCCGCCGTACGACAAGTCGTTACATCGAGGGGAGCGAAGGCGAGCGAGCGCAGGTTCGCGCCGTAAGTTGGTCGCATCAAACGCTCGCCGAATTGCGTCTGTAAGAGCATCATCAACGCTTGGGCGACTTTCTCTTCGCCGCTCGCAACCTTGATCCCCGCACCGGTGATGCAGAACGGAAAGGCCAAACCCGAGCCCAAGTCGGTTTCGAGGCTCACGGTGCCACCTTTAGTTGAGTCGACTTAGCCGTGAAAATCACACCGTTCTCCGGCACACCGTTGGTTTCACCGGTGAGCGCATCGGTCAGCACTGCCTGGCCTTGAATCGTGAGGTGCGATGCGCGTGAGCCCGTTCCTAGAATGAATGACGTGCATTGCTGCCAACTCGGATTGGCCGGAGAAGGCTTCTGCGTGCAGGTCGTTCCGACTGAACCAGCGACAACGATCACCACTCCTCGTCCGCCGAGCTTCAACAGCTGGCTCGCAGTCAACGTGATGACGCCCGTGTGCTTACAAGTGAGTGTGGCGTCTGCCGCGAGAACATAGTTCATCTTGCTCATTGTCCTACGTCGATGCTCACGGCTCCCGTTGCATTGGCGAGCATGATTTCAACGTTCACGGCGGAGAGCTTGATGTCTTCGCCCGCTTCGAGCGCGAGCTGCTCGCTCGCATCGATCTGCACGTTCTTCGCCGAAAGCTTCAAATCACCGTCCGCGTGAAGGCTGAGATCTTGCCCCGTGCTCAATTGCAGTCCGCTTTTGGACATGGTCACTTTGCTTCCCCCGCTATCGACTATCGACAGCGTCTCGTTGCCGTCGCTGTCGTCGAACGTGATCTCGTGGCCCGCCTTGGTACGGATCGCGCGCTTTGTATTGCGCCCATCCAGATTGTTGGTTGGTGGGCGCGAGGTACCGTGCCACACGGAGCCGAGCACCACGGGGCGCTCCATGTCCCCGTCTTCGAAACCGAGCACCACTTGATCACCCACGTCCGGTAAAAACGAGATGCCGGCGTCGTCCGCTGCCATCGGCGCGATCGTGTCTGCCCAGGCGCTCTCGTAGAACTCGGAGAAGCCGGGCATCGTGACTTGAACGCGCGCGCGCCCTTCGGGATCATCATTGCGAGTGACGCGCCCGTACGCGACACCGGACTTTCGTCGCGTCGGCGCGGCGGGTTTACCGGGCGCAGTGTCGTCGTCCCGTTGCAATAGCTGCGCGAGCGTACCGGCCCCCTTTTGATTGATCTCGAAGCTGGTGCGAAAGCCCGAGTCGTCGAGCGTGTGTGTCACCTTGCTCACCCGGTAAGCGCCGCTGAAGCGCTTACCGACACCACGGATCTGCACTGTGTTTCCGGCAGTGAGCGTAGGCAGCCCGATGCAGCTGCCGCTCGCTTCGTACATCCCTTCGAGCATTTCTTGAATCAGTGCGCGAGCGACCGCGAGCGCGTCGAACTGCGAAGAAATACGCACATTCCGTAAAACCCGGCGACCGAGCCCCGAGAGCATGTCTCGCGCCGCCGAGCCCAAACGTTCGATCAACGAGCTCACGTCGCCATCGAGAGTCGCCGCGAGCCCGACGATCTCTTGCGCCAAGCGCGCGTCGTACGCGCGCACGATACGAAATGCTTCTGCGCGAGCGTTCGAGAAGCGCGGCGAAAAGCTGGACAGGTTCGCTCCCCACTGCAGTACGATCGCTTCGGTTTGCGGTCGCGGAAATTGAAAGTGCAAACGATCCCACTCGACGCGCAAGTCGAAGAAGTTGTCGCTCGCGAGCTGCTGTAACAACTGCCAATCCGTACCGACCGAGTTGAGCTTCGCGCGAGGTGGGCGCGGCGCGGGCTCCACGATCGGAATCAAGCCGCTCTGCAGCGCGAGTTGCGTCACGATCACGTGGTCCGGCACGTATTCGAAGCTCGGGCGATCCGGCTCGGCGCGACGGAGCCGCGTCGACAAATCGTAGCCGGACACGGTCACGGTCGTCGGACCATTCTCCGGGAAGCTGGCCTGCAATGCCGCGATCTCTCCGAGCATGATCGGGGTGAGCGTGGTGCCGTAACCCATGTGCACTTCGACGCTCTTGCCGGGCGCAAACAACGGCGAATCCGACATCTGATTCCCCTCGTTGTTCAGCACCAGCGTGAACATGTCCGCGACATCGATGCCGCTCTCGCACGACACGCGCAGGGTCTGGCGAGTGACATCGGCCGCCAGCGAAACCCCCGCGATTTTTACGTCGAAGGCCGGCGCGTAACGAATCGGTTCGTTCACGAGCTCGCTCCACGCGGGATGATCAGCGGTTGCCCCGCGGGCGGCGAAAGCGGATCGGTGATGCCGTTCGCCGTCGCGATCTCACGCCAGCGCTGGGGATCCCCGAGCGTGCGCTGCGCCAGACTCTGCAAAGTCTCGTTGTTCTGCAACGAATCGACCGAGGAAATACCCGTGAAGAATCCCGCTTGCGTCTCGAAGTCGAGGCGAATGAATTCGCGGAAGCGAGCGCTCAAGATCGCCCGCACGGGAGTGCCGTCGCGATCGAACATGGTGTAGCGCTGGTTACACTCGGCGAGTACGCACTCGAAGTGCAGCCCCGCGAGCGTGACGACGAGGACCGGCGGAGCGCCGAGCGTCGGATCGATGTCCAACAAACCCACGATCGGATCGGTCAACGTGCGCACGTCAATGTGTTGTTCGTAGCTGTCGCACATGAGCTCCATCGACAGCGTTCGTCCTTTGCCGCGGACGAATTGAAGCGGCGGCGCCGGCAGCCCCGGCACCCCAACCTCGGCGAGCACGTTGCCTTGCTCGATTTGATATTGCTCGGGGTTGTAACAGACGGCAAAGGTTTCTCCCGTCTGCGTATTGAGGATCGTCGTCTTGATCACGCCGGTCGTGTTGTTGGGCGCCATGACTCAGCCCCCTCGCTCGGCGTCGACGCGAACTTGCTGCAATAGGTCGCGGAGCACCGCTTGCTTGATCGACTCGTAGTCGATCGGCGCGGATCCCGCGGCCGCAGGCGCGCGCGACGCGCTTTCCTCGTGGCCGAACATCGCCCGAACCGAGCTCGCGGTTGCGCGCGAATCGGGGCCCGCGATCGCGCGCGGATGGGGCTCCATCTTGCTCGCAGCCGACGAGCTCACATGCGGCATCGACTCACGCTCGACACGATGCGCCGAGACGCGCGTACCCGTGTCGACCGCGGCGCTCGCGAGCCCGTGCGTCGCACCATGCGCAACCTGCTCGGCAGCTCGCTCCTCGAGTGCACGGCCAATGGCGGTCGAGCGCGCGACCGCAGTCGTCGCTTGCAAGGACCAAACGGCGTGCGCCGCTTCGTGCGCGAGCAGTGCGCGACCCGGCGCGCTGTGCTCGCTCCCTCGACCCGGACGCACGAATACGTTCGCGCCGAGCGCGACCGCGCTCGGAGCGGTCCGCGCGTTAGCACCCAGCGTGTGCTCGGCAGAGCTCGACAGACGATGAACGCGGACGCGATTCACGTCCTGCCCAAGGGCTGGGAGCAAGGCCGAGCGCATGGATTCCGGAAGTTCCACGCTCGACATCTTCGGACGCTCAACGAGCCGAGCGGAGACGGCACCCGCCGCTGACGAGCGCGAAACGACTGCACCCGGCGCCTGGCGCTCGACTCGCTTTGCCGGGCTCGCACTGCGCGTCGCGGCGTGCTCCGTGCGGAATGGAAGCGCTTCGACGTCGAGCTCGATACGCCGAAACAGATCCGCGGTGTTCACCGAGCGCTGGAGGCGCGCGTGCACCAGAGTGCTCGCAGCCGACCATCGCGAGTGACGGCGGTAACGCGCGTCGACCGCGCGAGCATTCTGGGCGAGCCGTTCACCGAGCGAACTCGCGCGCTTCAACTGATCAAGATTCGCCATGTTGCTTGCCTACCTCGAGCACCCAACGCCTGCGTTGCGCATGGTCGAGCTCGAGCAATTCCCCGAGGGTCCAGTGCATGTGTCTCCCCAAGAAGGCCACCTCCGCATAGACCCCACTCAGGGGGTGGCCCACGATCCCCCCATCGGGGCGACCTCCGCTTCGAAGCCGTGCTTGCAGCTCGGACAGGCGACTTCGAAACGCAGGGCGCCGAGGCCGTTCAGCTCGTTGTAGAGCGTCTGAAGATAAGCCAAGTCCTCGGCGAACAAGCCCTCCACGACGCCGGCGTGGATCTGCTTCACGGTGCCGAGGCGCACGACCACGCGGGTCAAGAGCAGCACGATCAGGTAGGCGGGTAACGCTTGCACACGTGGGTCCCGGAGCGGCTGGATTTCGTCGGCCGCGGTCGCGAGGCGCATCGTGCCTCGCCGATGTAAGCCTCCTTCGGCGTCTACGTATCCGCGCGGCAGCTCGAATTCGTACTCCGTGATCAGCGGCGTCATGCGAGCGTCAACCCCTCGTGCGCGATGACGAGCGTTTCGATCGCGACGTCCTTCGCGCGCGCGTCGAGGTGTGGGCCTTCCCACTTCGTTGGCCATGCCGCGACGAAGTTCCAACGAGCCACTTCCGTCTTGTTGCTGATGTCGAAGAGCACGATCGATCCGCTCTTGCGATTGACCGTCCCGCCAATGACTTCCGCGCGCCATTGCCAGAGCGTCTTCGAATCCGAGATCCCGCGTTTGAGCGTGATGTCGGAATACGAAGTTTTCCCAGGCAATTTGCGCACGGTCGTGTTATCGCCCCCCTCGCGGTATTCGATGACCTCGGTCGTAGCCTCGAGGCCCGAGCACTCCATGAAGCGTGCCTCGGCGATGCCGTCGAGCTCGACCAAGAAGTTGAAATTGCGAGCGGGATCATTGCGTGAGCCTGTTTGGGGCATGAATACTCCTATCGAAAATCGAGCTATCGAATACGGCAGAGCGGGTTAGCTCACGGCCCAGCTTTGGTCGGAAACCGTGATGCGAACCAAAACGAACTCGGCGGGACGCACGGGCGAAACTCCGATATCGATCACGAGCTCACCGCTCGCGACCGTTTCCGGGGGATTGTTTTCGGAGTTGACGTTCACGATGAACGCTTCGTCAGCAGTCGCGCCGAAGAGCCCTCCGTCCCGCCAAATATCCGTGAGGAACACGGTGACGACCCGCTCAACGCGTTTCCACAAGCTGGTGTCGTTCGGCTCGAAGACCACCCACGACAACCCTCGCTTGAGCGATTGCTCGATGTAAATCATGAGCCGACGCACATTGACGTACGTGAATTGAGTCCCGGCGCTGGTATCGAGCGTACGCGCTCCCCAGACGGTGACCCCTGTACCGACTAGATTTCGGATCACGTTGATGTTCTTCTGATTCAGCAGGCCCTGATCCGAGTCCGACATATCCGTCTCGACTCCGATGGCCCCGAGCACTCCGACGTTGGCGGGCGCCTTCTTGACTCCACGCGTGCTGTCCGTGTTCGCGTAAATTCCCGCGACGTAGCCAGAGGCGCGAACCACATCCGAGCCGACGAGCAGCCTCGGCGTATACGTCGCGCCGAAACTCGAGACGGTTCGACTGGTGGTTCCGCTCGCCGGAGCCGGATCCGTCGGCGCCGGCTCGTCTAAAATGGCAAATCGAGTCCGCAACTTCTCGCAGTGCGCGAGCAGGTTATTTTGCGTTTGGAGATCGACCAAACCAGGAGCGCACACGATGCTGATCTCGTCGGGGATCGCCTCCGAGGCCGTGAGCGCTTGTTCGATAGTGTCCGCGGAGGAATCCTTCGTTTTGAGAATCCAGGCGCGCGAGCCGCCATTGAGAAAGAATCCTCGCATTGCCTTGCTGAGATCCTTGCTCGGCGCGGACGGCAGGGAAGCGAACGCCGTCACGTATTCGGTCCAGCTAGTCACGGCTTGCGGCTTGGCATAGCTGCCGTTCTCACCCGCGGCGACGAAACTCGATTCCGTCTCACCGATGAACAGGACCGTGCTGGTCGGCACTCCCGCTATCGGCCCGGGTGCGCTCGTCTCTTGGACGTAGACGCCTGGAAAGGTAAAAGAATTCGTCACACTGTGCTCCTTGGTTTTGGTGCGCTGCTCATGCTGGCGGGTTTGCGGTTAATGTGAGTCGCGTGGTCGCGACCGGAGTTCCGGTGGGCGCGGCGATCAGCGGCCAAGCCAAGACGACTTTGCAGGTGAGCGAAGGCCGCGCGTGAGTGCCGAAGCTGCTCCAAAAATCGCGCTCGGATCCGACGTCTTCCGGTCCCAGCGAGAACAGCAGCGGCTCGTCGACTTGCGCGCTCAGTTGGCCTTGCAGCGCTGCGCTCGGGATCGTTGGGTTCGCGAGCAGAATCCCGAGCACCTCGCCCAACAGCCCGTGCTCCTCTTGGGTGCGCCCGAGATCGTCCGTAGCGCCTGCCAAGCTCCAGGCAGTGATCACGTACGAACACTCGATTAGACTGGGCGGCGCAACACGCGTGTGCCCCGTGTCGGTGATGATCGTGTTCCAGCCGGATTCGCGCGCTTCACGGTGCTCGTGGACACGACAGAGGTACACGTTCAGGCACAATGGCCGCGCGGCAGCACGCCAATCATCGTCCGGCGGCAAAAAGAAGATGCGATTGTCTTCTTTCAGCACCGAACCGTCGCGCGCGCTGGTCTTGAGCAGATTGGCGAGCGTGGTGTCGAGATCATCGATCATTCGGACACCTCGAGCAGGCTCGCGTAGGCGCCGAAATCGGCCTTGCTGCAAGTACGGCCCCGCTTCGAAAGCTCCCGCTGAGTCGAGCGCACGAGATCGAGCATGGTGATTTTGCGCGCCCCCTCCGCAGCGCTCGACGCCGCGCTGAACACCACATTGCGAATGTCACCACCAGCGAGCTCGAACGTGTGCGCCAAAAATTCCCGGTCAACCGAGTCGTCGGTCGGTGCGCCCGCGAGCAGCGAACTCCACAGCTCTTTGCGTTGGACGAGCTGAGGCAGCGGGAAATCGACAGTGACGTCGATGCGCCGCAAAAACGCGGCGTCGAGCTGGGCCGCGAGGTTGGTCGCCAAGATCGTCATGCCTTCGAAGGATTCGATTCTCTGCAGTAGATAGGCGACTTCGATGTTGGCATAACGATCGTGCGCGGTTTTGACCTCGCTGCGTCGGCCCCAAAGCGCTTCTGCCTCGTCGAAAAACAAAAGTCGATTGCCCTCGTGCGCGCGCTCGAAGAGCAGCGCCAGATTCTTCTCCGTCTCGCCGATGTATTTGCTGACGACGGCCGCGAGATCGACGCTCAGCAGCTCGAGCCCGAGCTCGCTCGCAACGGCGTTTGCAGCCGTGGTCTTGCCAGTCCCCGACGGACCGCTGAAGAGCGCACAAATCCCGCGACGCCGGCGCAGCACTTTGCCGAGAGCCCAGGACTCGAGCACGGTCGAACGCTGCCGGAACATGGCCAAGAGTTGAGCCAGTCGCGCTCTGCTCGGGGCCGGCAACACGACATCCTCGAGCGAGATGCGACGACCTGCGGCGCTCGAGTGCGCTCGAGTCGCGGGCGCGCCAGAACGAGCGCGGGCCGCGCTTTCGAGATCGTCGAGGGTGATGCAACGCTGGGCTCGCGCAGCGGTAGCTTTCGCATCCAGAGCGGCCGCGCGAATGCGCGCAACGCCCATCGGGAACGCTCCGGCAACTGCGCCCAACGCTTCGGGAGCGATAGCCCGTGCACCGAGGAATTCACGCCAAGCCGCTTGCCGTTCCTGCGTCGTGAGCGGCGCAATCGTAAGCTCGAGAGCGGTGAAACCAGGGACTGGCTCGAGCGGTGAATATTCTGCGCCTTGGACAACGACGACCGCGCGATGGCCGGCGCGCACGAGGTCCCGGCGCACCGAAAGCCAGAGGCGACTCGCGAGCGCCTGCTCCACGTGCGCGAAGCTCAGACACGGCACGCGTTGGTCGAGCGCCGCCGTGAGCAGCTGCCGCGTCAGGAGCTCCGACGTGGCATCGGGCGGACAAACCCAACACTCCCCCCCCGTCAGACTCGACGCCAGCGTTCCGCGCCCGTCTCCCGATTTGCCGATGATTCGAATCAGCACGCCGGGCGCGCCTTCGAGCATGGCTTGTGTGAGCGCTTGTCGCGCTTCACACAGGGCGTCGCGCGTTTCGCGCGCCAAGATTAATTCAGGTGCCGAAGCTCGCGCGCAGAGCTCCGCCCGCGGCGTCAAAATCGCGCGCAAAGCATGCGCGTTGACGCTGAGCGGTGTCTGCAGCTCGACACGCGATCCACGCGCTTCGACCAGCCCCAGCTCGAATAACGCGGCGTTGGCGTTCAGCTCACCTCGCATCCTCAATCGATCTTCGGCAGAGTCGGCAAAGCAATCGAGCGCGAGCGCGATGCACGGCAAAGGTCGCGTCAGGTCGTCTTGGAGATAGGCGTAGGTGCGAGAAAATCCGGTTTCGATCTCGTGTGCGACGCACAAGAGCAGCACATTCGACTCGCGCGAGGACAACCCGAAACGCCTGCCGAGCGCGGCGACGGGGCCGAAAACCCCGGGCGGAATCGCATCAACGGTGTCCCCGAGCCGCGCCGGCTCGCGCCTCAGGAACGCGTCGATCTCGTCGTCCAACACGACCATCGCACGCGTCGATCGGGCGGTCGCTTCGTCGCGAGCTCTGAACGAGAAAACCGCGCGTGCGAGGCAGCGTCGAAGCCACGCGAGCTCATCGAGCACGGATTGGGTTCTCGGTGCGCAGAACTCTCCCACCACAGTCTCTTCCTTCGCCTCGCGTGTCGCAACAAACGCACTAGGGCTTGAGCCGTCCCACACGGCGAAAGCTCATCGCGGTAGACACGATGGGGGACGCGAGCAGTTGGCGCTATAGGAATTATTTTTCGTCGCGCTCGCGAGTTCTTGATCCTCGTCTTCATTCGAGCCCCAACGACGAGCCGCTTCAACGCTTCCTCGCGTGCTCCCGAGTCGACACTTCAAGGATGCTGAATCAAGCATCACAACTGCGCCCTGCAAGCGTCTACGTTTTCAGCGGTGTGCTCGAACGATGATGTGCGCGTGACGGCGATGATCGTGGGCCTCCCACCAGCCCGTCGTCATCAGATTCAACTCGCGTGTCCGAAGGACGCAAAGAAACGACCTGCCACACCTCGAAAGCGAACGTTAAGTGACCTGGGTTCCAGAGCGAGGCTGCGGGCTTGATTAGGTTGCAGCAAGAACCTCGACGTCGAGGTCAAAGGAGCACGCAATGAAGCCGCTGAAGTTTTTCGTGGACACGCACGATCACCGCTCACGGACATTTCCGGAGGGATTGACCCAAGAACAGTTCGTCGAATTCTTCGCGAGCTACGAGAAGATCTCGCGCGAAGAAGCAGTGGTCGTGCTGCGGGCGCACGTGGGGCTCGCGGACGGCCGCGCCTACTGCTTCAACATGGCCGGGAGCGCGGAGGACGTGCGGCGCGCCCACGAGAAAGCCGGTTTGCCCTTCGACACGATTACCGAGGTGGCGACGGTCACGCCCGCCGATCTCTCGTTCACGCCGAAATCATAGTAGATCGAAGCGGATGGGCGCTCGGCTCAAGCAAACGCAGTTTCCGTTTCTCGGGCGACTCGCGAGCGCTGGCCGAGCGCAGCTCGAAGCGCTGGCGACGACGCGAGTCGCGCCGGGCGCGCGCTTGCTACGCCGGGGTGACTCCGCGAACGGGGCTTATCTCGTCGTCGCGGGCGCACTGCGGGTTTACTACGTGAATAGCGAAGGCCGCGAGGCGACGCTCTATCACGTCGAGCCGGGCGGGACGTGCGTGCTCGCGCTGAGCTCGACGTTCGACGACGCGCCGTACCCCGCGTGGGTCGACGCAGGGCCGGCAGGCGGCGAATTCACGCGCGTACCGAGCGGGCTGTTTCATCACTTGCTGGATACCGAAGCAGCCTTTCGTTCCTTCGTGTTCGGCGCCATGTCGGGGCGTCTCTTCGAATTGATGCGCACGTTGGAAGAAACGGCATCGAGCCTCGTGGAACAGCGCGTGGCTCGTTATTTGTTGAAGCGACACGCGCGCGAAGCTGAAGTTCGAGTCAGCCAAAGCGGAATCGCCTCCGAGCTCGGCACTGCGCGAGAAGTCGTGTTTCGAGCTTTACGCTCGCTCGCTCGTCGCAAGCTGATCGAGACCGGACGAATGCGCATTCGCGTCCTCGACGTCGAAGGCCTGACTCGACTGTCGCTCGAATAATCGAAAGCGAAAATCATGATTGAAGAAAGCGTGGGCGCGCCACGTGCGGCGGCGCATCGCTGGCGCGTGCTCGGCATCGGCGTCGCGGCAAACGGCAGCATGGGCGCGGCCATTTCAGGGATCCCAGCGACGGCAATCTTCATCCGCGCGGGTTATGGCCTGAGCACTCCCGAGCTCGGGAGTGCCTTGGCGGCGATGGGCCTCGGCTTGGCGGTGAGCGAGCTGCCCTGGGGAATCGTCGCGGATCGAGTGGGCGATCGTCGAGTGCTGCTCACGGGGCTCGCGCTCACTGGTTTGGTGTTCCTGATCATGGCGGCCTTCGTGGTGCCGACAGAAGGCCACGTCTCCGCGACTCCGCTGCTCGCGCCAGCATTGCTTCTGATCGGAGCCATCGGAGGGAGCTTGAACGGTTCCAGCGGCCGGGCCGTGATGGCGTGGTTCCCGGATGGCGAGCGCGGTTTCGCGATGAGCGTGCGGCAGATGTCGCTGCCGGCTGGGGGCGCGCTCGGCGCGTTCATCTTGCCGGAAACGGCGCTGCACTTCGGATTTCGCGCGGTGTACGGCGTGCTGGCGACGAGTTGCCTGAGCACGGCCCTGTTCGCTTGGGCCTGGCTTCATGAGCCGCCGATCACGCCGGCGCTGGCGACGCGAGCCACGCGGCCGCGCGCGCAGCGTCCACTGCGCGAATGGCAAACGTGGCGTACGGTCGGCGCGGTCGGCGCGCTGTGCATGCCACAAGTCGCGGTGGTGACCTTTGCGGCCGTCTTCTTGAACGACGTCGCTGGCCTCGGGACCTCGGCGGTCAGCGCTGCGATCGTGACGTTTCAAGTCATGGCCGCGATCGCTCGCGTCGCGAGCGGAAGGTTCACCGACCGGCACGACAATCGACGCCCGTTCCTCAAAGCGTGCGCGCTCGGGACATCGCTCATCTTCGTGAGCCTCGCCGTTCTGACTCACGTGGAGCATTTGTCACCGGCTGCCTCCGGCGCGTCCGTCGCGCTCGCAGTCGCGCTCTTGGTTTTGGGAGGGACCGCAGCATCGGCTTGGCACGGCATTGCATATACGGAGCTCGCCGTAATAGCCGGTATGGACCGCGTAGCGACTGCACTCGGCCTCGCGAACACGTTTGCGTTCGCGAGCTACTTCGTCACTCCTTTGGTGATCCCGCTGCTTCTCGGAGCCGGCGCTTGGCCAGGAGTCTGGAGCGCCGCGGCGGCGACTGCGCTCCTCGCCTGTTTGCTCTTTCCCGCCTCCGAAGCTTGAACGAAGCGCGAAGCTCGCGACCACGAGCTCGACGCGACCTAGTCAGCGTTTACGCGCGAATGTATGCTGCGCGGCGCATGAATCGTCATTTGCAAAAGCGTTTCTGGCTGGGGTTCGCGGCGTGGAGTGTCGTCGGATCGCTTGCTGCGGCGTGCGGCTCTTCGAGCCGCGTGCTCGTACCGTCGAGTGACGGTGGCGAGGGCGGTCAAGCGGGAGGTGAGACGAGCACGGGCGGGACACTCGAAGTCGGCGGAGCGGGCAAAGGCGGCAGCAACTCGCCCAGTTCGGCTGCGGGCCAAGCGAATGGCAATGACGCCGGCGCGTCCGATGAAGGCGGCAGCGCCGGCCAAGCTGGAAGCAGCTCGGAAGCGGGCGCGGCCGGGGACGACAACCGATGCGGCGGATGTTGCACGATCGCGGATTGCCCAGGCGCTGGCTACGCCTGCACCGATCACGAGTGCGTCAACGTCGCAGGCTCGCTCTCGGGCTTGTTGTGGCAGCTGCCCTGCACCGGAGCGCCTGTTGATGCCGCGTCGTGCCCCACCGACCCAACGGTGACCGTGAACGGCACGCTCGGCGGCGCGACGGGCGTGACTTACGACGTGACCTTGCACTTCCGCGGCGTGGTCGAGCCCAAGAGTTACCAAGGCGGTTGCAGCGACGGCGCGTTTTGGCAGAGCGGCGGCGCGGACAACGGTGACGTGGCCAACGTGTACGAGCTGCGCGTGTCGAATCCGCCGCAGGATTATTTTCTCAACGTCGGCAGCAGCGCGCAGAAAAACACGATCGCGATCGATTACGTAAAGACCGTGCGTATCGACGCAGGCGCGACGGTCACGCTGTTCGTCGCGTCCATCGATTCGCTCGAGCTGTTCAATCATGACGCCAGCTCGACGCCCATCACGATTCCGGGGACCAGCGTCACGCAGCCATTCGACGGGCAGTTCATTCAGATGGATGTCGAGTCGGTGACGCCGAGCGCGATCGCATCGAACGCGGTCATCGGCGGCGGGACGAGCGGCTCGGCGCTGAGCTTCGCCGGCGCGCAGCTCGCAACCGTGGCCGACAGCACGCCTCTTCACTCGACCAGCGTCACCCAAGAGGCTTGGTTCAAGTTCAACGGCGCGAGCGGCGGTTACAACGCCATGTTGGGCAAACCAGAAGGCGCTGACATCGACGATTCATACACGCTCTGGGCCGAGTCCGGCACTTTGCGGGGCTACGTCGGCACGCCCAACTCGGCGTACATCAGCCAACCCTTTAGCGACGTCACGCAGTGGCACCACGCGGCGTTCACTTACGATCTGCAAACGTCGATTCAGACCCTGTACCTCGACGGCGCGGTGGTCGCCTGCGCGCCCGCGACCGGCGCCATCGCGTACGACACGCACGCCCTCGAAATCGGAGCGGACTTGGACCACGGCGCGCTCAGCGGCTTCTGGAACGGTACGCTCGACGAAGTGCGCGTGTTTTCGACCGCGCGCAGCGCCGACCAGATCTGGGCGGATCTTCACACTCACAAACTCGGTCCCACCGCAGGATTAGTTGGCGAATGGACCTTCGATGAAGGCAGCGGTCAGACCACGGCGGACTCCAGCGGCAACGCGCTGAGCGCCGTGCTCGGCAGCAACTCAACGGTCGAAGCGAGCGATCCGGTCTGGGTCAACGGGCGCTGATGATTGTCTCGGCCCGCGCCGCCACCTTTCTTCGTTGAGCGCACGCGTCGCCGCGGCACGCATCGTCGTCGCGTTCTTCTTGTTCTCGCGCTCTTTCTGTGGCGCTGCGTCTCGAGGAAGAGCCGCCATCGCGCTCACGATGCCATCGCTCCCGGTTAAGTTGCCGAATGTCAGGTTTGGTCAACATCGCGGTGAGACGTTCCCCGTCGACTTGGAAGGATGGCCGATAGAACCTCCATCAGACGCCGCGGTCGTCTTGAGCAGCTATCGACCAGCTCTGAGCAAACGTGGATGAAATCGGGTGCGGCGGCCGGTGGCGATCTCGACCAACTGCGGCTGCCGCTCCTCGGTGGGAGGGGGGTGCACGGGATACAGAGGGAGTCGGCTTTGAGAGCCGGAGCCCCCCATCTGCGCTGCGCTAAAAGTCGCGACGTCGAGAATTTCTCTCAGACGACAGGAGAGGGATCACCCAGTCGCGCGAAACGCCTGCCGTAACTCAAGACCGCTCGCGAGCGTCCGCCGACCTCGATAGGGTCCTAACAATGGCTGCGAAGACAGCGCCGGTTCGTGTTCGCCGGAGTCGCGCCAAAGGGTCGCGCCTCACGTCTCCGAATGACCTCCCGATCGCAGTTGTGTCGCGCGGCACGCGGTGGGGAAATCCTTTTCGCGTCGAGGACTATGACGGCCCTCGCGGCAAGGAGCACGAAGCGGCAGCCCGTGCTTGGGTAGTCCAGAAATACCGAGCAGCACTAGAACACCATCAGCTCGGCTTCACTGCGGCCGACGCGCGCATCGAGCTCGCCGGCAAGAACCTCGCTTGCTGGTGTCCGCTCGGCGGTCCGTGCCACGCGGACGTCTTGCTCGAGATCGCAAACGCAAAGGCAAGCAAGCGCTGACGCGGCGATTGCGACCGCGGCCTCAACGCGACTCTCGATCGTCGCGTGCAGATCGTCGGTGAGAGGCACTCGCTCGCGTAAAGCATGCGGGGTGAACAGGTCCTCTTGGCTTGCCGACTCGAAGCGAAGTTCCAGCCACACACCTCACTACTCGGCCGTATGCCGCTAACGCACGCCGAACACAGGCCAGCCGATCTCGGTGTGCCAGCCGGCGGGCGGCGAGCGCAAATCAACGAGATATGACTCGCGTACCGGTCCTTCGACTCCAATTGCGTGCGCTGTCACGTACGCGCCCAGCGCGGCATAGGTGACGTCGATATCGTAATGCGAGCCGTGGTGCTCCGCGATCGCGAGCTCAGCGGCGGGGATCGTCGCCATCGCAGTGCGGCCGACGGCGCGCGCCTCGCCAGCGATCGGCACGAACACCGTCGCGTCGCCGCGCTCGAGCTCGAAGACCTCCATCGCGAATGAGCCGCCTGGCGACCCAGCGCGTACCAGCTGCTGTGCGTCGCACGTCGCTTCGAGCTCACCGAGCGCGCCGCGCCACCAGGCGATCAGCTCCCCGCGCGTGACCACAGCGCGAATTGCGAGTGCTCGGATCGGTGGCACCTTGCGCAGCTCTACGGCGACCGTCCCCGGCTCTGCCTCGAGCAAGCTGCGCAGGGTCGCGACCGCGGCCTGCGTCTGCGCGAGCTTGTTCTCGAGCGAGCTCAGGTGCTCGGCGATCAACCTGTTCCGCGTCGCGAGGTCGGGGGCCCCCAGCACCTCACGCACGCGATCGACCGGCATATCGAGGTCGCGAAACCTGCGGATCACCTGCGCGATTGGAACCTGGTCGAGCGTGTAATGGCGGTAGCCCGAGTTCGGGTCGACCTCCGCCGGCTCGAGCAAGCCGACCTCGTGGTAGTGGCGCAGCGTGCGGATACTGAGGTGCGTAATCCTCGAAAAATCACCGATCGCGAGCATGGCTGCAGCATCGGACCTACCGCAGGGGGAGAGTCAAGCTGCACATAGCCTCTTGACCCTCGGCGTGCGGCAGCTCCCAGGCTCCGAGCATGCAAAAGATCATCGAACAGCACTTCGCCGCATACGACAAATTCGACACCGACGCCATCATGGCGACGTACGCGCCCGACGCCCTCGTCTACGACGTCAACCGCGAGTTCTGGGGCACTGAAGCAATCCGCGCCTGGGTGGCAAAAGAGCTCGTCGGCGACCACGTAACAATCGAAATAACCGAAGTCCGCGAACACCACGACACGACGATCGTGCGTGCCCGTTACGACGGCACATACGATAAGTCCAAGCTGCCGCCGGGAGATCTGATCCTGACAAACTATGTTCGTGTGCGGGACGGGAAGATCGTGGAGATGTATATCGTACGCGTGGTTTAGCGCTCAGAGCGGTCGTATCGCCTGAACCACGGGCACTATCGCGAAGGGGCCAACGTCCGCAGAAGTCGAGCGAATGGCGGTTGCGATTTGAGGAGTGGGTAGAAGCTTCGCACCGGCGTTTGAGCCATTGAACTACGCGGACGTTCCCAACCACCGAGTGAGGAGACCCAGATCGCGCAGAACCACTAGACGACGATGCGCGTGCCCGCACCTCGCCCTTCCTATCAACGAAAGCTCGCGGCCCCCTCGTCCACGTGCTGGTAGACGCACAACACTTGCTCGCCCCTGGCACCCAGACGGGTCGGCCGACGGCGGCCGAGAATCTTGAATGATTTTGTGGGTCATTCAGGACTTGAACCTGAAGCCAACGGATTAAGAGAAGCCGCACTGAAACCGACGAAATCAGCAGTATTTATGCTGGAAGTCATCCAATTAACGGGAGGCCAGGACTCGACAGAAGTGGACAGGAGTGGACACGAATGGACGCTGCGTCCTGATCGAAAAACGCCGCCCTCGGCTACGCTAACAAGCCGCACTCGCCCTGCTCGCAACCCGCGAGCTGCGCCACGAGCCGCGATCTCATCTCGCTCAATCGACTAAGCTTTTCGTCGATGCGCGCGAGGACCGCGTCGAATCGCGGGCGCTCTTCCGCACACGTTGCAGTGCCGCGATCGACATCCGCGAGCAATTCGACCACTTCTTCGAGCGAGAAGCCGAGCTGCTGAACCTTCTTCACGAAGCGCACGCGACGTACGGCGCTTGCCGCGTAGTTGCGATAGCCGGACGACCGTCGCGCCGGAGCCGGTAACAACCCCTTCCGCTCGTAGAAGCGCACCGTGTCGACCGAGACTTCAGCGTGGGCAGCTACCTCTCCGATCTTCATTGAACGAATCTGACTTGACCCTGGACCTGAGTCCAGGGTCTAGCGTGCCGCGGCTGGAGCAGAAAAGGAACGCAACACATGTCCGATGCCTCGAATCCCCAAATCGCCTGTTGCCCCGACTCGCTTACGTCCGACGAACGCGCACGCTCGCGAGCGCTTCGAGCCGAACTTGCCGCGGCGACGAGAGAGACGCTCGCCGTTCAGGACGGTTACACGTTCCAATTCGCGCCCGATGCCTCGCTCCTTCAGAAAACAGCTGAATGGATTTCGCTCGAGCGTAGGTGCTGCCCGTTCCTCGCGTTCCAACTCGTTTGGCCGACGGGAGAGGAAACGGGTCTGTGTCTCACCGTCACCGGTCCAGAGGGAACCCGCGCATTCATCGCCGAGGAAATCCCGCAATTGCCGCACAGCCGCTAGCCGAGCGCGCCCGAGCGCGGCCCTTTGACCGAGTTCGCTATTCTCTGGTCATGAAGAATCCCTCCGTTCAGCTTTTGATCATGCTGGCCGCCGCGGCGTTCGAGGTGGCGGGCGATGCCATGATCCGAAGCGGCCTTCGCGGCAAAGGCTGGGCGATGGTGCTCGTGGGATTCATCGTCCTCGGTTTTTACGGGATCATCGTCAACCAGCTGCCGATTGATTTTTCGAAGCTGCTCGGATCTTACGTCGGCTTTTTCGCCCTCGTCAGTGTCGCGTGTGGATGGATCGTGTTCGATGAACGTATTGCTGCAACCACGTGGCTCGGGCTCGGCGTGGTGATTGTGGGCAGCTTGATCATGCAATTCGGAGCAGCAGCGAGATAGGGCGCTACCCGCCGTATCCGATCGAAAACAAGACCCTGGGCAGTACCCCAGATTCGAGCTCGACCTCGTTCGTCGGATCGTTGCGCACGTCATGGTCGTGCTGCACGCCTTGGTATTGCGCACCTAGCCCAAAGCCGAGCATTACTCCGGATCGCAATGCGAACTGGTAGCCGCAGTCGAGCGCAACATTGATCGAGCGCGCGCCTTGCTGACCTGCAACTTCATCAGTGAAATAGGTAAACGTGCCGGCGCCGATCGATGGCCCGATGAAAAAACCCTGCAGACCACCAGCGCCCGAGTAGAAGCGATAGCCGAGCTCTCCCCAAACACCCGCCCCAATGTCGCCGGTATTCGGCTGGGCATCGAGCGTGAGCATGAGCGCGTGATGCGCCGCGAGCGCTACTTCTAGGTTGAAGCTGGCACGACCAAGCCCAACCTCCAGCGGATTCAGCTCCAGCGCCCAGTCGCGCGACGATGCAACGTTGGTCGAAGTGTTAGCTCCTTCTTCGGCGATCGCCTGTGCTTGCGCCGTGGAGCAACGGAAACCTATCGCGATCCAGGCAGCACCGCGCAACCACCCCAAAGACGATCTCGCACGATTCAGCACGGCCCCTCGGATCGAAAATGCGTCACGCGCGCGTCTCTGCAGGAGGTATGCCGCCACGTAGAGACGACGAATGCTGCAACGGCAGCGCACAACCCGGTTCCGTAGCGGAGATCGCGGTCGCGCTTGTGTATCCGCCCGACAACACGTGTGCCGCGGCGTTGCCGAACGCTTTGCCGTCGGACCGATGAGCGGCTGGCCCGTGAAGCATGGACGCCTTGGCGCCCTCATCCCGGCCATGCTGTAGTTGCCGCATGAGACTGCTAGGGGCGGTGGCGCTTGCCGGGTTGATGTTTGGTTGCGGTGGGAAGGCCGCCGAGACCGCTTCGAGTGATCCGCCCGCGCTTGGAGGCGCCAGTGGAACTAGTGCCGCAAACGGTGGCTCATCTGCAGGC
>FTCX01000523.1_pt1 | contig 24445 bp, 21 predicted proteins | sample 1639831 | NCBI WGS metagenome assembly FTCX01 (sample SAMEA3914869, study PRJEB12502) | metagenome | biome: forest; material: soil | place: USA | collected 2012-03-12 | depth 0.1 m
CATCACGCTGCTGAACTTGGGCACGGGCGTCGTCACGGAAATGGCGGGCAGCGCAGGCGCGGCGGGCGGCGCCAATAGCGGTGTCACCGGCGGCAGTGGCGGCGCGGGCAACGCGCTCCAGATGAGCTTGTGAGAAGCCGCTCATGCTAGCCGGAGCCGCTCTTTCCGAAACCTCGCTCGGCGAACTGAGCGTCAGCAACATCAACCTGAGCGCCGCCGGCAACGCCGTGGCCGTTTGCTCGCCCGCGGGCGCCGGCAGCGTCGCGCTGAGCACGGCGGCGAACATCAACGCCGCAAGCTCCGTCTTCGCGCTCGCTCACGTCGAGCGTGATTCGAGCTCGGTCGGCACGGCCTGCAGCGCGACCTACGCCAACGCCGTCGGGCGGGTTGATTTCGGGGACACAGTCGCCGTCGCGCGCAGCCGCGTGTTGCCGACACCGACGGCGTTTTCACAAGTGCTCCCGCTCGTCAGCGGCGCGCTCACCATCGTGCGCGCTGACCGAGTCGCACAAAGCCGGGTGCTGCCGTTGGCCGCGACCGCGACGACCAGCGCTTCGGCCGACGTACGCGCGGCCTCGCGAGTCGAGCTCGAGCGCTGAGGTGGTTCAGGCGTGTCCTGACGTCCGGACACTGCTGTCGGGATTCACGCGGACGCCGCGAGATTGTTCAACTCGAGCACTAAGCGCGAAGCCTCTTCGGTCAAGTGAGTCATTTCCGAGCGCGCGCGAGCGCTGAGCGGGCCACTCGTCACCACGCGCGTGAGCGCTTGATTCGCGCTCCGCACACACGCGCGTAGCGCGGACACGGCTCGCACTTGCGCGGCCTCGACGGGTCGCCCGCGACGCTCGCCTTCTTCACGGCGAAGATTCACGACCGCTTCACGAAGCTGCCGCACTCCCAAGCGCTCTCGCTCCGCGTGCTCGAGAATTTGCTTTCGTTGATCGAGCGGTAGCCGCAGCACACAAGCGATGTGACTCGCAGTGATGTGTCCGGACGTGCGGACACTCGGCAGCTCACGCACAGCGACGTAAACACCGACGGCTTCGTGCAGCGCGGATTTTCCGAACGGACAGCTGGCGTGGCTCGCGAGCCGGCGGATCGACGAATCTTTTCGTCGGCCGCGAGCGCGCCAAGCGGCGGCGTCTCCGGCGAAAAAGCGCGTCAAAACCAGCTCCCCGATGGCGAGCGTCCGCTCCAAGCCCGTGCGTCGCTCGATCTCTTTGAGGCGCGTCACGACTTCCTCGAAATTGACCGGCGAGCTCGACACCACCAACGGAGCTCTTGTCCCCATTCCCGTCATCGCTGTCCCTTCTCTGAAACGGCTGGCGATAAAATACTTTGCCCTCAGCAACTCCGACCGGAGCGGCCGCATTCCGACGCCCAGCCCGCTCGCGACTCAATCGCGCGCGCACGAGCATCGGATCTCAGCAGAAGCTCAGCTTCCCGCTCCCGTCACCATCCACCTACCTTGTGAAACTAGTACCAGCCAGATCGCCATGTCGCAACTTGGTTCTGCCGCGTCGATTTTCGACAGGGACGTTCCTTGTCCTCGAGGAATGATCTTTCTGATGTGTGCGTTCGACACGAACGCGCTCGCTCGGCGTAAGCATTGCGAAGCCAGCTCTTCGCGCGACCTTAGGTATTTTATTCGGTTCGGGAATTGAAACGAAGGCGCGCTCGAGCGACGCGCGTTGACGTTCGTTTCGGTGACGAACGCATGCGCGCAAAGCCGATCCATTTTCGGCATTGCCTCGGTGAGCGAGCTCACCTTCGTTCATCGGAGCGCGGCGGCGAACACTCGCTCGACTGCGCATCACATCCGAGCTCGAGATGATTCACTGCCGCACTCGATTCGCGTCGATGGTTCGCGAGTGCACGCGACGGACGCATCGGCGAACTAACTACTTCTTTCGATGGCGCATACACGCGAGAGGCTTGATTGGCTATCGCTCAATCAACAAACATAAAAGATGACTATGCGCCTATCGCAGGCAGCGGAGTCGTCAGCTTTCGAGGACGTGTCATTCAGATGTCACGGCGCGCGCCGAAGCCGCATGGTCATGCGATAGCGGCTGGCGCGCTCGCGGGCGACTCTTTCCCTGGAGCATGCGGAAACGAGGGCAGCGCCTGGGGTCAGCGCGAGGTGTCACGGTCGAGCAGGCCGAGCTCGATCGCGGCAATCACGGCTTCGACTTTGGTGCTCGCACCGAGCCGCTCGTAGATCACGCGGATGTGCGAGCGGACGGTGTTCACACTCAAGCTCAGCGCGGTCCCGATGTCCTCGTAGCTGTGCCCGTTCGCGAGCAGCTTCAAGATCTCGCGCTGGCGCGCAGTGACGAGCTCCTGCACCGCCGCGCTGCCGGGACGAACCGCGGCCATCTTCGCGGAGCTGCGTCGAGCACGACTGAGCACGAGCTGAGAAACGGACCGCGACATGGGCACGCCGCCGTGGATGAGCTCGCGGACCGCATCGGCGAGGCGAAACAAATCGTGGCTCAGCAGATATCCGCTGGCGCCGGCCTTGATCATCGCGGTAACCCGCTTTTCGTCGACTGGGCCGGACACGAGCAGCACCGGAGCGGTGCAGACGCTGCGGAGCAAGCGCAGCTCGTCGACATCGGAAGGCTCGTCCACACCGAGCTCGATCACGACGGCTCCGGGTCGCACGCGCGCCAGTTCCTGCCGACCCTCCAGCCAAGACCCGGCGACGCGAATCCCGAACGAGTTGTCTCCCTTGAGCGCTTGCAGCGCCCCGCCGTCGTGCATCGAAATCAAGAGCAAGAGTCGCGCACGGCCAGCCAACGACCTGGATCTTTCCCCGTTCACCTCGTGCATCGTCTCGGCCCTGGCGAAACGGTAGAGCAGGATCTCGAACGACGGCAAGACTTGGTTACGTGTTTCGAGTTCGACACGAACCATGCTTCCGAGTCGCTCGCCATCTACCGATTGCGCGGCCTGCCGCATGTGGAGATTTGGGTCACCTCGAATTGCGAACGAGTGCGAGCTGCACTACCCGACATGTACAGTGTTTCGCTCGTCTCGGGCCGGGACGACCAGCGTTGTCACAGCTGGGTACGAGGCGAAGAGCGCGTCTGCACCGCGAATGAAATATTATTTCACGGCGCGGATGAGCTCCAAATGACGGCGCCACTCGACGGTGCAATGTCGTTCTTCACGATCTACTGGAGCCGTGACGCGGCTGCGCGGATCGCGCGGGATTTCGAGCTCGATTCACTCGCGGCTTGGGGCGGAGCTTTGGAGCCCGCCAATCCGATTTCGCCGCAGCTCGCGCAGCTGCGTGATTTATTGGAGTCTCGGGCCGATGACGCATCGATTGAGCGAGCTTATCGCGTCGCGACTAGCGCGCTTTTCGGCAGGCTTCACTCGACCTTGCCGGGGAATACGGCACCTGCGCGTCACGCGGGAGTAAGGCGCGCCGTCGAACGGCTGAAGTCGAGCTTCGGCAGCCCTATTTCACTCGCCGAGTTGGCGCGAGAGGCGCAAATGTCGAAACATCACTTGGCCCATTGCTTTCGCAAAGCCTGTGGAGTCGCGCCGCTGAGTTATCAAAGATTGTTGCGTATTCAATGTGCGCGCAGGTTGCTCGAGTCGGGGCTCTCGCTGGGCGACGCTGCGAACGACGCGGGCTTCGCGGACACGCCGCATTTGTGTCGCACGTTCCGTGAATCAATCGGCGTCAGCCCGGCCGCCTGGGCGAACGCTTGGCGAGCGAGTGATCCGTGGACCACCCGCACGCCGCGCACGCTGCCGCCGCCGGGCGGCCCGTAGCATTTCGGATTCGGTGAGGGCCGGTCCGAGTTACTTCTTCTTTTTCGGAGCCGGCTTGCTCACGGTCGCTTTGGGCGGCGCGGGCGCCGCCGTCTTCGCCGCGACGGGCGGCGGAGCGGGATGCACGGCCGGCGCGGGGCCGGGATGCGGCACCGCATGCGCTTGCGGTGCCGTGGGCGCGCTCGTCGCCGCTCGTTCGCCTCCGACTGCGGGCTTCGGCGCAGCGTGCTCCGGCGCGGGCGTCGAAGACGCGGAGCCGTGCTCGAGCGTCGCCGGGTGGCCGACGGGCTCCGTGCGCGGAGCCGATTCATTTCTCGCGAGCGCCGCATGCTCTTCGGCGACACGCGGCGATGCTGGATGAAGCGGGGCCGGGTGACCTTCGCGCGGCGGATAATGACCGGCGGCAAATCTCGGTCGCGCTGCGTCGGGCCGCAAGCGCCCTGCGGGATGCGGCGAATCCTCTCTGACGACGTAGACGCGAACGCCCGCAGGCGGTCGCCCTTCGACGTAGACTTCACCAGGGCGCCCTGCGTAGTAGTAATAGCCGTCGTCGAAAGCGTAGTACTCCGGGTGATCGGGCGGGAAATCGTGAGTGTGCGGTTCGTTGATTGGGCACCACTCGCCGCCGAGCGCCTCTGGATACAGATGTGCCCCCGCATAATAGAACTCGGCGGGTTGCTCGACGGGAGCAGGCTCAGCCACCGGCTCGGCGACGGCCACCGGCTGCGCTTCCGCCGGCGGCGGCGGAGCCGCTTGCGCCACAACCACCGGCTGCGCCACCGGCAGTGGTTGAATGTAACAACCTCCGAGCCAAAGCGTGGACAGACTGAGCGCGGCACAGAAGCGGGAATGATTTCGGAACATCGTCTTTTCTCTCCGTGTGTTCAAAGCGCGCCGCAATTCACGGACACGTTGCTCATGGCGCTGTGATAAATTCCGTCGCTCGTGACGTAACGAGGGCCGTTTGCGAGGTAGCCGCCGGCATAACCAATCGCAACGATGTTGGTCAGTCCGTAATTCGCTGCATACGATTTGAGGTTCCAACCCCAATTCCAAAGTGTGCCGTCGCTCAGCAGCGCCGAAAACGTCTCGGCGCCCGGCTCGACATCCACGACACCGCTCAGCGCCGTACCAGCTTGATTGACGACGAGCGTCGGCCCAGGCGTCGGAGTCGTCGCGCTATTCACGCCAGCCTGACCAACATTGTTGTAGCCCCAACATCGAATGCCGTCACCGTCCTGAGCGCAGACCGTCGCGTCCGCCGCGCCATCGGGCGAGATCGCGAGCCAGGTGGGATTCGTGAGTCCTAAAACTTTGGTGGGATATTGGCGGGTCATGCTGTCGCCTTGCCCAAGCTCACCTTCACCGTTGTAACCCCAACACCAGACTTCATTTGCAGCGCTGCCTTGGACGAGCGCGCACGCCTGACGATAACCCAACGCCACTTGTTGCACGTTCGCGAACGGCGTCGAGCCATCCGTTGTGATCTGTTGAGCGTAACCGGTGAGCAACGTTTTGCCGTTGTTGACGAGCCAAGTCAGATCACCCCAGCAATAGAGTGAGGCATCGTTCGTGACGGCGCAGGCCGAGTTCGAGCTGCCGTACGCCATCGAATTCACGTTCGTGAGCGGCGTATTGGCGGCGGTCAGCACCGGCGTGGAGCGCCACAGTGTGTCGCTCGTCGTCGTCGTGCCGTTGCCGAGCTGACCGGACCTGTTTCCATTGGTGGAGTTCAGTTGCCAGCACTGTGCCGAACCGTCGGAGATGGCAGCGCAACCGTGGTATTCACCATCTTGAACGCTCACCGCGCCGACGAGCGGCAAACCGGTCGCAGAATCCAACACTGTTTGCTCGGAAGATCCTTCTGCCAACAACACGCCATCCGTGCGCTGCACGTAGCCACCCCACAAGGCGCCGAAACACGAGCCAATGCCACCCGGATCGGACGAGCCCGCTTCCGCGCCAGTTCCAGGATCTCCGCCCTGACCGCCAGAGCTCGAACCACCGCTCGCGCTCGAAGCTCCGCCCGTTGCGCTGCCAGCGGGCGAGCCACTGCCGGCCGTCGGCAGCTGAGAGTCACCGCCACTGCCGTCGTCGACGCCGCTGCTGCCACCGCCGCCGGCACCCGCCGTGGTGGCTCCAGCATCAGCTTTGCTGGACGAGCACGCCGCAGAAGCAGCCGCGATCACGACCATTGAAACGACCCGTGAGTAAGCTCGATTCATAATCCATCTTCTACAGGATGAGCAGTGAGATCGCATTGAACGAGCTTGCTTAAATGCACAACGACTCAATGAAGCACGGAGACATCAGTCGACCTCACGATGCTTCCGCCAGCATAACTGAGCGTCGCGTCGTTGTGGATAATGGTGCCATTAGGCGTGCCACTTGCGACTTGGCTGGTCATCGTGAGCGTCTGACTTTGACCGCTCGTGAGCGTGAAGGCTGGCCAACTGACGATCACTCCGGCGCCGCACGCGCCCGCGCCGTTACACGACGCGCTGCCCGTCGTGTCCGCGATGATCGTGCTGGCAGCGTTCCGCATCGCGTCGATCAGCAGGACGTTCGTGAGCGTCGAAGCGCCCGTGTTGGTGATGACGATGGTGTAAGTGACCAGCGCGGCAGGCGCGACCGGATCGGGCGCGACCGTCACTTGCAACGTGAGTGGAGCCGTGCTCCTCACTTCGGTGCTCCGTGCAGCACGCGTCAGACTCGTCGTCGAATCGAGGAGTTGAGCGTGTGATTCGAGCACGGTTCCGTCCGCGAGCGCTGCGCCGACGGTCACGGTGAAGGTGAAGTGCTGAGTCGCGCCGGGGTTCACCGAGCCCACGTTCCATTGCACGGTCCCATTCGTATTCGTGCCGCCCGATGATGCCGAAACGAACGTCGCTCCGACTGGCACCGTCGCCGTGAGGACACCGGCATTGCTCAACGGCAATGCTTGCGTACCCGTGTTGCCGAGCGTCAGCGTGTACGTCACCGAATCCCCCGGGTGCGCCGGGTTGTGATCGTCCGTCAAATCCAGATGCAGGCTCGCGCTGTTGTCCACCGTCACGTCCAGCGAGCTCTCCACGGCCCCGCCCGTGTAAGAAAGCAATGTGTGGTTGTGAATCAGTGTGCCGCTCAACGTACCGGCGGTGACGCCACTCGTCAGCCAGATCGTTTGCGTTTGCCCAGCCGCCAAACTGAATGCCGGCCAACCCACGAGCACGCCGGGACCGCACGCGCCTGCGCCATTGCACGCGCCCCCGCCCGTCGTTTCACTGATGAAGGTCGACGCTGCGTTTTGCGTCTGCTCCGTCAGCACGATGTTCGTCAGCGGCGTCGAGCTCGTATTCGTGAACTTGTATGCGTAAGACACCAACCCGCCTGCGGCTGCCGGATCCGGATTCGCAACCACGCTCAGCTTCAACGGCACCGTTGTACGCACTTCCGTCAGCAAGCTAGCGCGTGCCAAGCTCGTCGTGCCGTCGACCAGTTGCGTCGTCGGTTGAAGCACGGTTCCGTCTGCGAGCGCCGCGCCGATGGTCGCCGTGAAGGTATAGTGTTGAGCCGCGCCCGGATTCACCGAGCCCACGTTCCATTGCACGGTCCCATTCGTGTTCGTGCCACCCGCTGACGCCGAAACGAAGGTCGCTCCCGCTGGCACCGTCGCCGTCAGCACGCCTGCATTGCTCGACGGCAAAGCCTGAGTACCCGTGTTACCCAGCGCGACCGTGTATGTCACCGAATCGCCCGGGTGCGCCGGATTGTGATCGTCCGTCAAATCGAGATGTAGGCTCGAGCTGTTGTCGACCGTCACGTCCAGCGAGCTCTCCACGGCTCCACCGGTGTACGAAAGCAGTGTGTGGTTGTGGATCTGCGTGCCGCTCAGTGTGCCGGCAGTGACGCTGTTCGTCAGCCAGATCGTTTGGGTTTGCCCAGCCGCCAAGCTGAATGCCGGCCAGCCGACGAGCACGCCGGGGCCGCACGCACCCGCGCCATTGCAGGCCGCGCCGCTCGTCGTTTCGCTCACGATGGTCGACGCTGCATTTTCCGTTTGCTCCGTCAGCGTGATGTTCGTCAGCGGTGTCGAGCTCGTATTCGTGAGCTTATATTCGTACGACACTAACCCGCCAGCTGCCGCTGGATCCGGATTCGCGACCACGCTCAGCTTCAATGGCACCGTCGTCCGCACTTCCGTCAGCAAGCCAGCGCGGGCCAAGCTCGTCGTGCCGTCGAGCAGTTGCGTCGTCGGTTGAAGCACGGTTCCGTCCGCGAGCGCCGCGCCGATGGTCGCCGTGAAGGTGTAGTTTTGAGTCGCGCCCGGGTTCACCGAGCCCACGTTCCATTGCACGGTCCCGTTCGTATTCGTGCCGCCCGCTGACGCCGAAACGAACGTCGCTCCGACTGGCACCGTCGCCGTCAGCACGCCTGCGTTGCTCAACGGCAAAGCCTGAGTGCCGGTGTTGCCGAGCGCGATCGTGTACGTCACCGAATCGCCCGGGTGCGCCGGGTTGTGATCGTCCGTCAAATCGAGATGCAGAGTCGAGCCGCTGTCGACCAACACATCCAAACTCTGCGTGACCGTCGATCCTGCGAACGTCACGGTGGCAGTGTTGTGGACGGCCGTGCCGGTGGCAGTGCCAGCCGCGACTTGGCTCGTGAGCCATACGGTTTGTGTTTGCTTGGGGGCCAGCGCGAATGCCGGCCAAGTCACGAGCACGCCGGGACCGCACGAGCCGGCTCCGTTGCAGGCCGCGCCGCCCGTCGTTTCGCTGATGATGGTCGACGCCGCATTTTGCGTCTGCTCCGTCAGCACCACGTTCGTGAGGGCAGTCCCACCCGTGTTCGTTAGCTTGTACTCATAGAATACGAGGCCGCTCGGTACGACGGGCCCCGGGTTTGCGACGGCGGTCAGCGTGATCGCGCCCGGAGTGGCCGCACCGCCACCCGTGCCACCCGTGCCTGCGCTGCCCGCGCTGCCCGCGGCTCCAGCACTGCCGCCGCTTCCGCCAATCCCCGCGCTTCCGCCAGCTCCCGCGCTGCCTGCACTTCCTGCGCTTCCACCCAATCCACCGCTGCCTGCGCCGCCAGCCACGCCGGAAATCCCACCACTGCCAGCGATCCCTGCAGTGCCGCCGTTGGTCCCGCTTCCGCCGACACCCGCGGTGCCTCCAGCTTCGATGCTTCCTGCTTCGCCGCCAATTCCGGCTTCACCAGCAGTGGCGCTGGGACCAGAGCCCGCCGCACCGCCGGCGAGAGATCCGCCGCTGCCCGCAGTCGCACTCGTGCCGCCTGCGCCGGCAACGCTTTGGCTCCCCGCATCGCCTCCCGTCGCGCTCATCGACGGTGGATTGGAGTCCGAGCTACAACCGATCAGCGACAACGCAATGGCAATGGACAGCGCGCCTGCGCACACGACGCGCGAGCGCTGAAAAATGCACAATAGCAATGGCCTCAACCAGGTCCGAAAAAATACGTGCATGTCCTGCCCCACGATTGCGTGCGCTAGTCCTGAACTATCCCGACGAGCTCCGTCCCATGTCGGACGCTCGTGTCATCACGCTGCCTCTTACACGATCGGCAAGTCCGCGCCGTTGAACGAGCTTGCTGAAAAGTGAAGTGCGCTCGACGGAAAGTCGACGCGCGACTTTGTTTCGCGTCGAAGTCGACTGGTGCGTCGGCCTTTGCGCTTTCGTGAAGGGATAACGTCTTTTTATCGAGCTTGCGCCAGCCCGCAGGGAAAACCGTTTGCCATTCTGGCCAAGTGCTGCTGCCAGAAGATCTGGGGAACGGGCCGCCTTTCGAACGCCGCCCGCAGCCGCTAGCGCCGAGCCGATGAGCCCCCACGATTCGAACGGCAGAGCCGGGTGATGAACCAGAGCGTGAGCCACTCGCAAGATGCAGAACGCATATTGCGACTGGCAATGATCCTCACGGAGCTCACTGCTGGCATCAGCCTCGTGGTTCCGGCGTGATGCGACGTAGAGACAAGCGCCGCGACTCGCGACTCACCCAACCAGTGTCACCGAAGCTTTGCTGTCCCTCGCGCGCGTTTTCGGATAGGTAGTCGCCTGGGCGGCGGCGGGTTGCCTGGGACGAACGAGAGTGATGGGATGGCTTACGATAAACGCGGTGGGAATTACGGGCTCGAGTTGCAGGTCGTTCGTCTTCGGTCGTTTGGTTTGGCGCTGTTCGCGTGCGTGTTGAGCGCGTGCTCGAGCTCCAAGCCGGCTTCAGTCGACTTGCCGCACTTCGAGGATCTTTCGAGCGCACCGCCGGTGATCGAGCGGAGCGCGCGCGCCGTCGTGCGCATCGGGACGGCCACCGAGAGCGGAACTGGCTCGTTCATCTCGAGCACCGGACTGCTCTTGACCAACAATCATGTGCTCGGCGCGCCCGTCTGTCCGCTCGAGGGCTGCGCAGTTTGGCTTTCGTTCGAGCATCAACGCGGGGTCGCGCCGCAGGCTCCCATGCTCGCCTTTGCGGTCCCGCAAGCGGTGGATCTCGGGCTCGATGTCGCGATCTTGCAGATCTATGAGCAGCAGGGCGGAGCGCAGCTCTCATCGCCCGATTTCTTGAGCTTGGTCTCGCACAGCGCGGTCGATCTCTTGGGGACGCACGTGTTCGTCGTCGGGCACCCGGAAGCTTCGCTGAAGCGCTGGACTGACGGAACCGTGGTCGACACGGACGGAGAGTGGTTCCAATCGACCGCGTTCACGCTGCCCGGCGATAGCGGCTCGCCCGCACTGGACGACCAAGGCAACCTGGTCGGGCTCGTGCACCGCGGACCGACCGGCGAGGACCTGGTCACGAACGATGGCGTCAACACTTACTCGCTCGGGACGCCGTCCGCGGCGGTGATCGGTGCAGAGTCGGCGCCGTTGCCTTCGGGCATGATTTCCGTCACTGCGAATACGACGACGTCGAACGTGCTCGAGAACGATCAGGTGTTTCTCAATGGCGAGACGACGAGCGCGCTCGTCGACAATGCGCAAACGAGCGTGCTCTCCGTGCTCTCGCAAGCCTGTGATGCCGCGCTCGCGCGCACTGACTTCGTGTCCATCGATGCGCTGCAGTCCGCAGTGGTTCCTTGTTTCGACGCGATGAACTGGCTCGAGTGTCGAACGGACTTGGGCGAGCCTGCGCCCGGCGCGGTTTGTGCGGACACCGCGGCCTGGGCCGCTCGCTTTCAGCAAGTGAGTGAAACCGAGCGCGCGCTCAACGGCCAAGTCTCGCTCAGCACGGTTTCTTTTGCGATCGCCGCGCTCTCATCGACCCGGAGCGCCGGAGTGGCGGCCGGCCGCGCGAGCCTGTCCGCCGCCTTGGCCGAAGCACAGACACCGCTCGACTTGTCACTCACGCAATACCTGGCAGCGTTCGACATCGAAACGTACGCGGGCGAGAGCGTAGCCACGTACGTGCGCGGCTATCGCCAGATCCCACACTATGAGCTCTCGGCTTCGGACATCGCGAACGCCGCCGCCTGGCTGTACGACGACAGTATCTTCTCGAAGAACGAGCTCGGGCAAATGCTCAGCGACCTCGATAGTGATCCGAACGTGAGCCTCGGCTCCAAGCTCTTCATCGAAGAGCTGAGCTACGAGTTCGGCTTGCTCGAGTGACTGAAATGACGCCTTAGAGCGTCGTATTCGGTGTCGCGGCGTGAAGCTCGCCCAGGAGCACGCGGGGAGTGACGCCGGCGATCGCGCGGAACTCCGCGATGAGGTGCGCTTGATCGTAATAGCCCGTGGCGGCGGCGATGCTCGCCCAGCTCGCGCCGCGATCCTTGCGCGCAGCCTGCAGTGCGCGCCGGAACCGCGCGAGCTTGGCAAAGGTCTTCGGGCTCACGCCGACCGCATCACGAAATACGCGGCGCAGGTGTCGCTCACTCACGCCGAGATCGACGGCGACCGCGCTCACCGTGGCATCCCCCAATCTCTTTGCAGCCACGAGCGCGAGCGGTGAGTACGCTTGGCGCTGCGAGGCGAGCGCGAAACGCTCGGCGATCACGCGCTCAACGATCGCGGCTGCGTCAGTCGTGCTCCGAGCGTGGGCGAGCCGATCCACGAAACCGCGTGTCGCCGAGCTGCTCCACAAATCTTCGAGCGGAACGACACGACCCGCGATCTCCGACGCCGACACGCCGAGCACCGCTTCCTGCGCTTCCAAATGAAAGCGCGCCGTCACGGCACGCTGTCCCGCATGAAGCCCTTTGCGATGCACGCGTTGCCGCGCCCCGAACACATGCACATCGAGCCCCGCGCGCGCGTGCGGACCGAAACGGACGACGAGGTGACTCTCGGCGCGAGGGAGCAACACACCGGGCTGATCGCAGTCGAGCTCGGAGACGAAGAGAGCCGCGACGGCGCGCGCCGTCGATGCGCTCGGAACGATCCGACTGTTCTCAGGCGGCCAATGCATGGCTCAAATATGGGGGCGCCCGCGCCGAACGCGCAAGCTACGATCGCGCGTGTCCGCTTCTTCCAAGCCGTGCATCTCGTCGCCGCTTAGGATCGCAGCATGCAAAAAGTCCTGGTCACGGGAGCGACTGGAAAAGTCGGCAGCCGGCTCAGCAAACGCCTCGCCCGCCGCGGCGACCAAGTGCGCGTGCTCGTGCGCGATCTGGCCCGTGCAGCCGACTTGCGCGAAGCCGGCCTCGAGCTCGTCCAAGGCGATCTCCTCGACGCCGATTCACTCGCGGCCGCGGTGCGCGGCGTCGACGCGGTCGTGCACTGCGCGGCGTTCTTCCGCGGCGCGACCGCCGAGCAAGCGCACGCCGTCAATGACCTCGGCTCACAGCAGCTCGCGAGCTCGGCGCGCGCCGCGTCCGTGAAGCGCTTCATCTTCACGAGCACCGGTCTCGTCTACGGCCCGACGGGTGGCCGCTTAGCGAGCGAAGACGACGAGTGCGCGCCGACCGCGGCGTACCCGTTGAGCAAACTCGCCGCCGAACGCTTCCTCCTCGCGCTCGAAGGCCTCGACGTGCGCGTGCTGCGACTGCCCTTCGTCTACGGCGACGGCGATCCGCACATCCAAGAAATAGTGCCAATGATGCGCGCCTTCCCACCCGATCGTCGCATGTCGATCGCCCATCACGTCGACGTGGCCCAAGCCGTCGCACGCCTGCTCGACGCCCCCGCGCCCACGCACCGCATCTACAACGTCGTCGACGACGAAGCGCCCGACCTCACGACACTGTTTGCATCCGTCGGACAGCCGCCCCCCGACGGCTCGGACAGCGAACGCGCGCGCGCTTTCGATACGCTGATGGATGGTCGGCGTATTCGTGAGGATCTGGGGTTCAAACCGACGTTTCCGCGGCTCGCGGATGCGGTGGCTGCTGGGGCGTAGATGTTTGGAGTGGGAGAGATTGCGGCGCTAACCGCAAAAGTTGCCCGCAGACGACGGCCTCGCGCTTGCGGTACAGCTGCTAGAGAGCGTGGAAGGTCCAGAGGCTCCGGCGTGGGCTGCCGCATGGGCAACCGAGCTCGACAGGCGAGTACGTGACCTGGACTGCGCCAGTCACTCCTCTTCACCTTCTTCCATAATGTCCTGCGCGCTCAAGCATCTCTTTGAGTTCCCGCTCTCGTTGAGCATCCCGTTCTTTCTCGATCTGTTCACGGAGGTCTTTCACCCAACGGTCGTAAATGTCGTTTCGGCGTCTGACTAGCTCTTCCGTCGCTTCGCCCCGCCTTGTCGCGATATCGATATCGATATCGCGCCGACGAATCTCGCTTTCCGTGGAGTGCTCGTCCTCCAGATACATGCGCGATCGCTGTTTTCGTGATGCGGGGTGAGACGAAGCATACTCGTTTGCGACTTCTGTCATGGCGACCCTCAGATCCATTGTGTTATTATGCGCCCTTCTGACTATCTTGGGCGCAGTCAACTATTGCGGTCGTCCCGTAAGCAACGCCCCGATATGCACGTCGAAGCCAACGCTTTGAACGAACGACAATGCGAAGATCCACAAGCACAGGGCTCTTCACGATCCGACACGGAATCACAATTTGTTCACTCAGTACGGCGGCAGGTTCAACCCAGCCATGATTGGAAAGAACGGTGGCCCCGCCCAAACGCGCTCTCTCGATGCCATTTATAGACCAAATGGCGATATCGGCCTGCGAAAGGCGAATTTGAGAAAGACCAATATTTGAAACTTGAACTGAGCAGACGATATATTCGCTCGGCAACATCGACGCGCTATGCGCCTTCAAACTGAGGGTCATGCGCGGCCTGAACACGCGACCTTTGACGAAATGATAGTAGGTCCAAAGACCACCGATGCAGATAGCGGACATCTCCATTGCATTCTTGACAATGTCAACGATGTCCCTGACGGTAGAAACCGTCATCGGCTGATACACCATATCGGCATGCTCAATTGCCGGCGCTCGGTCATCCTCACGCTAGGCGAACTCGGGATCGGAGGGAGCATCTCGCCATGAGGAAGTTGCCTCAAGTGCTTTGCGTCCTACGAGAAGAAATGACTATGTCTTGCACGCTTCCGGCGTTGCCCGCCGGCCAACGAGCTCAGCGAACAATCAAGCTCAAGGACGACTGAAGGTGATTCTCTTATTGGGAGTCATTGTCTCGGCTTCGAGCACGCTTCTTGCCGAGCGACGCAAACCAGCCCCAGTTCCAACCGCCGTCGCGACTGTTTCGCCGCCAGCTGCGCAACCAACGGTTGTGCTTCGGCGTCCACTTGGGCTCCGCCGATAGCTCAGCGTCAGTCGTAGTGAGCGGCGCAGACTTGATTGCCACAGGCTTGCGCGTCGAGGTTCGCGAAGGAGGCGCAGGCGGAACGTCACTCGCTCACTTGAGCTTGCTCTACACCAATGGGATCTCTCGCGCAGTTCTGTGCAAAGGCGGACTTTTCACCTCGATGGGCACAGGGTCGGTTTCGGGCCTGAGCTATTATCTCGAACCTTTGTAAGCGCTGCTCACTGATAGCCGGAGCGCGCTCGAACGCTACGATCTCGCACGCAACTGCGCAGAAATGCGCAGTGCGGAACCCTTCGCGTCCTCGAGCAGCGCATCAAAATCTGACCCCTCTGACTGCACGCGATGCCCATTTGCAGTCACGCCGGTCACTCGGTAGACATTCGCCGAAACTTCTTCGATTTCGAATTGCCAGTCGGGGATATCCGGAAAGGTTTTCTTCATGGGCTCTCGCGGAACGCCTTCGCGGCGCGTTCAAAACTGACTGAGCTGAACTTCTCTCGCGCAAACTGAGTCGTTGCCGCACTCGACGTGACAGGTATTGCATCCGCCCGTCGGATCTCCGCCGTAGGTTTCGCCGTTGGGAGGATTCACGCCGCGCCAGACGATGCCTGGCGTGCCGTCGGCCGCGTTCTGCAGCTCGAACCATTCCCAGCCCTTCGCGCCGAGGAGATTTTCCGTTGGGCCACGCTTTGCCATGGCGAAGTATTGACGGCCTTCAACGGGACCATCCGTCCCCTCTTTGACGATGATGGTGCCGATTGGAAACTCGATGCTGCCGCTCGGAGGTGGCTTGTTCAGGTACTCGATGAGCTTTGAATCAGGATGCACGGTGCCTGCATCGAGCCCCGCGTCCATGTCTTGATCCTTCGTCACGTCGAAGGATTGCCAACTTCGAAAGTTCGCAAAATCTCCGTCAAACGCCACGAACACACTCGGGTTACCTGGCTCGGCCCCGGCGTCATTTTGATCGGCCGCGCCACCCGACCCCGCGCACGCACCCAAACAGCACACACCCATCGCGCAGAGCACGGGAAAAAAGAGTGTCTTCAGTGAGCTCATCGCTGCCCCGCAATTAGGTCTGAAGCGTGTACCTCAACTGAAAATGACTTTCAAGTTCAAAAAGACACGGCAGCCCTAGCTCGATCCCGCAAGTTTATGGGCGCTCCGTTTCAATCACTCACGAGCGAATCGACAGATTCGAGTCGTCGCGCACCGCAGCTCGGCTGCAGTGCATCGCGTCCCGATGTTTGGACGATCAGCATCCTACTTACAGACTGACGCAGCGACCGCTGGCATCCGTGATCGGATACGTGTCCGTCGAGCTGCAATCAACGAGCACGGCGCCCAACGGCCAGGCACCTCGCGCGCCCGGCCGTCTTCTCATGCGCGTTACATCGTCTTCTTGAATACGCGCACGTAGTCCACGTAATAGCGTTGCGGTGGCATGCCGGAAGGCGGTGCTTGTCCGCTGTCGAAATTGCCGCCTACTGCGAGGTTGAGCAAGAAGTAGAAGGGCTGATCGAACGGCCAAGGGCCGCCGTTGCCGGTGGGGCGACTCACGGTTTGGGTCAACGTGCTGTCGACGTACCAGCGGATTTGCTCGGTATCCCACTCGGCTGCGAATACGTGCCAATCATCGTGGAAGTTGCCGGTTGGTAGGGTGTACGCCTGCGAAGAGACGATGTCCGCTCCCGAGCCCGGTGTGGTGCTGCGATGTAGAGCGCCCGAGCACCAGTTCGGCAAGCGCCCTTTGCCTTCCATGATGTCGATCTCGCCGCCGACGGGCCAACCAACTTGCGCCTCATTGATGCCCTCCATCCAAAACGCTGGCCACATGCCAGTGACGTTGGGCAGCTTCGCTTTGGCTTCCATGCGACCGTATTGAAACTGCGCAGTTGGGCTCTGCAGCGTATTGAGACGCGCCGAGGTGTATTGGTAGCCCATCCACGACTCTTCACGCGCTTCGATCACGAGCGCCCCGTCTTCGATAAAGACATTAGCGCCCGGCTCCGCGTTCTTGCGAGCCGTGTAGTATTGAAGCTCCTTATTTCCGGCGGTGCCCGCGCGGTCCAAAATGGTCCAGATACTCTCGTCGACGTTGGGCCCGTCGAACTCATCGGACCACTCGAAGGTGTAGCCGGGTGGAGCGACGATTGACGTCGCACCCGCCGCACCGGCTTCACCTCCGGAAGATCCGATCGCGCCGGCAGTGCCGCCGAGAGCCGCGCCCGTCCCGGCGCCGTTGTTGCCCGCGCTCGCTCCGCCGGCGCCGCTCGCGGCCGGCGCTCCACCGGTAGCCGGCGCTCCCCCCATCGAGCCGCTCCCGGCCGCGCCGACTCTTCCCGCTGAGCCCGCGGTCGCGCCGCTCGTCACGGGCGAGCTCGAGCCATTCGAGCCACAAGCGACCAATGTCACCACCGACAACAGCAACGGGCGAGCGAAGGAGCGAACAACGACGCGCATGGCCCTAGTGTGTCCGCTCGTAGCGCGAAAGCTCCGGAAAAAAGCAACTCGCGCGAGCGCGAACGTGCGAGCTGTCGGGCGACGAAGCGGAGAGTGCACATCGCGTAGCCTTCGTCGCTCAACGCACGCAACTTTCGTCGCCTTCGAGGAGACCATCGTCTTGTCTTTCGCGTCTCGAGACATCAGGACGCTCGCCCGGCGACGTGTGCAGGACGCAGAAGTCGCTTTCAGTCTCAGCAATCGACACCACGGGTCGAACGAATCCGCGAGAAGCGAATGCGTACGTGAGGAGATTGAATTCGTCGAGCCTCGTATTGTCGGCGGCGACGAGCGAGGAAGCGCCGTCCTCGAGTGCTCGCATCTCGGCGCTAGTTTGCGCTTCGTGCAGCCCGAGACTCACGCGCCTCGTCCACGCCACGCAAGTGTAAGTCCCGATCGGGACTTACACGCAGCGCCCAGACGTGCCATCGCTCGCCTGCACGCCGCTCGACAGAGGCAATCGCGGAACTACTTCCCCGGTAGGCTCACGATCCCCACGTACGAAGCTTGGTTGACCGGGGTCGTCTCGAGTGGTGTGAGGGCGCCCGTTTGCGTATCGACGCGGAACGAAGCCACGTTGTTGCCGTCGACGTTGGCGACGAGCATCAGCGTGCCGTCCTCGCTGAGCGTGAAATTTCGGGGCGTCTTGCGCGGGAGAGCGCGCCTTCAACGGCGATCCACGCAGCAGTCAAGCGACGACTCGGTGGCTGAAACTAGATGTTCTGGCGATCGCGCCGGGGTTGGTCGAAAACTGGGCGTAACTGGTGCCTTTGGTCGACGCGTCGAACCGTCAAATGCGCGACGAAGCTCCTGGGTCGACTCCTCGCCAAGGCGCTCGAGGCGAAATCGCGCAGCGAGGTGGCCGACAAATGTTAGGGTTGCCCGAAATCACTGGATTGCAGCAGCGGCGGGAGTGTGTGGAGGCCATGAAATACGCTTGGGGTGTGGGGCTCGTGATGGTTGTTTTAGGCTGCTCCAGCGGCGGCACTGGCACCATCGGGCAAAGTGAACAGACGCAGTACACTACACGCGATTGCGTCGGCGACAGCGGCTGCGCGGGGACGCAAGCCTGTTACGGCGACAGCTGCCAAAGCTGTACTTGTACACCGGTAAAGACAGCGTGTACGAGCGAAGCTGGCTGTCACGGCATGACCACGTGCCAGGGCTCGGCTTGCGCGCCCTGCGTTTGCGACGCCCCGATGCCCACGTGGAGCACCGAGTTTAGTGGAGTGGCGGCGGAGCTTCACGCGGCCCCGGATGGGAGCGTCGTCGTTCGTCTAACGGCGGCCCCCTGGCTCGTTCGTCACGACGTGAACGGACAGGCAACGCCGCTCACTCTGCAGAGTGCTCTCGATTGGGTGCAGCAGTTCGTGATTTCCGGTGATGGCTCGCTGTACGTTCTCGGCACGAGCATGAGCGGCACCGCGAGCGCCAGCTCGAGTTCGGTTCGGGTGGACCACTTGAGCTCCGCGGGCTCATTGCTCGGATCCAAGCGCTGGGGCATTCCCAACAAGAGCCCGCTCCAAGACGCACCGGCGACCGACTCGACGACGTTTGGTGGCGCTGCGCTTGGTCCTGACGGCGGAATCTACGTCGTTGCAGAGGGCATCTGGTCTCGGTCCGTCGTCAAGCTGACGGCCGACGGTGACTTCGGTACCGAGACCACGGTGCCGCCCCCCTACGACTCGTCTGGCAACGCGTTGGTGCTCGAGGCGCCGGAGCGTCTTGCTGTCGCGGCGGACGGCAGTTTCTTGATCGAAGGGGGCTCCTCGTCCTTGTGGATCGAGGGCGTGATCCCCGGCGGTACCGCGTCCGTTTGGACGACGAACCTCGCTGAAAATGCGGTCGACGACTCGGTGTATGCGGCTGGCGTCGCCCCTGGCCCGCAAGGCGATTGGTTCGCGGCTCTCGGCACCGGCTGGACCAATTCTTTTTCGGGTCTTGGCTATTATCAACGCTCGGTGGTGCGCATGAGCAATACCGGAACGTCGCGCTGGACGGCGGGCGACTACTTCGAGCCCGCTGCCTTGATCAACGAGGCAAGCATTCGATATTCGGCCATGGCCGTGCTCTCGGACTCGGTGCTGCTCGCAACCTCTACTCCTAGTACACCGACCAACAACGACGACGTGCCGCTGAGTCCTGACGACGCCAGTGCTACCACCGTGCGCTACACACTCAACGGCAAGTACGCGGAGGCGTTCGACCTCGGCGCGGTAATCGACCTGACGCCGCTTGGACCAGAGGCCGCAGCTGTACTGTCGGCAGGCTCCAACGGGACGGGCTACACGCTCAGCCGCTTCGACTTCGAGCCGCTCATGGTCGCAGCCCAGCAAGCAGGGCAAGCTTGCAGTGCTAACACTGATTGCGCTAGCGGCGCGTGCTGTTCGAGTGCCTTCACTCAAAACGCCACGTGCGCTGCAGCAAACAAGTGCGCGCAAAATGACAGCTGCGTGAGCAATGCGGAGTGCAGCGGCAGCTGTGTCATCGCCGGCGCTGCCCAATCAGGCTTTTGCGCGAGCGCGTGCGCTGCGTCCAGCGACTGCCCGATGAATTCGTTCTGCATCGGCACGAGTTGTATTCCGTCCTGCAACAGCGGGAACGATTGCCCGTTCCCGGGCACGCAGTGCGCCAACGCGATGAATACCGAGGCCGTCTCGGTCCTCGTCTGCACGGGCAGCTGAAGTAGATCGACGTTGGCCAAGCTGTATGAGGCGTTCGCTGCAACTCACGCGCGCCGGAAGCTGATCGGCGACGTCAGCGCGGCCGCCTCCTTCTCATGGACTCTACAATAATACTTTCGAACAAGGCCGCCGGTTCCGGATCGAGTCGACTCAAGCTCCAACGCAAAGCCTCTCGAGGCGACACGAACGTGCCTGCCTGTTGAGCGCGAATGACCGCGTCCACAGCGTCTTTCAGGCGCATGAGACTGCGTTCGGGTAGCTTGAATGCGTCAGGCCGTCTCTGCAGGGAGGCGTGAACGTCGCACACGACTCGGAGCGTAACTGCGCGGCAACCATCGATCGCGACGCCAACCGCATCGCACCAGGATTGCGCGATCTTCCAGTAGGCGTCGCCGTCGAGGGCGTCCCTCGGATCACCGCTCGATCTTATCCGAAGGTCCTCCCTGGGGAGCGGCACCGCCGCTAGTAGACTCTCGAGAGTCGGGTCCGGGGACGGATAGAGGACGTCCTTGCTCACGGGATGAGGCGCACTGACATCTTCGAACGTCAGGCCCTGGACCTGCTTGAACCAAACTGAATGAGGAACGTACAGATCGAACAGCTCGGGATGCGATGTGTCGAGGAACGACGCGCGCTGGCGCTCGATGCGCAGGACATCGGGCACGTCGATCACCCGAAGGCGCCCGAGACGATTGGTGCCGCCTGCGCTCAGGTCGCTCCATTCCCTGTGCATGATACAATTCACCACACCAACGTCACCCGCAGCGCCGCCGTCCGACGCGAAGAAGAGAGCAACACGCGGATCAAAGGTAACGTCGAGCAGCCAGGTCGCCACGCGTAGTTCCTTCGAGTAGTGCTGTGCGACTGCGATCACCTGATCGTCGTCGAGAGTAGGAAGAGCAGCCCGGATTCGAGCGACAGCATCCGCGAGGCTGTTGAGCTTAGACGCAGGGTTGTCGCGAAACAGCGACGGCAGCGTCAGCCACGAGGCGTTACGCTGCCCACGGTAGAGCTGCCGGCGATCCGGAGACTCGACCCAAAAGCCGTAAGGCAGCATCGACAACGCGGCGGCGTACACGTCCTCGAACGGGGTTTCGCGGTGACGCCCATCAGGACGGTCAGCGCCGGGAGGGTAGAGCGTCTGCTGCAACAGCATCGCCTCATCAAGGATAGTGTCGGGAGGTGGCTTAAGACCGAAACTGCAAAACTCGCGGACAACCATCTCCCGTGTCTTGAAACCGTGAAGCGCTCCCCGAAACAGCTGCGAGGCGACTGCGGGCTCGTTCGCCGCTGGCCAATCTCGCTGCAGTCGCATGTAGCGGTCGTAGGTGTTTTTCCAGGTCGTCCCCGGCACTACGACTTCCGTCTCACTCATTAGAATACCTCCCAGCACGAGCGTTCCGTCAGGCTAGGTTAGCGTCAAGAGCAGCGCTGGTGCCATCCCAAGACGCTCTTTGCCAGACGCCAAAGAGTCAGTCTCCAGCCAATGATTTGAATCGGAGTTGTGCACCGATTGCGTAGCCGAGCAATATGCTCATTGCCAGTACCACGACCGATAGTGGCAAAGTGGGAAGTTCATTCATGATAATTATTTCGAGCGACGCGGCGAGCCCAACTGCGATGACGGCGCGCACTCGGCGCGTGGTCACTTCGCTCGAGTGCACGTTACGCATCAACTTCGCCGCCACAATCATGGTGAATCCTTGCCCAGTCGCGAACCGTGCAAGGATCGAAAGTGGCATCCGTGGCATGCGAGATTTGGCGAGGAGTGCCTGCTGCAAGAGGTGCATCTGCTCCGGCAGGAGGCTGATCGCGACCAAGAAGAGGCCTGCGCGGAGTGCAGTGCGTTCGCTCGACCCGGCAGGCCAACTGGATGCTAGCCTCCAGCCCTTCACAACCACCCAGAGTGAGGCGAGCGTCCATGGAATTCCTAGTGCAAAACCAGGTCTCACCAGGTGTCCCAATGCGAAAACGCCGCACGCGATGATCGGTGCGGTCAGTTGGCGCGAGCAATTCGGAAGCGCTGCTAACACGCACAGAGGAACCGACCGATTGAAGGTTGGGTCGAACGGGAGCAACGGCATTGCCGTGAGCAGCGCGATGCTGACTGGAATTCCGAAGCCGTTTCGCACCGAACTGACCATCGCCCACGCAAAACACGTGTTGGTCGAGAGCCAACCGACGAAATACGCCCAGGAGAACCATTCTCCCGCCGGACCTCGTTTGAGCGACATTCCCAGACCGAACTGCAGCACAAGCAGGCCAAGCGCGAACAGCGTAACCCTACTCCGCCAATGTTCCCGCGCATGAACCGCCCACGCTGACAGCGACATAAGGATCAGAACAGCGTTGTCCTGAGTCAGGGTCAGGTTCATCGTGAAGGCCTCCCAGACGTCGCCGTCCCATACCCCGCCCATTGCTCGAACTAGACGAGCAAGACATATCGACACAGTGTAGGTCGTGCTGATCGCCGCGAACAGAATGGTCGCAACACCAAACGGGTGAATAAACTTGAGCGCCCCGGCGCTTCTCTCGTTCGGTTCCGCTGAGATGGACATGTCGCGCAGGCAACCCCGTCATCGAGCTAGCACAGACGCAGCGACTGCCCACGAAACTCGAATCGATGACCAGATCGATCATGTTGCTCACGCCTGCAACTGGATGAGCGTCACCCCGCTCGCGCCCGACTTTCGGGCGCGCCAGAAAAACTGACTACAGACGAGCTCGCGTCTGTGTCGAACGGTTGTCAAAGCACGGTGTTGGGCGCGAGCGAGCGTGCACGCCCGAGGAGCTTCCGCCACACGCGATGAACCAGGTTAGTTGCAGCTCTAGGCAGATGTCGTCATCACACATCCCGGGTTGGCTCCCCGATCCGAGCCCCGCACTCATCTAAGCGGCTCGGACTCAGCAGCTAAGTCGCTAGCGCTTGAGTTTCTGAAGCGCCGCCCCTGCTCCTGCGGAAAGCCGTTCCCAAGCAGGTGTTCCGATGAATAGGTCGAGCACGGGCAGCTGATTGGCTGTCTGCGCGCTCACTTCACGTAGGATATCGTCGAAGTGTCGGAGCGCGTCGAGCTCGGCTGCGCTGAAGGCGGCTCGAAACCGATCGCTCATTGGGAAAAAACTATCCTCCCATTGATTGAACAGCTCCGCTGGCACATCGACGTGCGGCACCGCCGTTTGATAGTTGCGTTGCGCCTCCGGATCAAAGACGAGCGCGAGAATCTCTAGAACTCGCGCTCGAAGATTGTCTGAAAGCTCGTCCATTTGCGCAACTCACGGATGATTCCAGAAAAACCAAGGTCAACCACTCTGACCGAGCGATGTATGCCTCTACAGCATTTCCACGATGTTATGGCTGGTCACGACAACTGGCGCTCGCTCCACGCCCACAACCGCTGCGCATTTGCGGGATCAATCGCGTAAGGCCGAACGCCATCGTCGCCCTCGGACTTGATCTCGGCGATGTCGCAATTCTCGCAGTAGACACCACCCAAACCGGCGAGCTGTGAGCTGACTGCGCACCAGACGGTAGTGGCAGCGCCCTGTTCGATGTTCTTGAAACTGCCGATCCGACGGGCGCGCTCGACGACGAGCTTGAGCTCTTCTGGATCGTAATGGCGCGCGAGATCAGTTTCGAGGATCGCCCCCGGGTGCAGCGAGAACGCGCGAATCCCCTCCGATTGGTAGCGCCGATCTGCCTCGACCGCGAAGAGCACGTTCGCAGTTTTCGATTGGCCGTACGCAATCATATTGTCGTATGGACGGTGCTCGAAGCTCGGATCCTCGAAGTCGAACGACGAGCGGACGTGACCGCGCGACGAGAGCGCGACGACCCGAGCTCCCTGAGCGCGCCGCAGCGCGGGCAGCAGGCGCACGAACAACTGGAAGTGTCCAACGTGGTTGACCGCCAGCTGGGACTCGAGCCCGCGTGCGTCCCGCGTCAGTGGCGCGGCCATGATGCCCGCATTGTTGATGAGCAGATGTAGCGGCCGATCGCCGAAGCGAGTTGCAAACGCGTCTATCGTCGCAGGTGCGCCGAGATCGAGTTGATCGATCGTGACTCGCTCGAGACCCGCGAGCGCCGCGGTCGCTTTCGCGACGTCGCGCGCGGGCACGATCACCTGAGCTCCTGCGGAAGCGAGCACACGCGTCGTTTCGAGACCGATACCGGCGTAGCCGCCCGTGACTATCGCAGTCTTGCCGTCGAGATGGTGCCCGACGATCACTTCACGAGCCGTGGTCTTTGAGCCGAAGCCCGACGGAAGAGAATGCTGTGCCGACATGCCCGCAGGCTAGCAGCGGACGCGCACGAAGCTTTCTGCGTCAGCGCAAACAGCCCGAAGCGGCGGAAAAGCTCGTCAGATACTTCTCAGGATCATCTCGCGCGAACGCTCGTCGATCGCGAGCATCGTTCTTGGTTGGTTGAGCGGACGTCCCACTGCGCAGAAGACTCGTTCGAATCCACTGAAGTCAGGTCCGAGCCTGTTAGCGCGTGTAATTTTATTTCTTCGATGCGGTCGAGTCGAAAAGTTCAACCCACGACTCATTTGGTTTGGCGTGTCGCGCGGGTGCACATCCGATTTTCACGCGGAAAGTACGAAATGCTGAGCGCCTCTCTGACCGCGCGAGAGCCGATGCGCATTGCATGCGTCGGGACCAATGGGGTCAGGACAATGATCACATGGACGCAGGCTGGGAATTACTCGGGCCATGCGATCCAAACTCTTCCGTGCTCAGTCGTTCTCGTTGTTGGCCGGCGG
>FTCX01000559.1_pt1 | contig 24395 bp, 21 predicted proteins | sample 1639831 | NCBI WGS metagenome assembly FTCX01 (sample SAMEA3914869, study PRJEB12502) | metagenome | biome: forest; material: soil | place: USA | collected 2012-03-12 | depth 0.1 m
GCGCGCCGTGCTACTTCCGAGAACGAAAGTCGAGCGAGATCACGCCCTATGTCCGCGATTTTGGTGGTCGACGATAGCAAGGTCATGCGCGACATGATCGTCGCGTGTTTGCGCGCCATTCCTGGCACTCAATTCACGCACGCATCGAGCGGCCTCGAGGCGATCGAGCGGCTGTCACTCTCACCCTTCGATCTGATGGTGCTCGACTTGAACATGCCGGACATCGGCGGTGTCGAAGTGCTCGAGTTCGTCCGAGCGCAAGACACGCTGCGCGAGTTGCCCGTGTTGATCGTGACGACGCGTGGAGACGATCAATCCCGCGAAAACGTGATGAAGGCCGGCGCCACGAGCTTTCTGGCCAAGCCCTTCACGCCCGACTCGATCATCGCCGAAGTCCGCGCAATCCTCCCCGGTGGCGCGGAGTCCGTCGCGTGACCACCGAGACCGATCTCAAGGATTTCATCTCCGCGTATTTGCTGGAAGCCGAAGAGCATCTGGCGACCGCGAATACGCAGCTCTTGGCGATCGAGAGCGCGCAGCGCAGCGGCGATCGCAACCCGCGCGCAGTGCGCGAAACTTTTCGCGCGCTGCACACGATCAAAGGGCTCTCGGCCATGGTCGGCGTCGAGTCCGTGGTCTCGATCGCGCACCGGATGGAAGCGTTTTTGCGCGAGTACGATCGCTCCGGCAGCGCGCTGCCGATGCAGGCGATCGACGCGCTGCTCGCGGGCGTGCGCGCGATCGAGCAACGCGTCGCCGCGCTCGGGCGTGGCGATTCGGCGCCGATGCCGGCGGACGAGTTGCTGAAAACGCTCGATTCGCTCGGGTTGAGCTCGAACACGAGCGTCGTCAAAGAGCAAGTGGCGCTCGAGCTCGACCCGGCGATTGCGAGCAAGCTGGCGCCGTTCGAGCTGACGCAGCTCGAGCGCGCGGCGGCCGCTGGGCAGCGCGCGCTTCGAGCGGAGTTTTTTCCTTCGCCGGCGCGCGCGGCGGCAGGTTTATCGATCAATTCGGTGCGCGAGCGTCTGGGAACCATCGCGGAGATCGTGCGCGTATTGCCGCGCTCGGTGCCGCTGAGCGCGGACGCGCCGGGCGGCCTTTCGTTCTTGCTCTTGTTCGTGAGTCGCGAGAACGATGCTGCCATCGCCGAGCGTTCGGGCTTGGATTTGGCGGCGATCTCCAGCCTGACTCCGGAGCTCGCGCCCGCGGAGGAGCACGAGCTCGTTGAGCCCGAGCTTCCCACCGAGCCCGCCGAGCTCGACGAAGAAGAAACCTTCGACGGGCAAGCGCGGCGCGGCATCGTGCGCGTGGACGTGAGCCGGCTCGATGACGCGATGGAGGGGCTGTCCGCGTTGATCGTGACGCGCTTTCGCCTGGCGCGCGCGATCGCGGGGCTCGGCGCCCGCGGCGTGAACACGCGCGAGCTGAACGAAATCATGACCGAGAACGGACGGCAGCTGCGCAATCTGCGCGCGGCGATCGTGCGCGTGCGCATGGTGCCGGTGAGTGAGCTGCTCGAGCGCGTGCCGCTGCTCGTGCGCGGGCTCCGGCGAGCCACGAACCGCGCCGTTCGGCTCGAGCTCGAGGGTGGCACCGCGGAGCTGGACAAAGCGGTTTCGGAGCGACTTTTCCCGGTGATCGTGCATCTGGTCCGGAACGCCGTCGACCACGCGATCGAGTCGCCGGACGAGCGCCTGCGGCGCGGCAAGCCGGAAGAAGGCTTGCTGCGCATCACGTGCAGCGCGCGCTCCAACACGCGGCTCGAGCTCAGCGTGAGCGATGACGGCCGCGGCATCGATCGCGAAGCCGTCGCGCGCAAGGCCGGCCGCACCGCTCCCGCCGATGACGCGGCCTTGCTCGATTTGCTGTGCATCCCGGGCCTCTCCACGCGCGACATCGTAACCACGACGAGCGGCCGCGGCATGGGCATGGAAATCGTGAAGCGCACGATCGTGGATGAGCTCGGCGGCGAGCTGCAAGTGCACAGTGAGCTCGGCAAAGGCACCACCTTCACGCTGCGGGTGCCGCTCACGATCTCGATCGTGGACGCATTTTCGTTCGAGTGCGCCGAACAGCGCTTCGTCGTCCCGGTCTCGATGGTGGATGAAATCATCGAGGTCGATCCCGCGCGGCTCACGCACGTGCCCGCGAACGATGACGGCAGCCCCGCGGTGGACATCATCTCGCGCCGCGGTGTGGCCGTGCCGATGATCCGGCTGGCCCAAGTATTTCGCATGAAGAACCCGCAAAATGCCGCGAGCAAAGCGATCGTCGTGCGGCGCGGCGGCGCACCCGTCGCGTTCGCGATCGATCGCCTGCTCGGCCAACAAGAAGTCGTGATTCGCCCGGTGAGTGACGCGCTCGCGCGCGCGCCCGGCGTCTCTGGCGCGACCGACTTGGGTGACGGTCGTCCGACCTTGGTCTTGGATTTGGTCGCGCTCAGCGCGAGCCTGGGCGCGGGCACTCGCGCGCTCGGAGGTCGCGCGTGACGCTGCACGTCGTGTTCGTGGTCGGCGCGACGGACTACGCGCTACCGGTCGGCTCGGTGCTGATGATGGAGTCGTTCAACGGCGCGACGCCCGTGCCCGGCGTCGCGCCGTTCGTGGTCGGGATCGTGACCGTGCGCGGCAGGGTCGTCCCGGTGATCGATCTGCGGCTGCGCTTTGGCCTGGCCGCCGCGGAAACCACGCTCGACACGCGCATCGTCGTGGCTCAGCACGGCGCGCGCGTGGTCGCGCTGCGCGTCGACAGCGCACGCGAAGTCGTGCAGCTCGACCCCGAAAAAAATCAACCCGCGCCCTCGGTCGTCGCGGAGCGCTCTGCCGGCTTCGTTTCGGCCGTGCACGCGCTCGGCTCACGCCTGCTTTTGCTCGTCGATCTCCCGAAAATCTTAGGTGAAGAGAGTCATGACCACGAATCACCCGCCCTCGCCGCCGGCTCCCCACAACGCCCTGCGCTCCCGGGTTGAATCCGCCGCGGAAGCGCTGCGCGCGACCGCGGAGAACGTGCGCACGATCGAAGAGCAAGCGCTGCGCCTCGCGGCCGCCGGCAATGAACGCGCGGCCCTCGGCGAACAAGTGAGCGCCGCCGCCGAATCCATCGCCGCCTCCGTCGAAGAGACGGGCGCCATGGCCGCGAAGATGGCTCGCGCGCAGCTCACGCTCACCGATCAAGCTCAAACCCTGTTGAGCGGGATCGAAGAGTCCGGCGCCGCACTGCGCGAAGTCTCCGCTTCGGTCGACGGCGTGAAGAAGGACACGAAGGTGCTCGCCGAAAACGCGGAAGGCACCGCGGCGGCGATCGAAGAGGCGGCGCGCTCGATTCGCGGCGTGGCCTCGAACGCGCAAGAGCTCGCGGCCTCGAGCGAAGAGCTGCTCGCGACCTCCGCGGAAATGGCCGCTGGACTGGGCCAAATCTCGACGCGGGCGGACGGCACCGCCGCGATGATCACGCAAGTCGGCGCGACGTGCGAGCAGATGGCCAAAGGCGTGGAGCGCTTGGTTTCCGATGCGCGCGACGTCTCGCTGCGCGTCACGTCGGTGGCGACGAGCTCCGTCGGGCTCGGCAAGAGCGTGTCCGAGGTGGGCGAGCGCGGGCAAGAGCTCGCGTCCGCGGTGGCTGACGCGGCGGTGGCCGCCGAGCAAGTGGCGCGCTCCGCCGTCTCCGCGGCGAACAACGCGCGCGCGCTCGACTCGGCGACGGCCGAGAACGCCGCGAACATGACCGAGATCGCAGCCTCGGTCGAGGAAGTGGCGGCGACCTCGGAGAAGAACTCGCGCGTGGTCGAAGACAACGCCTCGACGATCGAAGAGCTCGCGCGCTCGGCGCAAGCGGTGTCGCGCTCGGCCGAAGACATCGCGAAATTCGGCGAAGCGAGCGCGAGCGCGACCGTGCAAGTCGAGAGTTCCACGCGGCGCATCGCGCGCGTGTGCGAAGACGCCCGGAACGTCGGTGAGCGCGTGACCACGCTGGCGCGTGAGGGCGGCACGACCGTCGCGAAGTCGATCGAAGGGCTCGCGCGCATTCGGGGCTCGATCACGTCATCCTCGGGGGTGATGAAAGAAATGGGGCAAAAGGTCGACGAAATCGGGGATTTCGTCCAAACCATCAACCTGATCGCGGACCGCACGAACCTGCTTTCGCTGAACGCGAGCATCGAGGCCGCGCGAGCCGGTGAGCACGGGCGCGGCTTCGCCGTCGTCGCGGAAGAGATCCGGGCGCTCGCGGATCGCGCCGCGACGGCGAGCGCGGACATCGCCAAAATCATCCGCGCGCTGCAAGCCACGACGCGCGAAGCCGTCGCCGCCACACAAGAAGGCGAACGCATCGCGAACGACGGCGCTTCGCTCGCGAACGACGCCGAGCGCGCGCTCGGCGCGATTCTGAGCGGCGTGCAAGAGCTCGGTCAGTCCGTGCGCGAAGCCGCTGAGAGCGCGAACGAGCAGGTCAGCATGGTCGGCGCACTGAGTGAAGCGTCGACGAAGGTGCGCGAGCAATCACGCCTGATCGTGGTCGCGACCAGCGATCAGGCGAAAGCCACGCAAGATCTCACGCGCAGCGCCGGCGAAATGCGCACGATGGCCAAACAAACGACGATCGCCACCGCGGAGCAGGCGCGCGCGCTGCGCGACGTCGTGCGTGCGAACGATCAGCTCGCGCAAAACGCCAAGCAAACGACGATCGCCGCCGCGGAGCAGGCACAGTCGGCGGCCGAGCTGTCCAAAGTCACGGCGCGCATGCGCAGCCAGACGGACGCCACGCTGACCGCGCTGAACGAGCAAACCACGCTCGTGAAGAGCATCGCGACCCAGGCCGAAGAAGTGCGACAAGCCACCGAACGCACGCTGCTCGGGCTCAGCGAGCAAGCCAAGGGCGCCGCCGAAATCGCGCGCGCGATGGACAACGCGCGCAAAGAGGCGCAGCAAAATTCCAAGGGCCTCGCCGAGCAAGTGCAAGCCGGCAAGGAGCTCGAAGGCGCGGCTCGTCAAGTCGCGACCGTGGCGGCGGAGGTCACGCGGGCGACCAGCGAGCAAAGCAAAGCGGCGAGCGCGGTTGCGAAGAGCGCGGAGGACGTGCGCCGCGTCGCGCGTCAAACCGCGCGCGCGGTCGAAGAACAGGGTGATGCGATCCGGATCCTGGCCGATACCACGACCAAGCAGGGCGCGGCGCTCACTGCCGTGCGCAAAGCCAACGGCGAGCAGACCAGCGCGAGCGAACAAATCGCCGCGGCCGTGACGGACATGCGCGGGCGCTTGCGCGAGACGGTCTCGGCCGCCGCCACGCAGGCCAAGGGCGTGGCCACGTTCGGTCGAGAAATGGAGGCGCTCTCGCGGCAAATCTCGCTGATTCGTAGCTCCAACGTGAGCCAGGCGGAAAACGTCGCTGCGCTCGCTGCCGCACTCGAGCACGAGCTCGGCGCTCGAAGCGAGCGCGCGTGACCGAAGCGCCGCCTTCTCGCGCGGAGCGCGACGCCGAGCGCGTCCGCCACGTGACCGCGCTCGCCCAGCGTGGCGAGAGCGCGATCCCGGAGCTGCTCGCCGAGCTGGTGGAGCCGTCCTGGGCGGTGCGGCGCGCCGTGGTGAAGGCCCTCGCCGAAGCGGACGAACGCGGCGCGCGGCGGCTCATCGCCGAGCTTGCGACCTCGCGCGCGAACGAAGCGCAAATCGCGGGCGCGGTCGATGCGCTCGCGCTATCGAAACAGCCGCTCGACGAGCCGCTCATGGCGCTCCTCGCGCACGAAAATCCGGCCGTGATCTGCGACGGCGCGCAAATCCTCGGACGCCGCGGCACCGAGCTCGCGGTGCCCGAGCTCAAGCGGCTGACCGAGCACGCGGACGACAACGTCGCGCTCGCCGCGGTCGAAGCGCTGGGTCGCGTCGGCGGCCCGCAAGCGCTCGATTCCTTGCTCGCGCTGGCGGAGAGCCGCAACTTCTTCCGCACCTTCCCGACCATCGAAGTGCTCGGGCGCTCGGGCGATCCGCGCGCGCTCGATGTGCTCGTGCGCCTCGCGACCGATCCCTTGTACGGCGTGGAGGCCGTGCGCGCGATCGGCCGCCTCGGTGACGCGACCGCGCTCGCGTCCTTGGTCGGTTTGCTCGCGCGCGCGAACGAGCCGCTCACGCGCGCCGTGGCGCAAGCGCTGGTCGCGATTTACGAGCGCTCCGAGCAGCGCTTCGGCACTGGCGTCGCGGTCCAGCGCGCGCTCACGCAGGCCGCAAATGCGGTTGAAATTCGGCAAAAATTGACGACCGCGCTCACGCGCGGCGACGCGCCCGAGCAGATCGCCGTGTGCCGGCTGCTCGCGTTCGTCGCGAACGAGAGCACGGTGCCGAGCCTGCTCGCGCTGCTGTCGGGGCCGCCGTCGGTCGCGCAAGCGGCGCAAGCCGCGCTGCGGTCCTTGGGTAGCCTGGCCGATCCGTTCGTGTTGCCGGCCTTGCGCGCCGCGCCGAGCGCGCCGCGCAAATTGCTGATTCCGATTTTGTCTGGGCGCGCGGCGGCGCAGCGCGAGCTCATCGCCTGCCTTTCGGACGAGGATCCGGCCGTACGCGCGCTGGCCTGCGACGCGCTCGCGCGCACTTCGGATCCCGCGGCTGTGCCCGCGCTCTATCCCTTGCTCGGGGATGCCGATCCGCGCGCAGCTCAGGCCGCGCTCGGCGCGGTGCAATCGCTCGGCAGTGAGCAGACCGAGCGTGCCGCGCTCGACGCCGCAGCTTCGACCGAGCCGCGCTTGCGCGTGGCGGGGCTGCGCATCATCGGTTATTTCGGCTATCCCTCCGGTCTGCCCGCGCTGCGCGCAGCCGCACACGCGGAGGACGAGCGCACGCGCGACGCCGCGCTCGGTGCGCTGCCGTTCGTCGAGGATCCCGCGGCGCAAATCGAGCTCATCGCAGCGAGCCGGCACGGCTCCGCCCGCACACGCGCCGCCGCCGTCCGCGCTATGGGTCACAGCAGCGGCGAAGAGCCCGTGCTCGCGCGCCTGCGCGAAACGCTGCACGACGAAGACGCCTGGGTGCGCTACTACGCCTGCCAAGCCCTCGGCCACCTGAAAGACGACAGCTCGACGGAAGCGCTCGCGCACTTGCTCTCGGATCAGTCTGGACAAGTGCGTGTGGCCGCCGTGGACGCGCTCGCGCACTTGCGCGGCGCGCGCGCGTTCGAGGTGCTCACCTCCGTGCTCGGCTCTGCGGATCAGGATCTGTACCGCGCCGCGCTGGTCGCGCTCGGCATCTCCAAGCGAAAAGAAGCCTTGCCGCACCTCCTTCGCGCCATGGCGATGCGAGAGTCGGCGACTCGGCTCGTGGCGCTCTCGGCGCTCGCCGAGCTCGATGCGCCCGAGGTCGTGCAAACCATCGCCCGCGCGACCGAAGATCCGGATGAAGGCGTGCGCGCTTCGGCCGCGAGCTTCCTCGCCGCGCGCTCGGAGCGCTCGGCCACGAGCGAGCTACTCCGGCTCTTGGCCAAAAGTCCCGCTCGGGAGTCGCTGATCTCGGCGCTGAGCCGCCACGCCGAAGGGCGCGTGCAAGCGATTCAAGCGGCGCTCGCGAGCGCCGGTGAGGCGCTTGCGTCGAGCCTCATCGCAGCGCTCGCGCGCGCGCAAACCGAAGAGGCCCGCGCGGCGATTCGCGCAGCCTTGCTCTCACCCAACGCCGCCGCCCGTCGCGCAGCCGCAGCGGCGCTCGTCGCCATGCTCGACGCGGCGAGCGCAGCAGCGCTCGCTCATGCGGCAGTCAGCGACACGGACGCCGAGGTTCGTCGCATTTGTGCCGCCTCACTCGCGCTCTGGGCGCCCTCGGCATGACCAGCGCGCTGCCGCTCTCGCCGCAGGTGTTCTCGATCCTGAGCGGCATCATCGAGGACCGCACGGGGCTCCACTACGAGCTCGCGGCAAGTGAGCTGCTCGCCGATCGGCTCACGCCGCGCGCGCTCGAGCTCGGCTTCGATTCGCTGCTCGATTACTACTATTTCCTGCGTTACGACCCGGGCGCCGACGCCGAATTCGCGCTCTTGGTCGAGGCGTTGGTCGTCAACGAGACCTACTTTTTCCGAGAGCTGCCCGCGCTCCGCGTCGTCGCGGAGCTGTTCGTGCCGCGCTTGCTCGAGGCCGGGGCGCGGCCGCGGATCTGGTGCGCGGCGTGCTCCACCGGTGAGGAGCCGTTCACGCTCGCGATGCTGCTCGATGAGGCGGGATTGCTCGACCAAGTCAGCATCCTCGCGAGTGACATCAGCACGCGCGTGCTCGCGTACGCCAAGGCCGGCCGCTACGTGCGACGCTCGCTTCGCGCGCTACCCCCAGGGGTGGTCGACCGCTGGCTCTTGCCCGAAGAAGACGGCATGCGGGTTGCACCGCGCATCGCGCAAGCGGTGGACTTTCAGTGCCTCAATCTGGTGGATGAAGCGAAGCTCGCGGCGCTCGGTCGGTTCGACGTGGTGATCTGTCGCAACGTATTGATCTACTTTCGCGATCAAACCGTGGAGCGGGTGATCGCGAATTTGTGGCAATCACTCGCGCCGCAGGGGCACTTGGTGGTCGGCGCCTCGGAATCCTTGCTCCGATTCGAGACGCCGTTCGAGTGCGAGGAACAGCGCGGCGCCTTCTTTTACCGCAAGGTCGTGAAGTCATGAGCGTGCGCGTCCTGGTCGTGGATGACTCGGCGTTCGCGCGCAAAGTGCTGCGCGAAAGCCTGCTGACGCATCCGCAGATCGAAGTCATCGCGACGGCGCGTGACGGCATCGACGCGCTCGAAAAAATCGCCGAGCTGAAGCCGGACGTGATCACGCTCGATCTGGTGATGCCGAGTCTCGACGGGCTCGGCGTGCTCGCGGCGCTCGCGCCGGAACAGCGCGCCCGCGTCGTCGTGGTCAGCATGGCGGATGTGGAGAGCGATCTCGGCGTGGCCGCGCTCGGCTTCGGCGTCTTCGATCTCGTGCACAAGCCGACCGCGCTCGCCGTCGCCAGCCTGCACGACATCGCCGACGAGCTCGTGCGCAAGGTGCTCGCCGCGGCCGACGCGCCGAGCGCGCGCGCAAGCATCGAAATCAGCGCGCTCCGCGTGCCCGAAGACGCGCGCTCGGATCGCGTGGTCTTGATCGGAACTTCGACCGGCGGCCCGCAAGCGCTCACGAAACTGCTGAAAGCCCTGCCCGCGGATTTTCCGGCGCCGATCGCGATCGTGCTGCACATCCCGCCGGGTTACACGGGCCCGCTCGCCGAGCGGCTCGATAGTGACTGCGCGATCGACGTCACCGAAGCGCGCGAAGGGCTCGCGCTGCGCCCGGGGCTCGCCGTGCTCGCGCAAGCCGGCACGCATTTGCGGCTCGCGGAAGCTGCCGGCGAAATCGTACTGCGGCTCGACTCCGAACCGGCCACGTCGATTCACCGCCCCGCCGTGGACGTGCTGTTCGAGAGCGCCGCTGCGTGCCTCGGCCCGCGCGCGCTCGGCGTCGTGCTCACGGGCATGGGCGATGACGGCTTGCTCGGCGCGCGCGCGATCAACGCCGCCGGTGGCCGCGTGCTCACCGAAGCCGAAGCTTCGTGCGTCGTGTACGGCATGCCCCGCGCCGTGAAAGAAGCGGGGCTCGCCGTCGCGGAAGCGCTGCTCGAAGACATGCCCTCGGCCATCCTCGCTCGGCTCTGAACCGCGCGCTCAGCGCCCGTTCGGATACACGGCTTGCGAATAGCCGCGCACGGTCGTGGCGAGCCACGCTTCTGGTCCGACTCCGACGAAGCCAGGCGTCGGCGCGCCCGTTGGGTACGCGGTGAACAGGTGATCTTGCACTTGGCCCGAGAACAAGCCATCGTACCAGCGCATCCAATTCCAATTCTGTCCCGTCATGTCGGGGTTCGGCGTGGTTTCGTTTTGATAGCCGTACGCGACGCCCGAATGCACCGCGGCCTCGATGCTCCAAGGCAAGCGCCCGCCGTGGCTCTGCATCAACCACTCGATCGAATGCCCCCACTCGTGCGCCCAGCCGTCATAGCTGTCGAAGTTCCAGCTCGTGTCACCGGTCGGGAAATTGCCCCAACCCGCGCCGCGTGAATTGACCGACAAATCCGTGGCTCCGGTCGCGCCGAAGATCCCGAGATCCATGTCGCAGCCTTTGGCGTAGCCGGGAAACAGCACCAAAATGTAGTCGTATTCGGCCCAATCGACCTGGCTCACGACATCCGGCAATTGATCTTCGCCGATCCAATTCGTGTACGGCGCGGTCTGCGGGCGCGTGAGCGTGAGCAGCGTCGGCTTCCAGTGCACGAGGCCGCCCGTCGCTTTCGCGATCAGCGGCGCGTCCGCGTTCAGCACGTTCATCGCGGACTGTCCCATGTCGCTCGGCGCGCTCGCTTTGCAATGACCGGACTGCATGTTCGAGCCGACCATCGAAAAATCGAAATCCAAATTGGTCAGCGCGACGACCAGGAATTTCCAATCGTGACCCGCCTCCCAATTGCCGTCGGTGAAGGCGAGCGACGGATTGTCGCAATTCAACGTCACGGCTCGATGTTGATAGCGCGCGTCGTCGGTGAAGAGGCCGATCATGTGCGTGCCTTGCCCGAGATCGACCGAAGCCGGCGTGGATAAGCCCGTGTACGCGTCGTCCACGTAGATCTTGCCGGGCACCGCGCTCGTGATCGACACGCGGTTGACTTGCGCGCCGCCGAGCGCCGTCACGTGCAAATTGTCGAGACCCCAGGTTTGATCGTCGCCCAAGTTCTGCCCGAAGAATTCGAGCACGAGTGAGTCCGCCGCGTGATCGAAGTCGTACACGAGGTGGTATGTGACATCGCCGCCGTTCGGATATTTCAGCGCGTTTTTCGCGCTGCTGCCGGTGCGCGCCGGGTGCTCGCCGACCAGGTACGAGTCCGGAAAGCTCTGCACGTTGCGCTTCATGGTGCTGTCGTCGTTGTTCGAAAACGAAGCGCGGAGCAGCTGAGTCGCAGTGCTCGCGTTCGGATCGTACGCGCGCAGCCCGAAGAAGTGATCGCCCGTCCAATCCTGCGCGCTCCCGTTCCAAGTCCCGACCAGGTAGAGGTCGAATTCGACGTGCAACGTCGTATGCGCGGGCAGCGCGGCGAGCGAAAGGCGCACGCGCGCGGCGCTCGAGGTCGAGGCGTCATCGCCGTGAAATTGGCCGAGGAATTTCTGACCGCTCGGCGCCGTTTCCTCGGTTCCATTCGACCACTCGGCGCCCACGGCCGAGTCGAACGTCTGCGCGTACACTTCCTGGCCGCCGCTCGTGTCCGAGCACGCGCGGCCCGGCGCGGTCGCGCCGCCCGCCGCACCCGCGCTCCCAACGGCGCCAGCCGCTCCGCCCGCGCCGGCGTTGCCGCCAAAGCTTGCGCCCGCGGAGCCCGCTGCAGCGCCTACGCTCGTCGCGCCGCTGCTTCCCGCGTGGCCGCCGCTCGCTGCGCCGGCGCTGCCCGAACTGGCCGTGCCGCCGTGACCTCCGGCGCTCTCACCCGCGCCCGAATCACTGCTGCCGCAGGCCACGGCAACCAACGCCAAAATCAAAGTGAGCCAACCGGCTCGGTGCGGTCCAATCCCGTCGACGATGCGCATGCGAGCGGCTCCTAGTCAGTGGTTGAGCGCCGAACATGGCAACGTTACCACACAATACGGTCTGTTCTAGGGCGTGGATTTGTTCACCGGAGCCATAACTCATGGCAACGCTCCCCCAAACGCATTTTCCAGACAGCGCCACGGGCGGAACGCAGCATTCAGAATTGAGGAGTAAGTCCCGATCGGGACTTACTCGAGGCGCTGTCGAGTGTTCGCGTCTGCGTCTCCCTTCGCTTTGGTGTGCAGATTTCGGTGCGATTCGGACTCCGATGGTGTGCTTTACAGAGTGGGGCTGGCGCGGTGGGTGCGACGTGTCGAGTCGTGGTGGGGCTGCGCTGGCGGCGTGGCGTGACGGGCGACGCGCCCGTTTCTGTGGTGCCCCCGACCCGAATCCGAAGCAAAGCACTACACAGCCTTTTTTGGCTCGCGCATGCGTTTTGGTTGCGATTTCGCAATGCTGAACGGCGCTTTCTGGAGCTACCGAGGGTCGCCGGAAGCGCGCATGTTCGGGACATGAAAAGCAACCTCGCCTCTGGCAACTCGGATTGGACGATTGACCCCATTCACACGACCGTTGGGTTCGGCATTCGGCATTTGATGGTCACGAACGTGCACGGCGTGTTCGAGCGCGTGAGCGGCAACGTGCACTACGACCCTGCCGCGCCGGAGTCGACCGAGATCCGCGTCGAGATCCCGGCGGACTCGGTGAACACGCGCGATGCGCAACGCGACGCGCACCTGCGCAGCGCCGACTTCTTCGACGTGGCGCGTTTTCCGGTGATCGCGTTCCGCTCGCTGCGCGCGCGGAGCACGGGCGATGCTGCGCTCGAGGTCACCGGCGAGCTGACGATGCACGGTGTGAGTCGGGAGATCACGCTCAGCGTGAATCACATCGCGCGCGTCGAGGCCGATTTCCAAGGGCAGCCGCGGATCGGCGCGAGCGCGACGGCCATTGTGCGTCGCTCGGACTTCGACATGAAGTTCAACAAGGTGCTCGACAAAGGCGGCGTCGCCTTGGCCGATGAAGTGCACCTGCGGCTCGACATTTCCCTGCAAAACTCCGCCATTTCGACGGCGGCGTGAGGTGCCTGCGCGGCTCACTTCCGCGCCGCGCTCGGCTCGTGCCGTATACTCCGGCGGGATGGCGGAGCTGAGCCTGGATGATCTCGCGATCTTCGTGCGCGTCGTGCAATGCGGGGGGTTCGCCAGCGCGGCGCGCGAGCTGAAGGTGCAGACCTCGAACGTGAGCCGCGCGATCACGCGACTCGAGGCGCAGTCCGGCGTGCGCTTGTTTCATCGCACCACGCGCACGGTGCGGCCGACCAGTGACGGGCGCGAGCTGTTCGCGTCCGTCGCGCCTGCGGTGGGCCACGTGCGTAGCGCCGCGCGTGCGCTCGAGCCGGCGACGCGCAAACCCAAGGGGCGCTTGCGCGTCGCCGCGCCGACCGACATTTGCGCGACTTTTCTGGCCGATGTGCTGGTCGCATTCAGCGAGCGCTACCCGCAGGTGTTACTCGATTTCAAGCTCAGCAACGAGCACACGAATCTGGTCGACGAAGGCTTCGACGTCGCGGTGCGCGCGGCCGCAAAGCTCGGCGACTCGACGCTCGTCGCGCGGAAGCTCGGCGAGCTTTCGCACGGTTTGTACGCGTCGCCCGCGTATTTGGCGCGCCACGGCGTGCCCACGCTGCCCGCGGATTTGCTGAAGCATCACTGTGTCGTGTTTCGCGCGCCGGAGCTCGTGCGCACCTGGACTTTGCGCGGCCCGGGCGACGCGAACGCGCCGCCGCTGACGGTAACCGGGCGCATCGGCGGTGACGATCTCGGCTTCGTCCGTGCGATGCTCGTGGCCGGCGCGGGCATCGGTCTCTTGCCGCAGATCATCTGCGCCGGAGACGAAGCGAGTGGGCGCCTCGTGCGCGTCTTGCCCGGCTTTCAAGCCCGCGGCGCGACTCTGTACATCGTGTATCCGTCGACGAAACAAGTGCCCGCGCGCGTGACCGCGTTTCGCGACTTCGTGAGCGAGGCGTTCACGGCGTGGGCGGCGCGAGAGCGCTGAGCTAGACGCGCTGCGCGGCGCCCCGCGCGAAACGGTGCCAATTCAACGCACCGTCTCGTCCAACCAATCGAAGATGCGTTGTTGAGAAAGCGCGGGCGAGCCGCTCTGGCAGTGATCGCCCGCGCCTTCTTCTTCGCTGAAATAGAGCCAGGTTTTGGGGCAGCGCAGCGCATCGAAGAGCTTCTTGGCTTCGCCGGGAAAGCTATTTTCGTGCTCGACGTCGACGACGAGCACGGGACACGCGATCTGCGCTGCGACGGACGCGAGGTTGTAATCGAGCAGTTTCTCGAGCCAAGCAGCAGGGCTTTCGGCGTGGAAGGTGTACTGGCCGTTTTCCTGACCCCAGCGCGCGTTGGGATTGTGCGCCGCAAGCTCGCGCAGCCGCGCGTCGATCTGCGCGCGATCGGTGCGGAGCGCGTGCGCGAATTGCTCGCGCGTGACGCCTTTCGGCAGGCGCGGCGCCAAAAAATCGAACACGCCGCCGTTCGCGACGCACGCGACGAGTCGCTGCTCGAACGCCGCCGCGCGCGGCGCCAAGAGCCCACCGAAGCTCTGGCCGATGAGCGCGATGCGCGCGCTGTCCACCTCGGCGCGCGCGACGAGTGAGTCGATCACGGGCGCAATCACGCGCTCCCAATCCGGGCGAAATGGCAGGTTTTGCTGCCGAATCACGCGGCCTTGGCCCGGGCCTTCGAAGGTGAGGCAGTGCCAGCCGCGGCGCACCGCTGCTTGCGCAGTCGGCCAGAGCCCGCTCATCGTGCCGTCGAAGCCGGTCTGCACGATCACCGTGCGACGCCGGCCTTCACCCGCCGAATAGAAGACGCCGGGCAACGTCGTGCCTTCGTACGGGATCTCGAGCTGTTCGAAGCGCGTGCCGTTCGCGCGCAGGGCCGCGAAGAAGCAGCACTCGCTGCGGCTCGACAGCTCGTCGATGCGCGCGTCCTGCGGGTTGCCGTGCAAATAGAACTCAGCCGCGCGGAAATAATTGCCGGCGCGCAGGTAGGCGTCGCTCGCGCTGATCGCGTGGCCCGCTTCCGAGCACGCCTTCGCCGTCGCTTCGATCCGTTCGGCGGTGCGCGTCCACTCTCGTGTCCAGCTCTCGAAGTCGCCGTCGACGATGCGGCTCGCGGTGGCGAACGCCTCTCCCACGTCGGCCTGGCGAGTCGCGGCGGCACCGACGACGCGCAGGAATTGGAATGCGAATTCGGGGTCTTGGAAGTGGATTTTCATAATCGTGCTCCTCGCCGCAAAGCGCGGCTTTCCGAGCCATTTTGCAGATGATGCTCCAACTTTCCAGCGGAAAGATTTTTCTTGCCGGCGCCGCCGACTCGATCTATCTATCCGCTGGAAAGATTGGACGGTACATGACGCTCCTGATTGGGTTTCTTCCGTTCGCGGTGTTCGCTGTGGTGGATCACTTCGCGTCCACGTTGCTCGCCCTCACGCTCGCCGCGCTGACCGCCGCCGCATTGGCGAGTCGAGACGTCTGCGCGCGAAAATCACTCAAGCCGCTCGACGTGGGAGCCTTCCTCGTGTTCGGCGGGCTCGCGCTGTACACGCTCGCCCTGCACGCGACTTGGTCACTGGTGAGCGTGCGCCTGTGCACCGACGCAGGTCTGCTCGCGATCGTGCTGGTGTCGATCGCGGTGGGTCAGCCCTTCACGCTGGCCTACGCCAAAGAACGCGTGCCCGCGGTGTACTGGTCAAAACCCCAATTCCGCGCCGCGAACGTTCGACTCAGCGCGCTTTGGGGCGGCGCATTCGCGCTCATGGTGCTCGCAGACTGGGGCATGTTGCATGGCCTGCCCCTGAGCGCGGGAGTCGGCGTCACGCTGGCGGCGCTCGCAGGCGCGGCGTTCTTCACGAAGCGAGCGGGCAAATGAGTGAAAAGAAAGCCAAAAGCCGCGCGAAAAGGCCGTATCACCACGGCGATTTGCGCGCAGCGCTGCTCGCCGCAGGAGAAATCGTGCTGCGCCGAGACGGCGTGGTCGCGCTCGGCATGCGCGCGGTGACACGTGAAGCAGGTGTCTCGCACACCGCCGCGAAGCCGCACTTCGGTGATTTGGATGGCTTTCGCGCAGAGCTCGCGGCGCTCGGGTTTCGGCGCCTCGCCGCTGCGCTCGAAGCGGCGGCCGCGCACGCCACGCAGCGCGCGCGCCGAGTCGCGCTGGCGCGTGCGTACGTGCACTTCGCCCACGCGCACACCGAGCTGTTCAACTTGATGTTCCGCCACGAGCTCGTGGACATGCGACACCCCACGTTGGTCGAAGCCACTGCGCTCGCGATGCGTGCGCTCGCCGGACAATATTCGGAACAGAGCGCAGAGACGCTGTCGCGCGAAGGCGCGATCCGCATCACCGCGGGCTGGGCGTACGTGCATGGACTGGCAGTGCTCTTGGTCGAAAAGCGTCTGCGCGGAGTGCAGAAGCGCTCCCCGGCCTTTTCGGATTTGATGCAGCTGGTCGAAGCCGTCCTCGAGAGTGTGAGTTTGGGAGTCGAAACATGAATATGACTGGCACTTGGCGCGCGAAGCTGGGGGGTGCGCTCACGTTTGCGACCTGCACGGCAGGCCTATTTTTCAGCGGAAATGCGCGCGCCGCGGATGCTGCGCCGCGAGACGCCGCGCGCGACCTCGCGCGCGCCTCGATCATCCTCGAGCAAGCCGCAGACAGCGGTCGAGATAGTCGACATGCGGCGTTCGTGGTCGGGCTCGGCACTGCCGCCGTGCTCGTGCCGACGGGCTTGGCCTTGGATGTTCGCGGAGGCGATGTGCCGCGCACGGTCGGCACGGGTCTGCTCGCGAGCGCGGGCGGCGCGCTGTTCGTCTCCGCGCTGGCGCTCCGGCCTTCTTCGGGCGAAGAGCTGCTCGATTCTTACAGCGAGTGGCGCGCTTCGGGTATGCCTGACGCGCAACTGCTCGAGCGGACGGAGCGCGCGTGGTCCGAGCGCGCCGACGCAGCCGCCGGACGACGCGCGCTCTGGGGCACGCTCGAGACCGCGGGCGGCGGCCTGTTCATGTTGTGCGGCAGCGCGCTCTTGCTCGCGCCACCCGTCGCCGGGCTTTCGCGCGCGGCACAATATCGAGTCGGCTCACTCCTGCTCGGCAGCGGCGTGCCATTTTTCTCGTTCGGCGTGCATTCTCTATTTCAGAAATCGCCGGTTGAAACTTCGTGGATCGCGTATCGCGGTGGCCGCGCGAGCGCGCCCGCTGCGGCGACGCTGAGCCTCGGCGCGCAGCCGATTCCGGGCGGATTGGCGTTGGTCGCGAGCGCCGCGCTCTGACGCGCGACCGCGCGCTCAGGCGCGCTGCGCGAACTCTTGCATCAGCGCGGGATATGCCTCGGGCGGCGGAAACTCGGCGAAGGAATGCCGCGCGCCCGTGACGGCCCACGCGAGCTTGGTCTTGCTGAACGTCTCCATGAACGGCGCGAACCAAGCGTGCTCGTCGAGCATCGTCGGGCGGACGTTCACGATTTGCGGCATCGGCGCGGGGCGCGTGAACAGCCACGTCATGCAGTGCGCACAAAAGAAGTGCTGAGAATCTGGCCCGTGAAGCCCGCCGATCACGACCTCGCCTTCGGTCACCTCGAAACCAGCCGCCGGAAAAATAGCGGTGAGCGAGAACGCGCTCGAAGACATCCGCTGACAACCGGGACAGTGACACGCGGACGTGATGAGCGGCGGCTGGCTCACCCGAATCCGCACGCGATCACAACGACAGCCACCGACGCTCGGCAATTGCATGCGCGCAGTATATCAACGCCACTCCTGACAAGGGTGTGTCAACTTTGCGTGGCGCGCTGCAGCTCGCTCGGCAACCGCGGCACGGATTCGACGAGCTCGCGCCAAGCGCTACTTTCCGGCGTGCCCGGTTTACGTTTCCCGACCAACAAAGCAATTTGTTGTCCCGCCGCGTCGTACAGCTCGAGCGCGGTGACGACGCCATCGCTCGTTGGTTTACGCACGATCCAAGCTTCTGCGATCCGCTCGGTGCGCACGTGCAAATCGAACGTCGGATCGAGCACGTTCAGCCAGCCGCCGAGTCGAACCACTCTTTTCACGGCGCCCGTGAAGATCTGCACGACACCGCCGTTGCCGACGAACGTCATGAACGGCAGCTCGGTTTCGCTCGCGCGCGTGAGCACGTGCTCGAACGCATCGAGCGCCACCGCTGATGCGAGCTCCTCGCCCGCGAGCCGCAACGCTTGCGTCCGCGCGACGCCGAAACGCCGTAAAATTCCGAAGAATTCGTGCGAATCAGTCATCGCGCGCCAAGCGGCGCGCAGACCGACGAGATCGATCTCCGAATCCGGCTTCGGGCTCTCGATCGCCGAAGGCGCCTCCACGCCTTGCTCCGGCGTTTGCTCGGCCGCGCGATACTTCTCGATCAATGCATCGAACGCCGTCGTGTCACTCTCGGGCTTGAGGAACAGCTTGTGAATCGCGCGCCCGGCGCTGTCGAAGAATTGCAAGCTGCGCGAGCGCCCGCGCTTGGTTTCGTCGTTCACGGCGAAGCCGAAGCGCCATTGACGCAAGAAAATGCGCAAATCCACGCTGCCGACGCTCTGACCCGTGGCGCCGAAGAGCTCGATGTTGTCGTAGTTGCCGATGACCTCGATCACCGCATCCGGGTTTCGCGTCACCGCCTTCACTTGCCCGAGCTTAGGCAGCTCACGCACGAGCTCCGACCAATCGGCAGCGAGGCGAATCGCGCGCGTCGGACCTGCGGCGCCGCAGGCAGAGGCCAAGAGCTCGCACTCGCTCACCGCGAGCTGAGTCGCGATTTCGAGCGCATGCAGGCCTTTCTGGCTCTCGCGCACGTGCGTCCATTGTCGATAAAGCTGTTCGGATCGTTCACTCATGTGCTGCTCCTTCTGCTGCGGACTCTCGATGGCTGCGCGGACCCAAGACGGAAATCGAAGGACAGCCGAGCAGCGGGTGCGGCGCCACGACGGCGTCGACGCCGAACACTTCGGCCAAAAGCTGCGCGGTGAACACATCACGCGCGGTGCCATCGGCGACGAGCGTGCCGTGATTCAGCACGATCACGCGATCCGCGTAGTGCGCGGCGAGGTTCAAATCATGCAGCACGCACGCCACCGCAGCGCCGCGTTTCGCGAAGCTCTGCGCGCATGCGAGCAACTGGTGTTGGTGCACGAGATCGAGGCTCGCGGTCGGCTCGTCCAAGAACAGCGCACGCGTGCCGTTATTTTCCCACACTTGTGCGAACACGCGCGCGGCGTGCACGCGCTGCTGCTCACCGCCGGAGAGCGTCACGTACAAGCGGTCACGCAGGTGCTTGCAATCGCCAGCTCCCATCGCCGCTTCGATGATTTCACGCGTGATCGCCGCGTCACGATCGCCGTGCGGCGAGCGACCGAGCCGCACCACGTCTTCCACGACGAACGCGAACGAAAGCTCCGAGGCTTGCGCCAGCATCGCGCGACGGCGCGCGAGCTCGACGCGATCCCACGCCGCGAGCGGTTTGCCGTCGAAGGAGATCTCGCCGTTCGTCGCGGGCAGCTCGCCCGAAAGCAACCGCAAAAGGGTGGATTTTCCGGCTCCATTGGGGCCAACCAGCACAGTCAATTGCCTCGCCTCGAGCGCCAACGAAACGCGCTTCACGAGCTCGCTCTTGCCGACGCGATAGCTGAGCTCGCGCGCCTCGACGACAGGGTGCGTGCTCACGCGAGCACTCGCCGCTCGCGCACGAGCAAAAACAAAAAGAAAGGCGCCCCGAGCGCCGCAGTCACGATTCCGAGCGGAAGCTCCGCCGGCAAGATCACCGTGCGAGCGAGCGCGTCCGACCACAACAAGAGGATCGCGCCGAGCAACGCCGAGCCCGGCAGCACGAAGCGGTGCGCTGGGCCGCCCACGAGCCGCACCAAGTGCGGCACGACCAAGCCGACGAAGCCGAGCACACCCGCAATCGCCACCGAAGCACCGACGCACAAAGCAGCCAAAAGCACAGCGATCCGCCGCGTGCGTTCGACTTCGAACCCGAGCGAGCGCGCGTCGCGATCGCCGAGCAAGAGTGCGTCGAGCGCGTGCGCCGAGCTCGGCAAGATCAGGAGCGCAGGCAGAACACACGGCGCGAGCGCGAGCACGCTCGACCAAGTGGCGTTGCCGAGGCTGCCCAAGCTCCAGAACGTGACGCTGCGGAGCTGCGCGTCACTCGCCAGAAAGGTGCACAGGCCGGTGAGCGCGCCAGCGAGCGCGTTCACCGCGATTCCCGCCAGCAACAAGAGCCCAATCGAAGCGCCCGCGCCCGCGCGTCCGACCGCGCGCACCAACGTGAGCGCGGCCAAGCTCCCCGCGAACGCCGCAAACGAAATGAGATGCGGCTGCGTCCAGTGTGGCAACAGCCGGAAAAGTGGCTGTCCCAGCACGATCGCGCAGACTGCTCCGAGCGCGCCGCCGCTCGAGACGCCGAGCAACCCGGGATCGACCAACGGATTTCGGAACAGTCCCTGCATCGTCGCGCCCGAAATACCGAGCCCAGCGCCCACCATCGCGGCGAGCAGCACACGCGGCAGGCGCACCGCGAAGAGCACGGCTTCTTGCTGCTCGCTCCACGGCGCGCCGAGCTTCAGCCCGACGCGCGACGCCACCATCGCGAGCACACTGCCCCCGCTGATCACGACTCCGCCCACGCCGGCGCACGCGAGCAATGAAGCAAGCAACGTCGCCGCGAGCGCAGCGAGGAGAATTCTTTGCGTCGGCGCCGTCACGGCGCCGCCTGACTCGCGAGCTCTTCCGGATGCAGCTTGCGCGCCAGCTCGAGCACCGCCTCTCCCGTGCGTGGCCCGAAGCCGAGGAGCAACAGATCATCGAGCGTGATCACGCGCTGGGCCTTGGCCGCTGGAGTGCCGGAAATCCCGGGCAAAGCGAGCAAACCACTGACTCCTCCCAAACTCTCGAGCCCGCGCGCCGGGAGTAAAATCACGTCCGGCGCGGCGTCGATCACGGCCTCTGACGTCACCGGTTTCGTGCCCTCGAAACCGCTGACGGCGTTGGTCGCACCCGCGAGCGCCAGCATCGCATCCGCCGCGCTGTTCTTGCCGAACACCAAGAGCGTGCTCGCGCCGCGCGCGTATAGCGCGAGCACGCGCGGTCGCGTCTTCGTCGTTTGCACGAAGTCTTGCGCGCGTGCCAAGCTCGCGTCCAACTTCGTCGACACGGGTTTTGGATCTTTCTGTAAAACCCTAGCGAGCTGCTCGATGCGTTCGTGCGCGCCTTGCACCGTGGCGGCACCCGAAATGCTTTCGACGCGGAGCCCGGTCACGCGCAGTTGCTCGAGCACCGCGGGCGGCCCTGCTTCACTCGAAGCCAAAACGAGCGTCGGTGAAAGGCTCAAAATCCCCTCCGCCGCGAGCGTGGGCTGATAGCCTATCTTCGGCAATTTCGAGGCATTTTCAGGGTAAACGCTGGACGTATCGTCCGCGATCACTTCTGCGCCCGCGCCGAGCGCAAACACCGTTTCAGTGACCGCGCCGCCGACCGACACGATGCGCGCTCGCGCTGGCGCAGCGAGGTCTTCGCGTTTGGTTCCGTGGCACGCCGCGATCGCCACCACTCCGAGCGCGAGCGCGCCCAACGCAACGGCCGTACGAGCGAAGCGTGCCGCGAACATCTCAGAGCGCTCCGAACTTCAGCAAATACGTGCCGCCGTCGCCGGTGCCGACTTGGCCGTCCGCAGTCGAGTAGTAGGTTTGGAACGCGAGCTTGTACAGCTTGCCCGTGCCGCCTTTGACCAGCCAAGTCCCAGCCGCCGGCGTGAGCACATGCGTGGTCGGGTTGTAGTCGTACCAGCTCGAGAACGTGGTCTCGACCGATCCGGCGAGATCCAAATTCGGCGTGCAGCTCGCATCCAAGAAAGACTCCGTGCCGAGGTTGACGCCCGTCGCGTCGCTTGCAGTCACCGCGTCGAAGTCCTTCGCGATCAGCGCGGCTCCGCCTGTGCCCGGGCCGCCGTCGCCATCATTCGTGTAGATGACTGGGCGTTTGAAGGCCAAATCCCAGGCCGTCGAGGTGAGCGAGCTCACGTCGTCGAGCGGAGCTTTCGCGGCTTGGCTCAAGTCGACGAACAGCCACGCGCTCGCGCTTGCGCTCGCAATCCCGCCTGCGGAGCCGTCGACGTAGAGCGTCGTGACACCGTTCGTGGTGTCGAGTGCGGTCACCGCGCCGCTCGCGACCGTGCTCACCGAACCGATGAGTTGCTTGCGCGCGTCGTCGCAGCTCGCGGCGCCCGCGGCGGCGGTGTCCGCGCCGGCGGAGCCGGCTTCTGAGCTGCCCTCGCCAGCCTCACCCGCACCACCAACGCCGATCTCCGAAGAGCCACCTTGTCCGGCTTCGTTCGCGCCGTCCGCGGTGCCGCCGCTGCCCGCGTGTCCGCTCGACCCGCCCTTGCCTGCACTGCCCGCTTGGCTCGAGTCACCACCCGAACCGCCGTGCGCGCTCGCACCACCACTGCCGCCAGTCGAACTGCTGCTGTCATCGCTGGAGCTGCACGCGGCGAGCAAGGAGCTGCCGCACGCGGCGAGCACAAATACCGAGGCTAAGATTCGCTTCATGTTTTCCTTCACTGACCCACCGGCTTGATGTGCATCACGATCGTGCCGGGCGACGAATTCGTGGCGCCTTCGAACGCGCTGAACGCGACCAAAAACTGCTTTTTTCCGCTGGAATCCGCGACGAGCCACGCCTGACTCGCCGGCTTCGGCGGGGACGCGCTCGGATCCAACCAACTACCGGTCTCGAATGCACTCACCACGTGATCGCCGCGGAACGTGCTCTTCGCGTAGCTTTCGGCGGTGACCTGAGTGAAGCGCTGCAGCTCGCTGTCCGCCGTCTCGAGCTCTACTTGCGCAAGCGCTTCGTTCGCCGTGTCGGCCGCTTCGAGATCGACGGCACTGACGTCACCGGGCCCCCCGACTTCGCCGTTGACCGAAATGGAATCGCGTCGAAAGCAGAGGTCCCAATCCGTCGAAGCCTGTGCGTCCGCGACGGTGAGTGACGAGAGCGCACCGCTCGTGAGATTGAGACATCCGCTACCCGCCGAAGCCGGCGCGGAAAGGCCGCCGGCAGTGCCATCGACGGTGATGGTCTGCGTCGCGCCTACGCTCGAAGAGAGCTCGGCGTAGCGCAGCTGATAGATCGCGCTCGTCGGCGCGTTCAGCGAGAGCCCGTAGTACGTGATCAATTGAACCTTCCAGAGCGAACTGCCGCGCTTCACGCCGTACACGTGAAAACGGCTGTAAAGTACGTGCGTCGTGCCGTCGTACGCATACCAATCCACGAAGGCTCCGCCCGCTTTGTCCGGCGAGAGAAACGGCACCGTGGGCGGCGAACCGGAGCCGAAGGAGCTCAAGTCGAGCGGCCCAAACGCCGCGCCCATGCCATCACCCGAGGGACCGCTGTTCGTGAACACGTCGTACCCTTCGAACGCGAGATCCCAAACCGACGAAGCCTTCGAGGCTCCGCTCGGTGTCACGAGCTGTGCATCGCTCAAGCTCACGAACGCGCGACCGCTGGTCGGCACAGGGACGTCGAGCTCGGTGGCTCCGGGGTAGTCGCTCGATGGATCGTCGCCTGCGCCGCCTTGCGCATCGTTCGTAGGCGCGCCCGCGGACTCGTCACCAGCGCCGCTCACCCCCGTGCTCGATGTGCCCGCACCCGCGTTCGACGAACCTGCGCTCGCGCTCGCGAAGCCACCCGACCCAGCCGTGTCGCCGATCGAGCTCGCCGTCGAGCCGGCGCTGTCGCTGCATGCGATTGCCTGAGCGCACAGCAAATAACCCGCAATTATCCGCTTTAAACGCATCAATTTGCTCCTTCCGGGAAGCCGAGCCGCAGGCCCGCGTACAGCACGCGCCCGAGCGGCGGACGCAGATCGCCCACGCGGCCCGGCTCCTGATGTACGTCGAACAAATTCAGCACTCCGGCGTACACGCGGCATTCGTCGTTCAACGAGCGCGTGAGCCGAAAGTCGACGGTCTCGTAACCGGGCGTGCGTGAAGTCGTGTCGACGAACGCATCGCTCACGAAGTGCGCGCGCCCAGATGCCTCGAGCCGCCACGGCAGAGACCACGAGAGCGAAGCCGTCACGGTGTGCGGCGGGCGACCGCTGAGCGGCACGTGATTCGAATCATCGCGCGTCCACAGATAGTCGTACGCGACGTCCGCACGCAGCGCGCTCGCCACGCGATACCCGACAGCGAGCTGCGACCCGAACGTGCGCACTCGTTCGAAATTGCGATACGTGTAGGTCACGACCGTGCCCGAGCTCACGCCCTTGCTCAAATCGATATCGATCAGATCATCGACCCAATTCATGAACGCGCCGACGCGGAAGAGCCAAGCGTCGCCGGGCCGCACGCTCACGTCACCGTTCACGCCCCACGAGCGTTCTGGCCGTAAATCTGGGTTTCCCACGACTTTGTAGCCGTAAATCGAGTGATCGAAATTGAAGCCGAGCTCTTCCGCACTGGGCGTGCGAAAGCCGCGACCAGCCGAAGCGCGCACCGTCACCCGCGAGCTCGGGCGCACCGAGAGCGCGAGGCGCGGCGCGATCACACTGCCATAACGGCCGTGATCCTCTGCGCGCACGCCGGGAAGCAACGTCAGCTGCTCCCCCAACTTCCATTGCAATTGAGCGTAGCCGGCGCCGGTGCCGAGCGGGCGCGGGACGACCTCCGGCGTAGTCGACGTCTCCGGCGCGCCGTTCACGCTTTGGGTCTGCACCAAATCTTGCGAAAGTCGCTGCGCTTCGGCGCGCGCGCCGA
>FTCX01000275.1_pt1 | contig 22322 bp, 15 predicted proteins | sample 1639831 | NCBI WGS metagenome assembly FTCX01 (sample SAMEA3914869, study PRJEB12502) | metagenome | biome: forest; material: soil | place: USA | collected 2012-03-12 | depth 0.1 m
ATCAAGAAGTGGGATGATCCGAAGATCGCTTCGGCGAATCCGGGCGTGAAGTTGCCCAAGCTCGACATCTCCGTCGTGCATCGCTCGGACGGCAGCGGCACCACGTTCGTGTTCACGCAACACCTCGCGGCGATCAACGAGAAGTGGAAGGCCGGTCCGGGTGTCGGCAAATCCGTCGAGTGGCCCGTCGGTGTCGGCGGCGCGAAGAACGACGGCGTCGCGGCGCAGATCCATCAGACGCCGGGCGCGATCGGCTACATCGAGTTCGCGTTCGCGGCGACCACCAAGCAGCCGAGCGCGCTGCTCGAGAACAAGGCCGGCAAGTACGTCGCGCCGACGTTGAAGAGCTCCGCCACCGCGCTCGAAGCGGTCGAGCTGCCCGCCGACATGCGCGCGTGGGTCACCGACCCGACGGGTGACGAGTCTTACCCGATCGTCACGTACACCTGGATCCTCGCGAAGAAGAAGTACGAGGACAAGACCAAGGCTGACGCGCTCAAGAGCGTGCTCAAATGGTCGCTCACGGACGGCCAGAAACTCTCGGAAAGCTTGTTCTATGTGCCGCTTCCCGAGAAGGTTTCGAGTCAAGTGCTGAAGGCTGTCGACACCATCGAGTGATCGACATTGCGCGCCGCGGGCTCCATGAACTGGGTGCCCGCGGCGACTGTTTTTTCAGGAACCCCCATGGCAGACGCAGCAGCCACCAAATCTCCTTCCGTTCTCGAGGCCTCGCGCTCGCCGGTTTCACGACCGCCGACGACCTTCGAGAAAGGTTTCGACGCGTTGTTCCGAAACTTGGCGCACGCGTTCGGCCTCCTCGTGGTGTTGCTGCTCGCGGGCATCGTGTTCGAGGTGATGCGCCACGCGCACACCGCGATCGCGGATTACGGTTTCAAGTTCTTGTCCACTTCGACGTGGGACGCGAACCGCGCGGACTTCGGGATTTTGCCGGAGATCGTCGGCACGCTGTACACGTCGATCTTGGCGCTGCTCATCGGCGGCTTCTTGGGTGTCACGGTCGCGCTGGTGCTCAGCCAAGGTTTCGTGCCGCGGCGAGCCGAGCTCGTGATGAAGAACGTCATCGAGCTGCTCGCGGCGATCCCGAGCGTCGTCTACGGCTTGTGGGGCATCTTCGTGCTGGTGCCCGCGGTGCGCGAGCCCGCCGGTTGGCTCAACGAGCACTTCGGGTTCATTCCGTTCTTTTCTACGCGCTTGAGCGGCCCCGGCATCTTCCCGGCTTCGCTCGTGCTCTCGATCATGATTTTGCCAACCGTCACCGCCATCTCGCGTGAAGCGATGGCCGCGGTGCCGAAGCGGCTCGCGGCGGCTGCCTACGGCCTCGGCGCGACGCGCTGGGAAGTGATTTTCCGCGTCACGCTGCCGACGGCAATCGGCGGCATCTTCGGCGCGCTCGTGCTCGGCTTCGGTCGCGCGCTCGGCGAGACGATGGCGCTCGCGATGCTCGTCGGTAACGCGAACAAGTTCGGGCTCTCGTTGTTTTCTCCCGGCAACACGCTGGCCGCGCTGCTCGCGAATCACTTCCCCGAAGCGGGCAAGGTCGAGGTCGGCGCGCTGATGTACGCCGCGGTCGTGCTGATGCTCATCACGTTGACGGTGAACGCGATCGGCTCGTTCATCATGCTGCGCACGACGCGCGAGCTGAAAGGGCTCGGCTGATGGCAAACGCGACCACCAACGCGACGCTCAACGCGCAAATCCCGGGCGCGAGCAACACGGTTTCGTTCCGGCACTCGTACGCGGATCGCCGCACACTCGGCAACAGCGTGCTGAGCGGACTCGCGGTGCTGTTCAGCGTGATCGCGATGCTCCCGCTGTTCTCGGTCTTGTACATGCTGCTCGTGAAAGGCGCGGCCATGCTCAGCCCGAGCCTGTTCACCGAGCTCACGCCCGGCGCGGGCATGGACGGCGGCGGCATCGCGAACGCCATCGTCGGCACGCTCGTCGTGGTGGTGATTGCGACGGCGCTGGCGCTGCCGCTCGGCTTCATGGGCGCGGTTTATCTCGCCGAATACGGCGGAGAAACTCGGCTCGCGACGACCGTGCGCTTCGCGGGCAAAGTGCTCACGGGCTTGCCCTCGATCCTCGCGGGCGTGTTCGCGTACGCGATGGTCGTCGTGACCACGGGCTCGTTCAGCGCGCTCGCCGGCGGCTGCGCGATGGCCATTCTGATGGTGCCCACGGTGATGCTGACGGCCGAATCCGCGCTGCGTGGTGTCCCGTCGAAGATGAAGAACGCTGCTTTCGGCATGGGCTGCACGCGCGCCGAGGTCGTGCTGAAGATCGTCATCCCGACGGCGATCCCCGGCATCCTCACCGGCGTGATGCTCGCGCTCGCCCGCGCGATGGGTGAAACCGCGCCGCTGCTCTTCACCGCGCTTTTCAGCGACTACATGTTCGAGGGCAAGATCGCCCAGCCGATCGCGTCGCTGTCAGTGCTGATTTACAACTTTGCGGGTAGCCCCTTCGAGCACCAAGTAGCGCTCGCGTGGGCTGCCTCGCTGGTACTCGTTTGCATCGTGCTGGTGCTGAACGTCGTCGCGCAAATCGCGACGCGGCGCCCCGAGGAACACTGAGTGGCTCTGCCACAGCAAAGGTAACCGCACCATGACCATGAATATGGAAGAAGTGTCGTCGTCGAGTATCCCAGTGGAGAAGGTGGAGTCAGGTCGCGTGAAAACTTCGAAGACCGCCGCCGAGGGCGCCGCGGCCGAGCCAGTCGTCATGGATTGCAAGATCAAGACGCTGCATTACGGCAATTTCCTGGCCGTTCGCGATACCGAGATCCCGATCGTCTCGAACGAAATCACGGCCTTCATCGGCCCGTCTGGCTGCGGCAAGAGCACGGTGCTCCGCAGCTTGAACCGCATGAATGATTTCGTGAACGGCTTCCGCTTCACGGGCTCCGTGCAATACCGCGGCCACGACATCTACGCCGAAGGCGTGGATCCCGTCGCCGTGCGCCGCTCGATCGGCATGGTGTTCCAGCAGCCGAACCCGTTCGCGATGAGCATCTACAAGAACGTCGCGTTCGGGCTCAAGCTCAACGGCTTCAAGGGTGACTACGCCGAGCGCATCGAAAAGGCGCTCCGCGGCGCCGCGCTTTGGGACGAAGTGAAGGACAAGCTGCACACGAGCGGGCTCTCGCTCTCGGGCGGTCAGCAACAGCGCTTGTGCATCGCGCGCGCGATCGCCGTCGAGCCGGACTTGCTCTTGATGGACGAGCCGTGCTCGGCGCTCGATCCGATCGCCACGCGTCGCGTGGAAGATCTGATGCTCGAGCTGAAAGAGAAGTACACGATCGCGATCGTGACGCACAATCTGCAACAAGCGCAGCGCGTCGCGGACAAGACCGCGTTCTTGTTCGTGGACACGAGCGCGGGCGGTCGCACCGGTTACTTGATCGAGTACCGCCCATCGGCCGAGCTGTTCGAGGATCCGCGCGAAGAACGCACGAAGGCGTACATTCGCGGCGAATTCAGCTGATTTTCTGGGGTTGGGGCGCGCTCAACGCCGAAGGTCGTCGTGGCCTTCGGCGTTTTTGCGTTTTCCGTACTATAGTTTCTCGCACAACCCCGAATAGAGGTCGTTTGCGTTCAGCTCTTCGCGCTCGTTCACGTCTCGTCTGGTTGCCTGCCGCTCTGCTGACGGCGTTCGCGCACACTGCGCTCGCGCAAGATGCGCCGCCCGATCCGAGCGCGCCGAGCGCTCCACCGACCGCGCCGACGGTGCCATCAGCGCCGCCGCCGGACGCGCCGCCGCCGTTCGCGGAGCCGGCGCCCGCTCCTGCGACGCCGGCACCTCCGGATGCGCCCGTGCCGAACGAGCCACCCGCAACGCCGAGCCCACCTTCGCCGCAAGCTCCGAGCGTGCCGACGACGGGCAGCGCTTCCTTCGCGCCGGTGCCGGAGGCACCCCCACCAAAATCAAAGGCCGCGCGCGCGCCGTCACCCGCGCCCAGCGAAGCGACCACCGCGAACGCGCCGAGTGACGTCGATGCTCCCGCGCCCGTCGTGCCGCCGCCGAGCGCGCCTTCGCCGGCGAGCGAATCGAGCTCGGATCACGACAGCAATAACGCCAACGGGATTTTCGGCCCGTTTCGCATCGGCGTGCTCGTCGGTGGAGGCTTGCCGGATTTGGTGAACTTCGGCGGCATGATCAAGCTGACGCGCTATTTCGGCGCGGGCGTGAACGCCGGGCTCATCCCGACCGTGAAGATCTCGTACTACGGCCAGGCCACGCTGGCCTTCCAAGAGTACGACGCGTACGGCCACATCTTTCCGTTCGGCGGCGCGTTCTTCCTCGGTGCCGGCGTCGGCTACGCGACGGTGAAGGGCTCGCTCGCGACGCACTTCGATTTGAGCTCGTATCAGAAGATGTATCCGGGCACTGGCATTCCGCCTTCGATCGACGTGAGCAGCCAAGCTTCGGTGCGCACGCTCGTGCTCACGCCGCAGCTCGGCTTGCTGCACACCTTCGGCTCGGGCTTCACCATCGGCGCGGATGTCGGCGCGCAGCTGCCGATCGCGCCGAGCCAAGTTGATTTTTCGACTCAGATCCCGTCCGACATTCCCGCGGCGTACAAATCACAAATCCAAAAAACGTACATCGATCCGAACGACGCCAAAGTGCGCTCTTCGCTCGACAAGATCGGCCGCACGCCGATCCCGACGTTCAATATCAAGATCGGGTGGCTCTTATAAAGCGCGCGAAGCGCCACAGGTCGCGTCTGCTCTGTGCTCGCTCCGGTCGCGCCTAGGCGCGCGCGAAGTGCTCGGGCCGGATGCACGGAAATAAAATAAAGCTCCAGACTCGCCGGGCTGATCACGGATTTGGTCAGTAGCCACACGCCAACGAGAGTCTGACCGAACAGGCGCTAGTCGCGCGACGAAGCGCGCGGGCGGCCAAGCGTCACGAACAGCGCAGGGCCAAACAATCCTGCTGTCGCCGTGACGCGTCAGTCGAGGAAAAACTCCTCAGTCGATCACAAACTCTTCAGTCAAGAGTCTGTGCTTGATCCCGATCATGCGCGCGATGTCTTCTGAGAAGAGCTCGGGGCGCTTCGTGTAGATCAAATGCCGGCTGCGGTGGACGAGATCCACGAGCACGTTCGTGAGCTCGTCGCGGGTGACGCGCCCATCGCTGATGGCTTCGACATTGCCGAAGGGCCACGCTTGGATCAGACCGTCACGGAGCTTCTGCTCGCTCTCGATCAATTCTTCCCAGGGCACGTTGCGCCCGCGGTTTTCGACGGGCGCGCTGAACAGCAACAGAATCACGGACACGGCGAGGAACATGAAGTCCGTCACTTTGTCGCGCGGAGAGTGCACGGGCGCGTACGAGTCGAGATCGATGCCTTTGAGCTGGCCGCGCCGGCTCATCATCAAATTGCCGTTTTTCAGGTCGTTGATGGCGTAGCCGACTTCGTGCACGCCCTCCATCCAGAGCAGCACGCTGGTCAGCAAATCGAGCACCATCGCCGGAGAGAGCGCGTGCGTGAACGGCAGTGCCATGCGCTGTCGCCGCCAGAGCTCACTGCCGCGTGAGCTGACGGCGCGATCGAATTCGGCTTGCGCTTCGAAATCGCTCGAGCGCGCGCTCGGCGGCCGGCTGACGCTCGCGTGCTCGGTGCCGGTGACTCCGACCAAGTTGTCGAGCGTGTCTCCGTCGATCAATTGCAGCACGTGATACGTGTAGCGCTGACCTTTGAGCTTGCCGGTGTCGTATAGGCGCATCAAGTGCGGGCTCCGCGCGAGCGCGCGCCCGACTTGCATCGCCGCTTCGGCCTCCAGAATCGCGTTCTTCTTTTTGCCGAGGATGCGGTCGACCTTGAGCGCGACGCGCCCGGGGTAGTTCGGGCTGTTGTCGTTCAGGGCTTCGTAGACGCGCCCGAACTCACCCATGCCGAGCTGGCGCAGGAGCGTGAAGCCCAAGTCGCGAAACGAATCCGCGACCGTGCGCCAAGCCACGAGATCTTCCATATCCACGATGCCGTACGAGCCGATTTCCGGGTCCGGCGTGCGGACTTTGCGCCCGTTGCGCTCGAAATCCATCGGCTCCATCGCGGGCGCGATTTCGGGCATCGCGCCGGAGAGGCTGAGGCGCAGGTACACCGAATCCAGGTATTCGCAGGCCGCGATTTTCACTTCGGCCGCGTCGCCCTGATAGCCGTGGCCGCGCAGCAAGAAGCCGAGCTTGTTGAGCATCCGGAAATACGGATGGCGATCGAACAAGCTCTGGCGCGCGACGCCGCTCGATTGGCTGACCATTTCTTCGTACGCGACGCCAGCGGGGCTCGGCACGAGGCTGCCGGATTTACGAGATTCGTACAGCACGTTGATCGCGACGAAGGTCATGCGCGAAAAGACGTCGATCTTTTCGGCGAAGCGATCGCGCGGAAAATCCGGGTACGCGATCTGCGAGACCACGCGCGACACGACCGGCCACAGCGCACCGAGACTCGCTTCTTGCGAATAGGTGCCGTTGATCAGCGCTTCCTGCACGTAGCGCACTAAGCGTGAATGCAAGACGATGCGCGTTTCGCCATGTCCGTTCGCGCTCTCACGCGTCACCTCGCGCGTGCCGTCACTCGGCACCTCCGGGCTCAAGCGCACGGTCAGCCAGCGCGCGCCGCGCCGCGCGTTCTTGAACAAGAGATCGTCGAAGACGTGATCGACTTTTGGCCGATCTTCCAGGCGTTTTCGCGTGCGGCGCAGGCCGAGCGCGATCAGGTCCGCGAGCCAGCGCGAGTCATCGTTCTCGGGCTCGCACGCGACGATGCGGATGTCCGGCTGCAAATGAATGCGCACGCCGATGTCCTGCTCGCAGCGCTCACTCGGTGAGAGCCGCAAGTAGCGCAGCCACTCCTTCGCCTCGCCGCTGAACACCGTGGTGGACAGCTCCGTTTGAATGCCGGGCACGGACACCGTTTCGGACGGATGCCCGATGAAATCCGGCGGTGGCGGGCGCCAATTCCAGGAATCGAGCGCCGCACGCAGCGCTTGATTCACTGCCTCGTTCTTCTTCACCGGGGGCCACTTTAGAGCGCATTTGCCAAAAGCGAAGCCGTTTTTCGGCCGACTTCGCGGGCGCGCTTCACGACTCGGCGAAGCGCGGCAAGCGAATGCGGAACGTCGTGCCGTCCGCGGGCGTCGAGCTCACTTGCACATCGCCGCCGTGCGCGATCGCGATCTGCTGCACGATGTAGAGCCCGAGCCCGAGCCCTTCGGCGCGCGTGCGCCGGCCCACGCCGGATTGAAACGGTTGGAACAAGCGCGGGATCAAATCCTCGGAAATATGGCCGCCGTTGTGCACCCAGACTTCGACTTCGCTGGCCGAGCCGGTCAGACGAACGGAGATTGGAATGGTGACGTTCCCGTGGCGCACCGCGTTACCGACCAAGTTCGAGAGCACCTGCGCGAGCCGCCCGCCGTCCCACTCACCGAGCAGATTTCCCGCGGCGACGAGCTCGATTTTGCGGCTCGGGTTGGTGGCTTCGAGCTCGGCCACCGCCTTGCGCGCGACCGCTTCGAGATCGGTTGGCTGGCGTTCGATCGGGATGCCGCCGCCGAGGCGGGCGCGCGCCAAATCGAACAGCTCATCGATGATTTGAACCATGCGCGTGCCGCTCGAGGTCAAGCGCGCGGCGCATTTCTGCACATCCGGATCTTGGGATGCCGCGAGCAGGCTCGTCGTCATGAGCACGACGTTGAGCGGGTTCTTCAGATCGTGCCCGACGACGGCCATCAGCTCTTCGTTCAAGCGCAGCGTCTCGGCGAGCTCTTGTCGTTGGCGATAGAGCTGAAAAAACGTCTCGGTTTTGTGCCGTAAAATCTGCGGCTCGAGCGGCTTGAACAAGAAATCCACCGCGCCCGCGTCGTAGCCTTTGAACACGCGGTTTCGCTCCTGGATGCCGGCGGTGACGAAGATGATCGGCACGTGCCGTGTGCGCTCGGCGCCGCGCATCAGCTCGGCGAGCTCGAAGCCGTCCATCTCCGGCATTTGTACGTCGATGAGCGCGAGCGCAAAGTCGTGCTCGAGCGCGAGCTCGAGCGCCTCGCGGCCCGAGCGCGCCTTGAACAGCTCGAGATCTTCGCGCCGGAGCAAGGCTTCGAGGACGAGCAAGTTTTCCTCGAGGTCGTCGACGAGCAAAAACTTCACGGGAGAGCGAGGCTTGTTCATGATTCTTCGGTCACCAGCCGCAGAAATTCTGCGATTTCCGGCAATGGTGCGACGAGCTGGGGGTTGGCTGCAGAGATCGCTGCTTGCGGCATCATCGTGGCTTCCGCGGTCTCGGGATCTTGCACGAGCACGAGGCCGCCGGCGGCGCGCACCGTGCGCGCGCCGTGCGCACCGTCGTCGTTCGCGCCGGTGAGCACGACCGCGCACAGGTTCTTGCCGTACGCGTCGGCGGCGGATTCGAAGAGCACGTCGATCGACGGGCGCGAGTAGCGCACGGGCTCGTCCACCGAGAGCGAGAAGGTGTGCTCGTGCTCGATCAACAGATGGTAGTTCGAGGGCGCGAACCAAATCGTGCCCGGGCTCACGGGTTCTTTGTCTTCCGGCTCGCGCACGCGCGCCGCGCAGCGCGCCGCGAACAGCTCAGGCAAGAGGCTCTGGCGATTGGGCGTCAAATGCACGACCACGATCACCGGAACGCGCGCCGCGCGCGGCACTGACGGCAAGAGCACGCCCAGCGCCTCCACGGCGCCCGCAGAGGCTCCGATCACGATCGCTTCGCACTTGCGCGCGAGCGGCAGCACCTGCGTCAACATCGCTGGTACCACCTTTCCGGTTGCGAGAAATCGCGGAACGCGGCGGCATGGCCGGAAAACATCAGCGTTTCCTTCATGCCCAAACCGAGGAAGCCGCGCCGACAGAGCGCATCTTTCATCAATCCAATCGCGCGATCCTGCAGCGAGCGATCGAAGTAGATGAGCACGTTGCGGCAGCTCACGAGCTGCACCTCTGCGAACACGCTGTCCGTGGCCAAGCTATGGTCGGAAAATACCACGTTCTTGCGCAGCGAGCGGTCGAACGCCGCGGACCCGTACGCCGCCGTGTAGTGCTCGGAAAGCGAACATTTGGCGCCGGTGAGCCGGTGGTTTTCGGTGAACGCTTGCAGGCGATCGAGCGAGTACAAGCCTTGCTCTGCCTTGTGTAGCGTCTCCGGATTGATGTCGGTCGCGTACAGCGTCGCGCGGTCGAGCAAGCCCTCTTCGCGCAGGATGATCGCAAACGAGTAGAGCTCCTCGCCCGTGCTGCAGCCCGCGATCCAGATGCGAATCGACGGATACGTGCGCAGCTCCGGCACGACGCGTTCGCGAAAGACCCGAAAAAACACCGGATCGCGGAACATATCGCTGACTTGGACGGTCAAGAACTGGAGCAGCTGGGTGAAGACGGCTGGATCGCGCAAGACTTTGTCTTGCAGCGCCGAGAGCGTCTCGCACTGCATTTGGATCCGCGCCGAGGCGAGGCGTCGCTTGAGCGAGGCCGGCGAATAGCTGCGAAAGTCGTAGTGGTAACGCAGGTAAATCGCGTCGAGCAGCAGGCGGATTTCGATGTCTTCCGAGCTCTGCATCGGCTTACCGCTTGTGCAGCCACACCCTCACGAGTGAGAGCAAGATTTCGACGTCGAGCGGCTTGGCGATGTAGTCGTTCGCGCCGGCCTTGATGCACAGCTCGCGGTCATCGTTCATCGCTTTCGCGGTCAGGGCGATGATCGGCACGGCGCGGAATTTTTGATCGCTGCGGCGGATCAGGCGCGTGGCTTCGAGGCCGTCCATCTCGGGCATCATGATATCCATCAGCACGAGGTCGATGTCGGAGTTTTTCTCGAGCAAATCGAGCGCTTCACGGCCGTTCCGCGCGATGAACAATTTGGCCCCTTTCGGCTCCAGAATGCTGCTGAGCGCGAAAATGTTCCGCACGTCGTCCTCGGCGACCAGGATCTTGCGACCGTCGAGCGCGGCTTCGCGATCGCGCGCCACGCGCAGCATGCGCTGACGATCGGCGGGCAGCTTCGCTTCCACCTGATGCAAGAACAGCGTGACCTCGTCGAGCAAGCGCTCGGGCGAGCGCACCCCTTTCACGATGATCGAGTTGGAGAAGCGGCGCAGCTGGTGCTCTTCGTCCGCGGTCAGCGAGCGACCGGTGTACACGATCACCGGCGGGAACGCGTACGCCTCGTCCGCGGCCATGCGCTCGAGCAGCTCGAAACCGCTCGCGTCCGGCAGCGACAGATCGGTCACGATGCAATCGAATGAGCCCGCGGCGAGCTGCCTTTCGGCTTCCGCGACCGTGGATACACCGACGATTTCCACCTCTTGGCTGCTCAAGAGCTGAGTCACCGCGTCTCGCTGCACGGCATCATCTTCGACCAAGAGCAGCCGACGCAGGCGCGAGAAGCGCTCTTTCATTTCGTTGAAGACTTGATCGAGCTCTTCGCGCTTCACGGGCTTGAGCAAGTAGCCGGCGGCGCCCATCGACAGCGCCATCTGCGAATAATCTTCGACCGACATCACGTGCACGGGGATGTGCCGCGTGAGCCCGTTTTGCTTCAGCCGATCGAGCGCGGTGAGCCCGATCCGATCCGGCAAGTTCATGTCCAAAATGATGGCCGCCGGTTGGTAGCTCGTGGCCAAGCGCACGCCCTCGTCCGCGCTGTGCGCGACCAGGAATTGGAACGACAGCTCGTGCGCGAGCTTGGCCAAAATCTCGGCGAACGCGACGTCGTCCTCGATGATCAAGAGCAGGCGACGCTGCGGATCGATCTGCTCGCGATCGTCTTCGAAAGCCGGCTTTTCGGCTTCGTTGCCGGTCACCGCCGGCGGCGCGGGCGTCGCTGTTTGCACGGCGCTCGCGGGCGCGGCGACCGCGACGCGTTCGGTTGCGCTCGCGCCGGGCGTGAACACTTTGGGCAAGCTGAGCGTGAAGCAGCTGCCTTTGCCGAGCTCGCTCTCGACCGTCAGATCGCCGCCGAGCAGGTGCGCCAGATCACGCGAGATGGACAGGCCGAGCCCGGTGCCGCCGAAGCGGCGATTGGTCGTGCCGTCCGCTTGTTGAAAGGCTTCGAAGATAGAAGCGTGGTGCGCCTTGGCGATGCCGATGCCGGAGTCGCGCACGGCGAACGCATAGCCCGTCTCGGTCTCGGTCACGTGCAAGCTGACCGCGCCGTGCTCGGTGAACTTGAACGCGTTCGAGAGCAGGTTCTTCAGGATCTGCTGCACGCGCTGGGCATCGCTTTCGAGAGTCGCTTTGGGGTCGCCGAGCGAGCGCGAAAACGCGATGTTTTTTTGCTTGGAAATCGGCTCGAATGTGCGCGTCACGGGCTCGACCAAGCGCGCGATCGTGATTGGCTCGGGGCGAACTTCGACCTTGCCGGCTTCGATCTTGGACAGATCCAAGATGTCGTTGATCAGCGCGAGCAAGTCGTTGCCGGCAGAATAAATGGTGTTGGCGAAGCGGATCTGCTCTTCGTTCAGGTTGCCGTCTTTGTTGTCCGCCAGCAGCTTGGCCAAGATCAGCGAGCTGTTCAGCGGCGTGCGCAGCTCGTGCGACATGTTGGCCAAGAACTCGGACTTGTAGCGGCTCGCTTTCTCGAGCTCGCCCATCTTCTCGGACAGCGCGCGCTGCGCTTTTTCCAGCGCATCTCGCTGCATGGCGAGGCTCGTGTTCGAGGTCTCGAGCTCCTCCTTGCCCTCTTCGAGCTGGGCGTGCGCGCTCCGCAGCACGTCACTCTGTTGCTGCAGCTCCTCGTTCGCGACGCGCAGCTCTTCTTGCTGGGTTTGCAGCTCTTCGCCCTGGCGTTGCGCTTCTTCGAGCAAATCTGCCAGCCGCTCTTTCTGCTGCACGGATCGAAGCGCGACGGCGATCGTCTCGGCGACGCGATTGAGCAGCTCGTGCGCGCGCTCGCTGAGCGGCGCAAAGAACGCGAATTCGAGCACCGCCACGGCTTTGCCGTCCACGCATGCCGGCAAAAGCACGAGCTCGGTCGCCGGATCATCTCCGCTTCCGGACTCGAGCTTCACGAAATCAGCGGGCACGTCTTTGACGTGCAAGAGCGTTTTGCCGAGCGCGGCGCGACCGATCAAGCCCTCGCCGTCGTCGAACCAATCCTTCGTCCCCGCGCTCAGACCCAAATTCGCCCGGCGCCTAAAGCCTCCGGGCTCGGCGACGAAGAATGCTCCCGCCATCGCTTCGATGTTCGCGCACAGCTCGGCGAGCGCGCGGCGACCGAGCTCGGCCGGCGCAGGATCGCCTTGCACGACCTCCGATACTTTCATCTGCTGCGTGCGCACCCACGCTTGCGCTTCCATCGCGGCGCGGGCTTCGCGTTCGCCTTCGAGCAAGCCGCGATAAGTCGAAGACACCGCGCCGAGCTGACTACGCGACAAGAACGCGAGCGCGGTCGCGAGCGCGATGAACAGCGGTAAGCCCAAGAACGTCGTGATGCGGTTGTTTTCGGCGTAGGCCGCGGCGCGTTCGACGCGCAAGCCTTGCTCGATCAAGAGCATTTGCTGCAAGGCTTCGCGGATCGAGTCCATGCGACGACGGCGCTCGTTCAGCTCGTCCTTGTCGCGTAAGGCTGCGAGATCGGCGCCGGGACGCAGCACGTCATCCGTGGTTTTGAGCCAGGCTTCGTAGCGGCTCTGCGCTTGGTCCGCGCGCACTTGCTGCGCGGGGTTGTCCGCGACCAGCCGGTGCACGATCGCGAACATGGGCAGCGGCTGAGCGCGCTCGAACGGGAGCAAGAAGACTTTGTCGCCCGTCAGCAGGTAGCCGCGAATGGCCGTCTCTTGATCGACGATTTGAGTCTGAATCTCCGTCACTCGGCCGATCACTTCGTCCGTGTGATCCACCCAGTGCGAAGTATCCTGCAGCTTGACGATCTGAAACGCGAGCACCAGCCCGACGATCAAGAGCAAGCCGACTGGCGCTATCACCGCGACGAGCAAGCGTTGAGCGAGTTGCTTCTGTTCCTGCGAAGTTTCACCAACCACCGTCGGACGCTACTTCTGCCGCCAAACGTCGACAATTGCTCGCTCGCGCAGCGACGAGGTTTTCCGTCTCGCGCGGAGATGCTTCTATCGGCGTCGCGTAGCGCGGGCACGCTCGTGTGGCGCGCGTGCGCGCGCTTCAAATTCCGCAATCCGCTGAGAATCGCGACCAATCCTTGTTTCTGTGGCAGAACGCGCCAGCCGTTCCGGCGCTCGATCATCACGGGTTCATCGAAGCGTGAGCTCGTACGACGCGAAGTCAGCTCCGCCACGAGAATCTCGGAGCACGAGCCACAGCTCAGAGGTTCCAGCTTCGCTCGGAGCCGTCCACTGATTCGTCGCCGTGAGCTCAGGGTCGGTCTCACTACGTCCGGAGGAGGCGAGCGCGAGCTTGCCTCCACTCGTGTACCAAGACACGGTCATCGCCTCGCGCCGAGTGACGATCGCTTGCTGAGCGAGATCGAAGTAGGCGTAGCTCTCGACATCCTCTGCGCTCCAACTCGCGGTGAGCTCCACCTGCGCGCCGCGCGGGATCGCCGCGAGATCGACTTCGTTGTCCTCAGAGCTTGCGCTGAGTGGCGAGAGCGTCGGATTTTGGTTTGCGACGTAGGCGGCGGCGAATGCAGTTGCGATATCCGCCGAAGCTTCGCCCAAACGACACGAGAGACGCGCGAGGTGAAACGTCGGATCAGCGCCGAGCAGGTCGACTCGCAGGGGCTGGAAATAGCCGCCAGTCGCGTCCGGATCGCGCGGACGAAAGCCGCCCGGCGGAGGATCGGGTCCGAATAGGGTGCAGCCATCGCTCGGCAATACCGCGCTGATCGTGCTGCCCGCGCCGGCCGGCGCGAGCGATGCTGCCGTGAGACACGCCGAAGCTACGACGTTGTCGTCCGTCACCGGCTTCGACGCCAGGCAGAAGCTCCAGCTGGGATCGAGCGCGCTCGCTGACGACGATGGCGCGGCGAGCAACGCCGTGAACGCGACGGTCGTGCCGGGCGCGGCTTCTGCGGGTTCGCTTTTGACGGCCAAAACTCGCGGTGAGACGATCAGTGCTGGATCGTCGTCGAAGCTCGGGCGGCAATCAGTCCCCACTGCGACGCACCACGCAGCGCAGAGCGCCCCAACCAACCTACTCATAACTCGAGCCTCGCGCCGACGACGGCGAAGAAGGGCAAACCCGTGATGGCCGCGCGCCTCGAAAAATCTGAGCTGTACGCCCACTCTTCCGCATTCGCGTGGTTGGTGACGTTGAGCAACTCCGCGTAGAGTAAAAGGCGCGCTGCCGTGAGATCGAAGCTGCGATCGACGCGCAGATCGAGCTGCCAAAAATCCGGCAAGCGCGTGGCGTTTTGCGGGCCGAAAATGGGCTCGAAACGCGCATCGCGCTCATCGAACAAGGCGCCGATCACGGGCGTCCGCGGCGCGCCAGAGGCGTAACGAAACCGCGCGCCGATGCTCCAGGCGGAAACACGCTGCCCGGCAACGACGGTGAGCACATTCGGTTCGTCGTAGTCGAACAAGCGGGTGACGCTGTCGGGGGTCGCGCGCCGCTCACTGCGCGAGATGGTGTACGCGAGCGAGCCGGAGAAGCCGTGCCAAGGTTTCTGGCGCAACCAGAGCTCGAGCCCGTAGCTTTTACCCGAGCCCGTCGCGAGTAGCGCGTGCGCCAACCTCGGAGTCGGCGACGGATCGCGCACGTCCAGATTTTGGAGCGCGCGATAGAAGCCGGTCACGTTGGTGGAAAGCGTGTCGGTGAGCTCGACGGTTTCGCCCGCGCTCACGTGTTCCGCAGTTTCTGGGCCGAGCGTCGGCGTGCCGAACACCGCGCTGAGATCTGCCGGCGCGGGCGCTTGTGAATACCTGCCGGCGGCGGCATGCAGCGCGACGCGGTTCGACAAGCGCCAGCTCAGCGCCAGCCTCGGCTCGAGCTCGGGATCGAACCCAGATTGGCCGATGCCTGGTGTTTGCCCCACGCGCGGCGTCAGTCGACTCGCTTCGATCAGATAGCCTGAGCCGCGCAAGCCCGGTGAAACGGTGAGTGGGCCGATTTGCCAATCGAGCGTCGCGTAGGGCGCGGCCGTGATGATCAACGTGTGAAAGAGATCGTAGCTCGAGTCATCGCCCGGCGGTTCACCGAAGACCGTGATGTCTCCTTCGCGCGGCGGGATGGTCAGCGAGCCGGCGCGCTCTTCACGGCTCGCAGCTCCGTTCACGTCCAAACCGACGCGCAACGTAGCGGCAGGCGCAAGCAGCGAACGCTCTTCGGCGCGCAGCCCGAAACGAAAGCTCTGCTCGTCCAAGAGCGCTGGGATTCCGCCGTAGCTCGCGCTCGAGCGATCCGTGTCGCGTCCGAACCAAGGCACGACCTCCACGCTCGAGCCGTCTTCGAACCTCCGTCGATAGCGCAGGTAGACGCGATCGAAGCCGTCACTGGTGGCGAGCGTGCGCACTTGCGTTGGATCGGCGTCACCGACGGTGCGCGTGAGCGCATCACGCGTTCCGAGAAACACGAGCGCGAGTGTCTCCGAGTCACGCAGCTCGAGCTCGGCCTTCGCTTGATAGTCGCCGTAGCGTGGAACGTCGTAAAATTCGCGGAAATCACGGCTCGTGACCGCGGAAAGCGTGCGATCCACGAGACCGTAACGCGCGGCCGCCTCGAATCGAGTGCGCGAGTTGGGGCGAGCGCTCGCGCTGAGCGAGGCGTCGAGCGTGCTGAGATCGAATGCGCCGTGCACGCCTTCGGGCGTCGTATCGCGCGTCTCGAGGCGGACCATACCGCCGATGGCGCGGCCGTAGTCTGCGCCGTAAGCACCGGGCGTCAGCGACACGCTGCTCAGCAGATCGCCGTTGACCGTGGATCGAATGCCGCCGCCGTGAAAGAGTCGCGGGATCTCGACGCCATCCACGTAGACGCGCGAATCTTCCGGCGCGGCGCCCCAGAGCACGAGATCGTCTGCGCCGAACGCAGCGCGCGAGAGTCCGGGCAGATTTTCGATCACTTTGGCTGGATCGTTCTGCGTGCCCGGCTCGCGTCGCGCTTGCGCCGCGCTGAGCTTGATCTCGTCGTTGTCGCGCGCGGGCCGTGCTCCGCTGACGACGATCTCCGGAGCTGCTTGCGCGCGCGCGAGCGCCGGAAAAGCGCAGCTCGCCAAAGCGAAAATCCAGGCTAAATGCGGCGCCGAACGTGTCACGGCACATCGAACCCGAGCGCCAACAAGCCCGCGCCGCGATCGTGTGCGCCGCGCGTATCACTATCCAATGAGGTCCCGCTCGCCGCGCCGAGCGGCTGATCGGCGAGCGTCACGTGCACGGTCCAGTGCGCACTCGGCGCGCCGCACAGAGAAGCCGTGTCCACGCGCACCAGGTAGTGTCCCGAAGGCGGCGTCTGCGCCCAAGTCACGTCTTCTTGGCGCAAGCCGTCGATCTCGCAGTTGGCGTTCGAATCGGCGTCCAGGATCCCTGCGCTCAGGCTCGAGCTCCCCGGCTTGAAGGTGTCCACGGAGCTCGGCGCGCCGTGATAAATCTCGTTGCCGAGCGGATCGACGACGTGCAAATCCAGATCGGACTCGGTATCCCAGGTCAGCGTGACGATCAACACACCGGAAACGCTCACGGCGGGCGGCGTCGCGATTGCCGTGAGGACTTGTCGCGAGGGCGGCCCGAAATTGCCGCTCGCGTCCACCGCCCGCGCTTCGAGCGTATAGGCGCTCAGCGCGAGATCCTCTGAAAAATCAGCGGTAGCGTGGAATGTCGGCAGTGAAGGCGCCGAAATGTCGGGCGGCCCTGCGGGCACGATCCAGTAGCCGATGTCCGAGCTGAGCGCGAGCGTCACGGCCGTCGCGCTCTCGCCCAAGGCGCCGCTGATCGCCTTGTCCGCGCCCGGCCAAATCGTATTCGTCGGCAGTTCGAGCGCAGCGACTTCGGGGCCAGCGTTCGCGCTCGGGGTAGCGCCACTCACGAACTGCGCATTCGCTACGCGCATGCGGGCGCCGAATGCCGGATCGTCCGAAGCGCCGTCCGAGCAGGCGAACGCGCACAGCGCGCACAGCACGGCTGCGGAATGGCGTCTCAAAACACCACCTGACCGCGCAGCGTGGCAGCATCACTCTTTAGGTTGGTGGGCGCGCCGCTCGCATCGCGCCCGAGCTCGTTCCGATTCACGTCGTACTCGAAGGACAAACGCGCGCGGCCGTAGCGGAGCATGGCGAGCAGGGCGAGCGTGCTGTAGCTGCGATCGCGCGGGACTACCTGCGCGGCGCTCTGTTCGCGCGCGTCCTGATCGGGATCGTAGCGGTCGTAACGCAGGCCAATCAGGCCGTATTTCGTGAGCTCTTGGGTCGCGCCCACGTACCACCCGAGCTCGCGCAAATCATAGCCCGCACCGATTGGATCGGCCGGCTCGAGCCCGCGATCCAAGTTGCTCGCGCGCACCACCTCCGCACGCAGGTCGAAACCGTAACCCGGGATCAGGTGCACGCCGAAGCGCGCGTCCGCACCGACGGCAAAGCGATTGAACTCTTGCGAAGCGGTTGCCGACGAACCCGGGATGACTTGCACTTCCGTCGCTTGCACGACGCCGTCGCCGTTTTCGTCTCGCCACACGAGCACGTCTTTAGTGCTGGGAGTGCCTTCGTGAAAGCCTCGCCCGGTGTCCGCCGAAATACCAAAATCGAACGCGACGCCGGCTACGATTTCAGTGCGCGCTCCGACGCGGCCGACAATCTCCTTGTGCGCGTCGGGCGCGAGCGCTGGAAACACGCGATCGCCGATTGGGTGTCCGTTCATCAACGCGACCGCGAGGTCGAGGAAGCGGTAGCTCAAGCGAGCTTCTGCGCCCAAATCGAATTCGCCCGGAAAAAGCGCGCGCGCGACGTTCGATCGTTCGAGGAACGGACGCACGTAGTCGAGCTCCGGGACTTCGAACCCGAACGGGATCTTCATCAGGCCCGCGCTGAGCGAAGCAGTCGGCAATTTTTCGTTCGGCTGCGCTGGCCAATGCACGGCGACCTCGGCATCGATCGGGCGCACTTGCGGGCCATTCGTGGTGTTTGCGTCGAGCTCGAGCGCGCCGGAAATCAGGCCTTGCTCCACGTCCACGCGTACGTGCCCGCGGCGCAGCGTGAAGCGGTCCTGATTCAGCGGAGTATTCGTCGCATAATCGATTTCGTTCTGCGACGATTGGTCGTGCAGCACGAAATCGATCTGGGTGTAGCCCGAGAACCGAACGCTGGGATCGCTCGGTGCGGCTTTGGGTTTCTCGATCGCATCGAGCTCGGCGCGTTGGCGCGCGAGCTCCGCGCTTTGCCGCGCCAGCTCCGTCCGCAACTCAGACAGTCCCTGAGTCCCGGCTGACTCGGTAGCCGCGGGCGCGACCACGACAGCAGCGGGCGCGTTCGCAGGCGTCGGAGCGCCTTGCGCGCGAGCGAACGGGACCGCGAAAAAAAGCGCGATCCCGCTCGCGAAGAGAAAACCCCGAACGCCGCGCATCAGGGGAGCGGCTCGGGATCATCAGCCGGGAGCACGACCGTTTTCTTGATGCTCTGCGCGTTCGTGCATGCGTTGATCAAGTCGGCATTCGTCACTGGTTTCGTGCTCACGCAATCGGCGGAAGCCGTACCCGAGGTGTCGATCGCGTTCGGCTCGCAGAAGCCGTGATTGCAGGCGCCGCCTCCGCAATCGGCCGCCGCGGTGCACGCGGTGCAGCCGGCGGGCGTGCCGGCCGCGCCGGGGATCTTGCTCAAGTAGTAGCAAGTGCACGGCTCGCTGGGCGTGTACGGGCTCAGGTCGCCGCCATCTTCACTGCGAGTGACTTGCATGGCGCACTCGGGGATCAAGCCGACTTTGACGACATCCGCGAGCGCGTCGAAAGCCGAGCCGCCGCCGGGCGGCGTCGCTCCCGGATTGCCGAGCACGAGATCTTCTATGTACTTCACGGCTGGATTCGTGGGCACGTGCGAAGCATCGACGGGCGTGATGTACACCGTCGGTGACCACAGCGTGTAGTGGCCATCACGCAGGTTTTGTTTGTCGAAGGCGCTCGCGCTCGAATCCGGAAAGTACGCCGCCTTCTGGTTGTACGCTTGGAAGGCGAGCGTCTTGATGCCCACGCTGCGATTGCCGTCGTATACCTCGGCACCGAGAATGCCGATCGCGGCTTCCGCGTTGGTCGCACCCGAGACGGCGCTGACGACATCACTCGAAGCGGCTTCGGATTGGCCCTTCCACTTGTTCGGCGGCACGTTGATGTTCTTCGCGGTGGCGACGAGCGTGCTCTTGGTCACCGGACGAATGAACATGAACTTGTCGTTGTTCCAAGGGTCGTACGTCGGCGCGAGCGGATTGGCGTCACCGAAGCCGAACGCGTAATACGCCTCTTGCGCCCAAATCGCCGTTTGATCGCTCGCGGTCGGCACGACGAACGTGTACGCCTGAATCGGGCCTTGGATCAGATCCAAGTTGGAGCCTGCGGGCGGATCGCCGAGGCCGCAGCTCTCGACGAACAGCGCGGAAATCGCCAAATCGACGGGAACTCCAGCGGCTCCCGTGCTGCACGTGGCTTCTGCGTCCGCGACCGTCCAAGTCGGATTTTCGGTCGTGGAAGGGATGTACTTCAAGCTGCCGTTCGGCACGACCTTGGCGCCGGTGTAGATGTCGTTCGTGAGCGTGCACGAGCCCGTGAGGTTGAACACGAGCGTGATGTTCGCCGTATCGCGCAACTGCCGACCGATGCTCTTGAGCAGGTTCTCCTGCGTGTCCCCGCTCTCGATGTAAACGATCGTGCCTGGGAGCGCGGAACAGGCGGTTGATTCGGTCGCGGGCGCGCCGCCTTCGCCGCCTTCGCTGGCGCCGGCTTCGCCACCGGTGTCGTTGGTTTCACCGGCGCTCGAGCCACCGCTGCCGGCTTTCGCGGACGTGCCACCCGTGCTCGCGCCGGACTTGCCACCACTGCCGACGTTGCTTCCGGCCGCGCCGCCGCTGCCACCCGGGCTCGGCACGCCGTTGCTCGAGTCGTCCCCATCACTACTGCAGCTCGCCGCGATCAGCGCCAGAATCAACGGGGAAAATACGACAAGTAAACGCTTCATGACATGACTCCGATTTTTCAAGCAGCCAGAATCTCCGCCACCCGCTCGCCGGAGGCTTCGACATCGTAACCAAGTGCCGACAGTTCTCGGCGAAACGCGCCCGATGCGAGCGTATCGAAGAGTCGCGCCATGCGCGGCTCGCTGACCGTGCTCGCGGGCACGACCAAGTCGTAGCGCTCTTCTGCGAGTGGTACGAAACCGAGTCCGAACGCGAGCGCCGCGTCACGCGTCGCTACGCCGACATCCGCAGCACCGAGCGCGATCGCGCGCGCCACTTCGAGATGTCCGGAAGCTTGGATCGACGTGCCTGCAGCGAAGGCTTCACGCACGTCGGCCCGCGCGAGCTCACGATCCCAGAGTCGTCGCGCGCCCGACCCCTTCTCGCGTACAACTACTCGCGCGCGCCGCCCGAACGAAGACACCCCAGTGATACGCTGCGGATTGCCGGGTTGAACCAGTAACCCCGCTTGCCAGTGCCCGAGCGTGACCACGAGCAAATCCCTTCGCGCGAGATGGCGGCGAATGTCCGGCAAGTTCGCCTCGCCAGTCGCGGCGTCCACCAAGTGCACGCCGGCTAAGTGCGTGCGGGCCTTTGCGAGCTCCGAAAGTGCCTGTGTGCTCGAGTGAGTAAACCACGAGAACCTGCCCGGGCCCGGGCGCGCGTTCAAGCGCTCCGCCAGCACGCCGAGTGCGGGCGCGCAGCCCATGAGCACGAAGTTCTCGCGGCACTCGGCGGCGGAACGCAGCAGCTCGAGCTCGCTTTTTCCCCGGCCGCACGGAGTCGCGATTGCATCCGCGGCGCGCAACGCGCCGTCACCGGCAAGCAAATACGAACACCAGCGCTCTCCGATGCGTGCCAGCGCGACGCGGCCCGCCCGATTCTCACCGACTACCTCTGCTGATATTCGCTCTTCACTCGCGCTACCGAACAAAGCTTCGACCGTACAGTCGAGCGCGCGCGCCAGTCGAAGCGCAACGTCCACGGCGGGCGCGGCGCGCCCAGCTTCTATCGCGTGCACGCTCTGCCGACTCAAGTGCGCTACTTCCGCGAGCGCTGCTTGCGACAAGCCGCATGCGTGGCGGCGATCGCGAACAGAATTCGATGGTTTGGGCGTCGCCATGACGCGGATGCTTTACCCGATGTAAAGCCTGCTTGTCACTCGTCACTTTTGCCACGCTAAACTCGGAAACAAACGCGATGCAAACTTTGCCAGCGCGAGAACACCAGCGAAGACGGCCATGAAACGAAGCTCACGAAAACGGCTCGCACTGCTCGGCGTAGGCGCGTTGCTGCTACTCGCGTTCGGTGCGGTGTATCGCTACCTGGCGCATGGAGGGATGAGTGCTCGGCAAACGCCGTCAGCGCTCGAATCGATCGTCGCGCAAGCGTTCGTGAGGTGGAGCATTCCGGCTTCGAGCAAGAGGCTCGAGAATCCGCTCGATGGAAAAAGCGATCAGGCCGATATCGCGACCGGCCACGCGCTTTATCTCGAGAAGTGCCAGAGCTGTCACGGTTACGATGGAAGCGGCAAAACGGACGCGGGTGGAGGCCTTTTCCCTCCGCCAATCAGTTTGCGCCCGGCCGCGATCGCACAGAGAAAACGCACGGATGGTGAGCTGTTTTATCTGATCCGAAATGGTGTTCGGAACACCGGCATGCCCGGTTGGCAGCTCACGGATCAACAGACTTGGCAACTCGTGTTGTTCATTCGCAATCTGCCCGAGACCGCAGCGGCGAGCTCGAAGACTAATTTCGACGGTCAGGCGCAGGCCGCAGGTCAGCGTCAGTTCGTCGGCTCGGCCACTTGCAAACCGTGTCACGCCGAGATCTACGCGCGCTGGAGCAAGACGGCGATGGCCAACGTCGTGCGCGATCCACGCGAGCACCCGGATGCCATCATTCCCGACCTCTCGAAGCCGGATCCGCTGCTGACCTTCACGAAGGACGAGATCGCCTTTGTCTACGGCAGCATCTGGAAGCAGCGTTACTTCAAGAAAGTCGGTGCCGATTATTTTCCGCTTCCTGCGCAGTGGGACATCACACACCGGAAATGGCGCCCTTATTTCGTCAAAGATGATTGGTGGGTTCCGTTCTATCCGGCGGACAACATGCAGCGTCCGACCGGGCCGACTTGTGACGGTTGTCACTCGGTGAACTACAATGTGCAAACGAAGACAGTCACTGAGTGGAACGTCGGTTGTGAGCGGTGTCACGGCC
>FTCX01000318.1_pt1 | contig 22190 bp, 17 predicted proteins | sample 1639831 | NCBI WGS metagenome assembly FTCX01 (sample SAMEA3914869, study PRJEB12502) | metagenome | biome: forest; material: soil | place: USA | collected 2012-03-12 | depth 0.1 m
GCACGGCACCGTGCGCGCCACCTGGGGTGATGACGACATCATGGTCCAGTCCGTGCGCCAGGGCCCGGACTCGACGCGTGACGATGAAGAGACCCCTTCGCAGCGCATGGCGCTCGAGCAATTCGCCGAGGTCGAAGGCGTGCCGGTCGTCGGCGGGCTGGAGCTTGCGCCGGTGCTCGCGCAGCGGCTGCACATCCGCACGATCGTCATCGCGATGCCGAAGCTGGATGCCGCAAAATTGCTGGCCGTGATCGAGCGCTACGCCGACGGCTACGCCAGCGTGCTCGTGATTCCGGATCTGTTCAGCGTGACGCACTTCGGCGCGCCGACGCACAACCTCGGCGGCGTGCTCAGCATCGAAGTGCAACGTCAGCTCTTGGTCGCGGGTCCTCGCTTCGCCAAGCGCATGATGGACATCATGCTCACGACCATCGGCGGGCTCTTGATCTTGCCGTTCATCGCGGCGGTCGCGATCTTGATCAAGCTCGATTCCCAAGGCTCGATTTTCTATCGCCAGAAGCGGCTCGGCCAAGACGGCGTGCGCTTCGTCGCGTTCAAATTCCGCACCATGTATGGGGATGGCGAAGAGCGTTTGCGTGAAGTGCTCGAGCGCGATCCCAAGCTGCGCGCCGAGTACGACGAGTTCCACAAGCTCACGGTGGATCCGCGCGTGACGCGCATCGGGCGCGTGCTCCGCAAATTCAGCTTGGACGAGCTGCCGCAAATCTGGAGCGTGTTCGTGGGTGACATGAGCTTGGTCGGCCCGCGCCCGTACTTGGAGCGAGAAATCCCGGACATGAACGGGCACGAAGCCGTGATTCTGCGCGTGCGTCCGGGCCTGACCGGCATTTGGCAAGTCACCGAGCGCAACGCTTCGAGCTTCGAGCAGCGCGTGCTGCTCGACGTGGAATACGTGCGCAGCTGGTCGCCCTGGCTCGATTTGTACGTGCTCGCGAAGACGGTGCCCGTCGTGGTCGGAGGCACGGGCTCGTGAGCACGCACGATTGGCTCGAACGACGCATTCGCATCGGCACGCTCGCGGTCGACCGCGTGACGCTCGAGCAAGCGCTCGATGCGATCGACACGCTCGTGCGCCTCGGCGAAGGCGGTACGGTGTTCACGCCGAACGTGGATCACGTCGTGCAAGCCGAGCACAACGCGCGCTTTCGTCAGGCGTACGCAGGCGTCAGCCTCTCGCTCGCGGACGGCGTGCCGCTGCTCTGGGCCGGCCGCTTTTTGAAGACGCCGTTTCCCGCCAAAGTCTCGGGCTCGGATTTGATTTGGCCGCTCATGCGCCGCGCTGCCGAGCGCGGGCATCGCATTTATTTTTTGGGGGGCTCGCCCGGTGCGGGTGAGCTCGCGCGCGAAAAACTCTTGGCGGAGCTGCCCACGCTGAAAGTCGTGGGCATCGATTCGGGTCGCATCGACGTGAACGGCGACGCCGAAGCCCAAGCTCCGATTTTGTCGCGCATCGCGGCGGCCGCGCCCGACATCTTGCTCGTCGCTTTGGGCGCACCCAAACAAGAGCTGTGGAGCGTCGAGCAACGCGCCGGGCTCGGCTCCGCAGTTTGCGTCGGTGTCGGCGCGAGCCTCGATTTCGTCGCGGGCACGCTGCGCCGCGCGCCACGCTGGATGTCGGACGCAGGCCTCGAATGGGCGTTTCGTTTGGCGCAAGAACCGCGGCGCTTGGCCAGCCGCTACTTGCTGCGCGATCCGGAGTTTTTCGGCATCGTCGCGCGTCAGGCGCTTGCCGCTCGCTGAAGCCGAGTTCGGGCTCACGCTCGAGCCCGAGATCGCGCTCGTCGCGCTCGCGCTGCCGCCGCGCGACGACTCACCGCAAACACCCGCTTCGGCAGCCGCGCGCCGCGAGCTCGAGTTTCGCGCCGGTCGAGACGCCGCGGCGCGTGCGCTCGCGCGCTTCGGCGTGAGCGCGGAGGTGCCTCGAGCCCCCGACGGTCGCCCGTGCTGGCCGTCCGGTTTCGTGGGCTCGATCACGCACGGCGGAGCGCTCGCGGTCGCAGCCATCGCGCGCCATGAAGCGTTCATCGGCATCGGCATCGATGTCGAGCACGTGTTGGAAAGTTCTGCCTGCGCCGACATCCGCGATCAAGTCAGCTCCGAGCCCGAAATCGGCTTTCTCCGCGCCGCCTTCCCCACACTCACGACCGAGCAGATCGTCACGCTCATCTTTTCCAGCAAAGAGAGCCTGTACAAATGCCTATCTCCGGCGACCGGCTGTTTCCTCGAGTTTGCTGACGTTCGCGTCACCGGCGCGTACGCGTCCGGTGATCACGCGCGCATCGTGCTCGAGCTCGCGCGCGATCTCGGCCCGCTCGCGCCGCGCGGCGCTTCGCTCGAGGCTCGGTTCGTGCTGCGTGAAGAGAGCGTGCGAACCGCCGTCCTCGCCCGCGGCACGCGCTCGCACGCTTGAGTTTTTTTCGCCTGAAATCAAAGGCCGCCGAGCGACGGAAGAAACCGTTCCGAGCCGACACAAGCTGCAACGTTTTTTTGAGCCGCGCTCGAGAAGGACCGTTTCAAGCGCGGGACAAATGCGTGTACATTGCGCCGCGGTGGATACTCGGGATGGTAGGCTGAGAGCACCGTCAAGCGCCGCGCGCGACAACGCACGCTGCACACGGCCATGAATCGACGAGCGGCGAATCAGCCGCTCGGCAACGCAGAGAAGGCACGAGTGATGATTGAGGACATCCGCACGATTTTGAAAGAGCACGGCCGCCTGTCCGTCGACCCGGCCACGCTGAGTGAGGACGCCGACTTGTACCAAGCGGGCCTGACCTCGCACGCCAGCGTCAACGTGATGCTCGCGCTCGAAGGCAAGTTCGACGTCGAGTTTCCCGATCGCATGTTGAAGCGCGGAGTCTTCGGTAGCCTCGCGTCGATTCGCGCAGCGCTCGAAGAGCTGACTTCCGGATCCTGATTCTGTGAGAGGAGTCGAACCTTGACTGAGCACGAGCAAGCATCACCGCACGTAGCCGCAGCGGCTCGCATCGGTGCAGAGGTTCTGAGCCCGAACGCGCGCAGCGTGGATCGGGAATCGCGCTTTCCGAGTGAAGCGCTGGATGCACTGAAGGAAGCGCGGCTCTTGTCGGCGTTCGTGCCGAAAGCGCTGGGCGGCCTCGGTTGCGGCATGATCGAGCTTTCGCAAATGTGCGAAGCGCTCGGCCAGCACTGTTCCTCGGCCGCGATGGTCTTCGCGATGCACCAGATCCAGGTCGCGTGCATCGTGCGGCACGCCGAGGGCTCGGCCTTCTTCCGCGATTACCTGCGCGAGCTCGTCGAGAAGCAGACGCTGATCGCGTCGGTCACTTCGGAGGCGACGGTCGGCGGTGAAATGCGCACGAGCGTGTGCGCCGTGCAAAAGAGCGGCGATACCTTCAAGCTCGACAAAGACGCGACCACGATTTCGTACGGCGCCCACGCCGATGATCTGCTCGTCACCGCGCGCCGCGCGCCGGATGCGCCTTCGAACGATCAATCGCTCGTGCTCGTGCGCAAGGCGGATTACACGCTCGAGCAGAACGGCGCGTGGGACACGCTCGGCATGCGCGGCACCTGTAGCCCGCCGTTCAAGCTCCGCTCGACCGGCAAGGTCGCGCAGGTCTTGGAGACGCCCTTCGCGGACATCGCGAGCCACACGATGGTGCCGTTCTCGCACGTGCTGTGGGCGAACTGCTGGCTCGGCATCGCCACGGCCGCAGTTTCGCGCGCACGCGCCTTCGTGCGTTCGCAGGCGCGCGCCAAGCCCGGAACCACACCGCCGAGCGCGCTGCGCTTGGCCGAAGTCGCCGGCATGCTGCAGAGCCTGCGCGCGAACGTGCACGATGTCGCGGCCGAGTGTGAAGCGCTGATGAGTCAGCCAGACGCAGGCACGGATGTGCTCTCGTCGATCGCCTTCGCGCTGAAGATGAACAACGTGAAGGTTTCGACTTCGCAAGTGCTGGCGGACATCGTGCAGCGCTGCCTCTTGATCTGCGGGATCATGGGCTACAAGAACGATTCGAAGTTTTCGATCGGCCTCTATCTGCGTGACGCGCTCTCCGCCGCGCTGATGGTCGGGAACGATCGTATCTACGCGACCAATGCCTCGATGTTGCTCGTTTTGAAGGACGACTGAATAGACATGACCACGAAGTTCTCTGCACAGGACTTGTACGAAGGGCTCGTTCAGCACAAGTTGATCATCCCCGTCGGCGTGCCCGGCGCGTTCGGACGCGGCGCGGTGTTCGAAGACGTGCTCGCGCGCTTCAACGACTTGGTCACGCGCTTGGCCAAGAACGACAACGCCGAAGTGATGGCGTTCCCGCCGATCCTCGACCGCCAAGTATTCGAGAAGAGCGAATACTTGGATTCGTTCCCGCAGCTCGCCGGCACCGTGTTCTCGTTCTTCGGCACGGACGCGCAGCACAAGGAGCTCTCGCAGCGCATCCACGACAAGCAATCCTGGGATGATCTGCAGAAGATGACCGGGGTCGTGCTCACGCCGGCTGCTTGTTATCCGGTCTACCCGAGCTTCACCGGCACCGTGCCGTTCGAAGGTCGCTTGGTGGACATGCAAAATTGGGTGTTCCGCCACGAGCCGTCGCCCGAACCGACGCGCATGCAGGCCTTCCGCGTACGCGAGTTCGTCCGCGTCGGCGCGGCAGATGCGGTGATCGAGTGGCGCGACATGTGGCTCAAGCGCGGCGTGGAGCTGCTCACTTCGCTCGGCTTGCCCGCCAAGTCGGACGTCGCGGCGGACCCGTTCTTCGGCCGCGGCGGGCGCATGCTCGCGGCGAATCAGCGCGAGCAAAAGCTCAAGTTCGAGGTCTTGATCCCGGTGATCTCGGAAGAGAAGCCGACCGCGGTCTGCTCCTTCAATTATCATCAAGAGCACTTCGGCAAGATCTTCGACATCAACACGCCGGATGGCGCGATCGCTCAAACCGCGTGCCTCGGCTTCGGCATGGAGCGCGTGGTGATGGCGCTCTTCCGCACCCACGGCTACGTGCCTTCGGAATGGCCGAAACACGTGCGCGAACAGTTGTGGCCATGAGTCGCGTCAGCGTGTGGGGGCTCGATGCGGCGACGTACCAGCGCCACGCGCTGCACTCGGAGTCGCAAGCTTGGGTCGAAAAGAATTGCTACATCGACGTTTGGCTCGAGGTGCTGCACTCCGCAAAGCTCGAGCCGACGGCGGCGCTCGCCTTCACCCTCGCGAGTGATTTCGACGGCGATCAGTGGACTTTCTACAAGCCCCCGCACGTCGACCTCAACGTGCTCTACGGCGTGTCCGTGCAAGAGCTCAACGTGTGGAAATCGATCCTCGAGCACGCGCTCTTCCACACCGCGGCGGGTCGTTTGGTGTTCACGGAGGCGGATGCCTTTTGGCTCCCGGACACGGCCGGCACGGATTACCGGAGTCAGCACACCAAGAGCACGATCGTGATCGAGACGATCGACGTCGAAGCCAAGAAGCTCGGCTACTTCCACAACGCCGGCTACTACCAGCTCGAGGGTGAGGATTTCGTGAAGCTGTTTCGGCTGGATGCGGCGCCGGATCCGACGTTCATGCCGCTCTTCGCCGAGCTCGTGAAGGTGGACCGCGCGGTGCGGTTGCCGGACGCGGAGCTCGCGGCGCGGTCGCGCGAGCAGCTGCGCGCCTGGCTCGCGCGCCGACCACTCGCGAATCCGCTTCAGCGCTTCGGCGAGCACCTCGCGAAAGAGTTGGATTTCATCCGCTCGAAGGGCATCGGCTACTATCACGCGTGGGCCTTCGCGACGACGCGTCAGTGCGGCTCCGGCTACGAGCTCACCGCGCAATACCTGCGCTGGCTCGAGCGCCAAGAAGCGCGCGGCTACGAGCGGGCCGCTGCCGCCTTCGAACAAATTTCGACCACGGCCAAGGCCTTGATCCTCAAAGGCGCGCGCGCGGCGAGCTCGCAAAAACCAGTCGATTTCAGCCCCGTCTTCGCGGACATGGCGAAAGATTGGGACAGCGCAATGGCCACGCTCGACGCGATCGCGTGAGCGACGCGCGAACATGGCGCTGATTCGCACGGCCAGTCACTACCGCAGCGAGCCGATCGCTGCGGGCTGGGAGCTCGCGGAGCAAGCGCCCGCGAGCGGCAGTGTCGCGCACGCAGAGCTCAGACCCGAAACCCTCGCGTGGCGCGCGGCGAGCTGTCCAGGCACCGTCGCGAGCGCGCTCCGCTCAGAAAAAGCCTGGGATTTTTCGCAAGCGCGCGATTTCGACGCCAGTGACTGGCACTACCGCGCGCGCTTCACGAGCACGCCCGCAGAGCCCGGCGAACAACTCGTGCTCGAGTTCGACGGCCTCGCGACGCTGTGCGACGTGTGGCTGAACGGCGAGCACGTGCTGCGTTCGGAGAATATGTTCGTCGCGCACACGCTCGATGTGACTTCGCTCCTGCGCGAAGACAACGAGCTGTACCTGCGCTTCGCTTCGCTGAGCGTCGCGAGCGCCGTGCGCAGGCCGCGGCCGCGCTTCAAAACGCGGCTCGTCGAACGGCAGCAATTGCGCTGGTTTCGCACCACTTTGCTCGGGCGCATTCCGGCGTGGTCGCCGCCGGTGAGCGCTGTCGGGCCGTGGCGCGCGGTGCGGCTCGTGCGCCGCCGCGGGCTTTCGTGCGAGCTGGCGCGCCTCAGCGCGCGCATCGAAGCCGGCCGCGCGCTGGTCACCGCATACCTCGATGTAAAGCAGCTCGGCGCGACACTCCGCTCCGCGACTCTGCGCGTCGGTGACAGCGCGACCCGGCTCGATCTCACGGGCGATGATCGAGTCGCGCTCCGCGGTGAGCTCGAGCTGAAAAACGCCGAGCGTTGGTGGCCGCACGGCTACGGAGCGCAGCCGCGCTACCCGGCGCACGTGGAGCTCGAGCTCGACGGTGAAACGCACGAGCTCGGCTTCGATCCGCTGTCGTTTCGCACGCTGCAAGTCGATGAGACACGTGACGGCTTCGCGCTCATCGTAAATGACCGCGAAATTCGCTGCCGCGGCGCGTGTTGGACACCGAGTGACGTCGTCTCGCTTACGAACGAAACCGAGACGTTGCGTGCCGTCGCGCAGGCTCGCGCCGCGGGCATGAACATGCTCCGCGTCGGCGGCACGATGGTGTACGAGTCGGACGCGTTCTACGACGCCTGCGACCGCAGCGGCATCTTGGTGTGGCAGGATTTCATGTTTGCCAACCTCGACTATCCCGGCGAAGACGCGGCGTTCCGCGCGAGCGTGACGCGCGAAGCCGAGCAGTTTTTGGCGCGTACCGAAACCCGCGCGTGCCTCGGCGTGCTCTGCGGCAACAGCGAGGTCGAGCAACAAATCGCGATGCTCGGGTTGCCTCGCGAAGCGTGGAGCCCGCCGCTATTCGCCGAGCTGCTCAAAGGCATTTCGGCACACGAACGCGCGGACGTGCCGTACGTGCCCTCGACGCCGACGGGCGGCGCGCTGCCGTTTCAAGCCGATTTTGGGCTGACTCATTACTACGGCGTCGGCGCTTACTTGCGGCCGCTGGAAGATGCGCGCCGCGCGAACGTGAAGTTCACGCCCGAGTGCCTCGGCTTCGCCAACATCCCGGAGCAAAGCACGGTCGAGCATTTGCTCGGCGACGGGCGCGCGCCATTTCATCACCCGCTCTGGAAAGCCCGCGTGCCGCGCGACAACGGTCCCGGTTGGGATTTCGATGATGTGCGTGATCACTACACGCAGCTGCTCTTCGGCCTCGACCCAGCGGCGCTGCGTTACGAAGACGCGGATCGCGCGCTCGCGCTCGGCCGCGTCACGAGCGGAGAAGTGATGGCGCGCACGATCGGCGAGTGGCGACGCGCTGACTCGGCTTGTCGCGGCGCGCTGATCTGGTTTTTGCGCGATCTCTGGCCGGGCGCCGGCTGGGGTTTGATCGATGCGCTCGGCACGCCCAAAGCCGCCTATCACTACGTGAAGCGCGCGATGCAATCACGCGCCCTGTTTTTGTCGGATGAAGGGTTGAACGGCTTGGTCGCGCACGCGCTCAACGACACGCCCGAGCCGCTCGCCGCTGAGCTCGAGCTCGAGCTGTTTCGGCGCGGCTCCGTCTCGGTCGCGCGCGCGAAACAATCAATCAATGTACCGGCCTTCGGCGCGAGCACGCTGCACTGCGCGAGCTGGTTCGACCATTTCATCGATCTGACGCACGCCTACCGCTTCGGACCGAGCCAGTATGACGTCGCGGTGGCTCGCTTGCGCGACGCGCAAACGGGTGAGCCGATCACTCGCGCTTGTTTTTTTCCGGGCAAGCTCCCGTGCGAACGCGCGGACGATCTCGGCCTGCGCGCAGACGCGGAACAACTCGCTGACGGCGGCTGGCAACTGCGCTTGAAGAGCGAGCGCTTTGCGTTCGCCGTCGCGCTGGAGATCGCGGATTTTCAGCCGGAAGATGCGTATTTCGAGCTCGCTCCCGGCGAAGAGCGCGTGCTCACGCTCGCGGGCTCGGGCAGCGCGGCGCCGCGTGGTTTCGTTACGCCGTTGAACGCGAGCGCGCCAACGCGCGTGAACGTCGTGCCGCGTTCGAGCACGTAGGTACTAATTTAGATTTCGCGCAAAAATTTGCGCAAGCCGCGGAGCGCGACGAGCGGCACCTCGTGTCCGCCATCGAACGGACAAAAGCTCACGCGCCAACCCGCTTCGCGCAAGCGTTGCTCGAAGCGCTCGGTCGCGGAAAACTCCAAATCATCATCCTGTCGGCCGTGACTGATGAACGCGCGCAGCCCTGCACGTTTGGCCAAGCGTGGATTCCACAGCTCGCTCGCGATCGGCGCGCCCGAGAGCTGCACCACCGCGGCGAGGTCGATCTCGCTCTGCAGCGCGAGATCGAACATGAGCATCGCGCCTTGGGAAAAACCGCCGATAATCAGCGGAAAATGGCTCGATTCCGCGCGGAGCTCCGACACCAAACGCAACATCGACTCGTGAGCGGACGCGAGCCCAACTGGTAAGTAATTCGACAAATCTCGGGCAACGCCCGCCGCGTGCGCCGCCTCTCGACCCGAGCCATCGGACGGCCACCAGGCGTGACCGCGTAAACCGCGCGGACGCAAATCGAGCGGCGCCTCCGGAAACACGAAGCGACCGCTGACGCCGAGTGAATGCGCAAACGGTTCCAGATCCTCCGGCAGCCCCGCGAATCCGTGGAGCAACACGACGAGCGGTCCGCCCTCGCCAATCACGACTTGCAACATCCTCGTCATGACTTCGAAGGCCCTCCGGCATTAAAAATTATTACGCGAGACGTGAGCATCACCAAGGCTCGAGCAGGTTCTACTTTTTATAGCCGAGCTTCGGAACTATCCACCGCCTTCGCCGTAGTCCGTATGCGCGCGCGGGTGCTTTGTTTGCCGCGCAAACGCGTAAACGGAATTTCCTGCAGCGAGAGCAAACAGTGCAAGCGAGCACGCCAGAGATTTTCGGAGATCTCAAACCAGTGTCCGCGAGCGAGCCACCGCCGCCGTCGAGTGTTTGGCGCGCTCAGCGCTTGGTCGAAACACGGCTGTTACCGGCGCCGCGACCGTTCTGGTTCGGCGAAAATGCGCGACCGCTGTTCGGTTGGTACCACGCGCCGCTCGGCACCCCGCGCGCCGCCGTCGTGCTGTGCAACGCTTTTGGGCACGAGGCGATGATCCAACATCGCACGTATCGGCACTTGGCTGAAACCTTGGCGCGTCGCGGCTACGCCGTGCTGCGCTTCGACTACGACGGCACCGGAGATTCCGCGGGCAGCGGCGCGGATCCGGATCGCGTCGGCGCGTGGCTCGGCAGTATCGATCAAGCGGTCACGGCGTTGAAGGCGCTGAGCGGCTCCAAGCAGGTCGTCTTGTTCGGCGTTCGCGTCGGTGCGCTCTTGGCGGCGGAGTATGCGGCGCGCCACGCGGTCGACGGTTTGATCCTGATGGCACCGCCGCGCTCCGGCAAAGCTTGGTTGCGCGAGATGCGCGCGCTCGAGGCGACCAAGAGCGTGCAACAAACCGCGCATGAAGCGGCCGCCGAAGATCTCGGAATCGGCGGCCATTTGCTGGACGAAGCGACGCGCAAAGCGCTGTCCGCGCTCGATCCCATCAAGCTCGAAGCGCAGCCCGCCGAGCAAGCGCTGCTCGTCGCGCGCGACGATCTCCCGAGCATCGAGGTCGCGCTGACTCGGCATTTGTCGGATTTGGGCGTGGATGTGGAGCTGTGCGTGGCGAGCGGTTACGCCGCGAGCATGCCCGAGGATCCGTTCAAAGCGGTCGTGCCCACGCGCGTGTTCGAGTCGATCGTCGCGTGGCTCAGCCGCTACTACCCGTCCGAGCCCGCTTCGCGGCGACTCGAAGCCGTCGCGGCAGCGCCAGCGCCCGGTGGGCTCCCGGCAGAAGCCACGCCCGCGCCCCACACGATCGAGCACCTCGTGGATCTGGGCGGCTTGTTCGGCATCCTGACCGAGCCTGAGTTGCCGAACGCGCGCAGCAACACCGCCATCTTGCTGCTCAACGTCGGCGCGAATCATCACATCGGCAGTAACCGCATGTACGTGCACCTCGCGCGAGCTTGGGCCGCGCAAGGGTTCCGCGTGTTGCGGCTCGATTTCTCGGGCATGGGCGACAGCGCGCCGATCCCCGGCGGCACTGAGAACGACGTCTACGCCCAGCGCTTCATGGCCGAAGCGCGGCGCGGGATTGATTTCGCGCAAGCGCTCGGCGCAAATCGCTTCATCTTGATGGGCCTGTGCTCGGGCGCGTACGTCTCGTACCACACCGCGATCGCCGATCCGCGCGTCACGGGCATCGTGATGGTCAACCCACTCACGTTCCACTGGACCGAAGGGGACTCGCTCGAAGTTCGCCTGCGTCACAGCTTCAAATCCAACGAAGCCTATCGCCGGCGATTTTTCCAGCTCGAAACCTGGCAACGCGTGGCGCGCGGTGAAGTCGGCGTTGCGGCGATCACGGGCGAGCTCGCGCGTCGCACGGGACGACGCGCCGCGCGCGAAGTCAAATCATTCGTCGCCAACTGGCGTGGAGAAATCGCGGAGGCCACCGACATTCAACGCGGCTTCCGGCGTCTATGTTTGCGCGGCACGAAGTGCTTGCTCGTGTTCGGCGCGCAAGACGGCGGGCTCGACATCATCGAAGAGCACCTCGGCCACGAAGCGGCGGACATGCGCGGCGTGGACGGTTTCAAGCTGGAAGTGCTCGAAGGGCCCGATCACACCTTCACGCCGCTGTGGACTCAAGAGCGCCTGACCGAGCTGGTCACGGCGTACCTGCTCGAGCAGCACGAACGTCAGGGCACCGGCTGAATCGCGCGATAGTGCCGGTCGCTGAACAAGCTCTGAGTCGAGAGCAGTGACGGCGAGCCCTTTGCCGGGCAGACCGTCAGCACGCCGTCCACGACGGAGTCGAGCGCCTTCGAATCGAGCTCGAGCGAAGCGACTGGGCCGTCGATCACGACGAAGTCGTAGAACTTGCGAAAGTCTTTGATGCAGTCGCTGAAGTGCTGCGAGAGCAAGAGCCCGGGCGTGCGCATCATGCCTTCGGCCAGCACGTGCAGCGTCGGCGTGCAGCCCATGACCGTCCACGGCGCCGCGCGATTGACTTGGTTGCGATCGCGCAGCTGCTGAGAAAAACCGCACCGCATCGGCATGTCGACGCGCATCATGCGCTGCACACCGGGGCGCTGAAAATCACCCTCGAGCAGCATCACGCGCGGATGGCCCGAGCCGGACAGCGCGAGCGCGATCTCAGCGGCCACGCGCGATTTCGCTTCGGCTGATTCGGGCACCGAGACGACCGTGAGCACGAAGCAACGCTCGACCGCGAGCGGGTAGAGCGGCTCGCACGTCGCGCGGACCGCATTCGGATCGAGACGCGGATCGGGCCGCCAGCCCGCGAGCACCGGCTGCACCTTGACGACGTTCGCGCTCGCGGGCGGCGGCGATGGTTGCGGCGGCGGGCTCGGCGCCGGCGGCGCGTTGCTCACGTAGCTGTACGTCGAAGCGGCGATCGGCGGTTGCTCGACCTTCTGTGGCGTGCGCGAGCGCGCGACGCCGGCAGAAGGCTCGTTCCAAACGCCGTCCGGCAAGAAGGAGCCGAGCGGCTGCGTCACTTTCATTTGGTTCGGCGGGCGCGAGGTCGTGCGCTGGATCGTCGCGGGCGGCGGCGGATTGCTCGATGCCGGGCGCGGCTCCGGTAGCGTCGCTGCAAAGGCGGGGACCGCAGGTTGCGGGGGAATTTTGGGGGCCTCGCTCGGCGCGGCGGTGCGCGCCGGTGGCACGCTCGACGAACGCCCGGGCGGCGGCTCCGAGCGCGCGCGCACCACGGCAAAGCCGGGCACCTCGTGCGCGCGGATCTGATCGTCCCAAGCGCGCGCCGCAGAGGCGAGCACGGGATCGGGCGTGGCTTCTTCGACCGGCGTCGGGTTCTCGCCCGGGCCCATCACGAGCGTCGAAGCAAAGCGCCGGCGCGGTGGATCGCTCGGCGGACGATTCACGACCGTGCCCTCGACCACGATCGGCGCGCTCGCGTTCGCTGCGTTCGCGTTCGGCGCGGTTGCGTTGGGGCCCGGCGGCGAAGACGAAATCGGACGCTGCGGAATCGGCACGATCGGCGCGCCGAAATTCCCCGGCGGCGGCGCGGGCGGCGGGACGGGCACCGCGGGACCGAGACCGCTCGGCAGCGCGGGCGCTGGCGGGACCTGCGGCGCGATCACCGCGGTCATGTTCGGGCCCACGGGCGGAGCCGAGCCCGACGCCGCGCGCGCGAGCTCGCTCGGGACCGCGGGCGCGCGCGGGACTTCCGCGGGCGCGACGGGCACGCCCGCCGGCCGCGGTGGGCGGCTCGATTTGCTGCGACGCTGCTGCGCCGCGCGCGACACCAAGGTGAACGCGGCGCCGAGCCCAGTGCCGAACACGAACCCGAAGAACAAAAGCAATTTCCGATTCGGCTCGATCGGCGAGCCCGGCAGCGGTGCTTCGGCCACGATGCGCGCCGCGAGCGTGGGCGCTGGCGCCGGCGCCGCTTCACCCGCTTGGGTGACCGAGTCGAGCAGCTGCTTCCATTCGGCGCGCAGCTCGGGCGTGAGCTGATTCGGCGAAGGCTTGGCCGCGAGCGCGTCGCGCCGCGTGGTCACCGCAGCGTCGATCTCGGTGAGCCGGCGTTTGAGCAGCTTAACGTCCGTCTCACCGGGTTCGAGGTACGGATTGTCCGAACCGACGCCGGCCTCGAGCTCGGCCACGCGCCGTTCGAGGTTCACCTTTTCGGCTTGAAGCGCGGACAGTGCTGGATCTTTGTCCGGCGCGACGCCCGCGCTCGGCGCGCTCTCCGCCGCGACTTGCGGATGCAGCCCGATGAACGCGGCCAGCTCCTGAGTCTGGCGTTGGCGCTTCAGCTCCGCCGCGTTGTCGACGTTGCGATCCGCGAGCACGATCGGCGCGCGTTCGAGCGCGTGGTGCAAAAGCTCGTTGCACACCCGCTGCGTGCGCTCGCGATCGCTGTCCTTGTAGCTGATGCTGAAGGCGTGCGCGTCGCTCGTGTCGATCGCGAGTGACTCGCGCACGCCGCTCGCCGCGCGCGCTTGAGCTTCGGGAGCCGTCGAGGTGGCGCGCTCGCGCGACAGCTTCTCCAACATCCCGCGATCCAAAATCGACTCGCTCAGCCGGCGCGCGGCCTCGAGCGGTTCGGGCATCGTGGCGGGCGATCCCGACGCCGCCGGATCGACCATCAAAAGCGCGCTCGCGCGATAAGTAGCCGGAGCGAGAAAGGCGTACGCCGAGAACGCCGCAAAAACGATCAACGCGATCAGAGCACCGGAGCGAACTTGGGACATCGCGGGATGGGAGGGGAAATCGTGCGCGGCTCGGCGTTAGCCCGCGCCGGCCCTGGGTATACCATCCCCCCGGCCGCCCTTACTACTCGGGCGTACACTCCCCAACGCCCGCCGGGTCGCGGTTGAAGTGGATGCATTCCACGTCGGTCCCGGTGCACGTCGCCGCGCCGCAGGCTTCGGCGTGACACAAGGCTCGGCACACCGCGCCTTGGTCTGATTGGACGCAAACGGCGCCCGCTGCGCACGCGCCCGTCGCGTCGCACGAAGCGCCGGGCTGCGCGGTGCTCGCGGGGATACACGCGACCGATCCGCGACCATCCACGATCGCGCAGATCGACCCTGCCGCGCACGAGCTCGTCGACAGCGGATCGCAACCCCCGACCGGAAAACAAAGACTCATGCCGGAGTCTTCGACCACTCCGCCGGCCTTCACTTGCAAGGTGCGGAAACAGCTCTCACCGTCAGCGCAAACCGACCAATCACCGCCGCAGCATTGCTGGCGACACGCGCCTTCCGCGCAGAAAAGCCCCGCCGCGCAATCCGCGCCGCTGCTGCACGTGGCGCCAGATTTTCCGGTGCCCGCCGTCTCGCAGCCCGGTTCGACCGTGGTCGACGAAGCGGTGAATTGCGGGCGGCACGCTTGCCCGGCGGCGCAACCGGTTTGCGTTTGATAATTGCACGGCCCGCTCGGACAAGTGGGTCCTCCCGCATCCGGCTGCTCGATGGTGCCGCCGCCATCCAGAATCACCGACGCATCGTCACAGCCCGCGTCGACGACGGGCGAGGGCGTGCTCACGCTCGTCGTCGAGCCGCAGCCAGCGAGCTGAAGCAACGCGACGAACGCGAGGGGCGCGAGCCGAAAACCCTGCGACATCATCCGCACTATGGTGCCTTCGACCTGCCACTCGTTCAACGGCTGCTCACGCCGCGCGCGCTCAGAAATTCGTTTACTTCACGGGCTGCGCGCTGCGAGACGGAAAAAAGGCTAAAAACCAGCTGATCCAAGCGTTCGCGCGCCGCCGAGGCGGCGCTTCCGTGCGTGAGCTCGTGGGTCAGGGTCGCGATTTCCGCCTCGATTTCTGGCGCCTCGGGCGGGCGCGGCAAGGCGCGCAAATGCGAAATTTTAACCTGCGGAAACGTTGCTTGACGCGCGTCGCGCCGCAGCGCGAGGTGAAGCGCGCGATAGAGCGCGCTGTTCAAGAGCCCGACCACGAACGCCGGCGGCAACCCAGGGACGACGAAGCCGGCCAGCAGCGAGTTCCGGAAGGGCAGCCCGCGGTGCAGCGCGGCAATCGGGTAGCGCGCAGTTTGGCGAACCACGAACGCCACGCGCTCATAGTCATTTCTCTCGCGCAAGCGGCAGCGCGCGCGGGCGAGCGCCGCGCGATCGCGCGCCAGGAACAAACGCGGCTCGCGCTGCGCGAACTCGTGCACGTCGCGACCTTCGAGCAACGGATAGTCGTGGCGCGCGTCGGGGCTTTCGGCGCGGAGTAACAACGTGCGCGTGACGGCGCTCGTGGTCTGAAAACCCATTTCGCCGAATAGCTCGCGCGGGAAGCTCGGTCGTTGCGACAGCTCGACGAGCACCGCGGGCAGTTCGATTTCGCGCGCGGTGCCGCCCGCGCGCTGCCGCTCCTCGAGCCGAAATGGGCGACCGAGCGCGCCGTCGTCGGCCATCGTCGCGCCGGCTTCGGCCAAGAGCGCGAAACACGGTTGTGTCACCGATTCGAACGCATCCTGCCCGAATTCGAGCATCGGCTCGCACGGCGTGTGCGTCGCGCGCACGGCGCGGCGCACCGCGCGATAGCCGTCGAGGTCCGCGATCGGGCTCGGAACCACGAGCGCGACGATGCCGCGCGGCGCCAGCCGGAGCGCGCGTTCGACGAACAGGCCGTGGAGCGTCGGATAACCCTTGAGGGTAGCGAACTGCTCGACGAAATACGCTTTGCGCGCGGGCGCGAGCGGTTGCGCCGCGCGCCCCGCGTACGCGACCCAGGGCGGATTGCCGAGCACGAGATCGAAGCCTCCGCGCGCGAACACCTCGGGGAACTCGCGCGGGAAATCGCAGCCGCCGGCGAGCGCGCGCAGCGAGCTCCGCGCTTGCACGGGCTTTGCGCGAGGCTCGCCTAAGAGCGCGTCGCCCACGCGCAGGTTCTTGCCCGCGGCCGCGAGCGACCACGTCGGGTCGGCGACGAACAAGAACAGCGCGGCCTCGGCCACGGCGACCGCGAGCGGGCTCAGATCCACGCCGTACAAGGCGCGTTCGACGAGCGCGCGGCGACCGTTCGCGTCGAGCGCGGCCTGTGCGCTCACGGCGCGCGCGAGCTCGAGCAGGAACGCGCCGCCGCCCACCGCGGGATCGCACACCGAAAAGCCTGGTCCCGCCGGCTCGAGCAGCGACGCGATCGGCCGCGAGACTCGCGCGAGCGCGCGGGCCACGACGACCTCGGTCAGCGCGCGCGGCGTGAAAAAAGTGCCCGTCTGCTTGCGCACCTTGCCCGAAGCCAGGCCGAGCTCGAAGCGCTCCGACTGCACCACGCTCTCGCCCAACAAGAGCTCGTACGCGTTGCCGATCGCTTCGGCCGGACAAGTGGCGAAATCAACGCCGTCTTCGCTCAGACCGAGCGAGAGCTCCGCTTGGAATTCGCCGCTCGCGCTCGCGAGCGACGCGGGAAATTGCGCCGCGATCCGATCGCCTTCGAGCGTCACCACGATCTCGAGCGGCTCTCGAGTGAGCGCGAACAAGCGTCCCGCGAGCGACGCGGACTCGGTAAACAAGCCTCGCTTACGGCCGAGCTCCGCGACCAGCAAGCGCAGCGCCGCGCGCGAGAGCGCGGCGTGAATTTGTGTCAGCTCTTCTGGCCTGCGCCGCTTCGGGCCGAGCTCGTTCAGCGCCGCGAGACCGGCGAGGAGCGCGCGCCGAACTCGGCGATGAATCACGCGCGCGAGCTCGGCTTGCGACGCTGCCATCAAAGATTCAGCGCCAGCCTTCGACCCAGATCGAGCGCGGAGAACATGCCTTCTGCGTCGGCGACACCCGTCCAAGCGATGTCGTACGCGGTGCCGTGATCGACGCTCGTGCGCACGATCGAAAGGCCCATCGTGACGTTCACCGCGTCACCGAACGCGACGATCTTCATCGGGATGGTGGCTTGATCGTGGTACATCGCCACCACGCCGTCGAACGCGCCTGCCACCGCTTTGCGGTACGCCGTCTCCGCGCCGACCGGGCCGAGCAAACGCACACGGCGACCGAGCTTTTTCGCGGCGCGCGCGATGCCGGGCACGATCGCCGAGCGCTCTTCCGAGCCGAGCAGCTCGCTCTCGCCGGCGTGCGGATTGAGCGAGCACACGGCGATTTGCGGCTTCACCTTGCCGAGCGCGAGCAAGAGCTCAGCGAGTTGATACGTCGCTTCCTCCACACCCTTCGAGGTGAGAGCCTTGGGCACGCGGCCGATCGGCAAATGCGTGGTCACGAGGCTCGTCACGAGCGGCCCGGCCGCGAAGCACATCACGCTCGCTTGGGCGCGATCCAAATCCCGCAGCCACTCGGTGTGGCCCAAGAAATGCGCGGCGCCTTTGACGCCCGAGTGCGCGATCGCCGCTTTGCTCACCGGCCCCGTGACGAGCGCGCGCCGCGGGGCCGCCTTGGTCAAGCGATACGCTTCGTTGATGTACGCGAGCTGCGCCGCGCCGGAGCGCGCCGTGGGTTTGCCCGGTTTACGATCGCTCTTCTTCAGCGGCGCATCGACGCTGTGTACGTAAATCGCGCGCGGGTCGGAGAGGTCGCCCGTAAACCGCACTAGCCGGCGCCGTGGCACCGAAACGAGCTCGGCCGCTTCGAGCAACATCTCGAAGTCCCCCACCAAAACGCAGCCGGGAACTTTGGCCGCCGCGCGCACCGACACTTCCGGCCCGATGCCGCACGGGCACCCGACCGACACGATCAGCGAGGCTGAGTCTTTCTTCGCGCTCGAACGAGCCATGGCGCTAGGGAGTAACAGAGCGTGACGAATGCGCAAAGCCTCGATACCCTAATTTCCGATGTCTTCGTCCGCGCCGGGCCCGCAGGGAAACCAGCAATTCGCGTTCGAGCTGCTCAAACTCTTGCTCCAAGTCGCTTGGGCGGACGACGAGGTCGCGCCCGAGGAAGCCGAAGCGCTGCTCGCCTACGGCCGCCGCCACGCGCTGTCCGAAGAAAAGCTCGAGCTCTTGTCGCGCTGCCTTTCCGGCCGTGAGCCGCTGCCGCCCCCGAACCTCGGCTTTCTGAAAGAGCGCCGGCTCGACGTGATGCGCGCGGTCAAAGAATTGCTCATGAGTGATCTGACCGTCGCGAGCGAAGAGGAAGAAATCCTGACCCAGATCTCGACGCTCCTGCGCTAGTGACGAGGCCGGGAGCTATGAGCGAAAATCCGCTGCGCGCCGCTTATTGGTTCGGCAAGGTCGATCCGCGACCGCTCGCCGCCTTCCGCATCCTCTTCGGTCTGACGCTGCTGCACGATCTCGTGAACTACACCCGCGATCTGCGCGCGTTCCTCGCAGACGACGGCATGCTGCCGCGCGGCGTGCAAGTCGCGGCGCGACAGTGGAGCGTGTTCAACCTCACCGGCAACCTCGGCGTGATCGAGCTGATTTATGGGCTCGGCGTGCTGTGCGTGCTCGCGTTCGCGCTCGGCTATCGCGCGCAAGTCGCCGCGTTCTTCGGCTGGTTGTTCTTGACGTCACTCCACGTCAGAAATCTGTACGTCACGGATGGTGGCGACGATCTCGCGCGTTATCTGCTCTTTCTGTCGATCTTCGCGCAGACCGATGCGTGCTGGAGCGTGCGCGCGTGGCTCTCGCGGCGCGTGCCCGAAGGCGTGCCGGCGTACGGGCTCAGGTTCCTGCAGCTGCACTTGGCGCTGCTCTACTTCGTGGCCGCGCGCTTGAAGTTTCGCTCGGGTTGGCTCACGCACAACGTCATTTATCAGTGCTTGCAGCTGAGCGGATTCGTGCGGCCGCTCGGGCGCGTGCTGCTGCAGTTTCCCGGCGCGTGCCGCGGCTCGACGTTGATCACGCTGGTCCTCGAGTTCGCGTTCGCGTTCTTGGCCTTTTCACCGTGGCAAGTCGGGCCGTGTCGCGCGCTCGCCATCTTCTGCGGCGCCGCGGTGCAGCTGGGGATCTTGCTCACGATGCGCGTGGGCATCTTCACCGAGAGCATGCTCTCGGCGATGGCGCTGTTTCTGCACCCGGCGTGGCTGGATTACGTCGCGCAGCGTCGCGCGGCCCGGCGCGGCAGCACCTTCACGCCGCCCGTCATCGCGAAGAACGATGCGCTCACGTGGTCGGAAGCGCTGCGTCCGCACGTGCACACGATCGCCGTGCTCTACCTCGGGTTCAATTTCATCACGCTCGCGTGGGGTCCGTTCGCGGCGCGCCGTTTTCCGCTCCCGGGTTGGGTTTTGGCCGAGCGACAATGGCTCTGGCTCGATCAACCCTTCGGGTTATTCGACGTGGTCTATCCCATCCCGCGCTGGCACGGCGAGGCCACGACACAAAGCGGCGCGCGCGTGGATGCCCTCGCGGTCGCGATTCCGGATTTGGTGCCGGTCGTGCGCTGGCGCTTTTCGCGGTGGTACAAATTCACGTTCAAAGGTCGTGAGCGGCCGATCCATTTCCCCGAGCTCGCGGCTTACATTTGTCGCGCGTACCCCGAGCAGACGGGCGAGCGGCTGCGCGAGATCACGCTCACCGAAGTGCTCACGCCGCCGGCGCTACCGGATCTCCCGCAAGGTGAGCCCGTGACGCACGAGCGCTGGCACCAAGTCTGCGCGAACTGAGCCTTGCTCAGCGCACGAGCGCCGCGAGCCACGCGGGCGTGAAGCGCGCCACGATCGCGATCACGCCGATGGTCGCGACGCAGGCCAGGCTCTTCTTGTCTTTGAGCGCGAACTTGACCGGATCTTCTTGCATCTGACCGCGCCCGGCGAGCAGCCAAATGCGTCCGAGCCAATACAAAAGCGCCGGCAGCACGAGCCAGAGCAGAGTCGGGCTGCGGTAGGAAGCGCGGACCGCGCTGCTGTCCACGTAGAGCATGAACACGAGCGCGGCGATGTAGCCGCTGGCCGTGCCCATGCTCGTCACCATCGGCAAATCGACCCGGAAATAGCCGCGATTTTTGATCTGTTTGTCGTCACTGAGCGCGTGCAGCTCGACGTAACGCTTGGCGAACGCGAGGCTCGTGAAGAGGAACATCGAAAAACCCAAGAGCCACGCGCTGACGCGCACGCCCGTGGCGATGCCACCCGACAGAATGCGATGCGTGTAGAGCGCTGCGAGCACGAGCACGTCGATCAAGAGCAGGCGCTTCAAGTACAGCGAGTACGAGAGCGTCGAGACGAAGTAGAGCCCCAGCATCGCCACGAAAGTCGCAGGCAAGAACGCGACGGCGAGCGCAAAGCTCACCACCAAGAGCGCGATGAACAGCGGGAAGCCGAACACGATCGGCAACGCGCCGCTCGCGAACGGGCGCTTGGCCTTCGCCGGGTGCAGCCGATCGGCGTCGAGATCGAGCAAGTCATTGAAGACGTAACCCGCGGACGCGCAGAGCGAGAACGTGAACGCGGCGAGCAGGCCGCGGCCGAGCGTGATCGGCGCGGGCACGGTCGGCGCGAGCAACACCGGCAAGACCACGAGCGCGTTCTTGGCCCACTGGTGCGGGCGCAGCTCGTTGATCAAGGCTTTGAGCACGCTCTTGCCGCGCGAGAGCACGACCACGCTCGGCGCTTGCTCCGCCGCTCGTTTCGCCTCCGCCGAAGCGCCGACGAGATAACCGCGCTTCGCGGCCGTGAGCGCGGGCACATCCGCGCTCGCGTGCCCGACGTAGTCGTAACCCTCGGGGAATGCGGCTGCGAGCTGATTGCGGAGATCGGGCGACGGTTCGTCGGACGCGCTATCGCTCGTGTACACCGCATCGAACAGCGGCACGTGTTTGGCCACCGCGTTCGCGAGCTCCGCATCGGTGCGCGCGACGAGCACGACTTTGCGACCAGCGGCGCGCGCACTCTCCAGCGCCGCGACGAGCGGCGCGCGATACGGCAACGTCGCGGGCTCGAGCGCGACGCGCGCGCGCACGCGGCGCTTCAAGCCGGACGTGCCGCCGAGGAGCCAAAGCGGAAGCACCAGCGCGAGCCACGGACGATGGCGAAACAGCAGCGCGACCCGCTCACCGGTGATGCTGGCAGTGATCAGGCCTCCCTCGAGCACCACACAAAGCGGGCGCGCGAGGTCGCCTGCGAGGAGGAACGTCTCGGGTGGAAGTATCTCGGTCGCCATCGGCCGGGCTACTTCTAGCTCAGCGCTGGCGGATCGCGCACGTCAACGGCGGCCGGAACGACAAAAAAGCGCTCCGGCCGGGTCCGGGCTCAGCCGGCTTCTTCTTCCGCGTGTTCTTCGCTGTCGGTGCGCTCTGGGCGCTCGAGGCGCTCGCCGCCGTTGGCACGCCCGACCTTGTCCTCGAGCTCGGGCGCGCGGAGTTTGTAGCCGGAGCCGCGCAGCGTCTCGAGCGGCAGCGCGTCACCCAACTTGGCGCGCAGACGACGGACGTGAATGTCCACCGTACGCGGGCCGCCTTCGTAACGGTTGCCCCAGACGCGAGCGAGCAAGTGCTCGCGCGAGAGCACCTTGCCGCGCCGCTCACACAAGTATGCGAGCAGCGCGAACTCTTTCGCCGTGAGCGAGATCGGACGACCATCGACGTAAACTTCGTGACCGGCTTTGTCGACCACGATGCCCGCGACCTTGTGTCGCTCTTCGGTCGCGAACTCACTCCGGCGCCACTCGAGCGCGCGAATGCGCCCGTACAATTCTTCCGGCACGTACGGGTGCAAGCAGAAATCATCGAAGCCGCTCGAGGGATCGATGCGAGCGATTTGCCCGACGGTTACGGCAATCAATGCGCCAACGTTGTCGAAGTACGGTTCCTTGCGGACGGCGCGCAGCGCCGCCACGGCTAAGTCGGGGCGATCCAACGCCTCGAACACCAGGGCCCGCGGACGGATTTCGAGCTCGTCGTCATCATCACCGATGAGTTCGACGGGATCGTCCCACAGGTCGAGAGTGCGAACCGTCGCGCCGAGCTGCCTCAGCGTGGACGATGCACCCTCTTCCCGTTCGAGCATCGGACCGTGCCCGATGACCGCCACGAAGCTTTTCGCTCGACTAGAGGCAAATTCAGGAGATTTCGGTGCCACCAACGGTTATCCGCGCAATCTTGATGGTTGGGCAGCCAACTCCGACGGGAACACTCTGGCCATCCTTGCCACAGGTCCATATTCCGTCCGAGATGGCCACGTCATTACCC
>FTCX01000654.1_pt1 | contig 21848 bp, 20 predicted proteins | sample 1639831 | NCBI WGS metagenome assembly FTCX01 (sample SAMEA3914869, study PRJEB12502) | metagenome | biome: forest; material: soil | place: USA | collected 2012-03-12 | depth 0.1 m
GTCGACAGCGGCGCGATCGCGACCGTGGGTTTCGCGTAGTTGTCGATGTCGCAGTCCACCGTGTCATCTCCGCCGCCGCTCGCGCTGAAGAAGCCGATGCCCGCGCCGATGTTACCCGCGCTCGGCGCCGAGGTGAACGACTGCACCGCGGCTTTGACCGCATCCCAGCGCGTCATCGTGCTGTTCGGCAGCGTGAAGCCCATCGATTCCGAGCGATCCATCATGATGAACATGTCGACCGGCACTGACTCGGCCTCGACCGAGACGCCGGTGCACGCGCCATCATCCGCGCCGCCTGCGCCCGCGCTGCCGTCGCCTTCGCCGGCTGCGCCGTCGAACGGCAAGCCCGGGCAAGATACGGTCGAGACCACGCCGCTCGTGCCGCCGTTCGCGCTCGTGCTGCCCGCGCCGTTCGTGTTGCTGCTGCCGCCGCTCGCGCGCGCACCGCCGGAGCTGGTCGCGCTCGATCCGCTCGAGCCGGTGCTGCTGCCGCCGTTGCCCGCGTGCCCGTTGCTCGAGCCCGCGCTGCCGGTTGCGCCGTTGCCGCCGGTGCCACTCGGGTCGCTACTGCAGGCGCTGACGAGCCCGAGCGCGAACGCGAACAGCGCCGTGACGGTGGAAACGCGGGAAAGATGCATCACAAATCGAGCCTCCAAATACGCATCAGTCAGCGGATGGTCGGACAGCCGTAGACGACGTCCACGCGCTCGGCCCCACTGGTTTGAATCGAGTGACACGCGTCACCCATGAGGGTGAGCGTCTTCATGTCGTCGCCGCTGAACGACCAGCCCGCGCCGTCGGCGTACGGAACCACTTGGCAATCGACCGCGACGTTGACCAGGGTGGGGTCTGCCGGCGCATCCGCCAGCGCCACATCGCAATCGCGGACGAGGTGCGTGGTGATGCTCGTGAACACGTCCACCAAGCCTTGCGCGCCGCCCTTCGCTGAGACCGCGTAGTACGAAGGTGGAGCGCTCGGGTTCGTCACCCCGCCGGCTTGGGCGAATTGATCCAAATACGAGGCGTACGCTTCCGTGCCCGGGATGCCGACCACGAACGTCGACACACCGATCGCCGCGAGCGCCTTGATTTGCGCGACCACGGCGCCGTCGTCCAAGCAATATTCGCCGTCGAGCGAGCAGCAATTGCCGCTCGGGCACTGGCCGTCCAAATTCGGCGTGCAGTGCGCTTCATCGCACGTGTTGTCGATGTTGCAGTTCGGGCCGCCGTCCGTCGCGAGCAGCACGAACTTCTTGCCTGCGATCTGGTTCGCTGGATCGTTGAAATAGGCGAGCGCGCTCGTCAGCGCCGCGGCCGTGGGCGTGCCGCCACCGGGCGAAGTCGCGGCGAGCGCCGCTTTGATTTTATCGACGCCGGCCTGACCCGCCTGGATCGGCACGTTCACCGCCGCCTCACCATCCGCGATGTCACAACAACCGGTGTCGCACTCGAGCGGGATGTCGTGGTCGCTCGAAAACGGGAACAGCGCAAGCCCGTAGTCGATTTCGCCGGCGGTGTTGTCGAGCGCCGTGCCGAGCGCGCTCTTCAATGCATCCCACTTGTCGACCGAAAAGCCGTCGGGCTGATCGGTCATGCTGCCGGACTTGTCGATCACGAGCAGGATGCTCGCGGCATCATGTTGAGCTTGCACGGTGGTCGTGCCGCATTGATCGAGCCCAGCGAACGCCATGCATTGACCCGGGCCCGCACTCGGCGCGCCCGCTTGACCGGCGGCACCGGCTTCGTCACTGCCGAGGTTGAGCTTGGTCCCGGCATCGCCGCCGCCGCTTCCGCCCGATGCGTTCACCTCGCTGCCGGAATCACTACCGTGACAAGCGCTGGCGAGGATGCCCGCGAGGAAGAGCGCGAGCGCGCCGCGAGTCATGAACCGTGCGGACGAACCGAAGCGACCGTGAAACGACATGCGAGGCTTTTCGTACGTGGCGATTTTGCAGGACCGGCCGCAATTCGCGGTGCCGTGTGGAAGTGTCGCGACGCGCGCGGCGCGGCTCATTCTGGCCGAGAAATCACGGCCTTCTTGGATCTTTCCCGTGTCGCGCGATACGCGCCGCGAACGCTCAAAACCCGACTTCGAGGCCGATCAAACCGAGCGCGAGCGGCCGGCCCCAATGCGCGACCGTGCGATCGGCGAAGCGCACTTGGACGCGCGGGCTCGCTACGCCCGCGAGCGCTTGCGTGCGGAGGCTCACCGGTCCCGCGAGCCGATAGTTGAATCCCGCGCGCGCGAGCGGCACCACGCTGTACGAATGCGTGTCGCGCCCAGCGAAGGGGGCGCTGGCCGCGCCCGACAACGAGAAGATGCTGAGCGCCACGCCGCCGCCGAGCTCGAAGCGAGCACGCGCGGCGTCGAAACCGAAGTCACTGAGCACGCCGAGCAGCGTGGCGCGCGCGTGCACTTCACCCTCGTTCGCGCGAAAATCGGTGGTTTGTGGCTCGAACGCGCCGAGCGTGCCGAGTGCGAGCCAGCGCGTCGGGTGCGCGCGTAGTCCGAGCGCGAGTGTCGGCGCGAGTCCGAAGCCGCCGGCGCTGTACCAAGCGCCGGCATTCACGTCCGCGCTGAACCGTGGGAATTGGGCCAGCGCGGGCGGAGGCGGAGGCGGCAGCGGCGCGGGCGGCAACGCGGGCGCTGCGACGACGCCGAGCTTGATCAAGCGCGCGCGCAAGAGCTCGACGGTGGCCACCGCCGCGACGTCCGCGCGGCGTGGTCGAAGCGCGACGCGGTCACGCGAAAGCTCGTTCGAGCCGGGCGCGCGCACGCGAAACTCGATCGCTTGTGCGGGCTCGTCGACGCGCACGAGCGCGACCACACGCGCGCCATCGAGCAAAGCGTCCAGCGCATCGGTGCTCGAATCGGCGGGCGCTTCTTGGACGCCGAGCCCGAGATCGTCGAGCTCCGCGTGCAAGCGCGCCATCAACGCGGGCCGATCCGCGTCGACGACGAGCACGATCGCGTAGCCTTGTGTGCTCGGGGTCGCGTTCACGGGCGCAGGCGCGGGGGCAATGCCCGCATCGACGACTGCCGGGCTCTGGGCTCGTGCGGACGACGCAACGAGCCCAGCGCCGCACAACAGCCCTGAGATGACCCGAAGCCTTCGCACCGACCGCGCACACTATCAGTGGCCAGTGCCGAAGAAAAACAGGCAGCCGGCGCGCGAATTTCAGGGCGCGAGCAAACGCTCGGCGAGGCGAATGTGCGGCCCGCGCGGATAGCTCTTCTGATACGCGCGCGCCACGCTACGCGCGGCGTCACGATTGCCCGCGCGGTCCAGTGCTTCCATCCGGCGGCCCAGCGCCTCGCGGGCGAGCGCGCCGTGCGGTTGTTCGGCAAGGTAGCTCGCGAACCAGCGCTCGGCTTCGGTAAAGGCGCCGCGTTGGTCGAACGCGATGCGCCCGAGCGCGAAGGCGGCATTGGCGGCGAGCCCACTGTGCGGGAAGCGTTTGCGCAGGCTCGAGTACGCCTTCACGGCCGAATCCACGTTGCCGCCGAAGCGCGCGACGTCACCGAGCAGCGACAGATCTTCGGCGCTCACCCGCGCGACCTCGGCGTCGAAACCGGCGCTGTTGGCCGCGCCGAGCGCCGCTTTGTACTTGCCGGCCCGCGCGAGCGCCTGCCACGAATCCGGGGCCAACGAGGCATCACCGTGCAGAGAGTTCGGAGCGCTCGCGCTGCCGTCGTGCGCCGTGCTCGCGGCGTCCGGCGCGGCGCTCGGACTCGGAGTGCCGTCACTCGGCGCGGCCTCGGCGTTGTCCGCGCTCGCGACCGCGCTGCTCGGCGCGCTCGCGCCGTTCGGCATTGCGACGACCGCGCTCGACGCGGCCGCACCTTGGCTGTCGTCGGCGCGCGCGGCTTGCGCGAGCGGGGTTTTCAGATGCTCGACCGCAAAGCGACGTTCACGACACGAAGCTGTCAGGTGCTCACCGGCGAGCACTGGGCGGCCATCGCCCAGCACGCAACCCGAGACCATGACTTTGCCTTCACGCATGTCGAGCGAAAGCTCTTCTGTGTCCGGGTTCCAGCCGATTTCGAACTGCGTGCCGGTCACGTCCACGCCGAAGGGCCCGAGGCTCAAGTGCCAGCGCCCATCACGGCCCGGCACGACCTTCACGTCCGCGTGGCCGCTCTCGATCGTGACGCGCGCGCCTGCGGCATCGACCGCCTCGAGCCGCGCGCGCGAGCCCGGATCCAGCCGAATTTGCGTACCGTCGGAGAAACCGAGCGGCACCGCGCTATCGCGCACGCGGATCCAATCACCGACCGCGATCGGCGCGGCCGCGGCCGTCACGCTGAGCGGCGGCCGGCGCAAGAACAGCGCCACGAGCACGCCCGCCGCGACGGCGCCGAGGCCACCCGCAGCCAGCATGCCGCGCCCGAGTGCAGGCAGCCGGCTCGCGCGTTGCCGCTCCACGCTCACGACCTTGGCGCGCACCGTACCGAGCGAATGCTCCGCGCCGAGCCACGCATCCTGCTCGGCCCGAACTTGGTCGCCGAGCGCGGCCAGCTCTTTCGCGAGGTCGCTCATTCGACCCTCCCGAGCCACTCAGCCAGCGCCGGCTCCGGCCGCGCGAGCTCGCGGAAGCTCGATTGCGCGCGATTCAAACGCCGCTTGATCGTCGCGAGCGACACCTGGCACGAGCTCGCGACGTCACTCAGCTCCATGCCCTCGATGAAGCGCAGCGCAAACGCGATGCGATCGTCGGCATCGAGCCGAGCGAGCACGCGATACACGGCTTGCAGCGCCTCACTGCCCTCGTAGTCGATGGCTTCGAGCGGGTGCTCCGGCAGCTCCTCGCTCGGCACGAAGCGCAAGAAGCGCCAGCGCGTGCGGCGACGAATGCGTGTGCGCGCGCTGAAGATGGCGATCTGCGTCAGCCAAGCGCGGAGCGCGCGCGGCTCATCGAGCTTGTGAATCGACTCGAGCGCAGTGACGAACACATCCTGCACCAAGTCCAACAAATCCGGATCGGGCCCGAGCACGCGCGCGAGCACGCGCCGGACGTGCACCGCGTAGCGATCGAACAAGGCCGCCGCCGCATCCGGACGTCGCTCGCACAGCGCGCTCACCAGCGCCTCGTCCGTCTCCGGCAACGGCAGCCGCGCCACGCCGGAATTCGGCAAGCGGAGCAGATCGGCGGCAGACGACTCGCGGGTCACGGTGGGCCTCGAGACAGTAGTGTCGTCGGCCTTGGCTTTCGGCTCAACAATCGCGGAAAAGGCGAATTCTTCGGCGATTTTGCGGCTATGCTCCGAGCGTGTCGTTCCGGACGCCCCTTCGCCGGCTCGGGTTTGCGGCGCTCACCGCGGCCGCGGCCGCGCTCTCGAGCGCCTGCAGTGACGACCCAGCCGACCCAATCGTGCGGCTCGATTCGCAACCCGGCACCGCGGGCAACGGCCCCGGCGACCCCCCCGGCGATCTGTGCGCCCCGTGCGATTCGCGCACCGACTGCGCGCCGGGCGATGTCTGCGTCGAGCTCGAGCGCGGCGGCGATCACTTCTGCAGTCGCACCTGCGGCGACAGCCACCGCTGCCCCACGGACTACGTCTGCACCGACGTCTACAACCAATCCTCGAGCGCATGCGTCCCGCAGAGCGGCGTCTGCATGGCCGTGATTCCTTAGGTTGGAATTGGGGTTCAGCGCGGACGTCAGCGCGAAGCACTGGTAGCTCGCCGCGCGCGCTGGGGGCTACCGGTGCTTCGCTGTGTCGTCCGCGCTGAACCCCCAAAAAAACTCGGCGCCCTTCGAGGCTTCGGCGTCTCGGCGGTAAAATCTGGGAGTCGTCGCTCGACGCTCTTAGCAAAAACCAGCGCGCGCCGTTTCGCTCAGTAGGCCGTGTTCCGCGTTCGTTCGTTGCTGGTCGTTGCTTTGGTTTGGCTCGCTTGGGGCGCGACGGAGGGGCCTGCGCCAGCGACGCCGAAGGTCGAGCGGGCGACGAGCGCACGCGCGATTCGTTGTACGCCGCGCGAGGTCGGCTCGCATTGCGACGACGATGGCAGCATCGCTCCCACTTGCTGCGCGGAGCACCCACGCCGGGATCCGAAGCTGCGGCTGCGCTACGCCTGAGCTGCGTCACGCATTGCGCAAGCGTGCGCTTCGAGTGCCTCGAGCGCGCAGCGCCGTGAGCGCCCTCGAGCCCGCGCTCTGGGAGCGCATTGTTTCGCGCGCGAGCGCGCCGCGTCGAGCTCGAAACTCGGGCGAGACATCCCGCGCGCGCGCGCATCACTCTGCGGGGTGATTCGATCGGTCGAGTTTGGGCGCGCTTTGGCCCGCGTCGAAAGGCGCGCGCGCAGCGCGAAACACGCCCGAAGACGCGCAAACGCTGGCACGGGCCTTGAAAACACCGCGCGGCATGAAGAATCTTTCTCGGGCAGCTCTGACTCTCACGTTGTTCTCCTGCGCGTGTTCGGCGGAATCTGGCGGTGCGTTCGCGCCCGCTGCGAGCTCGGGCGCGCCCGGCGTGGCAGTCGGTGGCGCGAGCTCGGCGACGAGCGGCGCGAGCAGCGTGAGCGCGGGCACCAGCGGCGTGCTCACGGTGGGCACGGGCAGCGCCTCGAGCGTCGGCTCGGGTGGATCCGGCGCGAGCGCGGGCGGCGTTTCGGACGGTGGTGCCAGGAATGTCGCGAGCGGCGGCGCGAGCGGCGTGGACGATCAACCGGCGCCGCTCGGCGCGAGCATGTACGAACAAAACTTCGGCGCGCTCGCGCCCGGTTTGTGGAAGAAGAACCTCGATACGTCGAAGCTCAAAGCGCACCCGGAGAACGCGCAAATCGCCGCGAGCTGCGGCCCGGATGGCTCGAATTGCCTGCGTATCGTGTATCGCCAGAGCGACGGCATTCACAAGCAACCGGCTTCGGACCCGGTGTTCACGGGCTCGGACTCGAGCATCGATTGGGCGCCGTCCGACACCGATCACACGAACACCGCGACCGACGTCACTCAAGCCAACATCGCGATCGACGGCTCGACCGACGGCAAGAGCAGCGCGAGCGCGACGGCCAAACCCGCCAAAGCCTACACGCTGACGTACGATCTGTACTTCGAGCCCGGCTTCGACTTCGCGAAGGGCGGCAAGTTGCCGGGGCTCGCGGCCGCAGCGTTCGACAGCGGTTGCACCGAAGACGGCAGCACCAAGCGTCAACCGACGAACTGGAGCGAACGGGTGATGTGGCGCGCGAACGGCCGTCTGCAGCTCTATTCGTACGATCAGAGTCGACCTTCGGGCAGCTGCGGCGTCGAGCGCACGATCGATGAAGTCGCCGGCGATCCCGAGTTCGAGCAGCCAGGTGTGATCCCGCAAGACGACAAGTTCCGCTTGCAGCCGGGCACTTGGTACACGGTGCGCTTATCGGTGCGCGTCAACGACAACGACAGCGTCACTTATCTGCAGAACGCCGACGGCTCGTATCAGCTCGACGCGGACGGCTTCAAGCAACCGCTCACGGGCAACGGCGCAGTCAACCTCGCGATCGAAGCCAAGGACGGATCCGTCAAGCGTCAGCTCGTCTTCAGCAACGTCGCGCTGCGCGACGAATGCGACGGCGATTGCGGGAGTCAGGTCCCGGATTCGCAGGCGGCTTGGGCGAACGCGCTGTTCTTCAGCACGTTTTTCGGGGGCAACGAGACCAAGCGGCTGACCTGCATCGACACGGCGAAGAGCACGCTCACGTCGCTCGTGGAAGCGAAAATGCCGAGCTATCCGGGGCTGACTCAGTCGGCGTTCGACGCGCTGTGCGCCTCGCAAATCAACCCGGCGATCTATCCGGTCCTGACTTGGAATCCGCAGACGGTTTCCGCGGCGCGCTTCGATAACTTCTTAGTGCAGCAAGGTTATACGGGCGGCGGTTTCTGAAGGGCCGCGCTCACCGGCGGAGCGCGGCCACGCTCGGTCTCAGCCCAAGCTCAAGCGTTCGAGGGTGAGCATGCGTTGCAGCTCGACGCCGTCGAACTCGACGCCGGGCAAACGACCGAGCCAATTGCGACCGCGCTCCGAGAGGCGCGGCTTGCCGACGAGCATCAAGTGCGTGCGGCGAGGAGCAACGGAGGTCACGAGTGCAACGGGACTCGGCCCGATGGGATTCGTCGGAGCTTCCTCCGGAGGAAATTCGTGTGCGAGCATCCCGCCAATTTGCCCGGGACTCGTGTCCGCTGCGCAAAGCCAGCGTATCGATTCCGTGTCATGGCGCATTTGCTCGCGATTGGCGGTCAAAATTCTTACGAAAATCGCGCCGAAGGCTGGCGAAAATCGACGCTCCGCACCAAGAACTCGCGCGCGGCGCTGGTCCTCGCACAAGCCCCGACAGTAGAGTCCGCTCCGCCTTCGTGACCACCGCTCATACTTTCCACGCGCTCGCGTTCATCGAAAATTTTTCGCTCAAGGAGCTCGCGCAGAGCTACCCGGACGCGAAGCGCGCGCACCAGCATCTTTGGTATCCGGCGGCGACGGGCGGCATGGTGTTCATCTTCAGCTTCGGCGTGGTCGTGTTTTTGGACATGGGCCAAGCCGGGCGAGAAGGGGAGCTCTTGCGTTTGCGCAAAGCGCCGAACGGCGTGCGTGACGCGCAAGTCATCACCGAAGAGTTCACCGTGCGCGAGGTCGAAGGGGCGCGCGCCGACATGAGTGAAGGATGCCTCGTGCTCGATGCGCTCTCGCCCGAGCGCACGAGCATGATCGCGCTGACCGTCGCGCAGAGCGCTTCGATGGAATACTACGAGCGCATCGTCGATCAGATGTTCACGGATACGGATCAGTTCGTCGATCGCTTGGAGAAGACCGGCAACATCTCGATCTTCACCGCGCGCCTCCAGCGCTTCATCGGCACGGCGCTGAGCACGCGCAACGAGGTCATCTCCGTGCTCCACTTGCTCGATAAGCCGGACGTGGTCTGGGACGACGCGGGCGCCGAGCGCATCTACGGTGAGCTCCGCGCCGAGTTCGATTTGGTGGATCGCTATCAAGCGCTCGAGCTCAAGCTGCGCAGCGTGCAGGATGCGCTCGGGCTCCTCACCGAGGTCGCGCGCGACCGCCGCCTGGTGCTGCTCGAGGCCTCGGTGATCGGGCTGATCTTGCTCGAAATCGTGCTCAACCTATTTCGACATTGAGATTCTTCGCGCGCGGGGTTTACGCCGCGCGCGAGGGCGCCATGATCTGGGTGTGAGGTCGATCCCGCTATTTGCCGCGCTGATGCTGTCCGCTTGCCACCGCGATCAGGAGGCGAAGGGGCCGTTCGAGAAAGCCGGCGCCGGCGTCGATCACGCCGCCGACAAGACGGGCGCTGCGCTCACGACCGCCGCCACCGCGACCGGCAACGCGCTCGACAAGGCCGGGCAAGCGACGGGCAAAGCATTCGAGCGGGTCGGGCAAAAGCTCGACGGGCAAAGCGCTGCGCCCGCGGGCAGCTCGCCGGCGCAGCCGCAACCGACTGTTCCCGCTCAGAAAAATCAGGATTGAACGACTCCCGCTGACGCGCAGCCCAATCTTTGTGCAAGCTGACACTTGCGTCACAACAACTATTGCCTTAGCTCAATGGTTGTATGAAAACAACTAATGACGCGCCGCCCGCTGCGCCCCGGGTGCATCCGAATTTGATCCTGGCCATTTGCTGCCTGAGTCTCCTGATCGTGTCGATGGACGCGACGATCGTGAACGTCGCGCTTCCCGCGATCCGCCGTAATTTTTCCGCCACCACCTCGGGCCTGCAGTGGGTGGTGGATGCGTACACGCTCGTCGTCTCGAGTGTGATTTTGCTCTCTGGCTCACTCGCCGATCGCTTCGGGCGGCGGCGTACGTTTCAAACCGGCATGGCCGTGTTCACGACCGCTTCGGTCCTGTGCAGCTTGTCGCCGACCTTGCACGCGCTGATCGCGTTCCGCGCGCTCCAGGCCATCGGCGGCAGCATGCTGAACCCCGTCGCGATGTCGATCATCACGAACACGTTCCTCGACCCGAAGGCGCGCGCGAAAGCCATCGGCGTGTGGGGCGCAGTGCTCGGGATTTCGATGGTGCTCGGCCCGCTCGTGGGCGGCACGCTGACGCAAGCTTCGGGCTGGCGCTCGGTGTTCTGGATCAACTTGCCGATCGGCATCGCTGCGATCGTGCTCGCGCAGCGCTTCGTGCCCGAGTCGAAGGCGCCGCGCGCCAAGCGCATCGATCCCGTCGGTCAGTTGTTCGTCTCGACGGGCTTCGCTTCGCTGATTTACGCGGTGATCGAGGGCAACCGCTTGGGTTGGTCGTCGCCGCTGATCGTGGGTTTGTTTTGCCTCGCGCTGTGCTCGGTGATCGGCATTCTGTGGTATGAGCCGCGGCAGGCGGAGCCGCTCTTGGATTTGCGATTTTGGCGCAGCATTCCCTTCGCCAGCGCGACGGTGATCGCCGTGTGCATGTTCAGCGCGTTCTCCGGCTTCGGCTTCTTGAACGTGCTCTACCTGCAAGAGGTGCGCGGCATGACGGCATTTCGAGCCGGGCTCTACACGCTGCCGCTCGCGCTGATGACGATGGCTTCTTCGCCCATTTCGGGGCGGCTCGTGGCGCGCTACGGGACGCGCGTGCCGCTCTTGATCGCTGGCATCGGCGCTGCGGCGAGCGCGCTCGTCTTGACTCGCTTGACCGCGACTACGCCGCTCGCGCTGATCGTGGGCACGTACGTGATCTTCGGGATCGCGTTCGGCATCGTGAACCCGCCGATCACGAACACGGCCGTGTCGGGCATGCCGCGCGCACAAGCCGGGCTCGCCGCGGCGATCGCGTCGACGAGCAGGCTCTTCGGCTCATCGCTCGGCGTCGCGATCGGCGGCACCTTGGCCGGCGCGCATCACGGCGGCGCGGCGTTCGCCGAGGCCACGCACGCCTTTTGGTGGCTCGTGGTGGGCCTTGGTGGTGTGTGCGCGACGCTCGGTTGGCTCTCGAGCGGCTCCGCCGCGCGCGCTTCGGTCGCGCGCATCGCCGCGCTGCTCGACGATGCGCCAGCTCCCGCTGCACCAGCGGCTACACCGCCGGGCCCGGCGCCGGCTACACTGCGGAGCACCTGATGAGCCGCTCGAAGACCCCAGATGTGGACGCCACTTGGCGTCGCTTCGTCGCCCTCGTGGTCGACACGAAGGACGAATGGCGCCGCAAAATGACGGACGTGACCGGGCTGCCTTTCGGACGCGTGCGCGCGCTGCGGCGGCTGCTCAATCGCTCGCTCACGTTGCGCGAGCTCGCGGAAATCACCAGCAGTGATGCGCCCGCGACGACCGTGCTCGTGAATGATTTGGAGGAGCGCGGGCTGATCGTGCGCGAGCCGCACCCGACCAACCGCCGCGCGAAGCTGGTCTCGCTCACTCCCGCGGGTCGCGAGCTCGCCGTGCGTGCGGCGCGCGAAATGGAGAAAGCTCCGCCCGCGTTCGTGAGCTTGCCGCCGGAAGATCTGGCCGCGCTCGAGCGCGTGATCGCGACGCTGCACGCTGCGCGTGGCGCCGCCGCCGAATAACGGGCTACCCACGCGCGGCCGCGAGCGCAGCGCTGAACCCCAAAAATAAATGCTCGTGAGTGGGGGCTAGGGCGCGAGCCGGGCGACCGCGATCACGATCAACACGACCGCGAGCACGCCGCCGAACGCGAGCCAGCGCGCTTTGCGGCGCGGCCCCAAAATCGCGCCGAGCTCCGCGTCACTGAGCTCGAGGGGAGGCGCGGGTGTCGTCGGCCGCGCGCTGATCGGGGGCGCGCTGATCGGAGGCGCGGGCGTGAGTGGCTTCAGCGCAGGCTGCGCCGGCAATTTCGGCACCGGCGCGGACGTGGGCGCGGTGTGCGCGAACGCTTTGGGGATCGGTGCGGGCGCCGGCGCGGGTTTGGCGGGCGGCGGCTTGTCGTACAATGGCTCCAGGCTGGCCAGCGCGTCGGACAGCGGGATCGCGAGCGTGGCTTCGTCTTCGGAGCTGTCCCAATCCTGGGGTGGCGCGGGCGCGGGCTTCGGCCGGTCCTCACGCTGGCGCGCGGTGCGCTCGAGCAGCTCGGGCGGCGGCGAAAACAGGACGGTGACGTCCTCCAGGTCGGGCAGCGGTTCTTTGCGCAAATTCGCCAGTTGGGGGCGACCGTCGCCGCTGCGTTTGTGATCTGGCATTCTCGCGCGTCCTCGTTCCTCGCGCAGTATGAAGCCTAGCGCAAGCACGTACAGGGCGCGCCGTCACGAATGTGCCGCGCAAGCTTCGTAGCCGCCCGCAGATCTCCTTCAAAAATCTACGTCGCGCGGAAAATAGCCATGGAAGAGAGCGATTCTCGCACCGTCTCTCACTGCAAGGTGAGGGTGCCCGCGTCGAGCGCGACCTCGTAATAACCGTGCGAGCTCCAGGCGAGCGTGGTGCCCTTTTGGCTCAACGTGCCGCCATCCACCTTCACGCGCAGGTAGCGACCCGGCGGGAAGTGTGCCGGCAACGTCCAAGTCCAGGTCTGCGTCGTGCCCGATTTGGTGGGCGTGAGCGTCGAGAAGAGCTTCTCCGCGCGCCAGTAAGCGCCGACGTGCACCATGTTGTCCGCCCAGATGTTGCCCGCGCTCTTCGCGTGCGTGATGGCGGCCGTCACATCCCCAATCGCGACGGGGTTGTAGCCACCGTCACCGCCGAACGAGTGGACCAAGAAAATCTGCCATTTCTTGGCGCTGTGCGCGGCGTCCGTCGCGGCGTTGAACGTCGCGGCGGTCTCGCCCATCGCCGCGGTGTGGCAAGGCAACTGAAACGGATTCGAGTTGTCGTTCGGGGCGACGCTGCCGCCGTTCACGCCGCGATTGAGCAAAAAGCGCGTGCTGTCCGGCGTGTCGTAGCCGGCATCACCGTAGGGCGCGGCGGCGGTGTACACGTCACTCACGCCGAACTGTTGCTCGATGTGCGTCGTGCATTGGTCGAGCTCGCTGGCGAGGCTGCCGGCGTACGTGCCCCAACCGCAGCCAGTGCCGTCATCGTGGCAGTGATGGGCGGTGTGGTTGCCGAGCTCGTGGCCATCCTTAGCGGCTTGGCTCCAGGTGGTGCTCGTGCCGTTGTTGTTGCTCACGAGATAGAACGTGAGCTTGACGCCGGTGGCGTTGAGCGCGCTGTAGTTTTGGATTTGTGAGGTGAGCGCGTCGTCGAACGTGAAGGAGACGGCGGAATCGAAGCCGGCCCAGTCGAGCACTTTCAGATTGCCCGCGGTGCCGCTCGGTTTGGCGACGTTGTTCGTCGGCGGGAGCGGCATCCCTGACGGCTCACTCGGGCCCGTGGTGGTCGTGCCGCCGCCGCCGGTCGACGTACTGCCGCTCGCGCCCGTGCTCCCGCCGCTCGAAGTCGAGCCACCGGTCGAGGTACTGCCGCTCGCGCCCGTCGAGCTGGCGCCGCCGCCGCCGGTGCTCGCGCCCGTGCCCGCGCTGCCAAACGAGCCGCCGCTGCCGAAGCTGCCACCGCCGCCGGGATTCGAGCTGCCAGCGATATTTCCAGCGCCTGCGCTCGAGCTCCCTTGGCCGGCGGTGCCGAGCGGAGCGCCCCCACCAAAAGAGGAGCCGCCGCGGGCCGAGCCACCGGCGGTGCCGCTGCCGCCACCGTGGCTCGTGCCTGCGCTGCCCGAGGGCGTGGAACCCGCGCTGCCCGAGGGCTCGCCCGAGTTGTCGTCGCTCGACGAGCAAGCGGCGATGAGCGTGGCGGTGATGAAGATCGGGAAAGAGAGCTGTCGTAGCCGGCGCATGGTCGGCTCTCTATTCCCGCGCCGCGGCGAGCTGATCACGCTTCAGGTGAGACTCATGCCGCCGTCGACCGAAAAGACTTGGCCGGTGATCCACGTCACGCTCGGCGCGGCGATCGCGACGACCCAGCGCGCCACTTCTTCCGTGCTCGCCATGCGCCCGAGCGGCACTTGCTTGACGAACGCGGCTTTGACCGCCGGAATCATTTCTGCCGGCATGCCGGCCTTTTCGAACACGGGCGTCTCGACCGGCCCCGGCGCGATCGCGTTCACGCGCACGCCAGCGGGCGCAAATTCGAGGGCCCAGGAGCGGGTGAGTGACTCGACCGCGGCTTTGGTCGCGCCGTAGTGCGAGCCGCCCGGCACCGCTTTGTGTCCCGCCGCGCTGCTGATGTTGACGACGCTGCCGCGGCTCGCCTTGAGCGCGGGCAGCGCCGCTTGAGTCACGAACGAAAGCCCGAACACGTTGACCTCGAACTGCTGTCGCAGCTGCTGCGACGTGGCTTGCTCCAGCGGCGCGAGGAAAAAGACGGCCGCGTTGTTCACGAGCACGTCGAGGCGACCCGCTTCTTTCACGACGCTCTCGACCATCGTTCGCGCTTGGGTCTCGTTCGCGACGTCGGCGAGCACCCAGTGGATGTGCGGGTGACGCGCGCGGGCGGCTTCGAGCGTCTCGCGTTTGCGCGCGACGCCGTACACCGTGGCGCCTGCGCGCGCGAAATCGAGCGCGATGGTTTCACCGATGCCCGAGTTGGCGCCAGTCACGAGCACGACCTGTTTCTCGAATTGCTGATTCATGGAAAATGACTCCCGAGCGCTGCCGCGCGATCCCCGACGGGGGAGCGGTGCTCGCTTCGTTCGAGAGCCAATCTGTGCCGCCTGGCGAGTTCGGAGTAGCTGGGCCGCCGCTAGAAGACTTTTGCGTTCAAGTTAACAATCGGGCAGGGTGATCGTAGCCATGGATTTGCTCGATAAAATGGCGACGTTCGTGCGCGTGGTCGAGGCGGGGAGCTTCTCCGCCGCGGCCAAGCAGCTGCGTGTTTCATCGCCCGCGGTCAGCCGTCAAATCGCGACGCTCGAGGCCGAGCTGCGCGCCTCGCTCATTCTGCGTTCGACGCGGCGCATGGTCGTGACGGAGGCCGGGCGAAGCTACTACGAGCGCTGCCTGCGCGTGCTGAAAGAAGTCGATGATGCGCGCAGCGCAGTGCGCGGCGGCGCGTACGAAGGTCGGCTCCAAGTCACGGCGCCCGTTGCGTTCGGGCTCTCGTGCGTCGTGCCTCACGTGACGGCGCTGATGACCGAGCACACGGGTCTGAGCATCGAGCTGCTGCTCGAGGATCGCTTGGCCGATCTCGCGCTCGAAGGTGTCGACGTGGCGATTCGCGTCGGGCGCACGCCGCCGGACAGCACCGAGCTCGTGGCTCATCGCTTGCTGACTTTTCGCCGCGTGATCGTTGCTGCGCCCGAGTATTTGAAGCGCAAAGGCGAGCCGAAAACCCCGGAGGCGCTCGCGAAGCACGACGCGCTCGCGTACCCGGTCGGCTCGATCGCGGACATGTGGTCGTTCAGCGACGGTGAGCGCACCGCGCGCGTGCGGATCGATCCGGTGTTTCGTTGCAACGCGATCGAGGCAGTGCTCGAGCTCGCCTTGAAGGGCCGTGGCATCGCCCTGCTTCCGGAGTGGCGCGCGGCCGAAGCCGTGAAGCGCCGCGCGCTGCGCGTGCTCCTGCCCGAGTGGCACGGCGCGCTCGTGTCGGTGAACGCGATCCATCGCACCGAGCAACGCGGCGCGCCGCGCGTGCGCATGCTGATCGACTATTTGCGGAGCGCGTACGAAAAAGCCGGGCTCAACCAGGGTAGTAAATGACGCGCGGATCGTCCGCGCCGCGCTCGTACGTCCAGGCTGCTTCCACCAGGCGCGCGAGGTCGAACGTGGGCCGCCAATCGAGCAGGAATTTGGCCTTGGTGTTGTCGAGCCACGTGGAAAAATAGGGCGTTTCGATAGGCACGCCGCGCGCGCCGCGCGTGTCCGCCAAGTAGCGCGCGAGCGCGCCGTAATCGACCGGCTCATCCATGCACACGTTGAAGGTCTGGCCGAACGCGCGCGGGTGATCGAGCGCGGCCACGATCGCGGACACCAGATCCTGCACGTGCACGAAGTTGCGTTTCACGGGCTGTCCGTCGGGGTCGAGCATGATCGGCACGGCACCCGAGTCGCGATACTCGCGCGCGCGCTCGGGGCCGACGAGATCGCACCAGCGCGGGCCGCCGAAGACATCCTCGCCGAAGGAGAGTTGATATTTGAAATCATCCTTCTCCATGATCCAGGGCGCGCGCAGGCACGAGCCCGGGAAGCCGTATTGCATGGCGTATTGCTCGAGCATCACCTCTTCGAGCACTTTGGAGAGCGCGTAACAGCCGACGTAGGCCGAATGTGTTTGCGTTTCCGTGACCGGTACCGGGTGCGGGTAAAAAAAATGCCCGATGCTCGCATCCCCACCAACGAGGATGAATTGCCGGAAATCCGCGCTCGCGCGGCAAGCCTCGAGCAGGAAGAACATGCCCTTCACGGCCACGTCCATGATCGATTCGGGGGTTTCTTTCGAGGTCGCGAGGTGCAGCACGTGGCTGACTCCGGTGACGGCTCGAGCCACGCTCGCGCGATCGTCGATCGAGCCGCGCATCACTTCGAGGCGCTCTCGCTCGCGGAGCAAGCGGTTGTGACAGAGCGCGCGCACGCGAAAATCGCGCAGCTCTGGATCCGACAAGACGCGCTGAATGAAGCTCTGTCCGACCTTACCGGTGGCGCCCGTGACGAGAATTCGCTTCTCGCTCGGCGCCGGAATTGCTGCTGCTGCTGCTGCGCCCACCATCACCCTTCTCACTTCTTTTCGAGCACGCGGTCGACGATCACGGCCGCCAAAATCACTCCACCCGCCACCACATTTTGCCACAAGGATTTGCCAACCAAGTTCACGGCGTTGAACGTGAGCTGTAAGATCCCAGCGCCAATCACGACGCCGAACACAGAGCCGCGTCCACCTTGCAGGGAGCAGCCGCCGAGCACGGCCGCCGCCACGGCGTGGAGCTCGTACGCGCTGCCGAGCGACGGCGTCGCGGTCGGCAGATACGCGACGTAGAGCAAACCCGAGACGCCGCACAAGAACGCGCTCAACACGAACGTGATCAAGCGGACCCACGACACCGGCACGCCCGACAGGCGCGCAGCCTCGGCGTTCGAGCCGATCGCGTAGCAGTAGCGACCGAACAGAGTCTTGTGCATCAAGAACGCCGTGAGCAGGAGCGCGCCGAGCGCGAACCAAAACGGCATCGGCAAGCCGAGCGCGCTGCCTTCGCCGAGCGCGCGAAAACCCGGGAATTTTCCCTGAAAACCGACGTCCGTGCCGCCGGTGAGCACTTCGGCTGCGCCGCGCAAGAGCAACATGGATCCTAGCGTGACGACGAACGGTTGCACGCCGAGCCAAGCGATCAACGCGCCCTGGGCGACGCCGATGACGAGCGAGACCAAGAGCGCGAGCAACGCGGCCGCGCCGATGCCGAAGCCGAGGAACATCGTCAGGTAGCTCGTGGTCACGGCCGCGATGCAGATCAACGATCCGACCGAGAGGTCGATACCGCCGGCGATGATCACGATCGCTTCGCCGAGCGCGAACAGCGAGATCAACGCGATGTGGCGCACGTTGTTGCTCAAGTTGTCGGCGCCGAGAAAATTCGGGTTCAAAATCGCGGTGCCGACGAACAGCGCGAGCAAGACACCGAGCATGGTCAGCTCTTTTTTTGCGCTGCTCATGTGGCAAGCCTCAGGATGTTCGCGTCCGTGATCTCCGCGCTCGGCAGCTCGCCTTGGACTTTTCCGCGGCTGAGCACGAGCGCGCGATGACACAGCGTTTGCAGCTCTTCGGCCTCCGAGCTCGAGACGAGCACGCCCTTCCCGGCGGCGGCTTGCTCGCGGATCACATCGTGCACGTCACGCTTGGCTTTGACGTCGAGGCCGCGCGTGGGCTCGTCCAAGAGCAACACGGAAGGCTCGAGTGCGAGCCACTTCGACAGCACGACTTTCTGCTGATTTCCGCCGGAAAGCGTGCTCGCGACCGCGCCTTCTCGAATGCCGAAGCGCGCCGTGAAGGGACGAGCCAGCGCGTGCTCGTCTTCGAGCACGAAGCGGCGCAGCGAGGGCAGGGCGATGTTGCGCTCCACGGCTTGATCCAAAAACAAACCTTGTGACGCGCGCTCTTCGGGCACGAGCACGATGCCCGCGCGCAACGCCTCGCGCGGTGAGCGAATGCGCACGGGCTCGCCGCGCACGCTCACTTCCAAATCCGAAGCTCGAGCGCCGAACAAGCGCGTGAGCACGCTGGTGCGCCCCGCGCCGACGAGACCCGCCAAGCCCAAAATTTCGCCGGCGCGTAGCTCGAAGCTCACGCTGCCGCGCACGCTCAACATCACATCCTCTCGCACGCGCGGTAACGCGGGCGCGGCGAGCGCTCCGGACGAGCCCGCGAGGAACCCGACCAGCGACTCGCGCGTGGATTCGCTGGTTTTTACCTCGGCTACGACCGCGCCGTCGCGCAGGCAGACGATGCGATCCGTGATGCGCAAGATCTCGCCCAAACGGTGCGAGATGTAGACGAGGCCGAGTCCTTGCTGTCGGAGCTCCGTGAGCAAGTCGAACAGGCGCGCGGCGTCCGATTCGGCGAGCGTTGCCGTCGGTTCATCGAGCAACAAGATGCGCGCGTTCAAGGAGAGCGCGCGCGCGATCTCGACGCGCTGGCGCTGGCCCGGCGAGAGTTCGCCGAGCCGCGTGTGCACGTCGATGCCGCCGCCCACGCGCTCGAGCGCAGTGCGCGCCGCACGTTCGAGTGCGACGCGATCGATCACACCGAAACGATGCGGCTCGTGTCCGAGCATGATGTTCGCGGCGACATCCAAATCTCGCGCTTGCGTGAGCTCTTGCCTTACCAGCGAAACGCCGAGCGAAATGGCCTCTTTCGGGGACCCCGGGCGATTCCCGGCGATGCTCACGTGGCCGCGATCGGGCGCGTGCACGCCGGCGGCGAGCTTCATCAGCGTAGATTTTCCCGCGCCGTTGCCGCCGACCAAGCCCACGCTCTCGCCCGGACCGACGCGCAGATCCACGCCGCGGAGCGCGTGGACGCCGCCGAACGACTTGTGCACGCCGGTGAGCTCGAGCATCACTTCTTCAATTGACGCAGCTGATCCCAGAACTGATCGAGATTCGATTTTTGAACCGTGGTGAGCCCGGTATCGATCGATTTTTCGACGGGCTTGCCGTCTTTCGCGTCTTTCAGCGCTTTCATCGATTGGTAGCCGAACTCGAACGGCTTCTGCGTGATGGTCGCGAAGATCAAGCCATCTTGCACGGCTTTCAACGTCTCTTCTTCTTCGTCGAACACGACGATCGCCGGCTTCTTTTCGCGCGAAGAAGCGCGCGCGGCGCCCGCGAGCGCCGGGCCGTTGTACGACCAAATGCCGATCATCAAGACCAAGTCGGGGTAACGCGCGAGCGCGTCTTCGACGTTCTTTTTGGCTTTCGCGCGATCCGCGCCGTCGAGGAACACCGGCAAGATTTCGAGCCCCGGGGCTTTACCCACCGTCTCGTCGATGCCTTGTTTGCGATCGATCGAGTTCTGCATATCCATGCGCCCGACGAAGAGGGCAACCTTGCCGGTCTTGTATCCGGCGGCGGCGAGCGCATCGAGCGCGGCCTTGCCCGCCGCTTTGCCCGCCTCCACGTTGTTGCTTCCCACGTAGGCGACGCGCTTCGAATTCGGCGCGTCCGAATCGTGGCACACGAGCGGCATCTTGCTCGCGACTTTGTCGAGCAACGGCGTCATCGCGGTCGCATCGATTGGGCTTACCGCGACGCCGTCGAAATTCTGCGCGGCGATGTCTTCGAGGAAGCGCTGTTGATCCGAGACCTCGCCCTTGAGCGGCCGGAATACATCCACTTTGAGGCCGAAATCCCGCTCCGCCTTGCGCACGCCTTTCTCGGCGATGTTCCAAAAATCCGACGAGTTGTTGGTCACGAACGCGAAATGCGGCACCGCGGCCGCGGTCGATCCCTCCGGCTTTCCTTTACAACCCAGAAGAGTGAACAGCGGCAGCGCGGCGAGCGCGGAAAGAGCGCTACGGCGCGCGCAGTGCAAAGCAGAGCTCACGGTCATGCGGCGTTCTCCTCCACCGAAAAACGATGCACCATGCGGTGCCGATAGACCTCGCCCGGTCGCAGAATGACTTGATTCTTCCACGTGGGCACGTTGATGGCGTACGGGAATTTCTGCGATTCGAGGCAGAACCCGGCGTGGCGCTCGTAACGCGCGCCTTTACCCACCTCGCTGCCGTCCAAGAACGAGCCACAATAGAACTGGAGCCCGGGTTGATCGCTCTCGAGCGTCATGAGCCGGCCGGTTCGCGGCTCGCGGACGCGCGCCGCTTCGCGGAGCTCACCCGGCACGCCGAGCACGATGTAGTTGTGGTCGTAGCCGGCGGGGCCGGGGACGCGCGCCAAATCACGGCCGATCGGCTTGAAATCCGTGAAATCGAAGGGCGAGCCTTCGACCGGTTTGGTCACGCCCGGATCGACGTCGAGGAGCGTGTATTCGTTGGCGTTGAGCCAGAGCTCGTGGCCGAGCGTCGAGCCCGACGCGTAACCCGCGAGGTTGAAGTAGCTGTGATGCGCGAGGTTCACCAAGGTGACGCCCGCCGCTTCGGCGTGCATGTCCACGCGCAACTCGCCATCATTGGTGAGCTGATAAGTGACGTGGGCGACGAGCGTGCTCGGATAACCTTCTTCGCCGTCCGCCGAGATGTACTCGAGCTCGAGCGCGGGTCCGTTCCAGAGTAAATTCGGCTGCGCCGACCAGACGACCTGGTTGAAGCCACGAAAGCCGCCGTGCAGGTGATTCGAGCCATCATTCTGCCCGAGCTCGTAGGATTTGCCCTCGAGCTCGAACAAACCGCTTTTGATACGGTTCGCCACGCGGCCGACAATGCTTCCGAAATAGGATTTGCTCGCGACGTATTGCTCCAGCGTTTCGAACCCGAGCACGATGTCACCGAGCGTGCCGGTGCGGTCGGGCACGTGCAACTCGGTGACGATAGCCCCGAAATTGGTGATCTTCGCGCGCCAGCCGCGAGCATTGGTTAAGGTATAAAGAGCTACCTCTTGTCCCGCCGTGCTACCGAAGGGCGCTTGCTCGATCGAGCCACTTCCGCCGCCGTTCAACACGCTGCAGCCTCCCGCGCGACTCGGCTCGAGTCAGCGAGCGTGCTCGCCCGAACCGAGGAATCTCTGGCCCGAAGCCCGATTTCGTGCTGAAGATGACGGGTCACGTGCGCCGGTGGTCTCCCGAAAAAAACGCCGATTCAACCGGTTGTATTTGCCTATTATCGCCAAGTTACGTCAAGCGAAAATGAATAGCCCCACCCGAAAAGCCAAGAGCTCGAGCACCCCCGCCTACTCTGGTGATCGAAAATCACATACTGACTCGAATCGAGTGTCGGGGCTGAAGCCGCTGCCGGTCGGCAAGCGCGTGACGATCGCGGACTTGGCGCGGCTCCTCGGGATGGACAAATCGAGCGTATCACTCGCCCTGCGCGACAGCCCGCGCGTGGCCGAGGCGACGCGTGCGCGCGTGCGTGCGGCCGCGAACGAGCACAATTACTCGCCGAACTGGGCGGCGAAGCAGCTCGCGGGCGCAACGAGTCACGCCATCGGGCTCGTCATGCCGAGCACGTTCGATTGTTTGGTGCACCCGCCGGTCGTGCACACCACGCAAGCGCTGGCGAAGCTCGCGGCCGCGCGTGATTTGACGCTCAACCTGATCGCGAGCGAACAATTGGAAGAGATCGAAGCGATTCGCCCGCTCCACGCGGACGGCCTCTTGGTCTGGGGGGATGTGCCGAGCAGCGACACGCTGCGCTTCTCCGCGGCGTATTCTCGCCCGTCAATCGTGCTGGATCCGCATCATCCGAGCTACGCGCGCTACCCGGGTAATACGCTCAGGATTCAGAACCGCGCCGGCGCGAGCTCGATCGTCAAGCATCTGGCGGAGCGCGGCGCCAAGCACCTCACGTTCGTACAAGTCGTGGCCGACCACCTCGGGCA